>Ga0335073_10001947_pt1 | contig 28098 bp, 27 predicted proteins | sample Lox_Sample_22_FD_207093 | JGI IMG/M metagenome (GOLD analysis project Ga0335073, IMG submission 207093) | Soil microbial communities from Loxahatchee National Wildlife Refuge, Florida, United States - Lox_Sample_2.2 | ecosystem: Environmental > Terrestrial > Soil > Wetlands | place: USA...
GTGTCCGATCGGCCGCCTCGGGGGCGCCCTGGCCGAATCCGATTATCAGGCCCGCGCCGCGCTGGCGGACGGGTTCGACCGTTGGCAGGAGCCCCTCCGAAACGGACTCGAGTCCATGCGCGCCGCGGGCGAATTGCGCGCCGACGCGGACCCTGGGCTGCTCGCCACTTCGACCCTAGCGTCGATTCAGGGCGGGCTCGTCCTGACACAGACCCGACGCGACCCTAACCAACTGCGGATCGCACTCGACGCCGCCAGAGCGTATCTGCGCACGTTCGCGCCATGAGCAGTCCTGATGCATCCGATCGGTGTGGCTCTCAGCGCGCAACCGCGGTGATGGCCGAGGTTGCCGCCGGTAGCGCCAAACAGCGCCTTGCCGGGGCGCTGCTCGATGAAGTCGAGACGCTCGCTGAGCGCAGCGTGGCACGAATGCAGGAAGCGCTGCCGTCGTACGCCAGGGTGGCTGCGGACGACCTGACCCCGGTGACGTTGGCTCATACGCGCAACCTGCTTGAGACGGTCTGCGAGCCAGACCCGGATCAGCGTGGCGCCGAGAATCGGTTCCGGCCCTCCGGCGAAACGCGGCTGACTCAGGAGATACCGGCAGACGAGATGCTCCAGGCGTGGCGAATAGCTCTTGAGGTCGTGCACGAGGAGACGCACTCGATCGCCAAACGGCTCGGGGTGCGCGACGCCAAACTGCTCGAGTTTTGTGGAGGCGACAGTTAAGTGGGGAGATATCGCGATGCGCACGCCATCCTCGGCGCATCACACAGATGAGATTCGTCAGCTGGAGCGGCTCGCTGCCGAGCAAGCAGCCCTTCGCCGACTCGCGACTTTCCTCGTGCGGGAGGGTTCTGCAAGCGACGTATTCGACAAGGTAGCCGAGGAACTGAGCCGCCTGCTCGCTGTCACCACGGTTCGGATGGTGCGCTTTGAAGAAGACGGAACGGCGACGCTCGTGGCGGCACGGGAGCCCGCGGGTGCTCTGCTGGCAGTGGGCACGAACATGTCACTTCCGAGAGGAACCGTGATCGACCGGATATTCCGAACCGGGCTGCCCGCCCGTGTAGACGACTACTCGGAGGTCGAGGGTCCGATCGGCGAGGCCCTGCGAGGCGAGGGGTTAGGTTGGGCCGCCGGCGGCCCGATCATTGTCGACGGACGCCTGTGGGGCGCGATGGTGGTCAGCTCCCCCTTACCCGTGCATTCGTCTGACATCGAAAATCGTGTGGCACAGTTCGCCGAGCTCGTCTCGACCGCGATTTCGAACATCGAATCGCGAGCCGAGGTCGAGCGACTTGCCGCCAAGCAGGCCGCGCTGCGCCGGGTGGCCGAGTTGATCGCTCGGCAGGCACCTGCTCCCGCTGTCTTCGCTCGCGTCACCGAGGAGCTCAGCCGGCTTCTGGAGGTACCGATCGTGCGCCTGCTGAGGTTCGAACCGGACGGCACCGCCACGATCCTGGCGACATGCGGGGTTACCGACGACCGAATACCCCCCGGGACCAGCATGCCGATTCCAGAGGGAAGTGTCGTCGAGCAGGTATTTCGCACCGGCCGCGCCGCCCGCCTGGACGATTTCGCAGCGGTCCAAGGTCCGATCGGCGCGATCATGCGAGAGCAGGGGGCGCACGCCGGGGTTGGGGGTCCCATCGCCGTGGATGGGCGTCTTTGGGGCGCGATGGCGGTCGGGGCGGTGAGTGCGGAGGCGCTACCGCCCGGTGCCGAAGACCGCGTCGCGGAGTTTGCCGAGCTCGTGTCCACGGCGATCTCAAACGTGGAGTCCCGAGGGAGAGTGGACCGGCTAGCGGCCGAGCAGTCCGCGCTGAGGCGGGTGGCTATGTTGGTCGCGCGTCACGCCCCCGCCGCGGACGTGTTCGCGCTCGTGACGAATGAGCTGAGCCAGTTGCTCGGAGTCGACCTGGTCAGGACGATCCGATTCGAGCCGGACGGTAGCGCGACGGTCTTGGCCTCGACGGGTTCTACCGAGGAGCGGATGCCACCGGGCGCCAACATGCCCATCGCGCCGGGAGGCATGCTCGACCGCGTTTATCGCACGGGGCGCCCATCTCGATTCGAAGACTATTCGAAGGTCGGCGGCGCGACCGCGGCCATCTTGCGTGAGGAGGGGATCCGCTGCGCGGTCGGAGGGCCGATCATCGTGGACGGGCGGCTGTGGGGCGCGATGGTGGCAACCGCCCGAAGTGCCGAGGGGTTGCCGTCCGGGAGCGAGGACCGTGTCGCGCAGTTTGCCGAGTTGGTATCCACCGCGATCTCGAATATCGAGGCACGAGCGGCGCTGGAACGGCTCGCCGCCGAGCAGTCCGCGCTGCGCCGCGTGGCGACCCTCGTCGCCAGGGAGCACCCGCTTGACGAGCTGTTCGCGACGGTGGCCGCTGAGCTTGGGGTTCTTCTGGAAGTCAACGCGTGCGCGGTGTTGCGAAGCGGGCCCGATCGGACCGCGACGGTGGTGGCCGGCTGGAGCGACGGCAGGATCACGCTGACGGTCGGCGGGCGGGTCCCGCTCGCCGGGAATCATCTCGCCGGCGAGGTGCGACTCACCGGTACGCCCCAGCGCGAGCAGAACTCCGAGGACGTGCCCGGGACGACGGCGGCTATCGTGCGCGAGCTCGGTTTCTGTGCGGGGGTAATCAGCCCGATCGTCGTGGAGGGAACGATGTGGGGGGTGATCGCCGTCCTTTCGTGTCAGCCAGAGCGGCTCGCACGCGACACGGCGGCGCGCCTGACCGAGTTCACCCGCCATGCCGGCATGGCCGTCGCCAATGCCAACAGCCGGTCTGATCTCGCCGAATCCCGGGCGCGGATCGTCCGGGCCGGTGACGAGGCGCGCCGACGCTTCGAACGCGACCTGCATGACGGCGCCCAGCAGCAGCTCGTATCGCTCGGGCTGGAACTGCGCGCGGTCGAGGCGACGGTGCCGCCCGAGCTGGGCGATCTCCGACCTCGCCTCGCCCGGCTCGGTGCTGGCCTCAACAACGCGCTCGAGGGGCTACGGGAGTTATCGCGCGGCATTCATCCGGCCCTGCTCTCGCAGGGCGGACTGACCGCGGCGCTCAGGTCGCTGGCACGACGCGCGGCGGTCCCGGTCGATCTGAATCTGGACCTTGGCGCCGAACGGTTCGAAGAGCCGGTCGAGGTGACTGCCTACTACCTGACGTCGGAGGCGCTTACCAACACCGCCAAGCATGCCTACGCCTCCCGGGCGCAGATCAGCGCAACGCGACGTGACGGCTGGATTGAGCTGATTATCAGCGACGATGGGCGCGGTGGCGCCGAGCCGTCGGGCGGCTCCGGGCTGACCGGACTGGTCGACCGAGTCGAGGCCATCGGCGGCACGATCCACATCGATAGCCGCGCCGGCCGCGGGACCGCGATCCAAGTGAAGCTGCCGATCAAGGCCCGCCGCATCTGAGGATCCCGATCGCGCGAGCTTCGCACCCCGTCACTGCCGACACGCGCCTCCGACCGCCACCGGCCGGTGCGACCGGTTGCGCCGCGCTGGGTGCCCGCTTTAGGCGCACGTAAGACATAGTCGTTTGCACACCACAAGCGAAAGTGCGTCTACACCTCAGGAAGGGACGTAAGACGCCTGTGGCGATGCGAACAGATGTCACCACTGGCACAGCATTCAGATTCGAAAGGTCGGCAAATGAGATACAAGACCGCCCAGATCGACGGGGTTGAACTGTTCTACCGCGAGACTGGCGAGGTCGGTAACCCGAAGATCGTTCTGTTCGGTGGCTTCCCTTCGTCCTCTCACCAGTGGCGCGAACTTCTACCGGCACTCGCCGCCGAGGGGTTTCATCTTGTTTCCCCCGACTATCCCGGCTTCGGACACACCAAGATGCCCGAAGGTTTCGCCTTCACGTTCGATCGCATCTCGGAGGTCATCGAAGCGTGGCTCGCGCAGATCGGCTTTACCCGCTTTGGCATGTACCACCAGGACTACGGCGGTCCGATCGGCAACCGGATCGTCGGCCGCAACCCCGATTGGCTGGAATGGCAGATAGTCCAGAACTCAAACGCCTACGAGGAGGGTTTCACCGAAACGTGGGACGGAATCCGCTTTCAGCTCTGGAAGGAGCGGACGAAGGAGACTGAGGACGCGCTCCGCCCCTTCCTGGAGACCACGGGGATCAAATCAATCTACCTCGCAGGACATCGCGATCCGGAGCTAATTAGCCCTGATAACTGGACGATGGACAACGCGTTCCTCGACCTCCCGGGTCGGCGTGAGATTCAGCTCGATCTGCTCGAGAACTACAAGACCAACCTGCCGCTATACGCGACGTGGCAAAAGTTCATGCGTGACCACCGCCCGAAGACCCTGATCTTCTGGGGTCAAGGCGACGTGTTCTTCACGCCGGCGGGAGGCGAGGCATATCTCCGCGACCTGCCCGAGGCCGAGATGCACCGGCTGGAAGCAGGCCACTTCGCCGTCGAGGACCACGTTCAGGAGATCGCGACGACTATCGCCCGTTTCTATCGCGACAAGGTGGCCCGCGATTGACTGTCGTCGGCAGGGGCGCGCGTGATCACGAGTGCAGGAAGGTCAGCACCGCGAGCACGCGCCGATGATCGTCGTCAGTCTCCGACAGCGGCAACTTCGAGAAAATCCTCTGCACGTGTTTGTGCACAGTGGCCTCGGTCACGTACAGCCGGCGTCCGATTCCCCCATTAGAGCGCCCTTCGGCCATCAGTTTGAGGACCTCACGCTCTCGCGGCGTGAGGTCGCTAAGAGGCCCCTCGGTACGCTGCGCCGCGACGAGCTCGAGGACCAAGGCGGGGTCGATCACCGAGCCACCCCTCCCGACCCGCTCGAGCGCATCCAGAAAGTCGGCCACCTCGGTCACCCTGCTCTTCAGAAGGTATCCGACGCGCCGGCCCTCGGAGAGCAGATCGAGCGCCGGAGCCACCTCGACATGCGCGGACAGAACCAGGATGCCCATCCCCGGGAACTCCGCGCGGATCATCTCGGCGGCATCCAGACCTTCGGTGGTATGGGTCGGAGGCATGCGAACGTCGACGACCACGACATCGGGCGCCTCCTGACGTACCAACGCCATCAGCCCCCGCACATCCCCGGCTAGGCCGACGACATCGAAATCCGAGCGCTCGAGCAAACTAGCGATACCCTCGCGCAAGAGCACGTCGTCGTCGGCGATGACAACACGGACATTCTCCACGTCAAGCGCCGCCTCGCTTCCGTCACGAACCTAGTCATTCTTTGTGGTCATGGTGAATCAGATGCTCAACCCGTTCGAGGAGCGACTCGTGCTTCCCCTCTCCGGGCGCTTCGCCCATCATCGGGTTCTCCCCCATCGCGGGCTCATCCATCGTCGGCGCCTCGCCCATCGCGGGCTCACCCATCATCGGTTTCTCCTCCATCACCGGCTCCTCCATCGCCGGCTCGCCCATCGCTGGCTCACCCATCGCGGGCTCAGCGGCTCGCGACGCCATCGCCTCGTTGTCCATCGACTCAGCCATTACAGCCCTCCTGTGGTACTAGGCAACACGGTGCCCGGGGGCACCCGGGAACTGCGCTCTGACAGTGAATTAGTTCTGTTTCGAGGCGAGGTCTTACCTTTGCTTGGCGCAGACCCGCGCTTGGAGTCTTCGCTGTTCGTGCTTCTCACCGTCAGGAATCACTCCGGTGGAAGCTCGCTGGGAAGGAGGCGATAGATCGCCTCCGCGGATAAGCCCGTCTTTGGGACGAAGCCGAGAGCAGGACTGGCCATGATCAGATCGGCGAATTCGGACTCGTCGTGAGTCGAAATGAGGATGCTGTATGACCCCATGCTGTGGAGGGATGGCTGGAGGGTGCGGGCGAGTTCGAAGCCGCTCTCTCGCCCCAAATCGATGTCGAGGAGAACAACGTCGGGAGTGTGGGCCTCAACGGCCCGCCTGGCCTCCTCGCCGTTGGTTGCGACGCCGACAACAGCGATTCCCTCACTCTCAAGGAGCTCGCTCGCCGCATCCAGCACAAGGGTGCTGTCGTCCACGATCACGCAGCGCACATTCACCGCATCAGGCAGCCGCGCGAAGCTTCGTGTGCCTGGCTCCAATGCCACCGACGCGAGCCCCGCCCACGGGGTGCCCGGCGGCGGCGAGACACCTGCGCAGTCGTTGCCTTGCGTCAAAAAGGTTCTTGTAGATCGCGTTGCGGTTTGTGCGCAGCTCTAACGCGAGGACATCGATCGGCACATCGTTGAGCGCGGCGGCGACGAACACGGTGCGCTGCCGGTCGCCGAGCTCGCCAATAGCGGCGGACAGCACCTCGAGCTGCGCACGCCGTTCTAGATGGTCCTCGGGTCGAGCCTCGTTCAACGCCACGAGTTCGTCCCAGTCGAGCTCCTCTGCGGACGGCTGGTGGCGCCGCCACGCGTGACCGGCCACCTGGCTGGCTACCTCGTAGACCACGAACTTGTACGCCCACGTGGTGAACCGGCACATTCCGCGGAACCGGTCGAGTTTCCCCAGGACCTCGATTAGGGCATCGTTCGCGGCTTGCTGCGCCAGGTCCTCGAACTCGGGGCCGCTCATTGAGAACAACATGCGCCGCCTGCGCGTAAGCTCGACAACAGCCACACGCCGTAGGAAATCGTGCAGCGTCGCCACCGTCTGGTTGTACTTCGGGTGTCCCTCGCGGAGCTGCTCCTTCCATCGGCGCGTCTCAGCATCTCTTACCGGCTCGGGGGCGTGCCGGCTTTCTGTCGCGCCGGTTCCATACCTCTCCGTGATCGCACGTGGACGGTGCACTGTCCGCTGTGTAGGCATGCGGGCATCGTGCCTACGAAAATCACTCTTGTCTGCCCCGCAGACGCGGATTTTCGCGTACGCCCTGACTGGTACGCAGCGGCCACGTGATCGTTTCATCCCGTCGGCCCGAACCGCTCGGTGCGGATCCTCTGCGCCGGATGCCCTAGTCCCACCAGCAGCTCGGCGGCGTGTTCGACGAACGCGGTCGGACCGCAAATGTAGACCTTTGGCATCGCAGCCATAGCTGGGCCGACAGCCGCGAGCATCTCCCGATCGATGCGCCGTGCGAATCCGTCCCACCCCGGGGGCGGTCTCCGCGTGAACGTCTGGGTAACCGTCACGCCGTCCGCGGTACTGAGCGCCCGGAGCTCGTCGTGGTAGAGCACATCGTCGACCGAGCGCGCCGACAAAAGCAGATGGACCTCTGCGGTGCCCGCCGCCGCTTGCCGATGGCGCACCATAGCCATCAGCGGCACGAGGCCCGAGCCGCCCGCGATCAACAACAGCGGGCCGCCATCCTCCGTACGCCAGTTGAAGTATCCGCCGAACGGTCCACGAATCTCGATCTGGTCCCCCACGAGAAGGACATCGTTGAGGAATGGAGACACTTCGCCGTCGGGGATCCTGTCCACCGTGATCCCGACCCCGTGCTCCTCAGGGGCCGACGCGATCGAATAAGAGCGCTCGGCCTGATATCCGTCCTCCGCGGTGAGCCTCAGGTCTACGTGCTGTCCGGCGATGTGTCGCGGCCAGTCCGGTATATCGAAGACGATCGTCTTCGCGTGAGCGGTCTCGACGTGCAGCTTTGCCACAGTGGCTAGACGCCACACCACGCTCGCGGGGGGAGCACCTGCCGCTACTCGTTTGTCTGGCGGGCTGCTGCCGGGCCGGCGGCCGCCAGATAGCCGTAGCCGTTCGAAAAAGGAGGCGGCACGACGGCGGACGACGCTCAGTCGCCCGTGTATCTCTGTTCTTTCCATGGGTTCCCGTAGATGTGGTAGCCGTGCTGCTCCCAAAAGCCGGGCGCGTCGTGGTCGCGGAGCGTGAGGCCGCGGACCCACTTCGCGCTCTTCCAGAAGTACAGGTGCGGTACAAGCAGTCGTGCCGGTCCGCCGTGCTCGGGGGGTAGCGGCGCACCGTCGTACTCGTAGACGATCCACGCTCGGTCGCCGGTCACGTCCGCGATCGGCAGGTTCGTCGAGTACCCGCCGTCGCAGGTGGCCAGGACATGCGTCGCACTCGTCTGCACCGCGGCGAGGAGAGTGTCGATCGACACCCCCTTCCAGCGAGTGTCGAGCTTCGACCATTTCGTCACGCAGTGGATGTCGACAGTCGGCGTCTGCGCGGGCAGCGCCAACAGCTCCTCCCATGTCCAAGCGATCGGCCGGTCGACGGCGCCCGTGATCTTGAACGTCCACTCGTGCAGCGGCGTGTGTGGCGTCGGGCCTGCAGAGAGCACCGGGAAATCCGTTCTGACATGCTGACCCGGTGGCAGCCTCGCCGCGTCGAGGTGCTCATGAGGCCGCCCGTGAAAGCCGCGTGTTATAGGCGGCATGTTTTTCTCCTTCCGAGTCTGGGCCGTGGCTTGCACGTGTTCTGGGTCACCGCCAGCGCACTCAATCGATGGGTCGTGCCCATTTGCGCGGAGATGGGACCTGAGTCTTACCCGTCCGTGTCGATATTCGGCCCTCAGTAGGCACGGGGCGTGCGACCCACGCCGCGCACGGCGCGCCGCCACCGTCCCGGACAGCGGGACCCCGTCGCCCGACTCAGGCTCCTGCAGCCCGGCCGCACCCGGTCACCGACGGAGCGGCGGTTCGACGCGCTGTCGGTGGCCGCTACCGAGTAAGAAAACCTCGCGCCGCGCTCACCTACCCCAGGAACATCAAATGGGCATAACACGGTGTCTCAGTCTTGGGCGCCCTTGTACTGATGCGCCGAGCTCTCGGACGCCGTGAATGTGCCGGTCACAGATCGGAGACGAGATGAGCGACATGATGGAGGCGCCACGGATGGAAGAGACCATGGACGCGCCTACGATGGCGGAGCCGGTGAAGGGCAGCATGAAAGCAATCAGTCAGGAGGAGCTGGGCGGACCCGATGTGCTCAAGGTGGTCAGCCTCCCTACCCCTCAGCCCGGAGTCGGCCAGATCCTGATCCGGGTACACGCAGCCGGCGTGAATCCCATCGACGGCGTAAATCGGCAGACCGGCGCGTTCGTCGGCGCGCCGCCGTTCGTGCTCGGCTGGGACGTCTCGGGGACCGTGGAAGCGATTGGCCTCGGCGTGACCCTCTACAAGCCCGGTGACGAGGTGTTCGGAATGCTGCCGTTCCCCCAGGGTCACGGAACATACGCCGAATACGTCGCCGGTCCGACCCGCGTGTTCGTCCCTAAGCCGGACCGCCTCGACCATGTTCACGCGGCGGCGATCCCAATGGTCGGGCTGACCGCGTGGCAGGCACTGGTAGACACTGCCCACGTCGCTGAAGGCAGCCGCGTCGCGATTACCGGCGCCGCCGGCGGGATCGGGCACCTCGCGGTGCAGATCGCAAAGGCCCAGGGCGCCCACGTGACCGCGTTGGCCTCTGCTGCGGACCTCGAGTTCGTCCGCTCACTAGGGGCCGATAGAGCGATCGACTACAAGGGTGCCGACTTCGCCACGGCGGTCGGCGAACAGGACATCGTCTTCGACGTGGTCGGAGGCGAGTACCCCGCGCAGGCCCTCGATGTTCTGAAGCCGGGAGGAATCTTGGTGTCGGCACAGCCGCCGAGCCTGCCGCCGGTGACCGCGGCCGCCGCCGAGCGCGGCATCCGCCTCGCCGGCATCGTAGCCGAAGCCGATCAAGTCGGAATGTATGAATTGGCCGCGCTGGCCGCCACCGGCAAGCTCGTACCCACGGTTGCCGCGACCTTCCCGATCGAGCAGGCCGGCGCGGCATCGGCGCTGGCCGACGTCGCCGCCGCCGACGGTCGCTTCCCGCTGGCGGAAGGTGGCGCAAGTAAGTCCGGGAAGCACGGTCCGGGCAAGGTCGTGCTTACGGTGATCTGAGCCACCAGACCCGTCTCCTCCAGAGAGCCACACGCCCGACACCGCCGCGGACCGGTTGCGTCTGCCCCCCGGGCAGCCTGCCGTCTTCGCGGCGGTGTGCCAGCCGGCGACCGGCGGACGTTAGGTCGGGTCGTCACCCGCGTTGCGCCCTGGGCACCTTGACAAGAAGGCCAACTGTAGGCTGGCGATCACCAGATAAAGGACGGTGGCGGTGAACGGTCCGAGCAGCCAAGCCGCCCAGCCTCGTATCGCACTGATGGCGGACGCAGCGGCAACGACCGCTCCGAGCGCAACCCAATCGAGCGCCCCCGCCAGCACGCGGGCCTGGCCGCGGTCGATCGGCCTGGCATGGCCGAGCACCCCGATCGCGAGGAGTCCCAGCAGGTTGAATCCCGCGATCGCGCCCGCTATGAACAGCAGCGTGTCGGTAACGCTTGGCGTCCCGTGGGAGCGAAGCAGCACGGCCCCGCAGCTCCAAATCGCCAATGTGTAGCCATACGGAGCGGCAGTCGCAGGGATGATCGTGGCCAATGAGGAGCGCACCGCGTACCTCCTTCGGGCGTTTCGGTCCTCAGCGGCACCGACGAGATCCTCGGTAGGGCGATTGTGATGCTCAGGGGGCACGCACGAGTTGACGGGCTTCAGCTGGTTTCACTCCTCTTGCCAAGGCAGTCGCGACATTCCGACTCATCGTTGCTCACCTTCTGTCTAATCGTCCACGGGGGCCGTTCCTCAGTAACTCATCTGAGGAGATCGGAGTGCGGGGCGCTGTCGGTTCTTACGTCTTATGCCGGGCGGTGCCGCGGCCCGCCTCGCCGAGTCCGGGGCCCGCGGTGGTAAGAGCGGACGGCGAACTGGCACTGATGCGGATGAGAAATCGGGCAACAACAGCGGAAGGCGTGGCGCGATGGACCCCTCAGCACGAAACCAGCAAGGCTCACGGGACGCAGTGGACGGTGTCGTCGCCGGTGTGCTGGCCTCGTGGATCAAGGCGTTCAGCGAGCCCCGACTACAGGTGGTGGCCGAGCGGCTCCTCCCGCCCTCAGCGGCGCAGAAGCGGGAAGTAGGGGCGGACCCGAGCGGCCACCCGGAGAATCTGCCTCCGGCCGTCGTCGTCGGCCGGGTGGCCGTGGCGCTTGGTCATGCGGGACTGACTGACGCGCAGCGGGTACGTGCGCAACGAGTGATTCACTACTCCTTCGGCGCCGGCTTGGGGGTCGCGTACACGGCGGCCGCCAAGCGGTGGACCGCGGTTAGTCGTGGTGCGGGCGCACTGGCTGGACTCGCGATTTATGCCGGTACGCATGGGTCGGTGTTGCCGGCGCTCGGGATTCAGCGTCCCCCGTGGCGGCTGGCCCCCGCGGCCGTTGCCTGGGAGGCGACGTCGCATCTGCTGTTCGGGGCCGCCCTGGAGGGCGTGCGACGGGCGTTCGGAGCACGCCCGTGAGCACCGCGGTCAAGTCACACCACGGGCGTGGCGAAGTCCCGGGACTGAAGGGCAAGAATATCCTCGTCACAGGAGGCTCCTCGGGCATCGGTCAAGCGATCGCGGTGCGGTTCGCAGAGCATGGCTCGAACGTAGCCATCAACTACCTCACCTCGCCGGCGGAGGCGGCGGATACCGAGGAGCAGGTGATGGCGTGCATCGATCGCGTCCGCGGGCAGGGTGTGCGCGATGTCCTGGTGCGGGGGGACGTGTCCGCCGAGGACCAGGTACTGCGGATGTTCCGCGAGGCGACCGAGCGTCTGGGTGGCCTCGACATCCTGATCAACAACGCCGGGATCCAGATCTCGCGGCCATCCGAACGGCTCGAGAGCCAGGACTTCGACAAGGTGCTGGCGGTCAACTTGCGGGGCGCGTTCCTCTGCGCGCGCGAGGCGATCAAGCAATTCCTGGCTGACGGCACCCGCGGTGTGGTGATCAACGTCTCGAGCGTGCATCAGGTCATCCCCAAGCCGGACTACCTGGGGTACAGCGTGAGCAAGGGCGGGCTGCGAAACCTGACCACCACGCTCGCGCTCGAGTACGCGGGCCGCGGCATACGCGTGAACGCGGTCGCGCCGGGGGCGACGGTCACCCCGATCAACCGGGCATGGGTCGACGACCCGGTGAAGGCGGAGATGGTGGCCAGCCACATCCCGCTGAGGCGAGCGGGGACCGCCGACGAGATGGCCGGCGTTTGCGCATTTCTGGCGTCCGATGACGCTGGCTACATCACGGGGCAGACGATCTTCGTGGATGGCGGTCTCACCCTGTACGCGGACTTCCGAGAGCCATGGTCGTCGGAGTGACCGACGAGACAACCGCCTGGTGGCCATCGCCGTTCGGCCCCGACGATCAGCTCGGGATGCTGAACCACATCACCGACGCAACCCGCTTGGCCGCGCTCGGGCTCGTCCGCTCGGGGCGGGTGTACGACCTCGGGCGGGTCCTCCACGAAACCATCCCGGTGTTTCCCGGTCGCTACTTCCGCCAGACGCTCGTGACCACCGCGCATCACGGTAACCACGGAGGCCTCGGCGCCAACCGGGTCAACTGGGTGACCGAGATCGTCACCGGCACCCAACAGCTCGGCACCCATCTCGACGCTCTCAGCCACCTGCAAATCGGTGCACGCGGCTACAACGGGTGGAGCGTGTCCGACCTCGCCGGCACGACCGGCGTAGAGCGACTCGGGATCGACACCGTGCCCCAGATCATCACTCGCGGATGGCTCGTCGACGTGGCACCGCTCGGGCCCGGCGACGTGATCGGCGTGCCCGACATCGATCCCGCGCCGGGCGACGCGGTGCTGTTCCACACCGGCTGGGGGGAGCACTGGGAGCACCCGGATACGTACGTGTCGGGCGAGCCCGGGCCGGGGCTCGAGGTTGCCAAGTGGCTCGTGGACAGAGGCGTCGCGCTCACGGGATGCGACACATGGAGTTGCGGGCCACTCCCGGCGGAGGTCCCGGACCGGCCATTCGAGGTCCCCCAGTTCCTGAGCGCCCGCCATGGCGTGTTCGTCGTCGAGAATCTCGATACCTCGGAACTCGCGCGCGAGGGTGTTCGCCGGTTCGCGCTGATCCTGACGCACCCCAAGTTGCAGGGCGCGTCCGGGGCGTGGTGCTCACCGATCGCAGTCGTCTAGGCAAGATCGTGGAGCACTACGACGTGATCATCATCGGCACGGGCGCCGGCGGAGGCACGCTGGCGCACCGACTCGCGCCGTCGGGCAAGCGAATCCTGCTCCTCGAGCGCGGGGGCTACCTTCCGCGTGAGCGGGAGAACTGGGACTCCGAGGAGGTTTTCGCCCGTGCGCGCTACGTCACCACGGAGCGCTGGTATGACAAGCACGGCGTTCCGTTCCGCCCGCACGCCCAGTACTTCGTCGGTGGCAACACAAAGGTCTACGGCGGGATCCTGTTCCGGATGCGCGAGCGAGACTTCCAAGAGGTCGCGCACCATGGAGGAATCTCCCCAGCCTGGCCGATCTCCTATGCCGACCTCGCGCCTTATTACGACGAAGCCGAGCGCCTGTACCTCGTCCACGGCCAGGCCGGCGAGGACCCGACCGAGCCGCCAAGGTCAGGGCCGTTCCCATACCCAGCGGTGACGCACGAGCCTCGCATCCAGCAGCTTCACGACGATCTGGTCCGTGCCGGCCACCGGCCATTTCACCTTCCGGTGGGTCTGGACCTCGACGAGTCTGACCGCGAAGCCGGCCGCTGCGTGCGCTGCGACCGCTTCGACGGATTCCCGTGCCCGACAGACGGCAAGGCGGACGCGCACGTCGTTTGCGTCCGCCCCGCGCTTACGAACCCGAACGTCACGCTCCGCACCAACGCGAGGGTCAGACAGTTGCAGGTGGACCCGTCAGGCCACTCAGTCGAACGCGTCGTCGTCGACGGCGGAGAGGTCTATCGCGCGGACGTGACCGTCGTCTCGTGCGGCGCGGTCAACTCGGCCGCGCTGCTCCTGCGCTCCGCTGCCGACAGGCATCCCAACGGCCTGGCTAATTCCTCAGGAACCGTCGGGCGGAACTACATGGCGCACCTGAACTCAGCCGTGATCGCCGTCTCTCGAACCCCGAATGCCACAAGGTTCCAGAAGACACTCGGCCTCAACGACTACTACTGGGGCGCCGAGGACTCGGACCTACCGCTCGGGCACATCCAGATGCTCGGCAAGTCCGATCGTACGATCCTGCGCGCCGGCGCGCCCCGCTTCGCGCCCGGTCCGGCACTCGACTACATCGCCCGACATGCGCTCGACTTCTGGCTCACCACCGAGGACCTCCCCCATCCCGACAACCGCGTCACGCTCGATCGAGCCGGGAACATCCACCTGGCCAAGGCCTACCACAACACGGAAGCGCACCGGCGCCTGCTGGCCAAACTGAAGTCGCTGCTCGGCCGGCTCGGCTGCCATCGCATGGCGCGGATGCGCTGGTCGGCGCTCAGCGAGCAGATCCCGCTGGCCGGCATAGCCCACAACTGCGGCACGGTGCGCTTCGGGACCGACCCGAGACAGTCCGCCCTCGACATCAACTGCCGGGCGCACGACCTCGACAACCTGTATGTCGTCGACACCAGCTTCTTCCCGTCGTCCAGCGCCGTGAACCCATCGCTGACTGCGATCGCCAACGCGCTGCGAGTCGGCGACCACCTCCTTGAACGACTCGGCGCTCCTCGCCGCTAAGCCGCCCTCTGTGCGCGATGAGAACGGCGCCGTATCCAGCGATCGCCGATCACGGGGTCATCGGCGACCTCCACACCGTGGCGCTGATCTGTAGCGACGCAACCATCGATTGGTACTGCTCGCCACGGTTCGACTCATCCAGCTTGTTCGCCTCGTTGCTCGACGCAGAGCGTGGCGGCCAGTTCGCGCTTCGGCCCGCAGACGGCGAGTGGCAGACCAAGCAGCTGTATTTGCCCGACACCAACGTCCTGATCACTCGGTTCCTCACCGCAGACGGCGTCGGCGAGGTCCAGGACTTCATGCCCGTCGGTGAAAGAATCGATGGAACGCACCGAGGTCGGCTGATTCGCCGGGCACTGAGTGTTCGCGGGCGGATGCGATTCCGGCTCGAATGCGCACCGCGGTTTGATTTTGGGCGTGAGCCGCACCGGGCAGAGCGCCACCCCGGGGGCGTCGTCTTTGAGAGCCGCAGCGAGAGGGTGGTCCTCGAAACCGAAACCCCACTCGAGGTGCGCGGTGCCGACGCCGTGACTTCATTCGAGCTTGCGGCAGGCGAGAGCGCGACGTTCAGCCTCGAGCACGCGCCCGCGCGGTACGAGATGCACGGCCACAGCGCCGGGGAGATGATTGAGCTATTCGGGCGCACCGTCGAGTACTGGCGGCGGTGGCTGTCCCAGTCGCGGTATCGGGGGCGCTGGCGGGAGATCGTGCACCGCTCCGCGCTGACCCTCAAGCTGCTCACCTACGCTCCAACCGGGGCGATCGTCGCCGCCCCTACCACGAGCCTCCCCGAGGTCCTCGGCGGCGAGCGCAACTGGGACTACCGCTACACCTGGATTCGCGACGCGGCCTTCTCGATCTACTCGCTGCTCCGCCTCGGCTTCACCGAGGAGGCCGCCGGGTTCATGGACTGGCTAACCGATCGCGTCGCAGGAATGAAGCTACGCGAGAGCAGCCCGCTCCAGATCATGTACGGAATCGACGGTCGGCGCGAGATCCCCGAGGAACTGCTTGGGCACCTCGAGGGGTACCGCGGCTCCGCCCCGGTGAGAGTCGGAAACAACGCCGCTACCCAGCTCCAGCTCGACATTTACGGCGAGCTGGTCGACTCGATCTACCTATACGACAAGTACGGGACACCAATCTCTCACCGCTCCTGGGACGACCTCGCCCATATGGTCGACTGGGTTTGCAAACACTGGGACCAGGCCGACGAGGGCATTTGGGAGACCCGAGGCGGACGTAGGGAGTTCACCTACTCTCGGCTCCAGTGCTGGGTCGCGGTCGAGCGTACGCTGCGGATGGCCACCGCTCGCGGGCTTCCGTCTGATCGGATCCGCCTCGAACAGGCCCGGGATCGGATCTACCGCCAAATCCACGAGCGCGGCTGGAACGAAACACGGGGAGCGTTCGTCCAGCACTACGACACGGAGGTACTCGACGCGTCCGTCCTGCTGATGCCGCTGATGAAGTTCATAGCCCCCCAAGACCCGCGTTGGCTCTCGACGCTCTCCGCGATCGGCAACGAGCTCGTGTCAGATTCACTGGTGTACCGCTACAACGCCGGAGCCTCCCCCGATGGGCTCGCCGGCCGCGAGGGAACGTTCTCGATCTGCACGTTCTGGTACGTCGAGGCACTGGCTCGCGCCGGACGCTTGGACGAGGCCCGATTGATCTTCGAGAAGATGCTCACCTACGCAAACCACGTCGGTCTCTACGCCGAGGAAATCGGACCAACCGGCGAGCAGCTAGGCAACTTTCCTCAGGCGTTCACCCACCTCGCGCTGATCAGCGCCGCCGTGAACCTTGACCGTCAACTCGGCTGAGAGGTACACGGCAGGGGTAGCGCGGCCACCCAAACTCCAGACTGACGGGTAAGACTGACCTGTTAACAGGACACGTACGCAATTAGACGGCGCACTGTGTCACCGGGGCGTACGCCACGAGTGACTTGGCGTCGCAGTAATCGGGAGCGCAACTACAAACAACAGAAGGACACGCAATGCGTTTGATTTCACGTGTGGCACCACCACTGGCTTTGTTGGCCGCGTTTCTCGCTGGTCCATCAGTCGCGTTCGCGCATAGCGGGCGCGGAGCCCGGGCGGGTTGGCGAGCCTCTGGCTATGTCTATCTCGATAACAACACGACTGGGACGAACACGATCTCCGGCTTCAGTCGCAGCGCGACTGGCGCGCTGACCGCTTTGCCAGGATCGCCGTTTCCCGCCGGCGGGGCTGGGCTCGGAGCCGGCCTGGCCTCGCAGGGCGCCATCCAGACGGCCGACGACGGCCGGTACCTCCTCGCCGTCGACGCTGGCAGCAATCAGATCTCGGTGCTGCGGATCGGCTGGGATGGATCGCTGACCCCCGTCCCCGGCAGCCCGTTTGCGTCAGGTGGGCTGGAGCCCGACAGCATCGCGGTCAACCAGGGCCTGGTCTACGTGTCCAACACCGGCGCAGGCGGAACCAACTACACCGGTTTCATCCTCAGCGCGAGCGGGCGGCTGTACCCGATTCCAGGATCCACAGTGACGCTCCCAGCCGGGTCCGGCCCCGGAGAAATCGTGCTCAACGGCGACAACACCAAACTCGCGGGCATGCGGGTCAACACCTCGCTGATCGACAGCTTCACCGTCGACCGGAGCGGCCGCCCGCACGCGGCGCCGGGGTCACCCTACGCTGCACAGGGCCTCGGACCCTTCGGGAGCCAGTTCCGGCCGACCAATCCCAATCAGCTATTCGTTGACAACGCTCACAACGGCACCGGCCTCGGTACGGTCTCGGCCTTCACCGACCTCCCCAATGGCGCGTTGTCCCCGATTGGCGGCTCGCCGTTTGCGGACCTCCAGACCGCACCGTGCTGGCAGGTCATCAGCCCCGACGGTCGCTACCTCTACGCGCTCGACACCGGGTCGGCCGAGATCTCGACCTACGCGATCGCGTGGGACGGGGTGCTCACGCTCATGAGCAACACGCCGCTCAGCGCCACCCCCGGCGTCACCGGAACCGACGTCGCGCTGAGCCCAGACGGCCGGACGCTCTACGTCAACATGGGGAAGATCAACGGCGTCGCGGCGTTCTCGGTCCACGGCGGGACGGTCACCCAGCTACCGACCTCGCCGACGCCGGCATCAGGGAGCGGTAGCACGGTCGGTATCACCGTAAGCTAGGGCTGACCACTCCCGCAACATCCGATGGGCACCGGCTGGGGCTAGGCCCCAGCCGGTCCCCGATCCTGTCTGCGCGCTGGGGATCCATCACCGCGCCTTGACCGTGAAGCCGAGCTTCCCGAGTACCCTCACGGCGCCGCTCTTGCCACCCTCGAAATCACCCGAGGCAAGCCGCGCGCCTGTCGCGAATTCGTAAGCCGTGCCCAAGATCGCTTTCGGCGGGTACAGCCGCTCATTCCAGACCAGGTCGTAGGTCGTCGTCGGGCCGAACCCATGCTCGGCAAAGAACTGCTCTGGCCCCAACTGGTCGTACTCCCTCAACGCGCGCACGACCTCAGCATCAGTCACCCGGTCCCACGCTATCGAGTGTGTCATCTCTTCCCTCCTAGTCGTTGCGGTTTGCATATTCAGGTTGGCCGTCGGCCTCACGCCACGTCGCCGTCGCTGCAGCTACACACGAGATCCTCGTCGATTACGGTGACTCGAGCAGCACGAGCGCTTGTCCGTTCAGCTCGGGGAGCTCCACCACTGGCCCTAGCGAGTTGCCGGTGGCGAAGTCGAAGGCCAGGACATGATCACGGCCGACGCAAAAGAGGCGACCGGCCGGTCCGAACCGCAATCCGCGCGGCCTGCGGAATTTCACCGAACGGTCGGGAACGAAGACGCGGATGAGCCGTCCGCTCGATGGGTCGTACTCGCGAATGGTGCTGACGGCGTCCGGGGCGCCGAACGGGAACTCGCTGGCAACGACGATGTGTCCGTTCGGGGCGAGCGTCAGATCGAGCGGGCTGAGCTCGGGATCGCTGACCAGATGCTGTCTGCGGAGCGTTCGGTCGCGATCGACCACGACGATCGTGTTGTCCCCCTCGCCAGAGGGCCCGATGCCGGACGCGAGGTAGAGCAGGCCGTCGGAAGCGAAGGCGAACCCGCGGGGAAAGGGTACGACGGCATCGGGGAGAAGCGGTTCCTCGCTCCCGTCGAGGGTGGCTGGCATACTCACGATCGACCGCCGGGAGCGCTGGGTTAGGTAGTAACGGCCATCGGGTCCGAACAGAGCGCCCCCCGGGTTCAGTCCGGGCTTCCGTCCCGAGTCGCGCACGACCATGCCGCGTCGATCGAGCGCCAAGACGCGGTCATCGCCGCTGTTGAGGTAGATCAACGCACCGGTCGGATCGAGCGATAGGCCGCGGGGATCGACGATCCGCGGATCGGTGCTCAACGCGCCCATCGCTCGGCCGGCGGAGTCGAACGCGAGAAGTGCATCGTGTCCGCCGCCGTTGGCGTCGCCGGCGCTGGTGACGAGGATGTGTGCCTGAAGACCTAAGGGGAGTCCTGGCGCAATCATCGCGCGAACACCGGGTGTAAGTCAGGCCTTCTTCTGGTAAGCGAGGTCGGCTGCGGTCAACCCTTCGAGCGCCATCCCGAACGGAACGTCCTCGGTGATCCTGCGACGCAGGTTGAGGTTGAGCGTCTGCTTCTGTAGCGACCGGTAGAGCGCGGGCTTGCCGGCGAGCTGTCGGGCAATCTCGACGCCGCGGTCGAGCGCTTGGTCATGCGGTACTACCTCGCTGACCACGCCCCACTGCAGCGCGGTCTGAGCGTCGATGTTCTCACCCGTCCACAGCAGCCACTTTGCACGGGCGGTGCCGGCGACCTCTTCCCAGACGACATGCAGACCGTCACCGCCGGTGATCCCAAACGTCGGATGGGGCAGGTCGCCGTAGGTGGCGCGCTCTGACGCGATATGGACGTCGGCGAGGAGCAGGTACTCGGAATGGACCGTTGCCGGCCCGTTGGCCACGCCAACCAGAGGGATCGGCAGGTCGAGCAGCCGCTGGAGTACCTTGGCGCCTTCGACGCGGATCTTCTCCCAGACCGCCGGCTTGAAGATCTCTCCGAGGCTCGGCCCGTCGATCTGGTCCATGAACGAGTCGCCGGTTCCGGTGATCACCAGAGCACGGTTGTCGCGGTCCACCGACAGTTCCTCCAGCACCTCCGTGAAGTCCGAATGCGTCTGGCCCGTGAACACCACCGGCCCTCCCTCGGTGTGAAAGCGGAGCACGAGGACACCCTCATCGTCCCGGCTGAACGCCAGATTCTCGTACCTCTCGAAATAAGCCGGTGTACTCATCTGAACGGCTCTCCTTCTCAACGACCGCTTTTTGTTCGTATCCGCATCCGCGGCCATCCAGATGAGTGACCAAACCGCCCGCGCTTCTTACTTGCCAGCGGTCCACAATCTTGCGGAAGCACTGAGCACTTGCGACGCCGCTCCGCCCCTACCGGATCGGGCGTGCTGTTCGGGTCGGGTTCGATACCGCCACCGTTGCCGCGCTGCTGATCGCCTGGTGAGCCTTGGCTGAGTCCGAACGTTTGCGAGCCGCGACCCGCGGCGGAGTGACTGTGCCGATCTAGAGCCCGATCCGCCGCCCCGCTCGCGGGGGTCGCGGCAGTCCGGCGTGCGCTTGGGCCAGCGCGGCGACACGCTCGCGGACGCCGTCGCGGACCGGCGCCGCTCGTCCGGCGCCGGCGTCGACGTGCACCAGCATGTGCTCGCCCATGGCGACCGGCTCCTCCGAGCCCACGCGAACGAGCGTGTGGAACAGGTGCAGGCGTTTGTCGTCGAAGCCGAGCACCTGTGTGAGGACCTGAACGCGGTCGCCGGCGTGAAGCTGGCCCAGGTGCGAGATGTGCGTCTCGACCGTGTAGTAGCTGGCTCCCGCGGCCAGGTACGCGCCGTCGAGCCCAATCCACCGCAACAGCGCATCCGTGGCGTCGGCGAACAGGTCGAGAAAACGGGCCTCGGTGACGTGGCCGTTGTAGTCGAGCCAGTCCGAGGGGATCTCGCGGGAGTACAGGGCGAGCGGCGCCGCCGGCCCGCCGTCCACGGACGCCGCTGGAGTCGTCGCGGCAGCCGAGGGCGCGCGGCCGAGCAACGAGCGCTCCCAACCTGCCAGCGTCGCGCCGGCGCCGGCCTCCTGCGCCTTCAGCGCGTGCAGGATCGCGACCAGACGGTCATCGCGCCGTCGCTCGAGTTCGGCGACCGAGCGGCCGCGCGCCTGCTCGTCGGACTGGAACGCCACCTTGTCGAGGAAGCCGGGCGTGAGCTCGGGGACGTCGACCAGCTTGGTCCACGGCAGCGCCAGCGCGGGTCCGAAGTGCTCCAGGAACGCGCGCATGCCCTCCTCGCCGCCCGCCAGCCGATAGGTCAGGAACGTGCCCATGATCGCCCAGCGCAGCCCGGCGCCGTAGCGGACGACGTCGTCGACCTCGGACACCGTCGCCACGTCGTCGTGTACAAGCCAGAGCGCCTCGCGCCACAGCGCCTCGAGCAGCCGGTCGGCGATGAAGCCGTCGATCTCGTGCCGGACCACGAGGGGGTGCATGCCGACGGCGCGATAGACGGCGGCGGCGGCCTCGACGGCGTCCGGCGACGTTCGCTCGCCGGCGCAGAGCTCGACGAGGGGCAACAAGTACACGGGGTTGAACGGATGCCCGACCGCGAACCGCTCGGCATGTGCCATGTCGACCTGCAACAAGGATGGGCGCAACCCCGAGGTCGACGAGCAGATCACCACCTCGGGTCCCGCCGCCCGGCTGGCTCCGGCCAGGAGGCGCTGCTTCAGCTCAAGGCGCTCGGGCGCGGATTCCTGCACGATCGAGACATCGGTCGCTGCGTCCTCGGGCGTGTCCACGAACGTAAGCGTGCCTTCCGCCGGCAGCGGCACCAGCGTCAACCGTTGGTATGCCCGGCGGGCGTGCTCGAGCATCTGGCCCACCTTCCGCGGTGCCTCCGGATCGGGGTCGTAGAGCTGCACGTCGACGCCGTTGAGGACGAAACGCGCCGCCCAGCCTCCCCCTATGACGCCGCCTCCGAGCAGCCCGACCCGAGTCGGAAGCTCGGCGGGCTTGGACGCGTCAGACACGGGCGCGCAGCGCCAGTTTGTCGCGCACTTCGTCCGGTCCCATCACGCGCACGTTCATTCCCTCGAGTAGCCCGACCGCCCGCTTGACGAGGTCGGCATTGGTTGCCAGGCGCCCGCGCGACAGATACAGGTTGTCTTCCAGCCCGACGCGAACATTTGCCCCGACGAGCGGCGCGAGCGCCGCGTAGGGCAGCTGCAACCGGCCGATCGCGAACGCTGAGTACACGGCGCCGGCGGGCAGCTGAGCCACCATCGCCAACAGCGTACTGAGGTCTGCAGGCGCGCCATACGGGATGCCCAGGCACAGCTGGATCAGCGGTGGGTCGTCGATCAGGCCCTCCTCGATCAGCTCCCGCACGAGGATGAGGTGGCCGGTGTCGAACACCTCGAGTTCGGGGCGGACGCCCAACTCCTTCACGCGGCGCGCCATCGCCCTCAACATTCCCGGCGTGTTGGCCATGATGTAGTCGCCGCCCGCGGCGAAGTTCATCGTCCCGCAGTCGAGCGTGCAGATCTCGGGCAGTAACTCCCCGACGTGGGCAAGCCGCTCGCTCGCGCCCGCCATGTCGGTCCAGGTCGCATCCACCGGTAGCGGCGCCTCGACGTCCCCCAAAACGAGGTCGCCGCCCATGCCCGCAGTGAGGTTCAAGACGGGGTCGACGTCGTCGGCACCGCGTATGCGCGAAACCACCTCGCGGAACAGCGCCGGATCGCGGGCACCTCGCCCGGTGACCGGATCGCGGACGTGAATGTGCACCACCGCCGCGCCGGCCCGCGCCGCGTCGATCGCCGAGTCGGCGATCTGCGCCGGCGTCACCGGCACATGCTCGCTGCGCGCGACCGTGTCGCCGGCGCCGGTCACCGCGCACGTGATGAACGCCTCGGTGATCATCCGACACCGTCCACGCGCGTCCCGTTCGCGCCGAATCCCGGGTGGTTGCCGAGCCCCGCGAGGTCGAGCAGGATCTGCTCCCAGTGGCGATACTGCACGTCGTGGCCCTCGCCCGGGTACCCGCGCAGAGCGACCACCGACGGGAGCACGCGCCGCCACTCGCGCACGTGATCGACCGGTACCACGTCGTCGTCGTCGCCCCAGTACAAGAACGCCGGCGCCGTCAGCGGTCGCAAGTCCGGCAGGGGCTCGGACGCCAGCAACCGCCACTCGTGCGCCAGCGCGGGATCGAGCGCGAGCTGCTCCGGTCGGCCGTAGAGCAGCGCAGCAGTCCCGCAGGATGCCACCAGCGGACCGGCCGCCGCGGCCGCAAGGTGCACCGACAGCACGCGTACCGGAACGCGCGCCGCGAGCGCCGCGGCGAACGGAGCACCGCCCGAGATCGCGACCACGGCAAACCGCCCGATCTGGAGCATCTCCAGGACCTCGAGCACGTCGTCGACCGCGTCGGCATAGCCGAGTGAGCCGTCGAACCGCGTCATCCCGAACCCGTTGCGTTCCACGCTGACGACGCGGAGCCGCAGCCGTTCGCGGACGTCCCGGGCGAACTCCGTTTCGTAGAACGCCCCGACGTCGGTCCCCAGGCCGCCAAAGAACACGACCGGCCGCCAGCCGTCCTCGCCCTCGTCGATGAACCGGACGACTCGGCTGCGCGCGGACGAGAGCGTCTGCTGCATCACTCGCCGGGGGTCGCGACCTGGCCCAGGGCCGCCTCGATACTGGGCGTGTTGGCGAGCAGCCGACGGGTGTACTCCGCGCTCGGCGCCGTGAACAAGTCGGTGGTCGCCCCGGATTCGACGATCCGGCCCTGGGTCATGACTAGGACTCGGTCGGCGATCGTCCGGATCAGCGCCAGGTTGTGGGTGATGAACAGGATGCTGAGGCCGGTCTGGATCCGCAGATCGCGGAGCAGCTCGACGATCGCCGCCTGCACCGACACGTCGAGCGCCGAGGTGACCTCGTCGCAGACCAACAATGAGGGCTGCGCGGCGAGCGCACGCGCAATCGCGACGCGCTGGCGTTCCCCGCCCGACAGCTGGTCGGGGTAGCGGTTGGCGGCGACCGACGACAGCGCCACGCGCTCCAACAATTCGCCCACGCGCCGTCCGGTCTCGCTCCGGTTGATCGGGAAGAACAGCCGCAACTGGCGGGCGAGCGTCTGCCCGACGGTGCGGCGCGGGTTCAGCGAGGCGTACGGGTTCTGGAACACGTATTGGATCTGCTTGCGCGCCTGGGTCGGGCGCTGGCGGGCGCTGGGCGCAAGCTGCTGCGCGTCGAGCTTGATCTTGCCGGTGTAGTTGGAGTGCAGCCCCGCGATACACCGTGCGATCGTGGTCTTGCCGCTGCCGGACTCGCCCACCAGCGCCACGCATTCGTTGCGCTGAACCGAAAAGTCGATGTCGAAAAGCGCCTGCTTCTTACCGTGGCTGGCGTTCACGTCCTCGACCGAAACCACCACATCTCCGGCCTGCGTCGCGGCCGCCGGCGCTCCAATCGTGGGGACCTCGTCGGGCGCGTCCTCGGCCCGATAGCAATAGACGGTGTGCCCGACCTCGAACTCCGTCGCCTCCGGAAAGCGCTGCTGGCAGGGCTCGATCGCGAGATCGCAGCGCGGCGCGAAGAAGCATCCTCCCGGACGGTGGCCGGGCAGCGGCGCCCGCCCGGCGATGCCGATCACGGCTCGCTTGCCCGCCAGGTCGGGGACAGCGCGCAGCAGCCGGCGCGTGTAAGGGTGCCGCGGTCGCAGGAACATCACGTCGCGCGGTCCCCGCTCGACGATCCGTCCCGCGTACATCACGGCGACGTGATCGGCGAGCTCGGCCACCACGGCGAGATCGTGGCTGACGTAGACCGCAGCTACTCGGTGGCTTCGGGCGAGGTCGCGGATTGTCTGGAGCACGCGCGCCTGCGTCGTGACATCCAGGCCCGTGGTCGGCTCGTCGCACACGATCACATGCGGGCGACACGCGAACGCCATCGCGATCGCCACGCGTTGCTGCTGGCCGCCGGACAGCTGGTGGGTGTAGCGCTCCAGGAACTCGTCGTCCGTGGGCAGCGCCACCTCGTCGAGCGTCTCCCGCACGCGTACCCGGCGCGCCTCCTCGGTCGTGCCGGAAGCGTGGACCTCCAGCATCTCCGACAGTTGGCGGCCGATCCGCAGCGCAGGGTTGAGCGCCGTTCCCGGGTCCTGCGGTATGTAGGCGACCGTGCCGCCGCGCAACTGGCGTAGCTGTGCCGGGGTCAGGGCGGACAACGGCTGGCCGTCGATGAGGATCTCGCCGCCGGTCACCCGGCCGCCCGGCCGCGTGTAGCCCATCAGGGCCATGCCGACCGTCGTCTTGCCGGAACCCGACTCGCCCACCAGTCCCAGCACCTCCCCGGCGCGGACCTCGAGCACGATCCCCTCGACGATGTCGGCGCCGCTCGAGACAAGGTCGATCTTCAGTTCGCGAACCGCGACGGCCGTGCTCTGCTCCGCGATGCTCATCGCCTACTCCCCCCGTTCCAGGCCGATCACCGCGCGGGCGAAACCGTCCGTCAGCAGATTGGTCCCGATCGTCAGGAGCGCGATTGCCACCACCGGCAGTACCACCCCCCAGGGCTGGAACGCCACGGCCAGGCGGTTCTCGTTGATCATCACGCCCCAGTCGGCGGTCGGCGGCTGGATGCCGGCTCCAATGAAGTTGAGCGCGGCGATCAGACCGATCGAATATGTGAGTCGCAGCCCGACCTCGACCAACAACGGACTGCTGACATTGGGCAGAAGCTCGCCGAAGATGACACGTCGTCGCGGCTCTCCGACGGCCTCGGCCGCCTTGACGAAGTCCCGCTCCACGACCTGGAGGGCAGCACCGCGGATCACCCGTGCCACACGTGGGGCGTGCGAGATGCCGACGATCAGGATGATCAGAGGTACGCTGGGGCCGAACGCTGCGACCAGCAGAAGCGCGAGCACGATCTGCGGGAACGCCATGAACACATCGGCGATCCGCATCAGGATCTCGTCGACCGCGCCCTTGAGGTACGCCGCCGTCAACCCGACGACCAGGCCAAGCCCGACGCCGATGATCGTGGCCGCGACGGCCATCCCGAGCACGCTGCGTCCGCCGTACAGGAAGCGGCTCCACACGTCGCGCCCGAGGGCATCGCCGCCGAACAGCGCCTGGGAAGACGGCGGGCTGTTGGGCGCGGTCACGAACGCGGTCGGCGAGTGCGGAGCGATCAGCGGTCCTGCCAGCGCGATCAGGGTCATGAACGCGAACAGCGCCAGGCCGATCCGTGACCGCCACTGACTCATCGTGGCGCGCAGCAGCGCGGCCCACCTCCGCTGGCCGACAGCCGGGGGCGCCTCGGCCAGCGACTCGGCGGTGATGACGGAGGCGCTCACTGCTGCGCCGTCCTGAGTCGCGGCGTCGCGAGGACCGTGATGATGTCGGCCCCGAGGTTCACCACCACGTAGACCGCGGCGATTATCAACGAGAGCGCCTGCACCACCGGCACGTCCCGGTTGCCGACCGCGTCGACCAGCGCGGCGCCGATGCCCGGATAGGAGAACACGTACTCGACGACCACCACGCCGCCTGCCATGTAGGCGAGCTGCAGCGCCGAGACCTGGATCGCCGGCACGATCGCGTTGGGCACGGCGTGCCGCCAGATCACCGTCCGGTTCGGCAGCCCCTTGAGCCGCGCCATCGTCACGTAGTCGCTCTCGAGCACCTCGACCATCGACGCCCGCATGATCCGGCTGATGTACGGAGTCACCGCAAGGATCAGCGTCAGCGCGGGCAGAACGACGACCTTCGGCACATTCCAGGCGTGCTCGCCCGGTGGGATCAGGGACACCGCGGGAAAGACGTGCGAAACGTTGGTGGCGAGCAACAGCACCAGCAGGATCGCGATCACGAACTCGGGCAGCGCCGCCAGCCCGAGGCTGCCCACCGACAGGACGTGGTCGGCGGGCTTGTCCCGGCGGACCGCCATCCACACCCCCAGCCCGATCGACAGCGGGATCGCCACGATCGCCGAGACGAGCACCAGGAAGGCCGAGTTGAGGACTCGGCTGCTGATGTACTTCGTCACCGCCTGCTGGGTGGCGGCTGAGGTCCCGAGGTTCCCCCGCACGACGTCTCCGAGCCAGTGCGCGTATTGCGCGAACGCCGACTCGTTCAGGTGCAGCTGGCGGGTGAGCGCGGCGACGCGCGCCGGCGTGGCGTTGCGGCCGAGAATCGCGGTCGCCGCGTTCCCTGGCAGCGCCTGCGTGGCCGCGAACACGACGACGGACACCAGAAACAGGGTCAGCAGTCCGAGCGCGATCCGTCGTACGAGGAATCGAGCCATCGCTACCCCTCCTCTCTCTCTGCTCGGCGGTATTGCCCGCCGTTGTTCGGCCTCACTTCAGGCTCCACGCGGTACCCCCCTCGTCGCCCACCAAGCTGCCGGCGGTGACGAGCCGGTCGGCATAGCGAGTCGCTTCCTGGACGATCAGGTCTGCGGAAAGCGCGAGGTGTGTGCGTACGACCGCAACGGCATTCGGGTCGTGAGCCTCGATCGCATCTAGCAGCTCCTGGTGGTCGGCGATGTAGTCCGACAGCTGGTAGACCGGATGCCAGTTGAGCAGCATCTGTGACTCCGCCGCAAGCGGCTCGTGGGCGCGGCTCAGCCGAGGGCTCCCGGCGAGCGCGACCATCGCACGGTGAAAGTCGATGTCGGCGGCGATCAACTCGGGCGAAGGCGCTTCGCGGGCGTCAGGAGGCGAAGCTTCTCGGATTCTGCGAAGGGCATCCCGTAGTTCGGTCAGGTCCAGCTTCGGATCACCCTCCATGACCAGCGCGACGGCCGAAACCTCGATTGCGCCGCGGGCGCGATAAACGTCGATCACGTCCCCGATGTCGATCGAGCGCACCCTGACCCCGCGGTTGATCTCGTGGGTCGCGAGGCCCTCGGCGACCAGGTGGCGGAGCGCTTCGCGGATCGCGCTGCGCCCGGTCCCGAACGTCCTCGCGAGCACGGTCTCACGCAGCTGCACATCGGGTTTGATGCGCCCGGCGAGAATCGCTGTCCGCAGTTCGAGCAGAACCTGATCGGTCGCGGAGCGCCGCGCCACGACGCGCAAACCCCAATCGCTCTCCTCGGACAAGTTGTCGACAACCTACTAGCGACTGCCGACAGTGTCAATTATAGTTGCGCGCGTGTCCAACCAACTCGCCGCATGAGGATGCGGGCCGCGGTGCTCGCCGCGCCGCGGCGAGAGTTCGAGATCGGAGAGGTTGAGCTCGAGCCGCCGCACGCCGACGAGGTGCTGGTCCGGATCGCGGCGACTGGGCTGTGCGGCAGCGACCTCAATGCCCTGGACGGCAAACGGGCGCTCGTCCCGTTCCCGGCGGTGCTCGGCCACGAGGCAGCGGGGGTCGTCCACGAAATCGGCGAAGGGGTGGGGCGCGTCGACGTGGGCGATCACGTGGTGCTGTCGATCCTCCCCTCCTGCGGCCGGTGTGCTGCCTGCCTGGACGGACGCCCCAACCACTGCCAGACGGCCGCCG
>Ga0335073_10001948_pt1 | contig 28097 bp, 13 predicted proteins | sample Lox_Sample_22_FD_207093 | JGI IMG/M metagenome (GOLD analysis project Ga0335073, IMG submission 207093) | Soil microbial communities from Loxahatchee National Wildlife Refuge, Florida, United States - Lox_Sample_2.2 | ecosystem: Environmental > Terrestrial > Soil > Wetlands | place: USA...
TGGATATTCGTCCGATCCGGGTTGGACCAGTCGGAAGATGTCGGTCAGAGGAGACTGCGAGGGATAGTGGGGCGAAAGGCGAACGTCGGCGAGAGGGAAGCGGTTGAAAGTCTCTGTGTCGTCGTCACAAAATGGGAGGCCAAGGATCGGCGCGGGCTTGAGCAGCAGAGGGGCCAAGCTGAGGCCTTTGAGAAGCTCTCTTCGGGATATTCGAGACGGCGACGAGTTGATGGGAGACTTCATTCTGCCGGGGCGTGGCGAGATGTTCGAAATCATAGCATTGCACCACTATGGCTCTACGAGCGGGACAGCAGCAATTTCTTTCTATCCCCTTTGAAATCGCGATCTTTTTTCGATTAGGTCAAACCCAATCCTAGCGAGAGTTCAACAAAGACGAAAGACTTCAGGCTGCTCGAGCGACATGATCATAAATATATTAAAAACAATGTCTTACGCTGAAGCGAGGACTCTGCATTCTCTCAGAAAAATCGATTCATCAAAGTAGCATCCACTGCTTTATTTAGAGCCAGCTACAACTTTTGATTGACAAATGACCGACAGATCCCTTAATTTGCTGCGCTAGGATGAAACCGTTTACAAGGTAAACGATTTCATTTGCTTTCCAGTCCCCGACAATACTGCATTACCCAAAAACTGCATTACCCAAGAGAAGTGTGACGCAACCGAGGAAGGGATCTCGATCGGAGGTTATTCTCATGGGTCGTATACCCAAGAAGCTTCAGTTGGTGAGAGCACTAAACTGCGTAGTTCTTGCGTGTCTTTGCATTCTCCTCCTTCAAAGCAGATCTGCCCGAGGCCAGGTAGACGAAGGATCGATCACCGGGACGGTTCAGGATCCCAGTGGCGCCGTGGTGCCGAATGCGGAGGTCACGCTGCTGAACATCGACCAGGGTCTCACCGTGGTGACAAAGACAAACGCCACTGGCAATTACACGTTTTCTCCTGTGAGAGTTGGCCACTACACAGTGACCGTCTCGGCACGGGGTTTTGCCACAACGACACAGAAGAACCTAACGGTCAATGTCGCCCAGGTGCTTCTGGTAAATATGGTCGTTAAGCCCGGCGGAGCGACGGAAACCGTAGAAGTGAACACCGCGCCTCCCGTTCTCCAGACTCAGGAAGCTTCGGTTGGTCAAGTCATAGGCAGCGCCGAGGTGAACGATCTCCCGCTCAACGGGCGTAATTTCACCTTCCTTGCCCAACTCGGAGCGGGCATGCAGACTCCGCAGGCCGATACACGCGGAAATGCGCAAAATGGCGCCTTCTCCGCCAACGGCCTTCGCCCGTCGCAGAACAACTACCTGATCGACGGTATTGATAACAACTCAAACAACGTCGACTTCCTCAATGGCACCAACTACGTCATTTTGCCCCCCGTCGATGCCATCCAGGAATTCAAAGTTCAAACCGCCGACTTCAGCGCCGAACTCGGTCGCTCAGCCGGCGCGGTCCTGAATGCCACCATCAAGTCCGGCACCAACACCATTCACGGCACCGTCTGGGAGTTCTTCCGCAACGACAAACTCGATGCGGCCGACTATTTTGAAGACAACACCGGGGTGCCAAAAGGCGAACTCCGCCAGAACCAGTTCGGTGCTAGCTTCGGCGGGCCGATCGTCAAGAATAAGATCTTCATCTTCGGTGACTATGAGGGCTTCCGCCGTGTTCAGGGCCAGTCGGAGAACGGGAGCGTGCCGACAAACCTTATGCGCAGCAGCGGTTACACCGATTTGAGCGACGTTCTCTCCTTCAACACGGGTACAAGAACAGACGGCCTCGGACGCACGATTCCGCTGGGCACGATTCTCGATCCCGAAACTACCCGCTTTGTCGCATCGGGCACTGTTGACCCAGTTTCGGGCCTCAAGAACAACAGCGGTGGTGACATCTACGTTCGCGACCCGTTCGGTACGTGCGGGCCTGGCACAACGGACTTCTCCGGCGGGAACTGCGGCCTGAACCAACTACCTGCTGGCCGTATCGACCCCAACGCAGCGGCTATCCTGAACCTTTTCCCGGCACCCAACTCCGGTGTCCAGACCTACAGCGCCAGCCCACCGTTGTACGAGCATCGGAACCAGTTCGACGTCCGCGGAGATTTCAATCCCAGCGACAAAGAGCAAGTCTTCGCGCGCTACAGCTTCTCCGACGATCCCATTTTCATTCCGGGCATTTTTGGCGGCGTAGCCGATGGCGGCTCCTTCGACCAGGGCTTGCAGACAGCAAGATCACATCAGATGGTCGCGGGGTTTACGCACGTCTTTTCTCCTAACGTTGTAAACCAGATCCGCGCGGGTTTCGCTCACCTGCAGAGTTCACGTTTCGGACCGGTCGCCTCACAATCGGGAATTCCGGAGAAGTACGGCATCCAGGGAATCCCGCAGCCTCCAGCAGCCTTCGAGAACGGCGGCCTTCCGGCCTTTAGTATCGGCAACCTGCAACAGCTCGGAAGCAATTCGTTCTTACCCTCCGACGAAATCACCCAGACCCTCCAGGTCAGCGATGACTTCACCCGGATCTATGGCAAGCACAGCTTCAAGATGGGGATCGAATACCAGAACGTGAAGTTCTCCACCTTGCAACCCGCGTGGTCGCATGGCCAGTTCAATTACGGGGGCGGCTTCACCGATATTCCCAACCTATCCAGTACTACGGGAGGCGTAGCGCAGTTTCTCATTTCTCCGCAAGCCGCTCCCGCAACCATTGGTGGAAATCCCAATCCGAACGGGTTCAACTACTCGGGCGGATCCGATGGCGTGTACGCTTCCAACATTGCCACTACCCACGACCAAAGGATCTATTTTGCGAGTTATTTCCAGGACGACTGGAAGATGACCCCGAAACTCACACTGAACCTCGGTCTGCGCTGGGACTTCTTCGGCCCCATCAACGAGGTCGGCGGCGACCAGGCTAACTTCGTACCTTATCCGATTCCGAGCAAAAACTTCGGGGCGCCGACCTTCATTGTTCCGGCTACCGGAAGCGGCACCCGCACACTGTCCACGAACTCGACCTGTTTCGGGGTTGGTTGTTGGGGGTTCACGAATCTGCTGGCCGAGGATGGAATCACCCTCGCGGTTACCAACAGGTACGGCAAAGGAATGGTGGACACACAAAAGAACAATCTCGCGCCTCGTGTCGGCTTCGCCTACCAGGTGACTCCGAAATTGGTTGCGCGCGGTGGTTTTGGCGTGTTCTACAACTCATTTGAGAACCAGGGGTATTCGCCCAACATCGGCGAGAACTATCCGTTCGTGTACAACCTTTCGTACTTCAACGGCAAGGTCCGACCGGGCGACCCGAGTATTTCCTCTCAGGTCTCGCCCGTCAGCTATAACTCACCATTTGCCAGCTGTCCTACGGCGGGCGGAGACCCAACCACTGGAAATGGAACTGCGAACTTCGAATCAGGTTTCTCTTGTATTCCCCTTACGCCTGCGGCGGTGGATGCGCGCGGAGTGGGACTAGAGGGAATGCAGTATGATTTCCAGACACCACGCACGTACAGTGGCAACTTCACACTTCAGTACTCGATCACTCCTGCGCTGGCGGCCCAAGCGGCATATGTATACACGCACGCTTCCGACTTGCAGGTTAACGTGGGCAACCAGAATGTCACCCAACTCCTTCCCGCGGGAATCAGTACTACGAACTGCGGTCCATTTGCAGTCTTTCCGGGTGGGGCAGGGGGAACCCCCAGCTGCGTGCCGTTCCCTGACTTCGGAGGCGGATCTTTTGCAGCCACCTTCGGCCAGAGCAGCTATCACGCGCTGCAAACAAAACTCGAAGATCAGTTCTCCAATGGGATGACCTTCCTGCTCACCTACACATGGTCGAAGACGTTGTCGGATGCCGGCGACTTATTGAACGGCGGCTCCATCAGCGGATTCCGCGCGCTCGGGATTCCGGGCCTGGGTCCGAAGTTTGATTGGGCTCCGGCTAACTTCGACGTTCGCAACGTACTTCACTTTAGCGGTGGATACCAGCTTCCGTTCGGCAAGGGCATGAAGTACATGAACACGGGCGGCATCGCCAATGCCGTACTGGGCGGATGGGCTGCCAACTGGATTGTCACTGCCCAAGGCGGCCAACCGCTCGATTTCGGCTGCCCGACGGGAACGGCCTCTGGTGCCGGGTGTGTGGACCTTCTCGTTTCAGGTCAAAGCCAGCAACGCGGCATCCAATCTCATGTGATCGATGGGGCGCCTCGGCCCTTCTGGCTCAATAATGCCAAGGCGTTCAATCAGCCTTGCCAGCTTGGGTGGGATGGGGTGAATACGAGCAGCCTTGCTCCGATTCCGAACTCCCCGGCCGGTTGCGTCCCGCTGAACGGGGAATTGGCCCTCGGATCTCATCCCGGAATTACAGTAGGTCCGGGAATTCGGCGCTGGGACTTCTCCGTATTCAAGAAGTTCCAGATCAACGAGCGGATTTCCACAGAGTTCCGGTCTGAGTTCTTCAACATCGTCAACCATCCGAACTTTAATGCTCCCAACTTCGGTGGAAATGGAGTGGTGGCGATTGGTGGTTCGGGCAACTTCACCGACCCACACTTCGGCGAGGTGGGATCGACGCGCTTCAATCCATATGATCCGCGCCAGATCCAGTTTGCGCTGAAGCTGTATTACTGAGGTAGGATTGAGGACACCCCGGCCCGGAGCTGGCGCCGGGGCGGGGTGTTTCAACCTGTCAGGACACTGCTCACGTGGAGGCTGGCTGTGAGCGCCAGATTTCGGTTTTCTGCGTTGATTGTCATCATCTTGGCGAGCACGATTTACTCGGCCGGGCAGGATACACAGAAACTCGACAAGGAATATCAATCTGCCGTTGCCGACTATGAAGCCGGCAACTATCAGCAGGCGGCAGCCCGTCTCGAGTCGCTCCTCCCCTTTGCGCCGAATAGCTTCGAGATTCATGAATTGCTGGGCATGGTTTATGCTTCGCTGCCCGACAGCGACAAGGCGATCGAACATCTGAAAACAGCGGTCCAGATCAAGCCGGACTCCGGTGAAGCGCGAACCAACCTCGGCGCGACACTGCTGCGCCTGGGGAAAGTTGATCTTGCCGGCGAGCAGTTCCGGAAAGCTGCAGCTCTTGAGCCAAATAGTTACGATGCGAATCACAATCTGGGCGAGTTTCTCATCCAGAAGGGCAAAGTGATGGATGCTCAGCCGCTTCTTGAACGGGCCTATACGATTAATCCAGCGGCATACGAGAACGGCTACGATCTTGCGATGTCCGATTTCCTGCTCGGCAAGCTTGATGCCGCGAGAACGGTGGTGCGGGCTTTGCTTCAGCAGAAGGACGCTGGAGAGTTGCACAATCTTCTCGGCCAGATCGATGAGAAGGACGGCAAGTTCGTTGCGGCCGCCAACGATTACGAAGCCGCCGCACATCTTGATCCCAGTGAAGATAACTTGTTTGCGTGGGGCAGCGAGATGCTGCTGCACCGCACCTACGAACCCGCCATCACGATCTTCCAGAAGGCAGCTGAACTGTATCCGAAATCCCCGCGCATCCTCATAGGCCTTGGACTGGCGCTTTATTCGCGCGGCATTTACGACAAGGCTGTGAAGGCCCTCCTTGCGGCTGCTGACCTCAACCCGCGAGACCCCCGCTGCTACTTGTTCCTGTCAAAGGCGTACAACAGCTCTCCCTTGCAGGCTGATGAGGTTGTCGAGCGCTTCCGTCGATATGCCGAGTTAGAGCCTAACAATGCCCTGGCTCAGTACTACTATGCAGTGAGCTTATGGAAGGGTGAGCGAGTCGAGAATTCGCACGTCGATCCTGGTTCTGTCGAAGTGTTACTCAAAAAGGCGATCGTGCTCGACGATTCCCTCGCGGATGCACATGTGCAGCTTGGAAACCTCTACGCAGACCAGCGCCAGTACGAGAAATCCATTCCCGAATACCGGCGCGCACTGGAGCTGAATCCGAATCTGTCGGACGCACACTACAGGCTTGCAACAGACCTGGTGCACACCGGGCAAAAGGAGAGTGCGCAAAAAGAGTTTGCCATTTACCAGAATCTTCGCGCCGCGCACTTGGCGGAAGTTCAAAAAGAGCACGAGGAGGTCCGTCAATTCGTGTATACAGAACAAACTGTGAACACCGAAAGGCCATAATCGTGAACTCCCTCTTGCCGCGTGAAACGGCCCTCCGGGTGAGCTGTAGTCGCAGGGATTTTCTGCGCCAGGCTGCGGGATTGGCTCTGGGCGGAGCCGTGTTTCAGGCCAGTCCCTTTATACGAGCGGAATCGGGAAAGAATCGGAAGGTTGTGGTCGTTACCTTCGGTGGCGGCGCTCGCGACCAGGAGACCTTCTCACCGGAAGGCCAGGAAAATATTCCGCGGATGCTGAACGAACTGGCCCCACAGTCCAGCTTCTTCACTCACGTAACCAATGAGGGAATCCTGGGACATTACGTCGCGACTGCGAGTCTGGCGACAGGCGTGTACGAAACACTCAATAACTTCGCCGCGGTCGCTCCCGAGCATCCGACAGTCTTCGAATACTTTCGAAAAGACCTGAGAAGGCCGTCGTCCGACGCATGGGTGGTTGCGCCAAGCAATGGCTTCAACCGCATCGGAGAAAGCGACGTTCGGGGCTTCGGTTCCGGCATGGGCGCGCGAGTCATTCTCCCCAAGCGGTTGCTGGGTGTGGCTAGCAACGGAGGCTCGGAGGCCTTCGATCATCTGTTGCACGACAATTACGAGAGCCCGCTTTATACACCGGTCCTGGCGGGGGGCGAAGTTGAACTACAACAGCTCGAAACCATTCTCAAGCTCTCAGTTGACGATTTCGTGTCGCATGCACGCACGCTTTCCAGCCCTGATGAGCTGTCCCTGTACATAGCAAAGCGCCTTATGCGTGAGGAATCGCCAAGCCTGTTATGGATCACGATGCATGATATCGATGTAGCGCACTCCGGAGCTTATTCGCTGTACATTGATGGTATTCGACGCACAGACCGGCTCTGCGGCGAACTGTGGAAAGCGATCGAAACTGAACCGGAGTATGCCGGGAAAACCACGATGTTCGTACTTCCCGATTTTGGGCGTGACTCTGATCTCGACTCGGGTGGCAATGGGTTTCAACATCATCGAACTGGCGATGCAGCCAGCAGAACCACGTGGATGATGGTACTCGGTGCCGGAGTAAGGCATGGAGTGGTTTACAACGGTCCGGTCCAGTCCATTGATCTTGTGCCAACGATCGGCAACATGCTGGGTTTTTCTCCGTCGCAATCGCAAGGTAAACTCATTCGGGATTTGGCATAGCTATGCGTCCACATGATCTCCAACCGGAAGCCTTTGCCGCATATCCTCCCGAGGCAAAAGCCCTTGCTGTGACGCATCTAGATGCGATTCGCCAATTACCGTTGACGTTCGTTCCCAGCCTGCTGCGCCAAATCATGGATTACGACTATTGCTTCCCCGTCGAGCGCTCCATGGTTGAAGGCGAGTTGGCGGTCCTGAACTCACTCTCTGCGGCCCAGCGCGACGAGTGGTTTGGCCCCTTCAGCGCAATATCAACGTCGGATCCCCTCGCGAACTTTGACTGGGTTAACCTTCCGGCTCAGTTTGTCGAACAGCAAGCTGCTTATCTGTGGTCGACGCACCAACTCGATGCTTTTCGCAAAGCCGCTCTGGATTACGGAAACCTGCTGGCAAAAATGAGGCACCCAGAGCCCCTCAAGATTCAGCGCCTCGGAATCGCTGTGGTAGGGCAGGGAGTTGACGACTATCAAGCCCCCCTGTTCAGGAATCTGCGCAAACATGGAACGTTGTTTACGCAGGTGAATCCCGCTCGCGGACTCGACACGCTGCTGTCGGCAGTCGAGCAGCGAGCACGAACAAATCCGGCTGCTTATGCCCACTGGTATGTGGACGGGGGTACGCTGTCGATCCAGAATCCAGGCATTACTTGCGTATCGTACGAAAGCCTCACTCCACTGCGTCTCTCCCTTCTCAAAAAGATGCAGGCCCAGATCGCGCAGCCAGGCATGGGGCCCGAAGAACTACGTACACTCCTTGCCCGCATGACTCCGGCAGATCTCGGCATCGAAAATTCGACCGATCCGGTGCTGAGCCGGTTTCAGATCAGGCTTTTCACTGAGGCATCGGGCACGCAGATTTACAGCACGACGTTCGCCCAGTGGACAGCCCGCGAAGTGTTGCGCAGGGCCCAGGCGCTCACGTTGCTGGTTCGGTTTGCTCCGCGGCAGCGCCAGCGACCGATGAATGAGCTTCTCTCAAGCAAGCAGGGCGACCCGCAGCTTGACCCGACCGGGTCTCTGATAGATGCCGATATGGGTGCCTATTATCACTGGATCGATCAGCAGCGTCTCACGGGTGCCGAGCAGGCGGCCTTCATTGCCTGGTTTGAAGGTCATGGCAATGCGGTGGCGATCGGGCCTTCGATACCACGCGGTGTTGAATCCAACACACCGATTGATATGAGCAAACTCTTATCTTTGGTTTCCACCTGACTCGGTCGCATCTCTTTGGATTGCATGCGACCCGCGGGATTGGACCTTGAGTGTGCAACTTCGTTTGAAAGGAAGAAAACCATGATTCGGCGCGACTTCATCAAACTGGCCGGTGCGGCTGCGGCAACCACCGCATTTTCGGCTTCGGCGGCGAGTGCTGACAAACCGCATGTTGCCGGCCGCCGCATACTGCCGATCAATCGCAACTGGCGCTACCATCCCACTTGGGTTGATGGCGCAGAATCTCCAGCTTTCGACGATTCCAGCTTTCAACGGGTTGTCGTTCCGCACACCAACATTGAGCTTCCATGGCACGACTTCGATGACAGGGATTACGAGTTCATTTCCACATATCGCAGGAGATTTCAGTTCCCAAGGGATGGCGAGGGAAAGCGCGTCTTTGTTGACTTCGAAGGCGTGATGACCGCATCAACTGTTTGGCTTAATGGAGAATTGCTGGGGAATTATCGCGGAGGATTCACGCCGTTCTCCTTCGAACTGACAAAACATCTTCGCCGGGATGGCGAAAATGTGCTGGTCGTTAAGGTCGATTCCACCGAGCGTGCGGACATTCCTCCGTTCGGCTACGAAATCGACTATATGACCTTCGGCGGCATGTATCGCGAAGTCAACCTGCGCGTTGTGCCCAACGCTTACATCGACAATATCTTCGCGCAACCGCAGAACGTGCTGAGCGGAACGCCCGCCCTCGACGTGACTTGTTTCGTCGTCGGCGAGAATGGCGGCAATGCAGCAATGTCGCTGCAAGTCGAACTGCGCGATGGGGACAAGGTGTTGGGGAAAGGCGACACGCGCATCCGGCAAGCCGCGGACCAGCCGCGCAATGAGAATCTCGATCCCTATACGGATGCAGCGGTGTTCGCAACCACTGAGACGCTGAAAGATCCTGCTCGCTACACCGTGAATATCTCGAACCTGGGCGGCATACAACTTTGGGATCTCCAAAATCCCCGCCTATACACGGTACATGTGGAATTGGTCCGCGATGGCGTGGTAATTGATCAGGATTCCCGGCGCATCGGTTTCAGGGAAGCCGTCTTCACAGATCAGGGATTTTCACTGAATGGCAAAATCGTCAAACTTCGGGGGCTCGACCGGCACCAGACTTTCCCCTTTGTGGGGCAGGCGATGCCGGCTCGAGTGCAAAAGAAGGATGCGGATATTTTGCGCAAAAGCTTGCACTGTAATATCGTGCGCACGTCGCATTATCCGCAGTCCCGGCACTTCCTCGACCGGTGCGACGAAATCGGCCTGTTAGTACTCGAAGAAATCCCGGGATGGCAGCATATCGGCGATCAAAGTTGGAAAGAAGTAGCGATCGACAACGTCGGCCGCATGATTCGTCGCGATTGGAACCATCCCTCGATCATATTGTGGGGAGTTCGCATCAACGAGTCCCTCGACGATCATGACTTCTATACGCGCACTAACGCCTTGGCGCACGCGCTCGATGACTCGCGTCAAACCGGAGGCATTCGCTACTTCCAGGAATCCGAATTTCTCGAAGATGTTTTTACCATGAACGACTTTGGATTCCCGTTGAAGCCACCGAATCATCCTCGCTATCTGAACACGGAGTTCGTGGGCCACACATTTCCGACGAAAACAACTGACGACGATGAGCGTCAGCGCGAGCATACCCTTCGCCACGCGCGCATCCACAATCAACTGGCCTCGAATCCGCAGTACGCGGGTGGCATCGGCTGGTGCGCGTTCGATTACAACACTCATGCCAACTTCGGATCCGGCGATCGCATTTGCTATCACGGAGTGACCGATATCTTTCGCGAGCCGAAGCCCGCCGCCGGTTTTTACAAATCCCAGTGCGATCCATCCGAAGAGATTGTTCTCGAACCTGCATTCCACTGGGCACGCGGCGACGAATCCGTAGGCTTCACCAAGGCGGTGTTCTGTTCCAATTGTGAGCACCTCAAGATTTTGGCGCGGTCGGAGAGTCTCGAGAGCAATCCATGGGTGCCGATTGCCGAACTTGATCCGGACAGAACCGAATTTGAGCACTTGAAGTATCCGCCTTTCGTGCTTGATCTCTCCAAACTTGATAGAAAGACACTTCGCATGGGCTGGGGCGACCTTCGTGCAGAAGGTTACATCGGCGGCAAGTTGGCGATTACAAAGACGCTGTCAGGGCGTGGCGTGGACCGCAAGTTCCTGTTGCTTCCCGACGATCAGGAACTGGTGGCCGACGGGGCGGATACAACACGGGTCGTTGTCAGGGTAACCGACGAATTTGGAGCGGTGCGGACTTACGCGAACGATCCCATCACTTTCAATCTCGAAGGCCCGGGCACACTGATTGGTGATAATCCGTTCTCACTGATTGGAGGCACAGGCGCCATCTGGATTCGAGCGAAGGAGAAGCCGGGAGTTGTCCAGCTCTTAGCAAAGCACCCTCGTCTTGGAGAACAGAGCGCCGAATTCCGAATTGGCGCCGCGCCAGGAGAAGAACTTTGATCGATTCAGGCGCTCGTGTTCGCTTCTTAGAATGTTGGCGACTGTCGAGCGGCATCGCGAAATCAACAAGAGTCGCCAATGATTCGTTTTGACGTGACTTTCTTGCTCAAAGCCAGGCTCTCAATCGGCCTGCTGATTGCCTGCGTTGGTGTTCCTGTAGTGGCACAAACTTCGCAAGTGGCAGCAACCCCACCGATGGGCTGGAATAGCTGGAATCATTTCGCGGGGAAGGTGACGGATGCCGATGTCCGGGCGGCGGCAGACGCGGTGGTATCGAGCGGTATGCGCGACGCAGGCTACGTGTACGTCAACGTTGACGACACCTGGCAGGGCCAGCGTGACGCCCAGGGACGAATTCATCCCAACACTCGCTTTCCCGATATGAAGGCACTCGCCGATTACGTCCATTCCAAAGGACTGAAGTTCGGCATCTATTCGTCACCCGGACCCAAGACTTGCGCCGGATTTGAAGGAAGCTACGGCCACGAAGAGCAGGACGCAAAGACCTATGCAGAATGGGGCGTCGATTTTCTCAAATATGATCTTTGCGGGCTCCGCAGCATCATGGGTATTTATAGCCCCCGACCCGACTGGCAAAGAGCCAGCGCAATCATGCGTGAAGCCTACGTGAAGATGCACAAGGCGCTACTCAAGACCGGCCGGCCCATCGTCTACAGTATCTGCCAATACGGTTCAGACTCAGTGTGGGAGTGGGGAGCCGAAGCGGGCGGAAATCTCTGGCGGACCACAGACGACATCAGCGACAGCTTCCGCAGCATGGCCCTGATAGGCTTCTCGCAGGCCGGACTCGAACGATACGCAGGACCGGGCCATTGGAACGATCCGGACATGCTCGAAATCGGCAATGGCGGAATGAATGCCGATGAATACCGCACCCAGATGAGCCTCTGGTCCATTCTCGCGGCGCCCCTTCTGGCAGGCAACGACCTCAGCAAGATGGACGAGACCACCAAGACTATCCTTATGAACCGGGAGGTGATCGCCATTGATCAGGATAGGCTGGGCATCCAGGGTTCACGTATGGGGCCGCTCCAGGTCTGGGTGAAAGCTCTTTCGGACGGATCGAAGGCGGTCGCGTTGTTCAACTTTGTCACCGATGACGTTCCCCAGCCGATCACCTTGCATTTTAAGGATATGGGCTTCAATGGTTCTGTTCACGCTCGTGATCTCTGGGCGCACAAGGACCTCGGCCTTCTTCGCGATTCATACACGGTTACTCCCCCCAAGGGTGGAGTCGTCATGCTTCGCATCTGGCAATGAGTCATTCGCCCAGAGGTCCAACAGCTGCAGATTTCCGGACCTCAGGTCAAGGCTGCCAATCAATCCGTTGAATAATTAAGAAATGGGTCAAGGCCGACAGGAGCAGGTCCACTTCGGGATCGATTTCGGAACCACGAACTCCGCCGTGGCGATGCTTGTGCCGGGAAAGGGAATCGAACTCGCGCGCTTTCCCTTTCGCGGCGAAGAGACGGCGTCCTGCCGATCCGTGCTTTACTTCGACCAATCAAGGACCCCGAACGGCCAGCGCCGAGTGCATGGCTGCTCAGGCCCTGCCGCTATCGAGCGTTATCTCGATGCTGACGAGAAGGGGCGACTGATGCAGTCGCTCAAGTCGCATCTCTCCAGCCACACTCTCACCGGAACCGAAATCTTCGGTCGCCGTCATCGTCTCGAAGAGTTGGTCGCCCGCATCCTGAGCGATTTGCGCAAACGGGCAGAAGAACAGTTCATGCAGCCCATCAAGCGCGCCACCGTGGGACGCCCCGTGCGATTTGTAGGAGCCGAATCGGAAGAGGAGGATGATTTCGCGGTCTCGCGGCTGCGTGAAGCCGTCCTGGCGGCGGGATTTGAAGTGGTGGAGTTCGAACTCGAGCCGGTCGCCGCTGCTTTGGCCTACGAGGCCACGCTTGATCGCGAGGAACTCATCCTCATCGGCGATTTCGGCGGAGGCACAAGCGATTTCTCGCTTCTGCGCGTAGGCCCTGAGGTCGGCCGGCATCGCCAAGGCTCAGAGCGCCTGCTCGGCAACAGCGGCGTCGGGCTGGCCGGTGATGCGTTCGATGCGCGGATCGTCCGCAAATTGGTCTCACCCGCTCTGGGGTCGAACTCCGAGGCGCGCTCACTCAACAAGATTCTGCCTGCGGTCCCGGCCTGGATCTACACGCACCTCGAACACTGGCACCATTTTTCATTTCTACGTACCAATAACGTGCGCGAGATTCTAAAGAGCGCGCGGGTTCGCGCATTGGAGCCCGAAAAAATCGAGGCACTGGTCGCGGTGATTGAGGGAGATCTCGGCTACCAGTTGCATCAGGCCGTGCAGCAGGTAAAGTTTGAACTCTCTGAGAAGGAACGAGCGGAGTTCGCTTTTCGCGATGGCAGGCCCGGTGCGTCTACCATCGAGCTGAACATTCCGATAACTCGCGACCAGTTCGAGAGCTGGATTACGGAAGATCTGGCCGCGATCGAGCACAGTGTTGAAACGCTACTCAAGAGTAGCGGGGTGGAATCTCGCCAAGTGGATCGGGTCTTCCTTACCGGAGGAAGCTCATTTGTGCCTGCCGTCAGGCGCATTTTTACTAGTCGCTTTGGTAAGGACCGGATCCGTGGTGGCAACGAATTCACGTCAGTTGCCCAGGGACTGGCGCTCCGTGGGGCACTAGACCGCTAGTAACCCACTGGCATCGCCACCTCGGTTCCTCGCGTTTATCCCATGAATCCCAGGTACGGGCTGGTGCCGAAGTTTGCGAAGTTAGGGAAGATGGTTTTGATCTGGCCGTCGGCGAGACCAAACCACTGCGCGAGTGTGCCCGCGTACTGATCCACGGCGGTGGTGGGAATCAACCGTCCCGCGCCCACATCGTTGGCCTGGTTCACGCCGATCACCGGGTATTGGCCGTACATGTCCTGCCCGGCTACTGCGCCGCCAACCACGAAATGATGACTGCCCCATCCATGATCCGTTCCATCGCTGTTGCAGGTAAGCGTTCTGCCGAAGTCTGAAGCGGTGAAGGTTGTCACCTGGTTCCCCACGCCCATCGCAACCATCTGCGTATCGAAGTACTCCATCGCCTGCCCCAGCTGGGTCAGCAGCCTCGCATGTTGCGCAGCCTGCCCATCATGCGTGTCAAAGCTGCCCAACTGCACGTAGAAGATCTGCCTATTCACGCCCAGGCTTGCACGGCCCGCGATGATGCGCGCCACCGTTTGCAAGGAAATCGCCAGCTCGTTGTCCGTCAGCTTGTTCGTCGTTGGATCGAGATACTGCGGCGGATTCGGAACCCCGGTCGCGCCGGCCGGAGCCATCGATGTAGCCAGCAGTGCCTGTGCCTGCTGCGAGCGGTTGATGACCACCTCGTATTCTTTCGCGAAGAGATTGGTCTCATCGGCTGTCAGAATCGATTGCAGCGCGCTCGTCCCAGCGATATTTCCGAACAAAGGCTGCTGGGTTCCATAAATCGGAATCGGACCGGCCGAGGTCACGTTCAATTGAAACGAAGATTGCCCGGCAAGGAACAGCGCGATCCCCGCGGTTGAGATGCAGGTAAACATGGAATTCGAATTCACGTTCATGCTCTCGATCAGGTCTGCCACCGCGCCGCCCCATCCCAGGTGTTCGCCGCTTCCCAGATTCGAAGCGATGGCCTGCCACGCTGCAGTCTGATCGAAATGGGAGAACAACGAATCCGGCAGGGGAACGGAATTCGCATTGATCTGCGCTTTGGACGCCGGAGCAACTAGCGTACCGGTATTGGCCACGATTGCGGCGCGTCCCGCGTTGAAAAGGTTCTGCAAGCCCGTCAGGCTGGGGTTCAGCGCAAACGTACGGCCGCCCTGCGAGGTCTTCGGCACAATCGGCAGCAACTCGCTCAGGGGATACGCCAGCCCGGGAGCTCCCGACCTTGCCTGGGTGAACTGAGCAAAAGAAGTTGGGTCGGTGGCAATTACCGTGCCGTGGCCGTCGTTGCCGCCCTGCAGAAACACGCACACTAGCGCGCGATAGTCGCTGAACCCGCCGCTCTGCGCCATCGCTGCCAGTGAGTTCAGCCCCAGCAGGAACGGGCTCGCATAGAGTCCCGACATTGAGGCCAGGCTTGCCGTCCTCAGAAATGAGCGCCGCGTATGATCAAACTTGCACATGATTTTCTCCATAGCGTTTTAGGAAATGTCCTAAAACGAAGCCACTTTCACTTCGTCGACGCAACCAACAGAAGCGGCGACCTTCCTCTCATCAAAACCCTACATACTTTCCTAAAGCGCCTTTTAGTTCTGCGCGCAATACGAAGGCGACGCCATCGTCAGGAAGATCGCCGTTTCCACTCGTGCTGTGAGTGCCGCGTTGATCGCGTTCTGATCCCCGGTAGGAATCGAAATCGAGTTCACCGCGCTCAGAATCTCGCTGTAGGTCGTGCTATCCATCTGGCCCGCCATCAGCAACAGATTCACGCGGTCGAGCAGCGCTCCAGGATTCGACGCCAGGTTCATCTCCGTCGAGTAGCTCGAGAAGATATCGAACCCGTTAGTCGTGTTCGAGCCGATCGAGGTCTGCATGAAGTTCAGATAGCCGACCACTGATGACACATTGGTCATCTGCATCTCCGGTGCCGTCAATCCGGCGGCCGCGATGCTCGTGCCCGGCGGCACATAGCCAGGCGCGAACCAGTTGAACACCGTCGGCGAGCGCAGCGTCATCTGTCCCAGGCCCCAGATCGGATCCTCTGTGGAGCCCATCCAGTACCCACCCGTTCGCGACTGCGCCGTGAACGCCCGTGCCCAGTGCGTGTAGCGAACCAGAGCCTCGCGTACCTTGCCGAATTGCGGATTGCTCGTGTCTGTCGCGGTGTCGCGTGCCTCGGGATCGAGCAGAATCGCCGTGATGACCGCCTTCAGGTCGCCCCGCACGCCCTGCCCGTCGTTTTCGAACACCGCGGCCACGCGGCTCACATACGCCGGACTCGGGTTGCTCGTCACCAGGTGCTGGATCATCTGCTTCGAGAAAAACGCCGGAAGGTTGGGGTGGTTGAACAGCGTGTCTAGAGCGATTTTCAGATCACCGTTTGGATCCGCTGTCCCCGACGCGGGAATCGTCACTCCCAGGAAATCCTTCTCGTCGGTGGAGTGATGACTGGGGTAGGCCTGCATCGGCAGCAAGTCTTCGCCGTATCCAGGACCGGCATACTCGCAGCAATTCGACCACGCATTGTCCGACGTGTCACCCGGTACGTTCCAGCTGAAGCCGGTAAATACCTTGGCCAGACCCATCACGTCGACATTCGAGTAAGTTGGAATCGGTTGTCCCGTCCCATCCAGTTTCTGCGTCCCGTCGTCGTTCAACTGGTACAGGCCGATGGTGAACAGCTGCATCACTTCGCGTGCATAGTTCTCGTCCGGATCGGTGGTCGCGTTTCCTTTGTCGTTGCCTTGCATGGAAAGCCACTCGCCCATCGCCGGACTCAGTGTTACGTCCTGCAGAAGTTGCCGGAAGTTGCCGAACGCGTCCGCACCGAGCGTGTCGTAATACTGTGCCGTCCCGCGCGGCATGTTCTCCAGATTGGTCGAGGTCATTGAGACGACCAGCATCTCGTGCAGCGAATATGCCACGCGTTGCCTCAATTCATCGGGAGCAGTCAGGGCCTGCTGCCAGAACGCATTCTCTACGTACTCCTGCCCCTGGCTGTTTTGTAGGAATAGCGCCGCGTTGCATGTTGTGTCGGTCGCAGCGCACGGTGTCTCATTGTTCACAATGAGGGCCTGTTCCACACCCGGTTCCATCGTGGTCTGCGGCAGCGCGAATTGCTGATTGAGCCATGTCTGGAAGCCGATCAGCGATACATTATGGATCTCCGCATCCGTCGCTCCAAACGTTGCCTGGTTCAGGAAGCGTGCGGCATCCTGAGGCGAAACGATCGGTACTGGCGGCGTTCCGTTCACCGTGGCAATCAGATCCGCCGAAGTTGCCGGTCCGGGATTCGGATTCAACACCTGAAGATCCAGGTTCCCTGGCTCCGTCGGGCTCACGCTTGCAGTCAGCTGTGTTCCGCTGTTGAATGTGGTAGGTACGGCCGCTCCATTCATCAGCACCTGGGCGCCGTTGATGAAGCTCTGCCCCGTCAGCACGATGGTCGTCGCCGGAGGGCCTGGGTTCATGGTCATCGGCGTAGCTGAGGTCAGGATCGGAATCGGGTTCAGCACCGAAATGTTCTGGCTGATCGACACCGCCGGATTGTCAACGCTCGTGATTGTCAACGACACCACGTTGCTCGGTGTCGGCACCACCGCGGGCGCCTGGTACGTGATGCTTCCGTCCGCATTCGAAACCGCCGTACCTACTACGGAGTTTCCGCCGGCAATTCCGTTCACCGTGAGGGTGACGCCTGTGTTGTTGGTCCCCGTCACCGACAGCCCGAGATTCAGCTGATTGGTCACGCGTACGTCGGTACCGTTCGACGGCTCCAGCTGCAGCACCACCTTACCCGGTGCGACCTGAATATTCAGCGTGTTCGAGTTCGCCGATCCTGGATTGGGATTGCTCACCAGCAGCGGATACGTTCCCGGATTCGGGGCCGGGATCACCGCCTCCAGTTGCGTGCTCGACATATAAGTGGTCTGCACAGCCTGGCCGTTCCACATCACCTGCGCGCCATACACAAACTGCGATCCGTTCACGGCAACCTGCGTACTTCCTTCGGGAAAGCCCGTGGGCGTCACGGTGGCGATTATCGGAATGGGATTCCAGATCGCCAGCCCGGCTGTTCCCGGTGGATAATCCGGGTGCGAAGTAGCCACGCTCGTAATGGTTACGTTGTTCGGGACGGGCACAATCGCAGGAGCGGTATAGAGCCCGGTGCTGCTAATCGTTCCCACTACGGAATTGCCGCCCAGAATGCCATTCACGTAAAATGCCAGCGAACCCCCGTCAAACTGCGAGTGACTGGTGAGCTGGATTTGCTGATTCACCCGGATCGCGCCGCTCGGCAACGAGATTGCAGTCATCGAACTCGGACTGCCCAGGGTGACACCACAGCCGGTCAGCCACGGCGTCACGGCCGCGACGATCAAGGCCAAGGAATAAGCGCATGCTCTTTGTCTTGCTGGCAAGGATTCTCCTCGATATGGGGAAGTGTGGAAGAGGATCTACGCGCTCCTTCTTACAGGCGAGGCTTTCAAGTAGATTTGTTTTGGCAGAATACCCTTAGAGCAAGTCGAAACAATACACTTTTCTGTGAATTTGCGTGCTTTCTGCCGGTACGAAAGTACGGCATTCCAGATGTATCTTTGACGATTGTCTCTCTGTTTTCTACGAGTTCGAGTGCCTCTAGCGGTTTGGGGCGCCGCTCGAGCTTGCCGCTCCGTCGGCCTGGTGCTGGTATCGTGCGATGTTCCCGCGCAGCGCGTTCACCAGATCAGAGTTTTGCCGCTGTTCGGCGAGATCGAGCGCCTGTTTCGCGATCGCGATCGCTTGCCGGTAATTGCCGGTCTCGGAATTCATCGCGGCCAGCATCTGCAGGATCGCCGGATCATGGTATGCCGTGATTCTTGCCGCAGCCTCAAATTGTGGAAGAGCGTCGCTGAATCTGCTCGAAGCGGCGAGGGCTCGGCCGAGGTTATAGTGGCACTCCGCCGAGCCCGGCGCCAGCGTCACGGCCTGCTGAAGTTCTGCGATGGCGTCGTCGAGTTTGCCTTCCCGCGCAAGAATGACGCCATAAACATTGTGTCCATCGGCATTCTTCGGCGCGATCTGCATTCCTAGCGTGAGCTGTTCGATCGCCTCCTGACGATGGCCTGTCACTTCGAGCAGATGACCGAGATTGATGTGTGCCGCTCCGTTATCAGGATCGAGTTCAATCGCCTTCTTGATGTGCACCATGGCGTCGTCGAAGCGGCCGGCCTCTGCCAGCGCGCTGCCAAGATTATTGTGCGTATGCGAGCTGTCGTTGTTCATCGAGAGCGACTTCTCGTACGCAGCAATAGCATCACTGGTTTTACCCACCGCGGCCAACGCCACTCCGATGTTGTTATACGGCCGTGCGTCCGTTGGGTCCTTATCTGCGGCAACTCTCCACGCCGGCAGAGCTTCGGCGTACTTGTGCGCGTCCTGAAGTTGCTGTGCCGCGTCGAATTCGCGATAAAAGTCAATGGCTGGCGTGTCGATGTGGTCCAGACCCTCGGGACCCAGGTTCACAAACTCCGGAATGTTGACCGCGCGATTCGCCTCAGTGGCATTCTCGACCACGATCGGCGGACTGGCATGACCCTGGTCATCTATATGGGTGAGATAAAGGTGCGTATAGAGGGAGGGGCTCTTCGACGAGAAAGCCAGCCAGTGTCCGTTGGGATTGAAAGTGTGCCACGAGTTCATCACCGGCAGGTTCGACTCCAGCGGTCTTGCCTCACCACCTGCGAACGGCACGATGTAAAGCTTGCTATCGGGTCGCATCAGCAGGCCGTTCTTGCACTCGACAAACACAATCCACTTGCCATCCGGCGAGACTTTGGGAAAGTTGTTGCTCATCCCGTTCTCCGAGGCGCCGACAATGCGCTCCGGAGTTCCGCCCTTGCCGTTGTTGAACGGAATCCTATGCAGGTCGTACTGAATCTGCGTCTCATTGGGGTCGTTGGCATAGGTGGAGCGTTTGTTGCCGGGCGGATAGGGATCGCGCGCGACGGCCCGCGAGTAGATCAGGTACTTGCCATCCGGACTCCAGAACGCTGAAGTCTGCACGTAATTGGGATCGTCGGCGCCGGGCAGCGGCTGCAGCTTGCCAGTCTCCTTGCTGTACCAGGCGAGAACGCCGCGCGTGGGATAGAAGACCTGTCCAAATCCGTAGTTCTCATAAAAGCCGTTGTAGAGCCGGTCGAGCACGCGTGTGCCATGTGCGTGCGGTACGTCAATCGAGTTCACTACGAACTTGCCGTCCGGCGAAATCTGACTCATGAATCCGAAGCGCTTTTGCGAGTGCTCCTCTGAAAACGCGCTCCAGCGGATCAGGTATTCGTTTGAAATCGAGCTCTTCCTCCTGATCGGCACCATCGCATACAGGCCCTTATCGTTCGCTGGACCATCCACGTCGATGCCCAGTGTCTTGCCGTCGCTTGAGAACGAGTGACAGTTGCCACAGGTGGGCAGATTCGTCATCACCACCTTGCTCTGTGCCTGGCTTACGTAGCGAAGATCCCAGCGAATCTTAGGCAGGACTGAGTCGGGCAGCGGTTTAATGACGCCGCGTTGTTCTGTTTCCGGGTTGGGCGGAATCAGCGGAACATCGCGATAGAAGATGGGAGCTCCAACCGGCTCCTTTGCCGTCGAGATGGTCGCTTCAGCCCGGGAAATTGGTTCTGCCGCCTGCCGATTTATGTAGCCAGTGATAATGACCTTGGCCGGGCCGGCTACCGAGTACTTCTTGATCTCTTCCCAGGTCTCCCCATCGGGCCGCCAGGTGTGATCGGCCGCCTGTTCTGGGGTCAGTGTCGGCGGCACGTAGCCCTGCAGCGTCTCATCGAGCGGGCCAAGCCGCATTTTTTCGCCCGCAGCCCAGACCTGAATCGGGCGCCGGTCGGTCGCAAAGACGACCTCGATCCGCCAGATCGTGGCAGCAGAGTTTCCATCGCGCCATGCAAATTGCGGCGGAATGATGTCCGGCGGATAGATCGTGTTATTTATTGGGACATCAATGGCGAGCGCCTGCGGGCCGGCGTGATCCGCAGCCTCCATCACGGCTGGTTTGAGCCAATCCGGGACCGCCTTGCGCGAAACGGGGCTTAGGCCCTTTGCGCCAACCTCGACAAAAACCCCTGAGGCCGCGGCCAGCAACAGCACAGCGATTCCCAGCAAGACTCGCATTCAAGCTCCCGTTTGATTCTTGAAGAATTGGCGGAGGCCAGGCTGTGAGGTGGCTCACATCTGTGAGATTGCATGCGGGTGCCGGTGAATCTGTCGTGCGGATTCACTGTCGACCACCTTCATCCCCGCCATCCTCTTTGGCAGGTTTCAGTTGGCACTTTCGTCCCTTGTTACTCCGAACGAGGGACCGCTTCAATCCAAAGGAGATCGAAGCGCCAGGTTCTCGTTGACATGTTCCACAAGGATCCGTGCAGGCCACCAGAATGTCGCCGGAAAGGCTTCTCTTTAGGAGCGGACTGCAAATTCCCCTCAAAATTTCGGTTATCCGAACAACAAAAACGGGAGCAAAACGAATCAACCCTATCGCAGCGCATTAACCCCGAACCCGGGTAGAATTGCACGAGCCAAAAACTGAGCGTTTGCGCAACTGAAAGGTTCAACTAAAAGGCTTTTTCAAGGTGGTTTACGGGGAAAACTGGGTGGAAGGTGCGGAGAAATCGTCCTATGTTTCATCCTTCCGAAAATGATCAGCGGGGCAATCTTCTCGGCGGCGCAGTTCGCATATGCGCGGTTCCATTCCTGCTCCTTTCAGCAAGCATGGCCATGGGCCAGCAGACAGTCCCCGCTTCGCCGGCAGCTTCGGAGACGCAAGTTCCTGGTGTAAGCCAAACGGTGGATGAAGTCACGCTCGACATGGCCGTCCTGGACAAGAAACACCGGAAGGTCGTCGATCTGATGCCGGAAGACATCGTGATCACCGACAACGACACCCCTGTGAAGCTGAGCACCTTCCAACTTGTGCAGGGCGACTCACAATCTGCACAGCTCGTGACCATGGTTTTCGATCATTTTGAGGGCTCGGGAGCCAAGACTGCGCAGAGCGTCGCAAACAAGATCATCAAGATGCTCCCGTCGAAGACATTCTCCTTCGCGCTTTTCGATTTTGGAAGCCGCCTTCAACTCCTTCAGGGCTTCACCACCGACCGGCAGTTGATGGAGCAGGCGATAACCACCGCGACGGCGAACCGCGTGCAGCGGCCTACGTCGACTGCCACCATGGAAGTCAACATTGCCCGGGACCAGGCCGATGGCGACCGCGACAGGGCATCGAAACTAGCCGAAAAGGACCTGGTGGAAATCGTGCGGACCGGAGCAGATTCCCAAGGGAGACATGTCGACACCGAACTGCGCGCGGAGTCCCAGACGTTGCTCAGCGCGCTCCAGGACCCGGGAAGTGATGCAGGACCAGCGCACCCGGCTTTCGCTGGCCGCTTGCTCGCGATTGTGCGCTCACAGCAGAGACTGAACGAGAGAAAATCCATTATTTATTTCACCAGCGGATTCCACTCCGACACGGTCGGCAAGGAAATGGTGAAAACGATCTCAGGGGCTGCTGCGCGTGCAGGTGTCACGTTTTACACGGTGGATATGGATGCTCTGGATGTGGGCACTCGGCACCAGCTGGAAAACGCAATGCTCAATGGCGGTGCGCCGTTCGATCCCGTTCCCCAACCCGTCCCCGGCAGCGGGGGTATGGCGATGACGTCGCCGCGGCAACAGCAGCAGGGAGGAACATTTAATACCAATCCGCTAGGTTCGAGTGCCGACTTCATGATGCGCACCGATGACGGCAATCCCTTCGCGCCTGCCAAGAGTCCGCTCGCCGATCTGGCCAGGGATACCGGCGGCGTATACGTCGACGCCCAGGAAGGCGTAAAGCACCAGCTCGATCAGATGCGCGAAAACATGACGACGTACTACCAGGCAACCTACAAGCCGCCCATCGAGGAGTACGACGGCTCATTCCGTACGATTGCCGCCAAGCCGGTGCGCGCAGGGCTCGTGGTTAAGACAAAGACCGGCTACTTTGCACTTGCGCCGGAAGCAGAGGCCGGCATCAGGCCTTTCGAGGTTCCACTGTTGAAGCTTTTCAATCAGTCGAACCTTCCCCACGATTTGAATTTCCATGCGACCGTTCTTCAGTTTGGTGATCTGCCCGATGGAAACTCGAGCACGGTTGCCATCGAGATACCCATCTCAGCGCTCCAGGTGAACAAAGATACCCATACGAATCTATTTATGGCGCACGTGTCCATTGTGGCCGAGATCAGGGATAAGAATGGCACGGTGGTGGAGCACTTCGGCGAAAACATCGCAAAGCGCGGCGCTCTTGAGTCGCTCGATACCGACAAGTCGGCGAGCATCATGCTTCAACGGCATTTTCTGTCGATTCCTGGCGAATACATGCTCGACGCCGCGGTCTACGACGAAATCGGGATGAAATACGGTGCTACCCGCATCGTCTTCCAGATTCCACCCGCGCAGGCGACTCCGTCATTGAGCCCGATCGTTCTTGTCAGACATGCTGACTCAATCAACGATGACAATGACGACCCCCTGGAACCGATGCGATTTGAAAAGAGCAAAATTACGCCGAATGTTTCAGGGGTAGTTCCTGCCGGTGCGAAGAATATCTCGCTTTTCTTCATTCTGCATCCCGACCCCAATTCGAAATCGCCCGCGACGCTGGAGATGGAAGCCTCCAGAAACGGACACGCCGGCCACCGTACCCCTCTGCCGTTGAAGCTGAGCAGCGATGGTCAGGCGGTGCCCTATCTTGCGAGCTTCAAGGGTTCGGCACTTGTGCCCGGCAACTACGACGTGAAGGCTATGCTGACCCAGGATGGCAAGACCGCGGTCGAGCAGGTGCTATTCACGGTTGAGGGCGAGGGCTCCGCAGCGGGATCTGCAGGTGCAGAAGGACATGGTGGTGCTGATCTGGCAGCGGCAAGCGACGTGAATGACAGCTACAGCGGCGGCCTGCTGGCCATCACGTCGGTGACGAATCCGGTTGAAGCGCCCACTCCCGAAGAGCTTGACAAGCTGATCGCCGATACGCGATCACATGCTGTTGGATACAACGAATCTCTACCTAATTTCATGTGCGTCGAAGTGACGAATCGTTCGGTTGACGCGAACGGCAGCGGCAACTGGAAACACCGCGACACCATCGCGGAGTTGCTGCGTTACCGGGACAAAACTGAAAACCACACCATACTTGAGATCAATGGCCAGCCCAGCTCCGTTGACCGCGATGCTCTTTTGAGGCAGAAGGGAAGCACGCTTTCGGGTGGCGAATTGGGTGGCGTGCTCAAGGCGGTCTTCGCGCCATCCGCGAAAGCCGATTTCACCTGGAAGGAAACTGACTCGCTTGGTTCGGGCACGGTCCAGGTGTTCGACTATCGGGTCGAAAAGAGCAACTCGCTGTTTTCCGTCGTCGGGTCCAATGATCAGCAGCTGATCGTTGCCTTCCACGGCCAGGTCTATATCGATAGCACGACGCATAATGTGCGGCGCATCAGTTTGCAGGCAGACGATTTGCCCAAGGACTTCCCAACCCAGGCATCGGTCATGGGTGTTGATTACGACTACGTTGTGATTAACGGGCACGACTACCTTATGCCGGTAAGCGCGGAAGTTCGCGTGCGGCAGAATCATCGTCAGGCCATGCTGAACACGATCGAGTTCCGAGACTATCGCAAGTACGGCTCGCAAATGAAGATTCTCGACTACAAGCAGGTTGAGAACCAGAAGCAGTGACTCATCAAGTCTTCGCGCCAGGATCTTTGGCAGCGTCCCGGCGCGGAGCCACTGCTTTATCCTTGTAAACATGCGATCAATTTCAGTTCTCTTGCTTGGGATCGCGCTGAATGGCGCGTGGGCGCAGACAGGACAGCCCGTGCCGCCTGACGGAGCGGACGGCTATCTTCGCAAGGGTATTGCGGCCCAGCAGCACAATGATCTTGCCGCCGCGATCGAGGATTATCGCAGGGCTTTGGCCATCGATCCGAAGTTGACGGAAGCCCGCGCCAACCTCGGAGCCGCTCTCTCCGCAGCGGGGCAGTTCGATGATGCCATCGCCCAAGATACAGAAGCCCTCTCGACGGCGCCGGGCAACCTCGGTATCCGCATGAACCTTGGCCTCGCCTACTACAAAAAAGGCGACATGCAGCACGCGCACACCGCATTCGAAGCCGTGCACGTTGCGCGCCCACTGGATATTTCCGCTGCCGTGCTGCTCGGCTACACCGATATCAAGCTGGGTAAATCGAACGACGCTGCTGCCATGCTGACGCCGCTTGAAAACGGGCGCGAAAGCAACATGGATCTGGAATACGTGTTGGCCTTTGCCCTGATCGACTCCGGCGAAGAAACAGCCGGACTGCCGCGCATGGAAAAAGTCGCCAAGATAACGCAATCGGCCGACGCATATTTCATTGCCGGTTCGGCGCGTCTGCGACGCCGCGAATTTCACGAGGCGCGAGCCGATCTGGATGCTGCCATCGATCTGCATGGGAACTTTCCTGGCCTCTATACCATGGCCGGGCAGGCCCGAGATGCCCTCGGGGATACTGAAGCGGCTCAGCCCGCATTTGAACTGGCACTCAAACAGGATCCGCGTGATTTTACGTCGAATCTTTACTTGGGCACCATGAAACTCAAGCAGCGCGATCTCGACTCTGCCAGGCCCATGCTGGAACTTGCCCTGCAATTGCAACCCAGGTCGCCCATGGCGCGTCTGCAAATGGCAAAGCTGAATGGCATGACTGGGAGATATGCCGAGGCCGCTGCGACGCTGGAAGAATTGGAAAAGGCTGATCCCAACTGGCTGGATCCGCACATTGAGCTGGCTGCGATCTACTACAAGCTCCACCGTCCTGACGACGGCCAGCGTGAGCGCGATATTGTCCAGCAGATTGAGGCCAAACAGCAAAAGGCGGGCCCACCCAAACAGTAGGACCAATCGGACAAGTCCAGGAGTGAAAGAGCACACTTTAGTCGTGCCGAACGCGCCGTATTTATAGTGGGCTTTAGCCCCTGAAGGATGGTTCAAGAAGCCTGTCATTTACGCGAAGCCGATCTGATCTCGCTCACTTCGTCGGCGCGCCCGATGAAGTGGGCTCGGTGACCTTCAGCACCCGGTCCGCCGCGACGTTTTCGAGCGTTTGCACGATGCCGCTGGGCCAGTGGATCTCCACGATATTCGCCTTCGCCTCGCGGCCTAGGCCGAAGTGCACCGGTCCCAAGCTCGAGGATGCATAGCAGACGCTCGACGTCTGATGGTTATATTGCGTGCCCGCGTTCGTCACCACTTTGATGCGCGCGGCAATTCCGTCGCGATTCGATTTGACCCCACGAAGTGCGATATCGAGCCAATGACCGGCATTTTCCGTGCGGTTCATCCAAAGCTCCGCATCCTGATCGAGACTGGTAGCAACAATGTCGATTTTTCCATCGCCATTGAAATCGCCAAACGCACAGCCGCGATGTCGCGCAGCCGTAGCTTCCGTGAAACCCGCTTCGTCAGTAAGCGCCTGCCACTTGCCGCTCGCGCCCAGGTTGCGGAAGACGACATTGGGCTCTGCAAATTTGAATCCCGGCGGCCAGACCGACGTCACTTGCCCGCGCGTGACGAACAAATCCTTCCATCCGTCGTTGTCGAAGTCGTAGAGCCCGGGCCCAAATCCCGACATCCCCAAGCTCAGCGCGCGCAAACCGGTTTGCGCCGTAGCTTCGAAAAAATCGCCTTTGCCCGTATTCAGGTAGAGCGGAAATGTTTGGCTCTTCAGCGCGACATAAACGATATCCGGATAGCCGTCGTTATTCACGTCGCGGAAATCCGCGCCCATCCCGGAGATAAACGCCGCATCTTCCGCGAGAGCGACGTTGGTCTGGAAGGCGACTTCTTCAAATTTGCTGCCGAGATTATGGAACAGGAACGCGTATTCCGCGTCATTGGTCACGAATAGGTCAGGTTTGCCGTCGAGGTCGTAATCGGCCAAGGCCGCGCCCATGCCTTTGCCCACGTGATCGCGCAATCCCCATTCCTTCGAAACGTCTTTGAAGGTGCCGTCGCCCTGGTTGAGAAATAGCTGGTTGGGCAGCCCTTTGTAGTACCGCGGGTGGCAATACTCGGCGACACCTTCGATAACGCACTTGGGCACACTCGAGTACGTCCACTGCAGATAATTGACGACAAACAGGTCGAGCAGTCCGTCATTGTTCACGTCGACCCACACCGCCGCAACCGCCCACAGCGGTCCATACTCCGGATCGTTCCACTTATCGAGGCCGGCTTTTTTCGTCACATCGGTAAAGGTGCCGTCACCATTGTTGTGATACAGCGTGTTGCCGTGAACGCCGGCGACAAAAATGTCGGGATGGCCGTCATTGTCATAGTCGCCGATGGCCACGCCGACGTCGAAACCGGTGCCCTTCAGCCCGGCCTGCTCCGTGACATCGCTGAACGTGCCGTCACCGTTATTGCGAAAGAGGCGGTTATAGTACTTCGGGGAATCCTTTTTCAGCGTGGCGATATTGGCGCCGTTGGTGAAGAAAATGTCGGGTAGCCCGTCGCCGTTGTAATCAAACACGGCCACGCCGCCGGCCATGGTTTCAGGGACATTCTTGGCCGGGCTCTGGCTGCTGTCGAGCCGGAAGGGAAGCCTCTGCAGCTCAAAGCGAATCTTCGGCGTGGCTGTCTGCGCAGATGTCAGTTGTTGGGCCTCGGCTGCCCTGCAAAGAGCCGGAATCAGAAAGGCCGCCACGGCAAGGCGACGAAGAGCGAACGCGTACCTGCGCATGCGAAAGGAAGGGAACTGCGATGGTGCCACTGCCTTGGATTGTACTATCTGCACCCATTCTCGAACTTTTTGCGGCGCATGCAATGCACTATGCTGATTACGATGCGAGTGGTTCCCATTTTGTGTGCGGGTTTGCTGGTTCAGGCGGCTGCAGGGCAAGCGCCAAATCAACCCGCCGCCGAAGCGGAGTCAGCCCTGCGAGAGGGAGCGCATGCGCAGGAACAGGGCGACCTCAACACGGCGATTGCTGATTTTCGACGGGCCATTGCGCTGGAGCCCGATCTGGTGGAGGCACACGCCAATCTCGGGTCAGCGTTGGCCGCTGCGGGCCAATTAAGCGCAGCGATTGACGAAGATCTCCGCACCCTCGGTGCCGCTCCGCAGAACGAAGTGGTTCGTATGAATCTGGCCCTGGCCTATTACCGCACGGGTGACTGGAGTCATGCACGCACGCAGTTCGAGAGGCTCCACGCAGCGCATCCGGCCGACGTGAATACCGCAATCCTGCTTGGTTACGCTTACAACAAGCTCAGTCGTCCCGCCGACTCGGTTGCCTTGCTGGCCCCGCTCGAATCCGGCCAGAAAAA
>Ga0335073_10001949_pt1 | contig 28095 bp, 22 predicted proteins | sample Lox_Sample_22_FD_207093 | JGI IMG/M metagenome (GOLD analysis project Ga0335073, IMG submission 207093) | Soil microbial communities from Loxahatchee National Wildlife Refuge, Florida, United States - Lox_Sample_2.2 | ecosystem: Environmental > Terrestrial > Soil > Wetlands | place: USA...
CTGCAGCGGGACTGCCGCACGATCTGCACCTGGTTCGCCGCGCGCGGGCACCGGTGCGATCCCGAGGAGCTGTTCGCCGAGCTGATCGGGGAGGCGTTCGCGCGGTTCTGATACCGGCGAGCCGCCGCGGGCCAAGGTGAAGTGCGTGTTCGTGCCCGATCGCGGGCAGATTCTTGCCCTTCGAGGCACTTGGAGACCAGAATCTCACGCATGGCGGACGCTGAGCTCGTCGAGCGCATCGTGGCGAGCACGGATCTGTCCCCGGCCGAGGCCGACCGGGTGGTCGAGGACGTGCTGGCCTGGTACTCCGAGCCGGTCGTCGACTACCTGCGCCGGCGGCACGCCGAGCTGCGGCTGCGGGGCGTCCGCAACGAGCAGATCTACCGGACGCTGGTAGCCGAGGCCGGCCGGCGCCCGTTCGCCGCGCCGGCGCTCTCGGAGCGCCAGGTGCGGCGTCACATCTACGGCTAGCTGCCGACCAGCCCGGCCGATCCACCCGGCCGGGCCCGGCCGAACTGCGAGGAGAGACACATGTGCGGCATCGTGGGCTACGTCGGGCGCCGGCAGGCAGCGCCGATCCTGATCGAGGGACTGGCCCAGCTGGAGTACCGGGGCTACGACTCGGCGGGTCTGGCGGTGCTCGGCCCGTCCGGGGCCCAGGTGGTCCGCGCGGTGGGCCGGGTGCGTGACCTGCAGGCCGCGCTGCCTAGGCGGCTGACCGGCAAGCTCGGCATCGGCCACACCCGCTGGGCCACCCACGGGGTGCCGTCGGAGCGCAACGCGCACCCGCAGGCCTCGGCCGACGGCCGGATCCAGGTGGTGCACAACGGCATCCTCGACAACGCCACGCCGCTGCGCGAGCGGCTGGCCGCCGAGGGCGTGGCGTTCACCTCCGAGACCGACACCGAGGTGCTCGCCCACCTGATCGGCCGGGCCAAGGCGACCACCCTGGAGGGTGCGGTGATCGAGGCGCTGTCGCTGATCAACGGCACGTACGCGATCGCGGTGATCGACACCGAGGCACCGGACCAGATCGTGGTCGCCCGCAACGGCTCGCCCCTGGTGCTGGGCATCGCCGAGCGCGAGATGTTCATCGCCAGCGACGTGGCCGCGCTGGTGCGGCACACCAGCTCGGTGGTGCACCTGGAGGACGGCGAGATCGCGGTGGTCACCGCCACCGGTTTCCGGACCCTGACCCACGACCGCGAGCAGACCCAGAAGACGCCGGTGACGGTCGACATGACCGTCGAGGAGCTGGAGCTGGGCGGGCACGCCCACTTCATGCACAAGGAGATCTTCGAGCAGCCCTCGTCGGTGGAGCGGATGATCCGCGGCCGGCTCGACGAGCGGTTCTCCACCGCCCGGCTGGACGGACTGCGGCTGGACCCCCGCGAGCTGCGCGGCTTCAAGCGGGTGAAGATCCTCGGCTGCGGTTCGGCCTACTACGTGGGCCAGCTGGGCGCCTGCATGATCGAGGACCTGGCCCGGGTGCCGGCCGACGCCGAGGCGGCCTCGGAGTTCCGCTACCGCAACCCGATCATCGAGCCGGACACCCTCTACGTGGCCGTCAGCCAGTCGGGCGAGACCGCCGACACGCTGTTCGCGGTGCACGAGATCAAGCGCAAGGGCGGCCGGGTGGTCGGCCTGGTGAACGCGGTCGGCTCGTCCATCGCCCGCGAGACCGACGGCGGCATCTACCTGCACGCCGGCCCCGAGATCGCGGTCGCCTCCACCAAGGCGCTGACCCACATGGGAATCGGGTTCGCGCTGCTGGCGCTGGCACTGGGCCGGGTGCGGGACCTCTCGCAGAGCGAGGGCGCCCGGATCGTGGCCGGGCTGAAGGCGCTGCCGGAGCAGATCGGCCAGATCCTGGCCGGCGAGGCGGCGATCGCCCAGGCCGGCAAGCAACTTGCCGAGTTTCCCAGCCTGTTCTTCATCGGCCGGGTCCGCGGCTACCCGGTGGCCCGGGAGGGCGCGCAGAAGTTCAAGGAGATCACCTACCGGCACGCCGAGGCGTACCAGACCAGCGAGCTCAAGCACGGCCCGCTGGCGCTGATCTCCCCGGAGCTGCCGACCGTGGCGATCGTGCCGCAGGACGACCTGATCGAGCGCAACCTGGGCGCCGCGCACGAGGTGATGGCCCGGGGTGGCCAGCTGACCGTGATCACCCACCCGGGCGTGGACCTGGAGTCGGTGACCGGCGCGGTGATCACCGTGCCGAAGAACGAGCGCGAGCTCGACCCGATCCTGTTGACCATCCCGACCCAGCTGCTGGCCTACCACGCGGCGCTGGCCCTCGGCGAGGACGTCGACCGGCCGCGGAACCTGGCCAAGTCGGTGACCGTCGAGTAGCGGGCGCCTACGCTGGGCCCCGTGACCGCTGCCGCCGTACCGCCGGAGCCTGCCGATCCCGACGCCAGCCGGCCGACCGGACCGGTGGTGCTGCGGGATCCGCAGGCGATCCGGGCGCTGGCCCACCCGGCCCGGCTCGCGGTGATCGACGCGTTCTTCGCCGGGCGCCGGCTGACCGCCACCGAGTGCGGCGACATCGCCGGGCTCAGCGCCAGCGCGATGAGCTATCACCTGCGGGCGCTCGAGCGGTGGGGGATCATCCGCCGCTCGCGGGCGACCGGGGACGGCCGCGAACGACCGTGGGAGGCCGCCGGCGACCGGCTCGCGGTGGAGTCGTCCGAGCCACGGGCCACCGCCGCCGGCGAGGCCATGCTGGTGGCGACCATGCTGGACCGGGTCGCCACCGAGACGCTGGCCTGGGTCGCCGCCCAGGACCGGGACTGGTACGACTCGGTGGCGATCAGCAGCGGCTCGTTCTGGCTGACCGCGGCGGAGGCGTGCGGGCTGTCCGAGGAGATCGCCGCGGTGGTGGCCGGCTACCAGCGCCGGGCCTCCGAGGACGCGCCGCCGGACGCGCGCCGGGTCCGGGTCGCCTACACGGTGGTGCCGATCGTCGAGGACGACGGGGCCGGGTGACCGCACGGCGAATCGGGCTCGCCGCCCTTCGTAGACTCCAGGGGTGACCAGTACCGCGCCCACGTCTGCCCAGGACCGCCGAAACGCGGCCGCCGAGTTGCCGACCCAGTACAGTCCGGCCTCGGTAGAGGGCCCGCTCTACGAGCGGTGGGTGGAGCGCGGGTACTTCACCGCGGACGCCGGCTCGGACAAGCCCGCGTTCAGCGTGGTGATCCCGCCGCCGAACGTCACCGGCAGCCTGCACATCGGCCACGCGTTCGAGCACACCCTGATCGACGCCATCGTCCGGCGGGCCCGGATGCGGGGCTGCGAGGCGCTCTGGCTGCCCGGCATGGACCACGCCTCGATCGCGGTGCACGCGCTGGTCGAGCGCCAGCTGGAGAGCGAGGGCACCAGCCGCCGCGAGCTCGGCCGGGAAGCCTTCATCGACCGGGTCTGGCAATGGAAGGCGCTGCACGGCGGGGCCATTCTCGATCAGATGCGCCGGCTCGGCGACAGCGTGGACTGGTCCCGGGAACGGTTCACCATGGACGCCGGGCTGTCCCGCGCCGTCCGGACGATGTTCAAGAAGCTCTACGACGACGGCCTGATCTACCGCGCGGAGCGGCTGGTCAACTGGTCGCCGCAGCTGCAGTCGGTGCTCTCCGACGCCGAGGTCGACTACCGCGACGTCGAGGGCGAGCTGGTGTCGATGCGCTACGGCGCGCTGGACCCGGCCGACGGCCCGTCCATCGTGGTGGCCACCACCCGGGTCGAGACCATGCTCGGTGACACGGCGGTGGCCGTCCACCCGGACGACGAGCGGTACCGGCACCTGGTCGGCCAGCAGCTCGAGCTGCCGCTGACCGGCCGGCTCATCCCGGTGATCGCCGACCGCCACGTCGACCCGGCGTTCGGCACCGGTGCGGTCAAGGTGACCCCGGCGCACGACCCGAACGACTTCGAGATCGGCCGCCGGCACGACCTGCCGATGCCCTCGATCATGGACGCGCAGGGCCGGATCGCCGGCACCGGCACCGAGTTCGACGGCCTGGACCGGTTCGCCGCCCGGGTGGCCGTGCGCGAACGCCTCGGCGAACTCGGGCGAATCGTCGCCGAGAAGCGGCCGTACCTGCACTCGGTCGGGCACTCCGAGCGTTCCGGTGAGCCGATCGAACCGCGGCTGTCGCTGCAGTGGTTCGTCAACGTCGGCCCGCTGGCCCAGGCGGCCGGCGACGCGGTGCGCGACGGCCGGGTGCGGGTGAGCCCGCCGGAGATGACCTCGCGCTACTTCGGCTGGGTGGACAACCTGCACGACTGGTGCATCAGCCGGCAGCTGTGGTGGGGGCACCGGATCCCGGTCTGGTACTCGCCGGAGGGGGAGATGGTCTGCCTCGGCCCGGACGAGGAGCCGCCCGCCGGCTGGGAGCAGGACCCGGACGTGCTCGACACCTGGTTCTCCTCCGGCCTCTGGCCGTTCTCCACCATGGGCTGGCCGGACGAGACGCCGGACCTGGCGAAGTTCTACCCGACCTCGGTGCTGGTCACCGGCTACGACATCCTGTTCTTCTGGGTCGTCCGGATGATGATGTTCGGCCTGTACGCGATGGCCGACCGCGGCCCGGCCGAGTCGGTGCCGTTCCACACCTTCATGCTGCACGGCATGGTGCGGGACCGGCACGGCAAGAAGATGTCGAAGTCCAAGGGCAATTCGGTCGACCCGCTGGCCTGGATGGATGCCTACGGCACCGACGCGCTGCGCTTCACCTTCGCATGGGGCGCGAACCCGGGGGCCGACGTGCCGATCTCGGAGGACAACGTCGCCAGCGCCCGCAACTTCTGCAACAAGCTCTGGAACGCGACCCGGTTCGCGCTGCTGAACGGCGCCACCACCGAGGGTGAGCTGCCCGGTGAGCTGACCGGTCCGGACGCCTGGATCGTCTCTCGGCTGCAGGAGGTGATCGCCGAGGTCGACCGGCTGTACGAGGCCGACTACGAGTTCGCCAAGATCGCCGACCTGCTCTACCACTTCGCCTGGGACGAGGTGTGCGACTGGTACCTGGAGCTGGCCAAGGTCTCGCTCGCCGACGAGCGCACGGCACCGGCGACCCGGCGGGTGCTCGGCGAGGTGCTGGACGGGCTGCTGCGGCTGCTGCACCCGCTGGCCCCGTACGTCACCGAGGAGCTGTGGACCGCGCTGACCGGCGGCGAGTCGGTGGCGATCGCGCCGTGGCCGGCGGCCGACGAGGCCCGGATCGACCGGGCCGCCGAGGAATCCGTCGCGAGCCTGCAGTCGGTGGTGCTGGAGGTGCGCCGGTTCCGCAGCGAGCAGGGAGTGAAGCCGGCCCAGCGGATCCCCGCCCGGTTCGCCGGCCTGGCCGGGTACGAGACCGAGATCCGGTCGCTGCTGCGGCTCACCGAGCCCGACGAGGGATTCAGCCCGACCGCGTCGCTGACCACCGCCGGCGGCGTGAGGATCGAGCTGGACCTCTCCACCGCGATCGACGCCGAGGCCGAGCGGGCCAGGCTGACCCGCGACCAGGTCGCCGCGCAGAAGGAGCTCGACCAGACCGGTGCGAAGCTGGCCAACGAGAAGTTCCTGGCCAACGCCAAGCCCGAGGTGGTCAGTTCGATCCGGGAGCGCAATGCCAGGGCCGCCGCCGAACTGGCGCGGATCGGCACCGCGCTGGCCGGGTTGCCGCAGCGATGACCGGCACCGCCCGCGACGCCGATCGGGAGCGCAGGCAGGAGGTCGAGGCCCGGCTGCTCGGCCGCTGGGGCGAGGCCAAGATCGGCCCGTCCCGCGACCGGATCGAGAAGCTGCTCGACGTGCTCGGCGAGCCGCAGCGCAGCTATCGCACGATCCACGTCACCGGCACGAACGGCAAGACCTCGACCGCCCGGATGATCGACGAGCTGCTGCGCGCGTTCGGGCTGCGCACCGGCCGCTACACCAGCCCGCACCTGTCCTCGATGACCGAGCGGATCGTGCTGGACGGCGAGCCGGTCAGCGACCGGGTGTTCGCCGAGGCCTACGCCGAGCTGGAGCCGTACCTGGAGCTGGTGGACGCCGGCGCCGACCTGCGGATGACCTTCTTCGAGGCGCTCACCGGCCTGGCACTGGCGATCTTCGCCGACGCCCCGGTGGACGTCGCGGTGGTCGAGGTCGGGATGGGCGGCGAGTGGGACGCCACCAACGTGCTGCAGTCGCCGATCGCGGTGATCACCCCGATCGGGCTGGACCACACCGAGTACCTGGGTGAGACGCTGGCCGAGATCGCAACCGAGAAGGCCGGCATCATCCACCCCGGCGCCTCGGCGATCCTGGCCTCCCAGCCGGCCGAGGCGGCCGCCGAGCTGCTGCGCCGGGCCGCCGACGTCCAGGCCGCCGTCGCGCGCGAGGGGCTGGAGTTCGGGGTGCTCGACCGGTCGCTGGCGGTCGGCGGCCAGCTGCTCACCCTGCAGGGGCTGGGCGGGGCGTACGAGCAGGTGTTCCTGCCGCTGCATGGGGCGTACCAGGCGCAGAACGCCGCCTGCGCGCTGGCCGCGGTCGAGGCGTTCTTCGGGGCCGGGGCGCAGTCCGGGCCGATCGACGTCGAGACCGTCCGGGCGGCCTTCGCCGCGGTGACCTCGCCGGGCCGGCTGGAGCCGGTGCGGTCGGCGCCGACCGTGCTGGTCGACGCCAGCCACAACCCGGCCGGCATGATCGCCACCGTGCAGGCGCTCGGCGAGGGCTTCGACTTCCGCCGGCTGATCGGCGTGGTGGCCATGCTCGAGGGCAAGGACGTGGCCGGGGCGCTGGAGATCCTGGAGCCGGCGCTGGACGAGATCGTGGTCAGCCAGAACTCCTCGCCCCGGGCGCTGGACGTCGACGAGCTGGCCGCGCTCGCGGTCGAGGTGTTCGGCGAGGACCGGGTGACCGTCGAGCCCCGGCTGGACGACGCCCTCGAAGCGGCCGTCCGGCTGGCCGAGGAGAGCGCGGACGGGGTGCTGTCCGGCTCCGGGGTGCTGGTCACCGGCTCGGTCGTCACCGCCGGTGAGGCGCGGACGCTGCTCACCGGCAACCGGCGATGACCGACCAACCGGCCCCCGGCCCCGAACCGGCCGGACCCGATCCCGAACGGCCCGATCCCGAACGGCCCGATCCCGAACGGCCCGATCCCCAACGGCCCGATCCGGAAAGGGCGAAACGGGCCGACCGGGCCACCCGGGGCGCGCTGGCGGCGCTGCTCTGCCTGGAGGCGTTCGTGGTGCTGCTGGTGCCGCGGGCCATCGCCCAGACCTCGACCGGGCTGGACGCGACGAAGACCGCGCTGCTGGTGGGGCTGGCGGTGGTGCTGGTGGCCTGCGGCTTCCTGCTCCGGCGCCGGTGGGGAGTGGCGGCCGGCTCGGCGCTGCAGCTGCTGGTGGTCGCGACCGCGGCGCTGATCCCGGTGCTGATCGTGGTGATCGCCTTCTTCCTGCTGATCTGGTGGTACGTGCTGCGCACCCGGCACCAGCTGGTGGGCACGCCGGCCGGCTGGCGGATGCTCGTCTCCTGACCGGCCGGCTCACCGGACACCGCTCCGGCCCGTCCCGATAGGGTGGCCCGGTGACCGACACTGCCGTGCAACGAACGCTGATCCTGGTCAAGCCGGACGGCGTGGCCCGCAACCTGACCGGCCAGATCCTGGCCCGGGTCGAGGCGAAGGGGTACCGGATCGTGGCGCTCGACCAGCGCCGGGTCGGTGCGGACCTGCTCAGCCAGCACTACGCCGAGCACGTGGGCAAGCCGTTCTACCAGCCGCTGGTGGACTTCATGGCCTCCGGCCCGGTGGTGGCGGTGGTCGCCGAGGGGCACCGGGTGATCGAGGGCTTCCGGGCGCTGGCCGGCGCGACCGATCCGACGGTGGCACTGCCCGGCACCATCCGGGGCGACCTCGGCCGGGACTGGGGCCTGTCGGTGCAGCAGAACCTGGTGCACGGCTCGGACTCGTCCGAGTCGGCCGAGCGCGAGATCGGGCTCTGGTTCCCCGGCCTGTGAGCTGACGGCGGCCACCGTTGTCGGTGGCTGCTGGTTGGATCTGCGGACACGGGGTTGACCAGCCCCGTCTGATGTGCTGCCCGGGCGAGTCGCAACCCGGTTTGCACCGCGTGCGAGCCTACGATCAGGAAGCCGGATCACACCAGTCACACGGGCAACACCGGCACCTGATCCAGTCCGCTCGCATGCAGAGGTAGCCGGTCGATGGCCTTCACCCCGATGTCGCTGCTCGGTGGTGACCTGCTCGGTGGCGATCTGGCAGTCGACCTGGGCACCGCGAACACCCTGGTCTACGCACGCGGCCGGGGCATCATGCTCAACGAGCCGTCCGTGGTCGCCATCGACACCACGACCCGCGCGGTGGTCGCGGTCGGCGCCGAGGCCAAGCGGATGATCGGCCGGACGCCCGGCCACATCCGCGCCGTCCGGCCGCTGCAGGACGGCGTGATCGCCGACTACGACACGACGGCCGAGATGCTGCGCTACTTCGTCCGCAAGGTCACCGGCCGGCGGGCCTTCGCCGGGCCGCGGGTGGTGGTCTGCGTGCCCGGCGGCATCACCTCGGTCGAGCAGCGCGCGGTCTCGGAGTCGGCGTACGCGGCCGGCGCCCGCCGGGTGCACATCATCTCCGAGCCGATGGCCGCGGCGATCGGTGCCGGCCTGCCGGTCAGCCAGGCGTCCGGCTCGATGGTGGTCGACGTCGGCGGCGGCACCACCGAGGTGGCGGTCATCGCGCTGGCCGGCATCGTCGCCAGCACCAGCCTGCGGGTGGCCGGCGACGCGATGGACCGCGCCATCGTCGACCACGTCCGGGCGGAGTTCTCGCTGCTGATCGGCGAGCGGACCGCCGAGGAGCTGAAGATCTCGATCGGCTCGGCGTTCCCGATCGCCGGCCCCATGCGCGCCGAGATCCGCGGCCGCGACATCGCGACCGGGCTGCCCCGCAACGTGACGGTCTCGGCGGAGGAGCTGCGGCACGCGATGAGCGCGCCGATCGGCCGGATCTCGGCGGCCGTGCGGGCCACCCTGGACCGCTGCCCGCCCGAGCTGGCCGGCGACCTGGTCACCCGGGGCATCGTGCTGACCGGCGGCGGCGCGCTGCTGCGAGGCCTGGACGCGCGGCTGCAGCACGACATCGGCATCCCGGTGCTGGTCGCCGAGCGCCCGCTGGACTCGGTGGTGCTCGGCACCGCGACCGTGGTGGAGCAGTTCGAGTCCCTGCACCGGGTGGTCGTCGATGGGCACCGCCGGTAGCCCGAGATGCGTACGCTCACCCGGCGCCAGCAGCTCTCGGCCACCGTCCTGGCCGTGCTGGCGCTGCTGTTCATCAGCCTCGACTTCGCCGGCGGGTCGTTCGCCGACGCCCGGGGCGGCGTCACCGGCACCCTCGGCTCGCTCTACCGGGGCACCGACGCGGTGCTCGGACCGGCCCGCCGGTTCGTCCAGGGCATACCCGACGTGGCCGGCAACCGTCACCGGATCGCGCTGCTGCAGCAGCAGAACCACGCGCTGCAGCAGCAGCTGACCGCCGCCCAGGCCGACCGGGCGACCGCCGGCCGGCTGGCCGCGCTGCAGCTGCAGGCCGACTCCGAACGCTGGCGGATCCTGCCGGCCCGGGTGATCGCCACCGGCCCCGGCGGCGGCTTCGACTGGACGGTCACGGTCGACGTCGGCAGCGCCGAGCACGTGACCGCCGGGCAGACCGTGACCGACGGGGTCGGGCTGGTCGGCCGGGTGCTGAGCGTGCACCAGAGCACCTCGGTGATCCTGCTGGCGGCGGATCCGGCCAGCGGCGTGGGCGTCCGCGACACCCGCACCGGCCAGCTGCTGCTGGCCACCGGGCAGGGCGGTGCGGGGCTCACCGCCACCCCGCTCGGCGATGCGGCCCCGGGCAGCGCGGCCGGCGTGCGGGCCGGTGACCGGCTGGTGACCGGACCGGCCGGCGGCACCACCTTCGCGCCCGGCGTCCCGGTCGGCACCGTGACCGGCGTGCGCACCGGGCAGGCCGGCGGCCTCACCGCGCAGGTCCGCCCGGCCGCCGGCCTGCGCACCCTCGACCTGGTGGGCATCGTGCTGCTGCCGGCCAACACCGCCACCCGCGCCCCGCTCACCCCGGGCGGTGGCGGGTGACCGCGTCCCGGCTGGCTGCCGCGGTGGCCGGCCTGCTCACCGCGCTGCTGCTGCAGGCGAGCCTGGTGGGCCCGCTGACCTTTCCGGTGCCGGTGTCGCTGCCGGCGCTGCTGGTCGTGGTGGTCGGCATCTACGCCGGCCCCGGCGTCGGCATCGGGTTCGGCTTCGCCACCGGCCTGGTCGCCGACCTGGGCTCGCAGCACCCGGCCGGCGTGCAGGCGCTCTGCCTGCTCGGCGCGGGGCTGGTCGCGGGCAAGCTCGGCGGCCTGGCGGTGCAGCGCGGGTACCGAACCCGGGGCGTCGCCGCGCTGGCGGCCGCGATCGCCACCGGGGCGTGCGCGGCCGGCGGCCTGCTGCTCTCGGTGCTCGGCTCGCATGCCGCCACCCTGCCGGCCACGCTGCTCGCGCTCGTCCCGGTCGGGCTGACCGACGCCCTGCTCGGCCTGCTGGTGGTGCCGGCGGTGCGCCGGCTGCTGCGGGCCCAGGGCGTCCGGGCACCGCGACCGGCGACCAGGATCGTGACCACGCCGCCGCTCGGCGGCAGCCGGGTCACCGCCGCGCCGGCCAGGGGGACCGATGTCGCGGCCTAGCGGCGGGCCGTGGCGCCGCCCGGCTGGGTTCGGCGCGCGGCCGGGCGGACCGTTCGGCGCGCGGCGGCGTGGATCGATCGGCGCGCGTTCGCGCGGATCGTTCATGCTCGGCGCCGGGCCGGGCCAGCGCCGCCGGCTCGCGGTGCTGCGGCTGCTGCTCGGCTCGCTGCTGGTGACCCTGGTGGCGCGGCTGGCCTTCGTCCAGCTGCTCGATCCGCACAAGCCCCAGCAGTCGGCCGGCCTGACCCACCTCGGCTCGATCGTGGTGCCGGCGCCCCGCGGCGAGATCCTCGATTCGGCCGGCCGGGTGCTGGTCGGCAATCGCACCACCCACGTGCTCACCGTGGACCGGTCCGCCCTGCAGGCCCAGGACGATCAGGGCGCAGCGGTGCTGGCGCGGCTGGCCGCCGTGCTGCATGTCAGCGCGGCCGACCTCAGCCGCGAGATCACGCCGTGCGGGGTGCACGTCCCCGCCCCGTGCTGGACCGGTGAGCCGTACCAGCCGGTGCCGGTCGCCACCGACGTCGGCGCCGCGGTGGTGCTGGCGGTCTCCGAGCACGCCGAGCAGTTCCCCGGCGTGGCGATCGACAGCCAGAGCGTGCTCGACTACCCGGGCGGCACGCTGGCCGCGCACGTGCTCGGCTACACCGGTGCGGTGAGCGCGGCCGACCAGAAGGCGGACCCGAAGCTGGCCGACGCCGACACCATCGGTCGCAGCGGCCTGGAGGAGTCCTACGACTCGGTGCTGCGTGGGGTGGACGGCGACCAGCGGGTGCAGCTCGACGCCCGCGGCGAGGCGGTCGGCAGCGCGCCGTCGGTGCCGGCCCAGCCGGGCGACAGCCTGGTCACCAGCATCGACGCCCGGGTGCAGGCGCTGGCCGAGCAGGCCCTCGTGCAGCAGCTGCAGGCCCAGCACGCCAAGGGCAAGCCGGCCCCGAGCGGCGCGGTGGTGGTGGTCGATCCGCACACCGGCCGGGTGATCGCCGCGGCCAGCTACCCGACCTACGACCCGGCCGAGTTCGTCGGCGGGATCTCGGTCGCCGACTACGCCAGGCTGACCGACCCGGGCGCGAACGACCCGCTGGTCGGCCGGGCCATCGACGGTGCCTACGCGCCGGGCTCGACGTTCAAGCTGATCAGCAGCAGCGACGACATCGCCACCGGCGCCATCGACACCACCGACGACTACCCCTGCCCGGGCGCGCTGAACGTCGACGGCCGGATGAAGACCAACTACGACTCGGAGTCCTTCGGCGGCCCGATCGACCTGAAGTTCGCCCTCGACGTCTCCTGCGACACGTTCTTCTACGCACCGGCGGTCGCCGAGTGGCAGGCCGACCAGGCCCGGGTGGACGCGGGAAAGAAGCCGCTGGAGCCGCTGCAGAAGATGGCCGCCGCGTTCGGGGTGGCCAGCCCGCCGCACATCGACCTGCCGGCGGACGAGCAGGCCAGTGGCTCGATCGGCTCCCGGGAGAACCGGATGGCGCTCTGGCAGGCGAACAAGGCCGACTACTGCGCGGCGGCCAGGAAGGGCTACCCGGACGTGACCAACCCGTCCGACCGGGCCTACCTCACCCAGCTCGCCTCGGAGAACTGCACCGACGGCTGGCGGTTCTTCGCCGGCAACAACGCCGACACCGCGATCGGGCAGGGTGACACCACCGTCTCGCCGCTGCAGCTGGCGATGGCCTACTCGGCGATGGTGAACGGCGGCACCCTGTACGCGCCGACCCTCGGCTGGGGGGTGGTCGACCCGGCCGGCAAGCTGGTCCGCACGATCACCCCGAAGGCGGTCCGGACGCTGCCGGTGAGCACGAGCTACCTGGACTTCTACGGCGACGCGCTGCACTTCACCGGCGACCATTCCGTCTCCGGCGCGCTGGCCTTCGACGGTTCGCCGATCAAGACGCTGATCGGCGGCAAGACCGGCACCGCGGAGGTGTACGGCAAGCTCGACACGTCGTGGCTGGCGTCCTGGGGGCCGTACCAGCCGGGGACGCCGGTGAGCAACGCCAAGTACGTGGTGATCGGGATGATCGAGCAGGCCGGCACCGGTGCCTCGGCCGCGGCGCCGATGGCCCGCCAGATCTGGGAGGGCCTGCTCGGGGCGAACGGCGCCCCCACTACGCCCGGCGCCCGGCCGGCGACCACGCTGCCCGCCGTGCAGCCGAGCCGGGCCGCCGTCCCGGTGCCCACGGCGCCCGCGATGCCCACGGCCACGGTGACCAGCCCGGCAGCCACCGGCCGGGCCGCCGCTACGCCGGCCCGCTCGCCCGGCCCGGCCGGCAGCCCGTCCGGCCTGCCCGACGCGGTGCCGACCGGCCAGCGGGCCAGCGGCAAGCCCGGCGTGACCGGGACGGCGCGCCGATGACCACCCTGCTGCTGCCGGCGCCACTGCGGGCGATGGCGGACTCGCGCCGCCTGCGGTCCTACGACTGGGTGCTGCTGGCGGCGGCCCTGGCGCTCAGCCTGATCGGTGCCCTGCTCGTCTGGTCGGCCACCCGCACCCGGCTCGAACTGGCCGGCGGCAACCCGCAGACCTACCTGGCCAAGCACCTGCTCAACACCGCGCTCGGGGCGGTCCTGCTGGTGCTGGCGGCCCGGGTCGACGCCCGGCTGCTCCGGCTGATCGGGCCGGTGCTGTACCTGCTGAGCATCCTCGGGCTGCTCGCGGTGTTCGCGATCGGCTCGACGATCAACGGTGCGCACGCCTGGATCGTGCTCGGTGGCGGTTTCGAGATCCAGCCGGCCGAGTTCGCCAAGCTCGGCCTGATCGGGGCGCTGGCGGTGCTGTTCTCCCAGCGCGCGGCGACCCGGCCGCCCGGGTCGCCGCCGACCGGCCGGGACCTGGCGCTGGGGCTCGCGCTGCTGATGCCGCCGCTGGGCCTGATCATGCTGCAGCCGGACCTCGGCTCGGCCCTGGTGCTGGGCTCGGCCGCGCTGGGGGTGCTCATCGCGGCCGGGGTCCGGGCCAGCTGGCTGGCCGGCCTGCTGCTGCTCGGCGTGCTGGGCGCGGTGCTGGCGATCAAGGCCGGCGTGCTCGCGGAGTACCAGCTGGCGCGGTTCGCCGCCTTCGCCCATCCCGGCCGTGACCCGCAGGGGGTGGCCTACAACATCAACCAGGCGCACATCGCGATCGCGCACGGCGGCTTCTTCGGCCAGGGGCTCTTCCACGGCGCGCAGACCCGCGGCGCGTTCGTGCCGGAGCAGCAGACCGACTTCGTCTTCTCGGTGGCGGGGGAGGAGCTGGGGTTCCTCGGCTCGCTCGCGATCATCGCCGGCATCGGCGTGGTGCTCTGGCGGGGCCTGCGGATCGCGGTCGCGGCCACCGGCGCGGCCCGGCTGGTGGCGGCCGGCATCGTCTGCTGGATCGGCTTCCAGACCTTCCAGAACATCGGCATGAACCTCGGCCTGACCCCGGTCACCGGGCTGCCGCTGCCGTTCGTCTCCTACGGCGGGTCGTCGATGTTCGCGATGGGCATCGCGCTGGGCCTGCTGCAGGCCATCCACCGGCGGACCGCCGACTGGCGCTGATTCGCGAAAAGCGCTCCGCCGGGCACCACCATTTGGTTAACTCTGCGTGATTTCACCAGCACGGAGAGTGATTACAGGTGGCAACCACGATCTGGCCGAGCATCGCGGCGGCGGTGCAGAACGCGCCCCGCACCGCGTACGCGCCGATGCCCTGGGACCCGCCGTCGCTGCTGCTGGCCCGGTTCGGCTTCGGGGACTCACCCGCGGCCCGGGCCGACCTCGCCGCCCGCGGCTACGACGGCTGGTGGGCGCACCAGCTCGCGATGCCCGCCGGCTATGCCGCCCACCCGGCCATCGCCGCGCACGGCACCCTGCTCGGCCTGTCGCCCAAGGACGTCCGGGCCTGGCTGAAGGCCAACGGCAACGAGTACGGCTGGCAGCTGATGGACCAGCTCACCGAGGTGACCCTGGGCCTGCAGACCTGGAGCCCGGCCCAGCTCTACGAGTCGGTAGTGGACGCACTCGCCAACCACCTCAACGTGGCCAACCACAGCGACGGCGTCTGGACCACTCGGCACACCATGGACCGGGACGTGATCCGGCGGCACGCGTTCGGCTCGTTCACCGACCTGCTGCTGGCCTCGGCCCGCAACCCGGCGATGCTGCAGTACCTGTCGCTGGCCCAGTCGACCAAGACCGCGGTGAACGAGAACTACGGCCGCGAACTGCTCGAACTGCACACCGTCGGGGCCGGCAACTACACCGAGGACGACGTCAAGAACTCGGCCAAGATCCTGACCGGGCGCACCCTCGACGCCGACTACAACTACCTCTACAACGGCAAGAAGCACTGGACCGGGCCGATCGCGGTGATGGGTTTCCGGCACGCCAACGCCACCGCGGACGGGGGTGAGGCGGCCGGCGACGACTACCTGCGCTACCTGGCCGCGCATCCCAAGACGGCGCAGCGGCTGGCCCAGCAGCTCTGCGTCCGTTTCGTCTCCGACACCCCGACCCCCGGCCTGGTCGCCGCGGTGGCCCAGGCCTACTCCGACAGCGGCACCCAGCTGGTGCCGATGCTGTCGACCATCGTCCGCTCCAGCGAGTTCTGGGCCAGCCGCGGCGCCAAGGTCCGCCGGCCGCTGGAGAACCTGCTGGCCACCGTCCGGATCTTCGGCTACTCGACCGGCACGCTGGCCACCACGCTGCCCGGGCTGCACTGGATGAGCTCGTCGGTGGGCCAGGTGCCGCTGGACTGGTCACCGCCGAACGGCTACCCGGACGTCGCGACCGCCTGGCGCTCCTCCGGCAGCCTGCTCAACCTCTGGGAGTTCCACCGCGGCTTCGCGCAGAGCTGGTGGGACGGCTTCGACAAGCTCGACCTCACCACGCTCTACCCGAGCCCGGCCCCGGCGACCAGCGGCGCGGCGATCACCGCGCTCTGCGTCCGGCTGGCCGGCAGCCCGCTGCCCGCCGCGCACCGGCAGGCGCTGCAGACCTTCCTCGGCGAGCCGGCCAGCACCCCGCTGGCGCAGTCCAAGCTGCGCTGGCTGCTGGGGCACCTGGTGCCGCTGATCCTCGACTCGCCCCAGTTCGCGCTCCGATGAGCGGTGAGGAGACCGTGATGTCCGACGTCGCCCGGGGCGATGCGCTGCTCGCCGCGCAGGCCGCGGCGGTCCGCGCCGAGCTGTGCGAGCAGCAGGACGCCTGGCGGGGCGGGCACACCCGCCGCACCTTCCTGGCCGGCCTCGGCATGGCCGGGGTGGCCGCGCTCGGCAGCCAGCTGGTCACCACCCGGGCCGCGTACGCCGCCCCGAACACCGGCAACGGCAACACGCTGGTGCTGATCTTCATGCGGGGTGCCGCCGACGGGCTGCGGATCCTGGTGCCGGCCAGCTCCGCCCTCGGCCTGGACTACCTGCAGTCGGCCCGGCCGAAGCTCATCCCGACCTCGTTGCTGCCGCTGGCCGGCGGCTGGGCGATGAACTCCGCGCTGACACCGCTGGCACCGTTCTGGGGCAGTGGCGAGTTGGCCTTCGTGCCCGGTGTCTCGACCGGCGGCATCACCCGCAGCCACTTCCAGGCCCAGTCCTACCTGGAGCGCGGCTCTGACACCGCGACCACCGGCTGGCTCGACCGGGCGCTGGGCCAGCTCGGCCCGGGCACCACCTTCCGCGCGGTCGCCGACGGCTCGGCGCTGCCGGCCTCGCTGGCCGGCGAGCAGCAGAAGCTGGTGCTGAGCTCGCTGAAGAACTTCGTGTTCCCGGGCTGGTCCGGGGTGGCAGCGCAGTCCGAGGCGGCCATCACGGCGATGTACCGGGGACTGAGCGGCCCGCTCGGCGAGGACGTGCCCACCACGCTGGCGGCGCTGGCCACCGCGGCGAAGGCGCAGCAGGGCGCCGGGGTGAAGAACGGGGCGAGCTACCCGTCCGGCAACTTCTCCACCGCGCTGAAGGATCTGGCCACCCTGCTGCGGGCCGAGGTCGGGCTGCAGATCGCCACCGTCGACGTCGGCGGCTGGGACACCCACACCGACGAGGTCAACCAGCTCGACCGCAACCTGGCCTCGGCCGCCGGGTCGCTGGCGGCGTTCCTGACCGACCTCGGCCCGCAGCGGCGGGCCCGGGTGACCGTCGCGGTGGTCACAGAGTTCGGCCGGCGGGTGGCGATGAACGCCAGCGGCGGCACCGACCACGGCCACGGCAGCGTCGTCTGGCTGCTGGGCGGCGGGGTGGTCGGCAGCCGGGTGCACGGCCGGTGGCAGCCGCTGGCGGCGAACACCCTGGACGGCGGCGACGTGCCCGGCGTGAACGAGGTCTTCGACGTGCTCGGCGAGCTCGCCCAGAAGCGGTTGGGGGTGGGTTCGGTCGCCGCGCTCTTCCCGAACCACGCCTTCGCCCCGCTCGGACTGGCCCGGGCCGACGCGCCGGCACCGGCGCCGGGAGTGCTGCAGCGCCGGCCGTTCACCCGCCCGCGCTGAGCCGAATCGTTCCGCGGCGGGGCCGGGCCGGTTTCTCTCGTAGCATGGAGCCTCGTGAGTACCAGCCTGTTTCCCCAGCTCGAGCCGCTGCTGGCCCGGGTGAGCAAGCCCATCCAGTACGTCGGCGGTGAGCTCAACGCCCGGGTCAAGGACTGGGACGAGGCCCTGGTCCGCTGGGCCCTGCTCTATCCGGACGCCTACGAGGTGGGCCTGCCCAACCAGGGCGTGCAGATCCTCTACGAGGTGCTGAACGAGCGCCCGGACGCGCTGGCCGAGCGCTGCTACGCCGTCTGGCCGGACCTGGAAGCGCTGATGCGCGAGCACGGTGTGCCGCAGTTCACCGTCGACGCCCACCGGCCGGTGCGGTCCTTCGACGTGCTGGGCGTCTCGTTCTCCACCGAGCTCGGCTACACGAACCTGCTGACCACGCTCGACCTGGCGGGCATCCCGCTGCACGCCGCCGATCGCAGCGACGCCGACCCGATCGTGCTGGCCGGCGGCCACGCCGCGTTCAACCCCGAGCCGATCGCGGACTTCCTCGACGCGGCGGTGCTCGGCGACGGCGAGCAGGTCGTCGGGGTGGTCTCCGACCTGATCGCCGACTTCAAGCGGGCCGGTTCCCCCGGCGGCCGGGACGAGCTGCTCGCCCGGCTGGCCGAGACCGGGGCGGTGTACGTCCCGCGCTTCTACGACGTGCGCTACGCCGACGACGGCCCGATCGCGTCGGTGACGCCCAACCGCGACCGGGTGCCCGAGCGGGTCAGCAAGCAGACCGTGATGGACCTCGACGCCTGGCCCTATCCCAAGACCCCGCTGGTGCCGCTGGCCGAATCGGTGCACGAGCGGATGTCGGTGGAGATCTTCCGCGGCTGCACCCGGGGGTGCCGGTTCTGCCAGGCGGGCATGATCACCCGCCCGGTCCGGGAACGCTCGCTGCAGGGCATCGGGCAGATGGTCGAGAGCGGGCTGGCCGCGACCGGTTTCGACGAGGTCGGCCTGCTGTCGCTGTCCTCGGCCGACCATTCCGAGATCGGGCCGCTGGCCAAGCAGCTGGCCGACCGGTACGCGGAGTCGAAGGTCTCGCTGTCGCTGCCCTCGACCCGGGTGGACGCCTTCAACATCGACCTGGCCAACGAGTTCTCCCGCAACGGCCGGCGGTCCGGGCTGACCTTCGCGCCGGAGGGCGGTTCGGAGCGGCTGCGCCGGGTGATCAACAAGATGGTCAGCCACGACGACCTGATCGGCACCGTGACCGCCGCCTACTCCCAGGGCTGGCGGCAGGTGAAGCTCTACTTCATGTGCGGCCTGCCGACCGAGACCGACGAGGACGTGCTGGAGATCGCCCGGATGGCGCACGACGTGATCCGGGCCGGCCGGCAGGCCACCGGCTCGCGCGACATCCGGGCGACGGTGTCGATCGGCGGCTTCGTGCCCAAGCCGCACACCCCGTTCCAGTGGGCCGCGCAGGCCTCGCCCGAGGTGGTCGACGCCCGGCTGCGGGCGCTGCGGGCGGCCATCGGCGCCGACCGGTCGCTGGGACGCAACATCGGCATGCGCTACCACGACGGGCAGCCGTCGCTGATCGAGGGACTGCTCTCCCGCGGTGACCGGCGGGTCGGCGCGGTGATCGAGCGGGTCTGGCGCGAGGGCGCCCGGTTCGACGGCTGGAGCGAGCACTTCTCCTACGAACGCTGGGTGAACTCGGCCGCCGCGGTGTTCGGCGGCGGCCCGGTCAGCCTGGCCTGGTTCACCACCCGGGAGCGGGACGCCGACGAGGTGCTGCCCTGGGACCACCTGGACTCCGGCCTGGACAAGCAGTGGCTCTGGGACGACTGGCAGGACGCGCTGACCGGCTACGAGCAGGACGACTGCCGCTGGACGCCGTGCTTCGACTGCGGGGTCTGCCCGAGCATGGGCACCGACATCCAGATCGGCCCGACCGGCCGGACCCTGCTACCGCTGGCCGCCAAAACCGAGGGGGCGCCCGGTGAGTGAGCATCGCAGGCGAAGCCGAGGAGCGGAGCGAACGCTCGATGAGCGCTCGCGCGAAGAGGAATCAGCGTGAGCCGCCGGGTGCCGGACGCGGAGTACATCGCTCCCGTGCAGCGGATCCGGCTCCGGTACGCCAAGCGCGGCCGGCTGCGCTTCACCTCGCACCGGGACTTCGCCCGCGCCTTCGAACGGTCGCTGCGCCGGGCCGGGATCCCGATGGCCTACTCGGCCGGCTTCCACCCGCACCCGAAGATCTCCTACGTGGGCGCCGCGCCGACCGGGGTGGCCTCGGAGGCCGAGTACCTGGAGATCGCGCTGGCCGAGCACCGGGAGCCGGCCGCGGTCGCCGCCGCGCTGGACGCGGTGCTGCCGCCGGGCCTGGACATCGTGCGGGCAGTGGACGCGGCCGACTGCCCGCCCGGGTCGCTGGCCGAGCGGATCCAGGCGTCGGTCTGGCAGCTGGAGATCGCCGGCGATCCGGCGGGGCTGGCCGCCGCGGTGGCAGCGCTGCTGGCCGCCGAGGAGGTACTGGTGGAACGGCTCACCAAGGACGGCCGGCGCGAGATCGACGCCCGGGGGCCGGTGCTCTCGGCCGAGGTCGCGGAGGTGTCGCAGGACGCGGTCGCGGTGCCTCGTGCGATAATGACGGCGGTCGTTCGGCAGGCGACGCCGACCGTACGACCCGACGACGTTCTCGCCGCACTGCGGTCGGTCGCCGGTTTCGCCCCGCTGGAGCCCGTCCGGGCCACCCGGCTGGCGCAGGGACCGGTGGACGATGCCGGTGGGGTGGCGGACCCGTTGCGCACGACCGAGCTGTCGACCAGATAGCTTCCGCACGACCGCCCGGCCGGCTCCCGCCGGCAGGGGCCTTCCACGTGGTTTCCGCCGCGGGAAGAACAGACTTCGCGGCCCGCTTGCGGGTGGACCGCCGTACCGCCGCTGCGCGGCCGGCTGCCGGTGACCCGGACGACTTCGGGTGCTGGCGCACCCGGCCCCGGCGGTGAGACAGGAGCACACCGAGCACATGCTCGACACCGAACCCACCGACCAGTCCACCAGCACCGCCGGCACCGAGGGTCAGGCCGCAGCGCAGCCGGCCAAGAAGGCCGCCCGCAAGGCCCCTGCCAAGCGGGCACCGCGCAAGGCGGCCGCGAAGAAGGCCGCTCCGGCGGTCGACCCGGCAGCGGCCGTCGCCGACACCGTTCCGGCCGTACAGGAGCCCGCCGGGGCCTCGACAGACCAGACCCCAGCCGGCCAGCTGCCCGAGCAGCCGCCGGCGGCACAGGCCGCGGCGGCCAAGGCCCCGGCCAAGAAGGCCCCGCGCAAGCGGGCCGCGAAGAAGGCGGCCCCGGCCGAGCCGGTCGGGACCGGACCGGCCGCCGAGGGTCCCGCCGGGCCCGAGCCGATCACGGAGCAGGCCCCCACCGAGCAGGCCCCCACCGAGCAGGCCCCGGCGGCCAAGGCCCCGGCCAAGAAGGCTCCGCGCAAGCGGGCCGCCAAGAAGGCGGCCCCGGCAGCTGCCGAGCCCCAGCCTGCCGAAGCCCAGGCCGCCGAGGCGCAGCCCGCCGAGGCGCAGACCATCGAAACCGAGCCTGCCGCCGAGGATGCGGCCGAGGCGCAGGCCGTCGCCCCGGTCGCTCCGGCCGTGCTCTTCCAGCCGCCGGCCGCCACGCCGACCCGTCGCCGCCGGGCGACCCGGCCGGCCCAGTCGCCGGAACCCGATGCGGCCGCCGAGGAGCAGGCGCCGGCCGAGCTCGAGACCAGCGAGGACGGCGCCGACCAGCCGGACGGGGCCGCCGAGCAGGAGCAGGGTGACGGCCCGCGCCGGCGCCGCCGTCGCGGGCGCCGCGGTCGGGGCAGCAAGGGCTCCGACAACGCCGGTGACACCCAGGACGCTGCTGAGGACGAGGCGGGCAGTGCCGACGACGAGGGCGACGAGCCGGATTCCGAGCACGCCGACGAGGTGGCCGAGGCCGCGCTGTCTGCCAGCGCCCGCCGTCGCCGCCGTCGCCGCCGGTCCGCCGGCGCGGACGACTCCGGCTCCTCCGACGACGACCCGCCGAACACCGTCGTGCACATCCGGGACGGCCGCGGCCGTGGCGGGGCAGCCGACGACGACGGGGTCCGCGGCGTCAAGGGCTCGACCCGGCTCGAGGCCAAGCGCCAGCGCCGCCGCGACAACCGGGACTCCGGCCGGCGCCGCGCCCCGATCCTGACCGAGGCCGAGTTCCTGGCCAGGCGCGAGGCGGTGGAGCGGGTGATGGCCGTCCGCCAGACCGGCGACCGGACCCAGATCGCGGTGCTCGAGGACGACATCCTGGTCGAGCACTACGTCACCCGGGCCAGTGCTGCCAGTGCGGTCGGCAACGTCTACCTCGGCCGGGTGCAGAACGTGCTGCCCTCGATGGAGGCGGCCTTCATCGACATCGGCCGGGGCCGCAACGGCGTGCTCTACGCGGGCGAGGTCAACTGGGACTCGGCCGGCCTGGCGGGCAAGGCTCGGTCCATCGAGAACGCGCTGAGCTCCGGTGACTCGGTGCTCGTCCAGGTCACCAAGGATCCGATCGGGCACAAGGGCGCCCGGCTGACCAGCCAGGTGTCGCTGCCGGGCCGGTTCGTGGTCTACGTTCCGGGCGGCGGCATGACCGGCATCAGCCGCAAGCTGCCCGACACCGAGCGCAGCCGCCTCAAGTCGATCCTGAAGAAGGTCGTGCCGGACGAGGCGGGCGTCATCGTCCGGACGGCGGCCGAGGGCGCCTCCGAGCAGGACCTGATCTCCGACGTCGAGCGGCTCAAGACCGAGTGGGAGGCGATCCAGGCCAAGGCTGCCAAGAAGTCGGACGCGCCGATGCTGCTGCACGGCGAGCCCGACCTGGCCATCCGGGTGGTCCGCGACATCTTCAACGACGACTTCGCCAAGCTGCTCGTCTCGGGCAGCGAGATCCACCGGACCCTGTCCGGCTACGTCGGCGACATCGCGCCCGACCTGGCCGACCGGATCAGCCTGCACACCGCCGAGTCGGACCTCTTCCGTGACCTGCGGGTGGACGAGCAGCTGGCCAAGGCCCTCGACCGCAAGGTGTGGCTGCCGTCCGGCGGTTCGCTGGTCATCGACCGCACCGAGGCGATGACGGTCGTCGACGTCAACACCGGCAAGTACACCGGCTCCGGCGGCAATCTCGAGCAGACCGTCACCCGCAACAACCTGGAGGCCGCGGAGGAGATCGTCCGCCAGCTCCGGCTGCGCGATCTCGGTGGCATCGTGGTGATCGACTTCATCGACATGGTGCTGGAGAGCAACCGGGACCTGGTGCTGCGCCGGCTCACCGAGTGCCTCGGCCGGGACCGGACCAAGCACCAGGTGGCCGAGGTCACCTCGCTCGGCCTGGTGCAGATGACCCGCAAGCGGGTCGGCGAGGGCCTGCTGGAGGCGTTCAGCGAGCCGTGTGAGCATTGCCACGGCCGGGGCGTGATCGTGCACCTGGAGCCGGTGGAGCGCAAGTCCGGCAACGGCGCCAACAACCAGCAGCCCGGCGGGGACGAGGAGCGCCCGAGCCGGGGCCGGCGCGGGCGGGGCTCGAAGTCCGGCGCCGCCAGCCCGGAGAGCAAGCCCCCGGCCGAGCCGGCCGACCCTGCTGCCGATGCGGAGAAGCGGCGGGCCGCCGCGAATGCGATCGCGGCCATCGCGGCGGCGACCGCCAGCCGGGAGGAGGCCGTCGCGCTGGCCGAGTCGGCCGTGACCGGGGCTGCCGAGCCGGCCGCCGACGCCACGCCAACCACCGACGCCACGCCGGCCGCCTCGGCGGACGAGGGTGTGCCGGTGGCGGCCGAGCCGGGTACGCCGGCCGGTGCGGGCACCGCCGCCGAGGCTGCGGAAGCGCCGGCACCGGCGCGGCCCCGGCGTCGCCGGGCGGCCCGCCGGCCGGCCGGCCCGCCGGCCGCGACCACCGGCACCGAGGGCTGACCGGCAGCGGGCCGGAGTTCGACCGGCCCGCTTTGCCTGCGCCGGGGCCGGTGCCGTAATCTGTACAGCGGCCCACAGCGTGTCCGTGGGCCGTTCTTGCGTGAGCGTCCGGTCAGCGGGCGCGCAAATCTATTCGATAGCTGTTCGACAGGAGTGGATTCACGATGTACGCCATCGTCAAAACCGGCGGCAAGCAGTACAAGGTCGCGGTAGGCGACGTCGTGACGGTCGAGAAGCTGGACGCCGAGCCCGGCGCCAGCGTCGCGCTGCCGGCCATCCTGCTGGTCGACGGTGAGAACGTCACCACCGATGCCGCGGCGCTGGCCGGCGTCTCGGTCACCGGCGAGATCCTGGGTGCCGTGAAGGGGCCGAAGATCCGCATTCACAAGTTCAAGAACAAGACCGGCTACCACAAGCGGATCGGCCACCGGCAGCAGCTGTCGCAGGTCCGGGTCACCGGCATCGAGAGCGGAAAGAAGTAGCGCTATGGCACACAAGAAGGGTGCGTCCTCCTCCCGCAACGGGCGGGACTCGCAGGCTCAGCGGCTCGGCGTCAAGCGCTTCGGCGGCCAGCTGGTCAGCGCCGGCGAGATCATCGTCCGGCAGCGTGGCACCAAGTTCCACCCGGGCGCCCTGGTCGGCCGCGGTGGCGACGACACGCTGTTCGCGCTGGCCGACGGCAACGTCCAGTTCGGCAGCCGTCGCGGGCGCAAGACCGTGAGCATCGTTCCGGCCGAGGCCTGACGCCCCGGCAGCGGAACAACGTCGTACGAGCTTCATCAGCTGGAGCGGGCGCCGGGAATCCGGTCGCCCGCTCTCGGCTTTTCCTAGCAAGTTTCCATCCGCGCACGTCAACCGGTGACCGGGACGGTGTCGCAGAGAGGCAGCCGGACAAGTGGTGAGTTTCGTCGACCGGGTGGTCCTGCACGTCACCTCCGGCAACGGAGGCCACGGCTGTGCCTCGATCCACCGGGAGAAGTTCAAGCCGCTCGGCGGTCCGGACGGTGGCAACGGCGGCCGGGGCGGCAACGTGGTGCTCACCGTCGACCCGCAGGTGCACACGCTGCTGGACTTCCACCACCACCCGCACCAGAAGGCCGGCAACGGCCGGCCCGGCGCCGGCAAGCATCGCAGCGGGGCCGACGGCGAGGACCTCGAACTGGCCGTCCCGAACGGCACCGTGGTGCACGCCTCGGACGGCAGCGTGCTGGCCGACCTCACCGGCGCCGGCGCCCGGTACGTCGTCGCCCAGGGTGGCCGGGGCGGGCTCGGCAACGCCGCGCTGGTCTCGCCGCGCCGCAAGGCGCCGGGTTTCGCACTGCTCGGTGAGCCGGGGGAGACCCTGGACGTGGTGCTGGAGCTGAAGTCGGTCGCCGACGTCGGCCTGGTGGGCTTCCCGTCCGCCGGCAAGTCGTCGCTGATCGCCGCGCTGTCGGCCGCGCGCCCCAAGATCGCCGACTACCCCTTCACCACCCTGGTGCCGAACCTCGGCGTGGTCAGCGCCGGGGCGACCACCTACACCGTCGCCGACGTGCCGGGCCTGATCCCCGGCGCCGCCCAGGGCAAGGGCCTCGGGCTGGACTTCCTGCGCCACATCGAGCGGTGCGCGGTGCTGGTGCACGTGCTCGACTGCGCGACCCTGGAGCCGGGCCGCGATCCGGCCAGCGACCTGGCGGCCATCGAGGCCGAGCTGGCGCAGTACTCGGCCACCCTCGGCGACCTGCTCGAGCGTCCCCGGCTGGTCGCGCTGAACAAGGTGGACGTGCCCGAGGCCGCGGACCTGGCCGACCTGGTCACCGAGGACCTGACCGCCCGCGGCTACCGGGTCTTCCCGATCTCTGCGGTGTCGCACGCCGGCCTGCGGGAACTGGGTTTCGCCCTGGCCGAGCTGGTCGAACGGCACCGCGCCGAGCAGCAGACGCTGGCCGCCGCGCCGATCGTGCTGACCCCGGCCGCCATCGACGACTCCGGGTTCACGGTCGTCGAGGATCCCGCGGAACCCGGTGCCTACCTGGTGCGCGGTCGCAAGCCGGAGCGGTGGGTGCGCCAGACCCAGTTCGACAACGACGAGGCGGTCGGCTTCCTCGCCGACCGGCTGGCCCGGCTGGGCGTCGAGGACGAGCTGGCCCGGCTGGGTGCCGAGCCCGGGGCGAGCGTCACCATCGGCGACTACGTCTTCGACTTCGCCCCGACCGGTGACCTGGCCGACCAGGCCTACCTGCCCACCCGGCGCGGCACGGACGAGCGGCTGGATCAGAATCACCGCCGGGGTGCCGACGAGCGGCTGGCGAGCAAGCGCGCCCGGCGGGTGCACCGGACCGACGAGGAGCTGGCCGCGGAGGACCAGCTGCGATGAGCGGGGCGGGCGCGGCGCACGGCCAGTCGCTGGACGGCGGCGGCGGTCGCGCGCTCGTGGCCTGGGCGCCGCGGACGGTGGTGAAGGTCGGCTCGTCCTCGCTGACCCGGCGCGGGCGACTGGACCCGGCCCGGCTGGACGCCCTGGTGGATGCGCTCGCCGCCCGCCGGCGGGCCGGGCAGCAGGTGGTGCTGGTGTCCTCCGGGGCGATCGCGGCGGGCATCGGCCCGCTCGGGTTGCGCACCCGGCCGCGTGATCTGGCCACCCAGCAGGCCGCGGCCAGCGTCGGGCAGCTGCTGCTCGCCGAGCGGTACGCGGCCTCGTTCGGCCGGCACGGGCTGACAGTCGGGCAGGTGCTGCTGACCGCCGACGACCTGCACCGGCGCGGGCACTACCGCAACGCGGTGCGCACGCTGGAGCGGTTGCTGGCGCTCGGCGTGATCCCGATCGTCAACGAGAACGACACCGTCGCGACCGCCGAGATCCGGTTCGGCGACAACGACCGGCTCGCCGCGCTGGCCGCACACCTGGTCAGCGCCGACGCGCTGGTGCTGCTGTCGGACATCGACGGCCTCTACACCGCCGACCCGCGGCAGCCGGGGGCGGACTTCGTCGCCGAGGTGCACTCGCCGGCCGACCTGGCCCGGGTGCAGGTGGCCGGCACCGGTTCGGCGGTGGGCACCGGCGGCATGGCCACCAAGATCGACGCCGCCCAGATCGCGACCGGGGCCGGCATCCCGGTGCTGCTGACCGCGGCGGACCGGGTCGCCGAGGCGCTGGCCGGTTCGGGTGGCACGTACTTCGCGCCCACCGGCAAGCGGCCGTCGTCCCGGCTGTTCTGGCTGCGGCACGCGACCGCGCCGCGCGGCCGGCTGGTGCTCGACGCCGGCGCCGTCGAGGCGGTGGTGACCCGGCGGGTGTCGCTGCTGACCGCCGGCATCACCGGCGTGGTGGGTGACTTCGCGGCGGGCGATCCGGTGGAGCTGGCCGATCCGGCGGGCCGGGTGGTGGCCCGCGGCCTCGTCGGCTTCGACAGCGAGGATCTGCCGGGCCTGCTCGGCCGGTCCAGCCACCAGCTGCCGCCCGAGCTGCGACGTGAAGCCGTTCATCGTGACGATCTGGTCATCATTTGATGAATTCTGCTGGCCTGGCGCAGGCCGGCCGGTTAGCGTTCCGGGCATGGACGAGACAGCGACTCAGCAGCAGGTGATCGCGGTGGCGGCCCGGGCACGGGCTGCGTCGATCGAGCTGGCCCCGCTCGCCCGGGGCGTCAAGGACCGGGCGCTGCTGGCGATGGCCGATGCGCTGCTGGCGGCCCGGGCCGACGTGCTCGCGGCGAACCGGGAGGACGTGGCGGCGGGCCGGTCCGACGGCATGGCCGAGCAGCTGCTGGACCGGCTCGCGCTCACCGAGGACCGGGTCGCGGCGATGGCCGACGGCCTGCGCCAGCTGGCCGCCCTGCCGGATCCGGTGGGCGAGGTGGTGCGGGGCTTCGTCCGGCCGAACGGCCTGCAGCTGAGCCAGGTGCGGGTGCCGCTCGGCGTGCTGGCGATGGTGTACGAGGCCCGGCCGAACGTGACGGTGGATGCGGCGGGCCTGGCGATCAAGTCCGGCAACTGCGCCCTACTGCGGGGTTCGGCCAGTGCCATCCGGTCGAACCGGGTGCTGGTGTCGGTGCTGTCGGAGGCCGCTGCCAAGTCGGGGCTGCCGGCCGACTGCATCCAGCTGGTGCCCGGCACCGACCGGTCCAGCGTCGGCCACCTGCTGCGGGCGCGCGGGCTGGTGGACGTGGTGATCCCGCGCGGCGGGGCCGGCCTGATCTCGTATGTGGTCGAGAATTCCTCGGTGCCGGTGATCGAGACCGGCATCGGCAACGTCCACATCTACGTCGATGCCAGCGCCGACCTGGCGATGGCCGAGGAGATCGTGCTGAACGCCAAGCTGTCGCGGCCGAGCGTCTGCAACACCGCCGAGTCGTTGCTGGTGCACCGCGACGTGGCCGCCGAGTTCGTGCCCCGGATCGCGGCGGCGCTGCGCGAGGGCGGCGTGCAGGTGCACGGCGACGATGCGTTCGCGGCCGAGCCCGGCGCGGCGCCTGCCACCGAGGAGGACTGGGCGCGCGAGTACCTGGGCCTGGAGATCGCTGCCCGGGTGGTGGACAGCGCCGACGAGGCGATCGAGCACATCCGCCGGTGGTCGACCGGGCACACCGAGGCCATCGTCACCCGGAACCTCGAGACGGCCCGCCGGTTCGTGGCCCAGATCGACGCGGCCGCGGTCGTCGTGAACGCCTCGACCCGGTTCGTCGACGGCAGCGAGTTCGGCTTCGGCGCCGAGATCGGAATCTCGACCCAGAAGCTGCACGCCCGCGGCCCGATGGGGCTGGCCGAGTTGACCTCCACCAAATGGGTCGTCTACGGGGACGGGCAGGTGCGTTGACGCTTCGTGCCGGCGAACCCGGTCGAGTATCGTGTTCCGGACCGGGCCGGTGCCGTCCCGCAGTGACTACTCGTTCTGCGGAGGCGACCCTTGGGCGACATCACCGGATTCCTGAAGCACGGTCGGCAGCTGCCATCCCGGCGGCCGGTGCCGGTCCGGATCCAGGACTGGCGTGAGGTG
>Ga0335073_10001950_pt1 | contig 28093 bp, 25 predicted proteins | sample Lox_Sample_22_FD_207093 | JGI IMG/M metagenome (GOLD analysis project Ga0335073, IMG submission 207093) | Soil microbial communities from Loxahatchee National Wildlife Refuge, Florida, United States - Lox_Sample_2.2 | ecosystem: Environmental > Terrestrial > Soil > Wetlands | place: USA...
CGAAGGCTTTGCCGGCTGGATGATCGTTTTCGCTCTGATCGGAATCACCATGTGGATCGAATGGGGAGGCAAGGGATAACGATGAGGGAAGAGCCGAAACCACGCATCGGACGCATCTGGCTGCTTGTGGCCGGCTGGGAGATGGCCCGGTCGCTCGCCAAGGGCGCCGGTTTTCTGGTGGCCAAGCCAGCCAGCCCGGAAGGCGAGGCGCGAGCTGTTGCGGCGGCTGCGCATTACGGTCCCCCGCACAATATGCGCGATGCCGACATACCACAGGGTAAGGGCGTCGAAGGTCCGCAGATCGGGGCCACCATTCTGGTAGCGTTCGCTTTTCTGGTGGGGATCGGTTCCGGCGCAGGCTTCCTCTATGTGTACTGGTCCAGTGCGAGCGATTGGCTGCTGGGGGGAACGCTGGCCCTGTGCTTAGGCGGAATCGGTGCGGCCCTGGTTTTCTGGGCGCATCTGCTGGTCGCTCATAAGGAGGCGACTGAGGAGCGCCCTCCGATGTCCTCGCCTGAGGAAGATCGGCAGGCGGTGTTCGAGGAATTCATGGAGGGCAAGACCGATGTTCGCCGCCGGGGATTGCTGACGTGGTTGAGTGCCGGGGCGGTCGGCCTGTTCGCGGCCATTTTCATCTCCGGCTTTCGCTCGTTCGGAACGCCGCCTGGACCTTCTCTATTCGACACGGTATGGAAGCGCGGGCAGCGCCTGGTGAAGGAGGACGGCACACCGGTCTCAATCCATGCCCTTGAAGCGGGAAGCACCGTCATCGTTTTCCCCGAAGGCAGCATTGGCGACGAGAAGGCGCAAACCGTGCTGATTCGCGTTGACGAAGCCTTTCTAAAGATGCCCAGGGAGAACCCGGATTGGGCCCCGATGGGCTACCTGGCCTACTCGCGGGTGTGTACGCACGCCGGTTGCCCTGTCGGTTTGTATCAGAAGCAGGCGCACTTATTGTTGTGCCCGTGTCATCAGTCCAGCTTTGACGTGCTGCGAGGAGCAGCGCCGACCGGGGGGCCGGCGCCACGAGCTCTTCCGCAACTGCCACTCTACGTCGATGGTGATGAAATCCTGCGCGCAGCGGGACCTTTCACCGCGCCGCCCGGACCCGGTTTCTGGGGGTTGACAGCATGATTCAATGGCTCGGCCGCAAGATGGCTCGCTGGTTCGACAGCCGGCTTGGCTTGGCGACATTCTTCCGCAAAGCACTCAACCATGTTTTCCCCGACCACTGGTCGTTCATGCTGGGCGAAATCGCCCTCTATTCCTTTCTGATTCTGGTCTTCACCGGAATCTTTCTGATGATGTTCTTCCATGACAGCTCCACTCAGGTGGTTTATCACGGCTCCTATCGTGCACTGGACGGCGTGAAGATGTCGGATGCCTATCGCTCCGTGATCCACCTGGATTTCGACGTGCGCGCCGGAAACTTTGTGCGCCAGATGCATCATTGGGCCGCGCTGATCTTTCTGGCCGCCATCCTGGTACACGCCCTGCGCATATTCTTCACCGCCGCGTACCGCAAGCCGCGTGAGATCAACTGGATCATTGGCTTGACGCTTCTGCTGCTGGCGCTAGCTAACGGCTATTTCGGTTATTCCCTGCCCGGCGATCTGCTTTCCGGACTCGGAATGAGAATTGGCTATTCGATCCTGCTCTCGCTGCCGGTCATTGGGCCCTGGGCGACGTTCATTCTGTTCGGCAGCACGGTACCCTCGGCGGCAACCCTGCCCCGCTTCTATAGCTTGCATATCTTCTTTGTGCCGGCGGCGATCTCCGCTTTGCTGGTGCTCCACCTCGGCATCATCTGGAGGCAATACCACACCAACTACCCGGGACCCGGCCGCACCCGCCGTACCATCGTCGGCTCGCGGCTTTATCCGTCGTACGCCATAAAATCCATTGGGCTGTTTTTCCTGCTGTTCGCGTTCATCGCGGCGCTCGGCGGCTTAGTGCAGATCGATCCGATCTGGGTCTATGGTCCCTTCGATCCCATTGCTTCTATGCCGTTCGCACAGCCCGACTGGTATCTCGGCTGGATTGAAGGCGCCATGCGCCTGCTTCCGCCCTTCAACCTGCATCTCGGCTCCTATCTCGTTCCCAACGTGTTTTTCTCCGCGATGCTGTTTCCGATGCTCGTCTTCGGGGTGCTCTACTGCTATCCATTTATCGAAAAACTCATCTCCTGGGACAACCAACCTCACAACGTTTTGCGCCCTCCTTATCTACAGCCTTTCAATACGGGTCTGGGATGCGCAGCGCTGATGTTTCTGCTCATCCTGTTTTTCGCCGGCGGGGATGACGTAATCGCAGTCTCGACGGGCAGTTCGGTGGTGTTTATCCGCCGGCTCTTGCGTCTGCTGGCGATTACGGTGCCGCCGCTGGTAGGGATCGCGGTCTACGTGCTGTGTAAGCGCGCAGTTCGCAAACGGCAGCGGCAGGTTGAGCCCGCGCAGCCGGAGCTGACCAAAGTATTCGAGAAAGGCGAAATCGTTGTCATCGATAAGCATTAACTCAATCGCACAGGGGAGGGAATTATGGAGTGTAACCGTCGGCATGAGCAGCACAACCACCAGCACGGAAGCGATTGCGGTCACACCGCGATTCGCCACGGCGAGCAGACAGGCTACTTGCACGAAGGACACCTGCATGTCTCGCACGGCGATCACTTTGATGATGCCGCCATGGAAGTAAACAGCCGCAACCCCGAGCGCTGCACGCCGCAGCACGACTGCGGCGATCACGCCAGCGAACACAAGCACAACGCGCACTGCGGACATGAGCAGGTTCCCCATGGCAATCATGTCGATTACCTGGTGGGCGATCATCTGCACCATGAGCACGACGACCACTGCGACGATCACGGTCGGGTCGAAATTCTGCACCGCGCTTCGCGGGCGGCCTGAAGAAAAAGCCGGCAAAATTACGCGGGTTTCCGGTTGGCAGCATAGTTAACGGAATTGGTAGTTGTTCAACATATAATGGGAGTAGGTGTCGGCCACATCTCCTACGGTCGGTCAGGTGCTCGGCCACTATCGCCTGATTGAGCAAATCGGCGCCGGCGGAATGGGTATTGTTTTCCGTGCGCTCGACGAGCAGTTGCAGCGCGATGTTGCTGTCAAGATTCTTCCGCCCGGACTGCTGAAGGAGCCGACTCGCCGGGAGAGATTCCGCCGCGAAGCGCTGGCCATCGGTCGCCTCAATCATTCCAACATCGCGATTGCGTTCAATTTTGGCGCCGAGAACGGCATCGACTATCTCGTTACCGAATACATTTCCGGCGTCGGCCTCGACGAGAAGATCGGCGGCCAGCCGCTGCCCCAAAAGACCGTTCTGGAATATGGCGTCCAGATGGTGAGCGGGTTGCAGGCGGCGCATCGCGCCGGCGTGATTCACCGCGACCTGAAGCCGGGCAACATTCGGATCAATGAGGACGGGCAACTCAAGATTCTGGACTTCGGACTTGCCAAGGTCATGCACTCGATCGATGAAAGCGCCCAGACGGACACGCTCGAGAACAACATTTCGGTCAGCGGGACGCTACCCTACATGGCTCCGGAACTGCTCCGCGCCGAACGGGTCGATGCGCGCGCCGATATCTGGGCGGCCGGCGCGGTCCTGTACGAAATGGCAACCGGGCGGCGCGCTTTCCCCGACCGCAACGCGTCGCTGCTGATCGATGCGATCCTGCATTATGACCCGGTGCGACCCGCGCTGATCAATCCTCAGATCAGCCTCGCGCTGGAGAATGTCATCCTGAAAGCGCTGGATCGCGACCCCGACCGGCGCTATCAGTCCGCCCGCGAGCTGCGCGTCGACCTGATGCGCCTGCTGGCCGGTAGTGAGGTTGACATTGAATCGCGGCCTCCCAGCTCATCGGGATTTACGCGTCCGGTTAGCGATCGCTACGTGGTAGCCCGGAAACCTTGGCCGTGGATTACGGCGGCGATCGCGGCGGTACTGATTCTGGCGGTCGCTGGTGTGATCCTCTGGCGCAAGAGCAGCTCCAGCGCCGGCAGCCCCCGGGAGGCAAGCCTCGCCAGCGACATCCATTCGATTGCTGTGTTGCCGTTTACCGATCTTTCGTCTAACGGCGAGACCCAGCGATACTTTGCCGACGGCATGACTGAGGAGCTGATCAACGATCTTTCCAGCATCAGCGCCTTACGCGTGATCTCGAGGAACTCGTCGATGCAGTACAAAGACACGCACGTCAAGCTGCCCGAGATTGCTCGCGAGTTGAACGTCGACGCGGTGGTGGAAGGAACCGTGCAGCGCGTCGGCGATCAGGTGAAGATCTCTGCCGCTCTGGTTGACGCGCGCCAGGACCGGAATCTCTGGGGCCACAGCTATGAGGGGGACCTGCGCAACGTTCTCTCCTTGCAGAGCGAGGTGGCGCAGGCAATCGCCAGTGAGGTTCGCGTGCAGCTTTCGCCCGAGGAGTCGGCCAATCTGGCCAGGCGGCCGGCGGTCAATCCCGAAGCGTATGAAAGCTATCTGCAGGCGCTCTACCTGCTGAATAACGGCGCCCGTAACGATCAGCATCGGGCGCTGAGCGAATTCAAGAAGGCAGTCGAGCAGGATCCAACCTCGGCGCTGGCCTGGGCCGGTCTGGCGGATTCTTACACCTTGATGGCGATGTACGGCGAGGTCGCCCCGCGCGCAGTCATGCCGCTGGCCGAAGCCGCCGCGAAAAAGGCGCTTCAGCTCGATGACACGCTGGCTCAGGCGCATGCGGCTCTCGGCATCATCGACTGGACCTATCTCTGGAACAGCGCTGCCGCAGGACAGGAGTTTGCCCGTGCGGTTCAGTTGAATCCCGGATATGCGGTCGCCCACGAATGGCGAGGCAATTACCTGAGTCGTACCGGAAACGCCGAAGAGGCCATCCAGGAGTTGCAAAAGGCGCAGCAGCTGGACCCGCTTTCACCCGTAATTGAAACCAACATAGGACGTGTGTATTACTACGCGCGGAGATATGACAAGGCAATCCAGATTCTGAGCCAGCAGGCCGCAGCACAACCCAGCTTCTGGATGGCGCCGGCGGCACTGGGAGCAACTTACCTGGCGCAGGGCAAGTACGACGATGCTATCCGCCAGCTGGAGCGCTCCCACAACCTCATGCCTGAGGTCCTGTTCAGCCAGGGTGTGCTTGGCGATGCTTACGGACGCGCCGGGCGGACAGAGGCGGCCAGGAACATCTCTGCCGAGTTACACCAGTTGTCTCGCTCGCGTTACGTGCCGGCCATTTATGCCGGGTTAGTGGCGATTGGCTTGGGTGACAAAGAGCAGGCCTTCAAACTCCTCGATCAGGCGTTCAACGAGCGATCGGAATGGATGATGGATCTGAAGGTTGAACCAGAGCTTGACCCGTTGCGCAGCGACCCGCGCTTTCAGCAGCTGGAACGCCGGGTCGACGAGGCAGGAAATAATCCCGCCGCTTCCGCGAAGTAATTTCCGGCCAACCGCGACTCTGCTTGACACGTCCGCGTGCGAAATCTAGACTCTCGCTATTTCCCAAAGTAAGGTTGCCGTAATCGGAGGTGCGCCATGCCGGGTAAAAAGAAGCCGACATCGAAGACGAAAGTTGAACTTCAACCGCTGCGGCCCATCGCCAGTGAGATCGACAAGGCGATGGCCGATCTGAAGGCCAAGCAAAAGAATGCCACGGCCGAGGAGAAGAAGAGCCTCAATCTCCGAATGACCGTCCTCAAAAAGTGCCGTAACGATCTGTTCGAGTTCTGGGGAATTTAAGTGGGCCCTCGGGCTCCCGAGTTGTATCGCCGTTCCCCGTACATCGTTTCCTACTGGCAGGACCGGCATCTCGTCTTCGAAAACTACGCCAGGCGAACGCTGGTCGGCGCTGCGCCGTTGACCTGCGAGATCCTGCACTTTTTCGATCGCTGGCGTCCTGCCGCTGCGCTGGCCCGCAAGTTACCGCACTACAGCGCCGAGTCGCTCGCCCATGCGATCGCCGGTCTGGTCAGCGTCGGCCTGCTTGATCGCGCGAGCGCTGCGCGCGACCGTAAGGCAGAAGCGCTCGCCGCGTGGAATGACTGGAGTCCAGCAGCGTCCTATTTCCACTTCTCCACCAAGGATGTCCACTCGCATCTGGAACCGGAAGACTCGTTTCGCCTGCTGCAGCAGCGCGCGCGCCGGCAGCCGATGCCGCAGCCGCTAAAGAGCTATCCGCATAATCCGCAGATCGCATTGGCTGCGCCTCAAATCGAAGGCGAGTTTCCACGTGTCCTGCTCGAGCGCCGCACCTGGCGTAAGTTCTCGAAGCAGGCGATCCAGCTCGATGACCTCGCAACCCTGCTCGGTCTCACCTTCGGCGTGCAGTCGTGGGTACAGCTGCGCGGCATCGGTAGCATCGCGCTGAAGACATCGCCGTCGGGCGGCGCGCGGCATCCCATCGAGGCTTATGTCGTCGCGCAGCGCGTCGAAGGATTGCGCCGCGGACTCTATCACTATCACGCCGGTAATCACCGGCTGGAGCTGCTGCACCAGAACGTGTCGGTCGCGAAGACCCGCGCTTTTGTCAACGGCCAATGGTGGTTCAGCGGCGCCGCAGCCGTCGTGCTGATGACTGCGATTTTCGCGCGCCCGCAGTGGAAGTATCCCGCGCCGCGTGCTTATCGCGTGGTGCTGGTCGACGCCGGTCACCTTTGCCAGACTTTCTGCCTGGTCGCAACCTGGCTCGGACTTGCGCCGTTCTGCACCATGGCCCTCGCCGATTCCAAAATCGAAAACGACCTCGGCATCGACGGCGTCAGCGAATCGATCATCTACATCGCGGGTGTCGGCAAGCGCGCAGGCGACGCCGAGGAAGCTCGCTGGCCGCTTCGTTCCTATGGACCGCGCAAACCCAACCGTCTCGGCTAATCCCGTCGCTGCTCACCGGCATTGCAGAACTAGTTTTGCGAGCTTGACGATCCCGGGTTCGGAATGCGCAGCAGAAAGTGCGAACCGTCCGAGACCGGGGCCGGCGCCGTCATCATCAGCAGCCCTCGGCCGAAGCAGCTCTTCATTCGCACCATCTGCGCCCGCTGCCAACCTCCCGCCTCAGTTCCCTGAATCTCGACCGTCTCGCCGGAATGGTCGCGCAGCAGTTGAGCCAGCTCGGCGCGCTGCGATTCATCTGCCTGATGGAAGACAATGACCGCGACCTTCAACTGCGAGTCGGAATGCACCTCTAACGCGCGGCAGGCGAGATAGAGCGAATCGCCGTGGTGCTCCGTTTGCGCAGCGCTGCAGAGCGCACAAGCCAGGAGCAGAACCGCCACCGAACGAGCCCGTTTGAACATCGCATCTCTCCCGACAACCAGATCTTCTCCCTATTCTGACAAACCGTCGCGGCGTCCGCTCATCCCGCTCAGGATTCTTTGCCGGCGAACGAACCTGCTCCGGAAATCCGGCATCTCCTCCAGTAAGCGCTGATTGGCCGCAGCGCATCCGGATGGAGTGCATCATGAGCAAGACACTTCTACTCTGCCTCGTCGCAATCGGATTGCTGTTCAGTACTGCCAGCCTCGCTCTGGCGCAGAATGCCGGCGCCCAGCAAAGCCAGCCCGTGTTCTCGCCGGCAAACCCGCACGCTCCCAGCGCAACTCCGGAGCAGAATTCCAAGGTCGTGACCCTGAGCGGCTGCCTGGGACGTGGCGCCGGCGCCGACGAATACGCGCTCTATGGCCAGACAGCCAACTCCTGGGAGTTGCGCAGCCAGAGCGTCGATCTGCATGCCTTCCTGCGCGAGGCGGTCACCGTTTCGGCTGTCCCGCAGAGCGACGGCACGCTGAACGTGATTGCTTTGTCGGTGGTCTCTGAAGCTTGCACGCAGTACTAGCTTGGGATTCGCAACTTCATTCCAGGAGTGCGCTGCTGTAACTTTCGCAGCTCACCCTGAAATGGAACCCTCCGTATCGCGGAGGGGTTACCCGGTCCCCCGAAGTCAGTTCTCTCGATGCAACCCTTTGCCCTAAAGTGTTGCGAAGCCCAAACTTCGGTTGCGATATAAATCCTATAAAAGTCAGCGTCTTACCTGTATTAACGTAAGTATTGCATTAATGGATGGCGCGCAAATCAATGCGCCCTTCAAAGCGCCTTGCCGATCATTAGGACAGGAATATTCAGGCTCGACAGACCGAGGCACTCGAATCAGGCGCGGCCGGCGAACTCGCGCGTTTCGGTCGAGACCTTCACCTTTTCTCCCTCTTTGATGAAGAGGGGCACGCGGATTTCGAGGCCGGTTTCCAGCTTGACGGTTTTGGTCACGCTGCCGCTGGAGGAGTCGCCGCGCGCGCCGGGCTCGGCGTAGGTCACCTGCAGCTCCACCTGCAACGGCAACTCCAGGCCGATGGGATTGCCGTTGAATTTGTGCAGCTGGATCACGGCGCCTTCTACCAGGAAGCTCAGGGCGTCGCCGATCATGTCTTCGTTGAGGGTGAGCGTTTCGTAGGTTTCCTGGTCGAGGAAGTGCGAGCCTTCCTTGTCGCTGTACAGATACGACGCCGGTCCGATCTGCAGGTCAGGCTCCTTGAACTTATCGCCGGCCTTGAAGGTTTTGTCGAAGACCGCATGGGTGAGCAGGTTGCGCATCTTCAGCCGCACCAGGGTCTGGCCGCCGCGCGCGGTGGGCGTGTTCACCTCGGCGTCGAGGCAGTGGAACGGGGTGTTCTCGAACTCGAAAAACATCTTGCGCTTGATGTCGATGGCATCGATTAAGGCGGCCATGAAGTCCTCGGTCGTAGAGACCTGATTATTATAAAGGCGGGTAGGGAGACAGCTCTCAGCTGTCAGTGGTCAGTGGAAGCGCGGGTGGTCCAGCCTATCAACAAGAGGGTGCCCCATCCAAGCTTCTTTTGCTTGGGTGGGGGTTTTCGACGGCCTTCACCTGTAGTGGCATTCCCATGCGCTCGCGCTTTCTTGCTGTCTACTCCGACTCCGTTTCCGTTACACCTTCCGCGTAACGGCGGTAAATGGAGAACGGAGTCTGTGACGTAAGGACGGGGTATGCGGTTCGAACGAAAGACCCCATCCGAGCAAAAGAAGCTCGGGTGGGGCACCCTCTGGTTTCGAATCGTTCAGATTATGGAGTCGACGCGATGATCTAACTGGAAGCAAAAACCCCATCCGAGCAAACGAAGCTCGGATGGGGCAGGCAGTGGCTTGTGTCGTCGGCTAAAGCCGACTCAACGTGTGGGTCGTGGCGGACGCGGGCCTGAAGGCCCGCTCTACCCGGAATGGGGCGAAGGTCCGGCGCGGCTGAAGCCGCGCCCTTTCAAAGCTAGTGAATGTCGAATAGCTCCTGGTGCATGGCGGCGTCGCTCTTCACGAGCACCGTCTTGCCGGTGAGGTCTTCGAGTTCGGTGAGGAGTTTGCCGTTGTTGGCTTTCAGCGCCTTGGCGACTTCGGGGTTCACGCGCACCGTGATGTCGTCGTTGTCGTGGACCTTGGTCATCTTGCGCATCTCGATGTAGAGCTCGTTGCAGACGGTGGGCACGCTCTTGACGAAGCCGGCGCCGGTGCAATACGGGCACGGCTCGGCCAGGGTGCGCTCCAGAGACTGCTTCACGCGCTTGCGGGTGATGGCCACGAGTCCGAAATCGTTAAACTGAAGCACCTTCGACGGCGCGCGATCGTTGCGCAGCGCCTCCTCGAGCGCCACCATGACTTTCTGGCGGTTCTTGCGCTCGTCCATGTCGATGAAGTCGATGACGATGATGCCGCCCAGATCGCGCAGGCGAATCTGCCGCACGATTTCCTTGATGGCATCGACGTTGGTCTTCACGATGGTGTCTTCCAGCCGCTGCGTCTTGCCGACATACTTGCCGGTGTTGACGTCGATGGCGACCAGCGCCTCGGTCTGATTGATGACGATGTGGCCGCCGCTCTTCAGCCAGACTTTCGACTTGAGCGAGCGATTGATCTCGTCCTGAATGCCGAACTGCTCGAACAGCGGTGTGTCTTTGGTGTAGAGCTTGATGCGGCGTACCAGCGACGGCTGGAAGCGGTTGGCGAAGCGCACCACGCGCTCGTACTCGTCTTCGGTGTCGACCCAGATCTGCGAGAAGTCGGCGTTGACCTGGTCGCGCAGCACGCGCTCCACCAGGTTGAGGTCGTGGTAGATGAGCGCCGGAGACTTGCTGTTTTCGGCGCGGTTCTTGATCTCGTTCCACAAGTGTTTGAGGAAGCGGATGTCGGCGCGGAGATCTTCTTCCTTGATGTTAGCCGCAGCGGTACGGACGATGAAGCCACCCAAGCCGTTTTCGCGCTCGCTGGTGACGATGCGCTTCAGGCGCTGGCGCTCCTCGTCGGAGGAAATTTTGCGCGAGACGCCGACGTGGTTAACGGTCGGCATGTAGACCAGGAAGCGGCCGGGAAGCGCGATGTGGCTGGTGATGCGCGCGCCTTTTTTGCCGATCGGCTCTTTCGCGATCTGGATGAGGACTTCCTGGCCTTCCTTCAGCAGGTCGGTGATGAGCGGCTGATGGCGATGATTGTTCGGACGCGAGCGGAAGTTGCGGCGCGGGCCTCCGCGACGGTTGCGATCGAAACGGCCGCGGCGCTCATACCCGGGACGCGATGCGTTGCGCTGCTGATAGGCAGCAGTGGGAGCTGCGGCGCGCAACTCAGCGCGATCGTTGGCTTCCTCTTCGTTACTCTCTTCGTCCTCTTCGTCTTCTTCCTCGGTGGCGAAAACGTGCTCGCCGCGTTCTTCAGCAGCGACGATCTCGTCCTCGTCGACGTCTTCAATCTTGGGCACCCAGCGATAGCCGTTGGCGTCGAGCGTTTCTTCTTCGAGCACCATTTCGTCATCGCCGGCGACCTCGCGTATCGCGTTCAGATCGTCAGGCATCGGGGCGAATTCGGCTTCTTCGTCCTCGAGGACCTCGTGCTCCAGCGTGCGGCCCTCAGGCGCAATCTCCGGAGCGGCGTGATGCTCCGTGTGCTCGGCTGCGTGCTCCTCGGGAGTTGCGATATCGAAGCTGCCGGCGGGAGTGTCGACCTCGTGCTCGGCCTCGGTTTCGGTGGAAGCTTCGGCGTGATGCTCCTCCGCGACGGGTGACTCGCTGGAGATGTTGGCTTCCAGGTGCTCGCGTTCAAACAGCGGCTCTTCAGCGTGATGATGCGATTCCGCAGTGGGCGAGCCGTGGGCCTCGGATGACCCAGCACTCGGCTCTGCGGAGTGTGAGTCATCGGTCTCGGAGGGCGCGACGCCAGTGGCGCCCGCAGCTTCTTCAGCGGCAGCGTTCTTGCGACGCCATCCCCAGCGCCGGCGTCCGCGAGGTCGCTGCTCTTCTTGAACTTCTTGTGCCGGCGCGGCGGCGACTTCGGTCGTTTCGATCGGCTGCGGCTCGGCTTCGTGCGCAGCTTCTGTCGGCGGTGCGGGCTCGACTACGTCATAACCCTGATCGAGATGAATCGCTTCTTCGGCGACTTCTTCGGTGTACGCTGCGGCGGTCTCGGCGTGCTGATCCTCGATCGGCTCCGGCTCGGGCGCGGGCTGCGCCAGGTTGCGGTATTTCGAAATCGATTCGCCGGGAAGAAGGATCGGAGTGTAGTTGGCAGGGGGGGCGTAGTTCGTGCGTGGACGCGACTCTTCGCGCGGCGCGGGAGCCGGTTCCTCCGGTGCGGTTTCCGCAGGCGTTTCGGAACGGTTGTCGCGCTCGAATCCACGGCCACGACGGCCACCGCGACGGCGACGACGTCCGCGCCAGCGCCGAGCTCCATCGCCGGATTCCTGATCTTCGGAAGCGGGCGATTCGGCTTCGCCTTCGGCTGCTGCTGGAGCTTCTTCTTCGAAAATCGCTTCCAGATCGGTATCGTCTTCGATCGTCGAGATCGGTTCCGCGGTTTGCGCTTCGACTTGATGAGCGTCGTCGGAAGGCGCCGGCTGCGGCTTGCCTAATTCGATGGCGCCGCGCGGGGCAGGAATCTCGCCAAATTCGTCATCTTCGTCTTCCTCACCGGTGAGTTCGAGGAAGTCGGAGACGTAAAGGAAGGCGTCACGCTCAAGACCGATGTCGACGAACGCGGATTGCATGCCGGGAAGCACGCGCGTAACGCGGCCTTTGTAGATGGATCCGGCAAGGGTGTATTCGTTTTCCCGCTCGAAGAAAACTTCGGCGAGCTGATCGTCCTCCACTAGCGCCACCTTGGTTTCGTGTGGTGTAGAAGACACGTAAAGTTCTTTATTCATTGGGCTCCGGTTGTAACCGGGCGCGAGGAGCAGAGAGACAGGACGTACGGGCAATCAGCCGGACACACCGGGACTTGCGTCGGGGGGCGACCCTGCGCTGACTAATAAAGCTGCACTCTGTGGAATCTTTTGCACCGTATCAAGCGCGCCGCAGAAGGTTTGTGGCATCACACCCGAGCGATTTCCCGACTATGCTTGATCGGGGTCCCCGGCGAGCGCCGAGTTTGCGCTTGCTGGGATCGTCGAGGGGCCGTTGCCCGCCTTCACGATGTGCTTTGCAATCCTGTCCGGCCTAATCCTTTACGCCGGTTAATACCCTCGTACGTGAGGGCTGTCGTAATCTTTTGTCGTCCTTCGGAACCAGAGTTTTCGTGTTCTACGGTTCCCGGCGGAAACAGCCGCTTTAAGGATGGCCTAATGGCCTTTTCTTGCTTGCCGGCCAAAGGCCGTCACTACCTTCAATTGGATTCGCTAATTCACAAATCGGCGCATGCGCACGTTCATCACAATGCCCAACGCCAGAAAGATGAACAGTACTGAAGACCCCCCATAACTCATCAACGGCAGGGGAATGCCCGTGACCGGCATGAAGCCGACAACCATTCCGACGTTGACGAGGAGGTGGAATGCGAGAACCGCAACCACGCCCATGACCACGAAGGCTCCAGCCCGGTCGGGGGCCGTCTGAGCGTTCTGGATCAGACGCATCAGTACCATAAAGTATAGCAGCAAAACACCCATCGCGCCGATAAAGCCGTGCTCCTCGGCAAATGCGGCGAAGATGAAGTCGGTATGCGGCACCGGCAGGAACTGTCCCTGGGTCTGGCTGCCGTGCGCCGTTCCTTTGCCGAAGATTCCGCCCGATCCTACGGCCACCAGCGATTGCAGCACCTGGTAGCCGCGTCCCTGCGAGTCGGCTTCCGGCTGCATGAAGCTGGTTAGCCGGTCGCGCTGATAGGGCTTCAGGACATGCCAGGCCACCGGCGCCAGCAGCGCTCCGATCACCAGGATGATCATCGCGTGCTTCCACTTCATACCGCCCAGGAACAGGCCCATGATCGCAATGGGCAGATAGGTGAGCGCGGTGCCGAGATCGGGTTGCGCCAACACCATCAGCATAGGAACTCCGACCAGCGCTCCGGCTTTCACGATGTCCTGTGCGGTGCATTCGGTCTTGGAATCAGCGAAGTACTTGGCCATCGCGAGTATCAAAACCAGCTTCACCCATTCCGACGGCTGGAAGTGAAACGAGCCGATCTGCACCCAGCGCTTCGCCCCCAGGTAACGTTTGCCGACCAGCGCCACCGCCAGCAGGGAAGCGATACAGATGACGTACAGCAACGGCACGCGCTCCAACAGCGCCTGATAGTTCAGCAGGCTGACGATGAACATCAGCGCCACGCCGCCGAGAATCCAATACACCTGCTTGATATGTACGCCGGCGAACTTGGTGTTCAGGGTCGCGCTGTAGATTTCCAGCACGCCGAGGGCACAGATGAGCAGGACCAGCACCAGCAGCACCCAGTCAAAATCGCGGAAGGAGACGTAGCGGCTCACGGCTGCCTCGCGGGAGCGGTGACTGGAGTCGTGACGCTGGGATTGGTGGCGGGATTTTTCTTCTTCGCAGACGCCGGGCGCACGGGATCGTCAGTCATCCCCGGTGGCTTGGGTTCCGCCAGCGGCGGCGCTTCGGGCTGCGCCATCTCAGAGTGCGATTCGGTGGCCTCGAGGTCGGCAGTGCGAATCGGCTTGTTGTCGGCGCTCTCGCCCGGCGCCGCGGCTACGGGTTTTACTGTGCCGTTGGCCGGAATGGTGAAGTGTCCCGCCTGCATCTTGTCAGGATTCTGCGGATCGCCATCATGCCAGACGGCAGCCATCTCGGCCTGCTTGTTGCCTCGCGCGCCATTGGCCTTCGCCACCTCGGTTTCGATCCGCCGTTTCTTCTCGACATAGGCCGCGATTACTTTAGCAGCCACGCGCGCGGCCAGCGCTCCATGCTCGCCGCCCTGAAACAGGCAGGCAACCACGATCTCCGGATTGCGTCGCGGGGTGACGCCGACGAACCAGCCGTTGTCCTTGTACTCGGCCTTCTCTTTGGCGCTCATCTTCGCCTTCAACTGATTGGAGACAGTCTGCGCGCTGCCGGTTTTGCCGGCGAAGTCGATGCCCGGCAGTCGCGCGCTCCCGGCGGTTCCCATTGGCGAGACAACGTTGGCCATCGCGTCGGTGATGATCGTCCAGTTGTCCTGGTCGATCTGGATATGCCCCTTGTCGTCGTAGTGTGCCACCTGCTTGAAGTTCGGCGGGAACTGATCGGGGAAGGCGACGTGCGGCCGCACCAGCAGGCCGTCGCTGGTGACGGCGCCGATGGCGCGCGCCAACTGGATCGGTGTGGTGGCCACCGCTCCCTGGCCGATGCCGACCGATATCGTTTCGCCGGCATACCACTTCTGCTTGAAGTTCTTGATCTTCCATTCTTCCGACGGCATCACGCCGGAGGCTTCCTGCGGCAGGTCGATGCCGGTTTTCTGTCCCAAACCGAGCATGGTGGCGTACTTCGCGATCTTCTCGATGCCGAGCTTTTCGGCCAGAGTGTAGAAATACGAGTCGCACGACTGGTAAATCGCTTTGCTGATATTGACCTCGCCGTGCGAGCCGTGGATGGCCGAGATCCAGCACTTGAAGAAGCGGCCATAGAACACCTTGCCGCCGCCGCAGTTGACGATCAGCTTCTGGGCGATGCCTTCCTGCAAGCCGGCGGTCGCCATGATGATCTTGAAGACCGAGCCGGGCGCGAGCTGCGCCTGGATAGCCTTGTTGAGCAGCGGCTTGCCGGGATCGGTGATCAGCGCGTTCCACTCATCGCGCGTGATGTGAACGGCGAATTCGTTCGGATCAAATGCCGGACGGCTGACCATGGCGAGAATTTCGCCGTTGCGCGGATCCATGGCGACGATCGCGCCGGGTTTGCCTTCGAGCGCTTCTTCGGCCGCAATCTGCAGATCGAGATCAATGGTTAGCTTGAGCTGCTTGCCGGGAACGGCAGGAACATCGGTCAGCGTCCCAACTTCTTTGCCACGGCTGTTCACCAGCACCTGGCGATAGCCGTTCTTGCCCATCAGAATATCGTTGTAGTACTGCTCGACGCCCGACATGCCCACGATGTCGCCGGGGTTGTAGAGCTCCCACTGCGGCTGTTGCAGCATATCTTCGCTGACTTGGCCAACATAGCCGATCACGTGCGCCATGAAGCCATTCTTGGGATACAGCCGGCGGTGGACGGTGATGGTTTCCAGCTCGGGCAGTTCGGCGCGATGCGATTCGATGAAGGCTAATTCGTCAGGCGTGATGTCGTCTTTGAGGAACATCGGCTGATAGCCGGGCAGTGCTGCCATGCGCTTCAGCCGCGCTCGCAGCTCATCGGGCGCCATGTGCAGCCCGGTCGCGATCTTGTCGGCGTCGGCCATCAGATCGCGCTTTTGATCGCGCAGCAGCAGCACGGAAAACGACGGATAGTTGTCGACGATGATGCGGCCTTCACGGTCGAGAATTTTGCCGCGCGGGGCGAGGATGGGGATTTGCTTGATGCGGTTCTGTTCGGCCAGGCTGTTGTAGTAGTCGCTGCGCGCGACCTGCAGCCGCCACAGTCCAAAGGCGAGGACCAAAAAGATTCCCAACAGAATGTACTGCACTGCGGTGAGCCGGAGCTGGGAGACTTTTTCCTCGCGACCTAACATCAGGAACTACAACTTTCCAAAGCCCGCGCCGAGGCCGTGGTGACGACGATGATCTCGTCCCGGCGGCTTCTCTGGGAGAGATGCGGCAGGCTTGAGGACGACATCACGTTTTGCATGACGATCGGCGGAGCGGAACTCTCACGCCATTGTAGCTGGTTTTGCAGTGGCTGAATCAGCGAAAAACCGGGAACGTACCCGGAAAGTAGTGGGGGGAAGTGGCGTCGGAAGGCAATCAATCCGCTTTTACTTGTCCCAAGGGTTGACGAGCCGAATTCCACAAGATTCAAAATGGTTCAGGTTACGCGTGGCTACTGTTGCACCGTGAGCTTGCGCAATGGCGGCAATCTGAGCGTCGAGGTTACCCATGGGTCTGCCTAACCTGCGACGATGACCCAATAGGATGGCGTATGCCCGCGCAGCGGAGCTGTCGAAGGCCAGCACACGATCGACGAGAATGCCAGAGAATAGCTTTTCCGCAGCTGCCAGCAGCCCATCTCGCCGTTTTCCATGAGCAATCAATTCGATTTCGAAGAATATCTCGGATTCACTGATAGCGGTGGTATAAAGCTCAGCGGACAGCTGTCCTGCGATCCACTTGGACACACTCGTCGACGGACTTGGCCGCATCAGTTCCGAGATTACATTCGTGTCCAGCACTACCATTTGGAGAAGTCCGGTGGATCGCGAGGTGGGTCACGTTCAACCTCGGGCAGTTCTACTCCTCCGAAGGGGGCAAAAAGCTCCCGAATGGCTTCCGCCAGATTCTGCCGGGGCCGGGGCGGAGTCGCCAAAGCGGAACGGAGGATCTCCCGCGCTTCCTCTTCCATGGAACGTCCGTGATGGGCCGCCCGCATGCGCAGCCGCGACTTGGTTCGATCGTCGAGTTTGCGGATTACGATACTCGCCATGCAATCAATGCTATCACCGCCTCGCCCGATCATCCACCCCGTTTAGCAACGATCCACGCGGCCGATTATGATTGCTGTGTTCCTCATGAAAAATCTTGGCATCCTGCTTTCCGGCCGGGGCTCGAACTTCGAGGCCATTGCCGACAACGTCGCCTCGGGCGCGCTCGACGCGAAGATCGCCGTTGTTATCTCCAACAAGGCCGATGCGGGAGGAATCGAATCGGCGCGGCGCCGCGGACTAAACGCGCTGGTGATCCCGTCCAAGGGCAAAGTCCGCGAAGATCACGATCGTGAAGTGGTCGCCGCTTTGCGTCAGCATAAAATCGATCTCGTCTGTCTCGCCGGATACATGCGCCTGCTGTCGCCGTGGTTCGTGCAGCAGTTTCCGAACGGCATCCTCAACATCCATCCTTCGTTGCTGCCGGCGTTTCCGGGTCTCGAGGCGCAGCGGCAGGCCTTCGAGTACGGCGTCAAGGTCTCCGGCTGCACCGTGCACTTTGTCGATGAGAATCTCGACCATGGCGCGATCATTGTGCAGAAGGTCGTGCCCGTGCTCGACGGCGACGACGCGCACAGGCTGGCCGCGCGTATCCTGGAGCAGGAGCACATGGCCTACTCTGAAGCGATCGGAATTGTGCTGGAGGGGAAGTACCGGATCGAGGGGCGAAGAGTCATTCCCGTCCCGTCTTTGACTAAGTGACCATGTTAAAATGACTATGGTCATCTGGAGGTGACCATATGGCAACGCTCGCGATCCATAATACGAATAAGAGTGCTCCGTCAAAGAGGAAAGTAGTGGAGAGCTATGTAGGCAAGGACAGACGGATTGCCGCCGGCGAATTCAAGGCCAAGTGCCTTGCCATCATCGACGAAGTGAATAGGACGGGTGAGGAAGTCATTATCACCAAGCGCGGAAAACCGAGCGCGAGGCTGGTACCCGTTCGGGAAGTGCAGAAACATTCGTTCATCGGCCGTTTGGAGGGGATTATGAAAATCAACGGCGACCCAGACGATCTGATCAAACCAGTATTCCCCGAGGAAGACTGGGACATGCTCAAGTGATCCTTCTGGACACACACGTGGTCGCGTGGATGAACGGCAATGCGCGAAAGCTATCGCGATCGGCAATTTCGGCGATTCGTCGTGCCGAGCGCAGCGACGGTTTAGCCATTTCCGTGATCAGCTTAGTTGAGTTAGCGCGTCTGGTAGCGGCAAACCGAATCGAACCCATGGGAAGCATGGAAAACACGTTGCGAAAGCTGATTGCGGGCATCACGATCAAACCAATCAGTCTGGAGATCGCAGCCTACACGACATACTTTCCGCCAGATTTCCCCAACGATCCAGCCGATCGCATCATTGCGGCGACCGCCCGCGCCGAAGGGCTGCCGCTGGTCACCGCTGATCAGCGAATGCTGAACTGTGCCCTGTTGAAGACGATCTGGTAGTTCTTACAACCAAGCTTCGATTTATTTAGATCTCGTAGTGCAGCAGCGAGAAGACGTCGTAGTCCTTCAGCTTGTCGCGGCCTTTCAGCGCATCGAGCTCGACCACGAATCCCATGCCGCAGATCTTGCCGCCAAGTTGCTGCACCATGTCGGCCGCAGCTTTCGCGGTACCGCCGGTCGCCAGCAGGTCATCGCAGATGACCACGCGCTGCCCGGGCTGGATGGCGTCCTTATGAATCTCGAGCGTGTCCTGGCCGTACTCGAGGTCATACTTCCATTGCAGAACTTCGGCCGGTAACTTCTTCGGCTTGCGCACGGGAACGAAGCCGGCGTTCAGCCGGTACGCCAGCGCCGGACCGAAGATGAATCCGCGCGCTTCGATGCCCAGCACGACATCGACTTTGTAGGTGATGTAGTGCTCGGTTAGCGCATCGATGAGGCGGGCGAAGCCCAGGCGGTCTTTCAGCAGCGTAGTGATGTCGTAGAAAAGGATGCCGGGCTTGGGGAAGTCGGGAACCTCGCGGATGAGCGTCTTTAGATCGTCGCAGTTGTGCGACGGTACGGATGCCATGAGGATTTCAGGCTCCTTCAATGCGGAATGAGTTTGCCGACAGCAACTCGGCCTTGCTTTCGCTGACGTGGTCGACCCGCGCGGCGCGTGGCCCCTGCTGCAACTTGTCACGTAAGTCGCGATGCTGTTCGATCGTTCCCGTGGCCATCACCTCCACGTCGCCGTTGTCGCAGTTGCGGACCCAGCCGGTGATGCCGCTTTGCGCCGCTTCGCGCTCCACGAACCAGCGGAAGCCCACACCCTGCACGCGACCGGAGATGACGTAGCGGCGAGTTTCAAGAACGGACATGGAAGTCGATCGGCATCCCGCCTTGGCGCTTAGCAGGAAAAAAGCTCCGCTCCGTGCCAAGTGCCAAAGGCTCGGTTTAGGCCCGCTTCGGCGACATGTGGTCCAGCAGGTTTACCAGCGGCTTGGCCGTCGGGGGTATCGGCTTCACCGCTCCCTCGAAGATGATCTGCTGCGCGTCGAGGTCCTTATGGTAGTAGTTTTTGCTCGCATCATTGTCGGGACGCAAGGTCGAGCCATCCAGCGAGATCCCGGCAAAAACGCCTTTGTTGCGCGACCATGAAAGAATTTCTGCCTTCATGGCGGCATCGGTTTCGGCGGAAGTGGTACGTCCCACCGGGCCGGCCGCGACGGAGGCATCGCCGCCCAGCTTTACCTTGCTCTTCAGCACCGATTTGGCGCCGTCCTCATTCATGATCAGAAGCACGAAGTCGGTTGCCTGCCCGCCAATCTGCAAGCCAAAGCTGCCGCCCTCGAGAGCGACGAAAGCGGGCGCGCTCCACGGGCCGCGGAAGCTTTGGCCGCCGCGGCAGGTCATCACGCCCCGGCCGTAGCTGCCGCCCACCACGAACGCCGCTTTCTTTACCGAAGGGAACACTACCACGCAGTAGGACTTATTCAGCAGGTCGGTGGGGATGCCCTTGTCCGACATGCCCAGAATCGCCTTCATCACACTGTACGAGTCTTGCAAACGCTGCTGTTCCTTGTCTTCCGCGGCTAATGCGGGTAAGGCAAAGCACAGGCACAATACGGCACTTAGAAGCTTTTTCATGCGTTTCGTTCCCCCACAGAAAGGTCGCCCTATCGTGCCGCGGCCCGCTTAGTTTTCGTGCTTTTTGTGCGTCCCTGTCCAGAACGGAGACCAAAGGCCGCCCAAGCGGAGTCAGCTTGACCTTGCTCCCGGTCACGACAGCCCGAGCGTTGACTTCGCTCCCGTCGAGACGGCCGTCAGCCACGCCGTCAACGTCGAGCGAAACGACGTTGCAGCTGGCTGTAGCCGGCCGTCAGAACCGGGTTTGAAGGTCCAGTTCTTTACTCGCTATGTCTTGGTGCCTTGCTGTTGAGAAGCGAAACCAGCTCTGCGCCCGCAGGCGTAGCCTTGACGTCGCCGCTCACAATCTCCCGCGCGCTGACCGGTTTGCCATAGAGCCGCTTATTCGCGTCAGCAGCAGGGTCGAGCGAGGCGCCATTGAGCGACACGCCGGCAAAAAGTCCCGAAGTGCGGGAATAGGTCAAGATGTCAGCCCCGCCCGACATGCCCGCCGAGGCTCCCGGACCGGCCGCTGCGGTTGCGTCGGTTCCAACCTTGACCTTGCTGGTCAGCACCTTTTCAACTGCCGACCCCGTCATGATGAGAAGAACGACGTCGCTCGCCGTGCCGCCGAGTTGCAAACCTGCACTGGCGCCGCCGATGCTATACATGGCAGGAGGGGACCATTTGCCGGTGAAATCTTTGCCCTCACGACAGCTCATCGGGCCGCGGCCACCGGTTCCGCCAATGCCAACGGCGAACTTCTTCACGCTAGGCAGAATGATGATGCAATCCGCCTTTGCCAGTACGCTATGTGGAACATCCTTGCTGGCAAGCATTGCCTGTAAAACTGTGGCAGCATTGCGCAAGGTCTCTTCGTCACTTGCCGCCCAGGTAGGCAGGGCTGACCAGATCAGCATGGTGGAGACAACGAGATAAGGTACGGCTTTTCTCAACAAGTTTTTCATTTTCGTATCCTAGCGCTCAATAGTGTTACTTCCGTTACCCGAAGTTGGAGGGGACCAGCACCACGTGCCGGCCCATACGGTTCTATCGCATACAACTAAAACACAGGAAGCCCTTTGTCGCTACTGAAGGAGCACACAACTATCCGTTACCGGGGTCTGCTTTGTCAATAGAAGCGGACCTCACGCCCGCGACAGATATGCCCCTTCCGACGTATCCACGCGAATCTTTTCGCCCTCGTTGATGAACGGCGGGACCTGCACCACCAGCCCGGTCTCGGTCTTGGCCGGCTTGGTCACGCTGCTGGCGGTCGCCGACTTCAGTCCCGGCTCAGTTTCGACCACCGTCAGTTCTACGGTCTGCGGCAACTCTACACCCACCGGCTTGCCGTCGAAGAATTCTACCTTGATCGCCAAGTTGGCAATCAGGTAATCGACCGCATCACCCAGGATGTCTTTGCCCAGGTGCAGTTGCTCGTAATTCTCGGTGTTCATGAAGTAGTAGTCGTCGCCGTCGGCGTAGAGGAACTCCATCTGCACCTCGTCGACGGTGATCTTCTCGATAGGGTCGCCCGAGCGGAAACGGTGCTCGAACATGGCGCCGGTGCGCAGATTGCGCAGTTTGGCCTGGATGAAGGCCCGCAGATTGCCCGGCGTGCGATGCTCGACGCTGAAAACCGAGTGCAGGTCGTTATTGTGCTTGATGACCATGCCCGGCCGTAGCTGGGTGGCTGGAATCGCCATTGCTTCTATGACTCCTTAAGGTTGACGACTTTTGTCGGGAGAACCTGCCCGCGAAGGCGCACCCACGCGCCTTCAGGACTGCGTCGCCGCTGACGATTCCCACCGGCTAAAGCGTCGGGCTGGATGGAAGTCGCGCGGGAACACGGCTCGGGGAACAAACCTAAATTCTACACGGCTGATTGAGGAATTGAGAAATACGCGAGCGGCAACTCGCCATCGACTTTATCCTGGTGCGGCCGATTTTGAGTGGGCCTAAGCAGGCCTGGCGATGTTGTGGAAAAAGCCGCGCAACAATTCGCTGAACTCCTCGGGCTGCTCCAGCGCGGCATAATGCCCGGCGCGGGGAATCACGCGCAAAACGCTGTTGGGGATTTGCTCGCGCATCAGCTCGAATTCCCCGCGTGGAATGCTGTCGTCTTCGCCAGCTACGATGAGTGTGGGCACGTTGATCGTTCGCAGCGTGGGAATCGAGTCCGGGCGCTCGGCCATGCCGCGTTGCACTGCGGCGATGTCCTGCGGCGACAGCTTCTGCATCATCGCACGCGCTTGTCCCACAATGTCAGGCCGATTGGTGAGCGTCGCAGGCGACATAAGTTTTGGCAGCATCTCTTCGATGAAGCCGGCCGTGCCTTCGCGTAGCACTCGATCTGCCAGCGCCAGGCGATTCGTGCGGCCCTCCGAGGTCTCGGCGCCGGCCCGCGTATTGGCCAGCACCAGCGCGCCGGCGTGCTCGCGATAACGCCTCCAGAACTCGAACAGCAGATATCCGCCGATGGAAACGCCGACGAAATATCCTTTCAGAATGCGCTCCTCGCGGCAGAGCTGCGCCAGGTCAGCGGCGAGCTTCTCCATCGTGACCACGCCTTCGCCCGCAGCGGAGTCGCCGTGCGCCCGCAGGTCCGGCACGATGAGGCGGTAGCGCGAACTCAGCAGCTCGGCTACCGCCCTCCAGAAATGGTGGTTGAGTGGAAATGGATGCAGCAGGACCAGCGCCGGACCGTCGCCCGCGGTGTCATAGAAGAGCTGCGCGTCCGTGCTGCGGAATGTCGGCATCTTTGAAGGTGCGCCGGCACCAAAGCTCAACTTAAGAGGCCGACGGCCCCTGGTACGGTTGCGGCGTCGTCACCGGCGGTTGCGCCGGAACGGCTTCCGGCTCCTCCGGCATCACGATCCACGCGATGATGTAGGCCAGAATGCCGCCGCCGCCGAAGATTGCCACGATCAGCCAGATCACGCGGACGACCGTCACGTCGATATCGAAGTACTCGGCGAAGCCAGCGCAAACGCCGGCAATCTTACGATCGGCCCGCGACCGCATCAGCTTGCGGCGCCCGGCAACCGTACCCACGCGCGTGCCGCAGTAAGCGCAAACATTGGCGTCGTCCTGAATCACCTTGCCGCAATAGTTGCAGTACATAACTCCCTCCTCTGTATCTGAGGATACGAACAGCATAAGAAAAGGTTCCCCAACATGCAAAGTCGCTGGGCGGAGGTGCTTACCGGCTTACTCCTTGACAATCTATCCATAGATAGTCTATGGTAAGCGGCATGGCGAACAAGCCCGAGCTTTTCCCCGGCACGCTCGATCTTCTAATTTTGAAAACTTTGGCCCGTGCCCCGCTGCACGGTTACGGAATCGCGCAAGCGATCAAGCGAGTTTCGGATGAGGTGCTGACCGTGGAAGAAGGTTCGCTCTATCCCGCCCTTCAGCGGCTCTTGTTGCGCGGCTGGGTGAAGGCGGAGTGGAAGATGACCGAGACCAACCGGCGCGCGCGTTTTTACACCTTGACGCCCGCGGGCCGCAAGCAACTCGGTGTCGAGATTTCCGAGTTCGAGCGCATGATGGCCGCCATTGGGCGCGTGCTCCAGAACGCATAAAACGATGGAACCCGTACTGAGCTTCTTCCGGAAAATCCGCATCCTGCTTCATCGTGAGCGCTTCCACAACGAACTTAGCGAGGAGATGACCTTTCACCGCGAGCAGGTCGAGGGCGAACTGCGCGAAGAGGGAATTGTGCCGGAGGAAGCCCGCTATGCGGCCCAGCGGCGTTTGGGCAATGAGCTGCAACTCCGCGAGCAGACACACGATGCGGTCGCGTTTTCTGTGGAAAGCGTGGGGCGAGATGTTCGTTTTGCGGCCCGCCAGTTGCGCAAGAATCCCGCCTTTACCGTGACCGCGGTTCTCATTCTGGCGCTTGGGATCGGCGCTGCGACCGCTATCTTCAGCGTGGTCAATCCCGTTTTATTTAAGCCGCTGCCTTATCCCGATCCCGACCGCATCGCGATGATCTGGGAGAATCGCGGGGACGGTGTGCCGCTCGCCGTCAGCTTTGGAACGTTCCTCGGCATTCGCGAGCGCAGCCGGTCCTTCCAGGCAATGGCAGTCGAGAAGCCGTGGCAGCCGACAATCACCACGACGGCCGAGCCGGAGCGGCTGAGCGGCCAGCGCGTCAGCGCTGATTACTTCCGCGTGCTCGGGGTCACTCCGATACTCGGTCGCGATTTCGCAGCTGCCGACGACCGTTTTCAGGGCCCCAATGTTGTCATCCTGAGCGAAGGCTTGTGGCGCCGTCGTTTCAACGCCAACCCAGACATTGTGGGACAAAGCGTCAGGCTCGACGGCGAGCTGTACACCGTGATCGGAGTACTGACCAGGAACCCGCTCATGCCGAAGATGCGAACCAGGCATTTCGAGAATGTGTTGGAACCCTCAGCCGAGTTGTGGGCGCCGCTGCAATACAATCCCGCGCTGCCAGCGGACGGGCGCGAGTGGGGCCATCATCTGCGCATGATTGCGCGACTCGAGCCGGGCGTGAGCCGCAACCAGGCCAGAAACGAGCTGGATGTCATTCTGCCCGTCTGGGCGAAGTCTCACGCTGAAGGATATAAGAGTTCCGGCGGCGTGCCGCAGGGTGTGCTGGTCGATTCGCTGCAGGACGACCTCGCGCGCGATGTGAAGCCGGCGCTGCTGGCGATCCTGGGCGCGGTCGCTCTGTTGCTGGCGATTGCCTGCGTGAATGTGACCAATCTCCTGCTGGCTCGTGGGGCGCAGCGTCGCGGCGAGCTGGCCATGCGCGCCGCGCTTGGCGCTTCGCGTGCGCGCATCGCCCGGCAACTGATTACCGAAAGCCTGCTGCTGTCGCTCGTGGGGGGGATTCTTGCGATGGCGGTTGCCGCCTCCGGGGTGCGAGTGATGGTCGCGCTCAGCCCCCCCGACCTGCCGCGCCTGGCTGATGTTCGCCTGGATCTGGGTGTCTTCGGGTTTGCGGCGGCGATTACCCTGATCGTCGGATTTGCCTTCGGAATGACGCCTGCGCTGTATGCCTCGCGCCGCACTCTGCAGGCCTCCATCCAGCGGAATTCCGGTAGAACAATCGGCGATCATCAGGTCACGCGCCGGGTGCTGGTCACGGTTGAGGTCGCTCTGGCGCTGGTGCTGCTGATCAGCGCGGGACTGCTCTGGCGCAGTGTCGAGCGAATCTTCGCCGTCCCGCCCGGCTTCGATCCTTCGCACCTGCTGACGATGCAGGTGCAAGAGGCAGGTAATCGCTTCCAGACCGACGCCGATCGCGAGCGTTTCTTCGCGCAGGCACTTGAAGCCGTGAAGCACGTCCCAGGAGTGACGTCGGCGGCGCTGACCAGCCAATTGCCGTTGAGCGGCGACTCCGAAACCTATGGCATGGAATTTCAGGCTTACCCGAACGGCGAGTTCGAACCCGCATTTCGCTACGCTGTCTCGCCTGACTACTTCGCAACCATGCACATTCCGCTGATACGTGGACGTCTGCTCGACGAACACGATCGCGCGCCCGCTCCGGGCGCCGTGCTTATCAGCGGGTCCCTGGCGCAACGTAACTTTCCTCGCGGCAACGCCATCGGGCAGCGCGTGCGCATTGGCCCGGACATTGGTCACGCTGACAAACCGTGGGCTGTCGTCGTCGGCGTGGTCGGCGTCGTCAAACAGACCTCGCTTGCAGTCACGGCGCCGGACGCGTTTTACACCACCAGCAATCAGTGGGCGTGGGTCGACGATGTACGCTCAGTCGTCGTCCGCACCTCAGGCGATCCGGCAGCGTTCGCTCCTGCGGTCCGCCACGCCATCTGGTCGGTGGATAAAGACCAGCCGATCGTGCGTGTCGCCACTATGGATCAGCTGGTCGCAGCGTCGGAGTCGCAGCGGCACTTCGCGCTCGTGCTGTTTGAGGTATTCGCTCTGGTCGCGCTGCTCCTGGCCGCAACCGGAATTTACGGTGTGCTCTCCGGCAGTGTCACCGAACGCACGCGAGAGATCGGAGTCCGTTCCGCGCTGGGCGCGTCACCCACCGACATCCTTGCGCTGGTATTTCGGCAGGGCATGGCGCTCGCGGCGATCGGAATTGTAGTTGGTTCGCTCGGAGCCGTACTCGCCAGCCGCGCGCTGATCACACTGTTGTTCGGAGTTTCACCGCTCGATCCCATGACCTACGCGGGGGTCATCGCGCTGCTGCTTGCCATCGCGGCACTCGCTTGCATTATCCCCGCGCGGCGCGCCGCGAGCATCGATCCGGCGATTACGTTGCGTGCGGAATGAAGGATAAACGTCAGGGCGTGCGGTAGGCTTGCTTCATGTAGCGGCGGGCAAGTTCCGCCGAGCTGGACGCGGAGTTCTCCGCGATCACCGCCTTGTATTTTTCTACCGCGCTGTCTCGCTTTTGCATGAGGTCGTACGTCTCACCCGCGGCCAGGGTCGCCTTCTGTTTGAAGTCAGGATCAGTCCCCGTGTCAGCTGCCAGTTCGTAGGCCTCGACTGCCTCCGCGTATTGTTTCTGACCGCGTAGCGCCTCGCCCAGACCGTAGGCGGGAATCTCGATGCGGCACTGGTTGTAGGTATTGGCCCGGCAGCCCGCCAGTACCTTGCGATAGGCGGTGATCGCGTCCTGACCATGTCCCGCGGCATTCAGCAGGTGCGCGTATTCAGTCGCCATCAGGAAGTTGTGGGTGTACTCGTTTTGCAGGGTGTTGACCACCTGCAGCGCCTCGTTATATTTCTGCTCACGTCGCAGAAACAGCGCCAGCACGATCCTGGCATCGGTCGCGACCTCGACGTGCGGACTGCCAGTCGCCTGCCGTAGATCGTCGAGACCCTTCTGCTTGCTGCCGCTCAGCCCGACGACCGATGCGGCAACCTTCACCGGCCAGCTCAACGATCCCACAATGTAGAGGTGGGTGCCGACCACGACCTTGGCATCGACGTAGTTGGGATCCAGCTCCAGTACGCGTTCATTATCATGACGCGCGGCCACGGCGCCTCGCAGCGCTGTCAGCCAGGCATGTTCTGCCAGGCCGATGTAGGTGGAGTGCATGGCTCGGGTCGCGCCACGCGCATAAAGCGCATTTACGTCGTTCGCATTCTTATCGAGCTGCGCCTGCTCCAGTGCGTACGCCTGATTCGTAAGCTGCTCCACCCGCGTCCCGACGGCGGGATCGAGCGGCGCGGCCAGCTTCTTGTTGAGAAAACTGTCGGCCGCGTAGGCTTCCGTGTCCAGTGCGCCGATGCGGTAGAGCTCCTTGAAAATGACAGCGGATAGCAGATGATTGACGGCAAACGGGTCGTTCGGGTGCGCCTGCTGTGCAGCTTCGAACTCCTTAATCGCCTTGTCATATTCGAGATTGTAGAAGTGCTCGAAACCCTTTCGCGTATTGGCATCGTTGGCGGGACGAGTAGGGGTGACCGCACCATTGGTATCGGCGAACCCCGGCGCAGGCACGGTCGCCAGAGCGCACCAGACCAGACACAGTAACAGAGGCAAAGTTCGGTAAGGTTTCATTGCGACTGGCTTATGAGAAGTTTACCTGATATCCGGAGTGGTCAAAAGCAGCTACAAAGGTTGCAGAACCTCTGGATGCGCCCTCATATGCCTCGACTCAGTCGACTTACCAGGAACCTATACACGGAAGCGGAAGCCGCCGCCGCCTTGGGCGTCACCGTATCTCGCCTTCACGAAGTACTTGATGAATACATCTTTACCAACGGAACCCGGCGGCCCAGCTCGATTCAATTCACCTCCGAAGATCTCTTGCTTCTCGGTTACTGGTGCAGCACGCCACGCGCCACGCACGAGGTAATCACCATGCCCATACGCGACAGGAAAGAATAGGGCACTACTCACCAGCCACGGCATGCCGGCAAGGCCGGATCCGCCCGACATCGGGCGGAACTCCGGTTGCATGCGCTATGCCACTTTTCCCTACAGAGAGGAATTTCTTCCCATTCGTCCAGAGCCCTGCCCGTAGGTCTTACCGCTTAAATCATTGTCTGACAACGTCTTACTTAACCTTTGATTTTGGTTGGAAGGGTGCAAGGAGTTAGATAGAAGTCCCAGGAGCCCAGCATGGCTACCGGTGCACCCAGTGCCGCTCAGGAGTACTGGCGTCCAGCCAATCCGCAGGTTGTCCAACTGATCGAGTCATCCGCGAAGCGAGAAGCTTGTCGCCTCTGCGG
>Ga0335073_10001951_pt1 | contig 28093 bp, 23 predicted proteins | sample Lox_Sample_22_FD_207093 | JGI IMG/M metagenome (GOLD analysis project Ga0335073, IMG submission 207093) | Soil microbial communities from Loxahatchee National Wildlife Refuge, Florida, United States - Lox_Sample_2.2 | ecosystem: Environmental > Terrestrial > Soil > Wetlands | place: USA...
CACAAAGGGCAGACTGTTGGCGATGCGCGTCAGGCGCGCTTTGATGGTCGGGTAGCTGACGCCGAAAACCTGCTCCATCTCCTTGATCGAACCGTGGGAGCGCACGAAAGCCGTAATGAAAACCTGATCTTCCATGCTCAAGCGCGCCAGTTGCGGCAGTTCGAAGGAGCCTTCGACGGCGATATCCTTGCCCAGCAGGCGCACGCGCTCGACAACCAGGGGCTGCCCCTGCGTGAGTTGTGTGAGTTCCTGCCAGTCCGAGGGTTTGCCGCGGCCTTCACTTGCCATAATTCACTTGTACATCAATATTTTTAAGGAATCAAGATAAAAATATTTAGATTTTTAATTTCTATGGGTGAACCTCCTGCGAGTGCGGGGTTTAGCACCTTTTGGGGGGGCGAAGTTCCCGGCACGACGGCAACTTCGTGTTGCCCGGCGTTGTCCGGCGCTACTCTCCGGGGCGGTCCGCATTCGACTGCTGTCGCCTGGTTGCAAAGCGTCTGTGTAACCGTCCCCAGCCATTTGGAGACTCGGGTCCTTGCGGTCCAAGCGATTAGTAACCCGCCGTCCGCTTCCCGCATCTGTGCTATTGAATGGGCAATTTGTCGCGGCGTAGCCTGCTCGGCGCCCTGGGTCTGTTCCCGGCGGCCGGTTTTCTGCCCGCGCAGCAGCAAAATCCGCCTCGACCCGGCTTTTCCACCACCGTCAAAGTCGTCAATCTCTTCGCCACCGTCCGCGACAAGCAGGGCAAAGTGGTGACCGATCTCAAGCAGGACGATTTTATCCTCGACGAAGAGGGAAAGCCGCAGACCATCCGGTATTTTTCGCGCGAGAGCGACCTGCCGCTCACCCTCGGCCTGCTGGTGGACACCAGCGGCAGCGAGCGCAACGTCCTCTCGGACGAACGCGACGCCAGTTACCGCTTCCTCGAGCAGGTAATGCGGCCCGATAAGGATATGGCCTTCGTGATCCACTTCGATTTCGAAGTGGAACTGCTCCAGGACCTGACGAATTCGAAGGCCCAATTGCAGCGCTCGCTCGATCGCCTCGATGTCGGCCGCCGGCAGTTAGAACGGCGCCGGCCGGGCGATGGAAGCGATTCAGGCGGCCGGTATCCGGGCGGCGGCGGGCACCATTTCGGCGGCGGCACCGCTCTCTACGACGCGGTTTACCTGGGCGCGGACGAGCTCATGAAGCACCAGCAGGGCCGCAAGGCGCTGATTCTCCTTTCCGACGGCGTGGACAACGGCAGCCGGGTCACGCTCGAGAAAGCCGTCGAATCGGCGCAGCGCAGCGATACGCTGGTGTACTCGATCCTGTTCGAAGATCCCGACGGCAATCGCGGCTTCGGCGGTTTCGGCGGCCGCGGACGCTGGGGCGGCGGCCGCGGCGGCCGAAGCGAGGTCGATGGACGCAAGGTGCTCGACCGCATTTCGCGGGAGACCGGCGGCCGATACTTCGAAGTCACAAAGAAAGAGCCGATCGACAAGGTGTACGAGTCGCTCCAGGAGGAGTTGCGGAGCCAGTACAGTATCGGCTATACGCCCGACAGCGCGAACACATCCACCGATTACCGCCGCATTCATCTTTCGACGAAGCAGAAGTCGCTGACCGTGCAGACGCGCGAGGGCTATTACCCGTCGTAGTATCCTGACCCTATGATCGAAGCTCCGGGACGAGTCAAAGATCTCGCGGGTCCGCCCGCATTCGCCACCGCCGAAGAGGAGCGCCGCCATCGCAAAGTGCATCTGGCGGGAGCCTTCCGGCTGTTCGCCCGGTTCGGGTTCGACGAAGGCGTGGCCGGCCACATCACCGCCCGCGATCCCGAACATCGCGATTGGTTCTGGGCCAACCCGTTCGGCATGCACTTCTCGCAGATCCGCGCGTCCGACCTGGTGCTGGTCAACGAGCGCGGCGAAGTGATCCACGGCGACCACCCGGTCAACACCTCCGCGTTCGCCATCCACTCGCGGGTCCACGCCGCACGGCCCGATGCCGTGGCGGCGGCGCACGCCCATTCCATCCACGGCAAAGCCTGGGCGTCGCTGGGGCGCCTGCTCGACCCCATCACGCAGGATTCCTGCGCCTTCTACCAGGACCACGCCTTGTTCGACGATTTCACCGGTGTGGTCTACGAGACTTCCGAAGGCGACCGCATCGCCCGCGCGCTGGGCGCGTGCAAGGCCGTGATCCTGCGCAATCATGGGCTGCTCACCGTGGGGGCGAGCGTAGACGAGGCGGCGTGGTGGTTCATCACCATGGAGCGAAGCTGCCAGGCTCAATTGCTGGCCGAATCGGTGGGAAAACCCGTGCTCATTTCGCCCCAGTGCGCGCTCGACACGCGCGGCCAGGTGGCCGGCGGCATCAACGGCTGGTTCCAATATCAACCTTTGTGGAATATGATCAGCCGCCAGGAGCCCGACCTGTTCGACTGAGCGAGGCGATCAGAGATCGCATATCGGCGGGCAGCGCCGATTCGATCGTCATCCGCTTGCCGCTCGACGGATGCAGGAACTCGAGCGACGCCGCGTGCAGGGCCACGCGCGCGATGCGCCGTTCCGCCGCTTCCTCGGGGCGATATTTCCGGTCGCCGATCACCGGATGCCCTGCCGCGGCGAATTGCACGCGAATCTGGTTTTGGAAACCGGTGACCAACGTGACGCGCACCAGCGTGGCGTCTCGCAGATGGCGCTCCACGGAATACCGGAGTTCCGCGCGGTCCGCCTTGGGATCGTCCGCGCGGCTCACCTTCTGGAACATCCCCTCCAGCCGCATATAGTGGACGAGTTGTCCCCCGCTTCCGGCGACGCGCCCGCGCACTACCGCCAGGTATTGGCGCACGGGTGTGTGTTTCAGGAACTGGCTCACCAGCCGGGCGCGCGCCTCCTGCGACTTGGCGAACAGCAGCACACCGGAAGTGAAGCGGTCGATGCGGTGCACCACGTACGCAGGTTCGCGGCGCCGTTTCAATTCCCCGGCGAGAATGGCGAACGCCGAGGGCGTGGAGGATCGTGGAATGGGAACGGCGGGAAGCCCGGCAGGCTTGTCGACGGCAACGATCGCATCGTCTTCGTGCAGGATCTGAATTTCCGTTTTGAACGCGGGCGCCCGGCGCATGAATCGATTATCGCGTGAGGCCGCTCCTCGCGGCGGAAAGCGGCTGCCGGTCACGATTGCCGGCCCTACGATTACTGGCTCCTAAGTGCTATTAGCCATGCGCGTGACGACATGTTATAATACCGCTAACATTAAGATTTCATGAACTCTTAACCTAATTCGGACCATAAAAAGTTTGGATTTGCTCCCAGCCCTCCGCGGGTCTATTCTGAAAGGGAACCCAGGTTGGATTCGGGGCCATTTCAAACATGACACGCCCTCACATTTGTACTCCCTGGTAACTGTCAACGGCGAGTACACTTACTGATTTCAAAAAATTTCAAAGGAGCATTCCAAACAATATGAGTAAATCTCTGCTTACCGTTGGACTTCTCGCGTTTTCAAGCTTGGTTTTCGCTGCCAAGTCTTATGACTTGAACTTTGTTTCGCCGACGAAGGTTGCCGGCGTCGAACTCGGCAAGGGCGCCTATACCGTCCACGTCGAAGGCGATAAGGCCATTTTCAAGGGGCCGCACGATAAGGTAGTCACGGTTCCGGTGAAGCTCGATACCAGCGCCGCCAAAAAGTTCGGCTATACCAGCGTGGAATCTTCCCGCAAGGACGGACAGGACGCCGTGAAGCTCATTCATCTGAGCGGCTCGACCACCACCCTTCAGTTTAGCGACGAAAGCACCGCTTCCTCGAAGTAAGCCCACCGGGTAACGCAGTTAACCACCGCTCCCTTGCCCGCCAAAGCGCGAATAAGGGGGCGGTGTTTCATTTAGTAAGTGGCGTCCCCGCCGCGCCCTCATCCCGGCCAGTGATATAGTTTGGGGATGATCCGGATCACCGCCCTTTTGGCGATTTTCTGCGGAATCGCCGCGGCGCAGGATGCCGCCACGACGCGTGCGCCGCTGCCACCCGTTCCGCCTCCCCTGAGCGTCCCCAAACCGGGACCGCAGACCGGCGCTCCCTACGCTCCGCAGCCCATTCTGCAGGGCGGAATCGTAATTCCTCTTTTCCCGCCCGATTCTCCGTATCTGAACAAGGACAAAATCACCATCCCCGAGCAGTACAGCATGAGCGGCGCCGCCCCGGGGCGCATCAACAGCATAGTCCACATTCATAACCCTTCCATCGAGGTGCATCGCGTCGATGGCGGCCTGAATACCGGCGCGGCGGTGATCCTGATCGCCGGCGGCGGGCACAATACCCTGAACGTCGGCGGTGAGGGTGCGGATTTCGTGCCCTTCTTTTATAATTTCGGCGTCAACACCATCATTCTGCGGAGCCGCCTGCGCAGCGACGGCTATGACCCGCGAACCGACGAGGTCTACGACACGCAGCAGGCGATCCGCATGGTGCGCGCCTATGCCAAGGATTGGAAAATCGACCCCCACAAAATCGGCGTGATGGGATTTTCCGCCGGCGCGGAACTGGCCGCCGCCGCGGCCGTGCTCTACGACGATTGGGACAAGAAGAACGACGCCCCCTCCGATCCCTTCGCCGGCATCACCTCGCGCCCCGATTTCGTCGGCATCGTTTATCCCGGACCTTCGCCCTTCGCCCGCAATCGCACCCCTCCGCCGATTCCGCGCAACGTGCCGCCCGCATTTTTGGTGTGCGCCGGGTCGGATGACGCCGTCCATGCGGTGTGGGCCATCGAATATTTCAGCGCCATGCTCGCGCTGCGCATTCCCAATATCGAGCTGCATATCTATGGCAATGGCGCTCATCCCGGCGACGCCCGCCCCGACGGAAGCCGCATGACCGGCGGGCTCACCTATCGCAACTTCACGCCATACGGCACGTGGCAGGATCGCTTTATCGACTGGTTCCGCGATCTCGGTTTCCTCGGAAAACCCGGCCTGGAGACCAAGGCCGAGAAGGACATCGCGGCTTACATGGCTAAACCATGAGCGCGGCCGCGCGCGCCGGCGCGGCGCTGGCGCTGTGGGCTGCCGCCGCATGCGCCATCGGTCCGGCGTGGAATCCCGAGGATCTCTGGGACTGGCACGCGCCGCGTGATCCGCAAATCAGCCCTGACGGCCGCCGCGTGGCGTACCTCGACGAGTGGAACGATCGCGGCAGCGATGCCGCCTGCGCCAACCTTTGGCTGGTCCCGGTTGCCGGCGGCGTCCCGCGGCGGTTGACGGATGGAGCCTGGCGCGACCGCTCGCCGCGCTGGTCGCCCGATGGCACGCGCATCGCCTGGATTTCCGGCCGTGGCGGCGTTCGCGTGCTGGCCGTCGATGGCGGCCAGGAAGTCGCCATCCAAGCCGCCCCGCTGGCGATTGCCTGGTCACGCGACGGCCAGTGGATCGCATTTACGGCGCACGCGGCCGCGGGGGGCGAAGCTCCCGCCTGGGCGCCTGCCGCCATCCGGCAGTGGCTGGCGCCGCCGGCGCCCCACACGGCCGTGTTCCTGGTGCCCGCTGCCGGCGGCGCGGCACGCCCCATTACCGGTTCCGATTTCGACGCGCTGGGCGAACCGGCGTTTCTGAATGGCGGCCAATCGATCCTGATCGCCGCGTCCGATGGGAAGATTTATTCCATCGACATAGACGGCGGCGCGCCGCGCCCGATCGTCGCCGATTCCAACCGCAACGAGAGTCCCCTGCCGTCTCCCGATGGCTCGAAGATCGCCTGGTTATCCAGCGATTCCGCGCTGCGCAGTTATTCCGTCCGCAAACTGCACGTCATGAATTCCGGCGGCAAACGTGCCAGGCTGCTCGCCGGCGAACTCGATCGCGATCCCGAGTTCCCGCATTGGAGCTCCGACTCGCGCACCATCTATTTTCTGGCCGACGATTCCGGCGCCACGCGCGTCTACGCATCGCGCAACGATAGCACGGTCCGGCAGGTCACCCATGGCGGCGAGCGCTTGCGCGGATTTTCGCTGGCGGATAACGGCCGCGCCGTCACCGTGCGGTCCACCGATCGCGCGCTCGAAGTCGTCACCTTTCCAGCGGATATGCCGCCGGCCACGCCGCAGGTGCTGGCTTCGGTTAAGCCGCCGGCGGATCGCGAGATCGCCGGCCCGCGGGAAATCCGCGTGGAATCGGCGGGCAAACCGATTCAGGCGTGGGTGATCCGCCCGCCGCACTTCGACGCGTCGCGCCAATACCCGATGCTGCTCGATATCGCCGACGGTCCGCGCCGCATGTTCGGCCCGGAGTTTTCGCTAGTGGCGCAAATTTTCGCGGCACACGGCTGGGTGGTGCTGCGCGTCAATCCCCGCGGCACCCCAGGCTACGGCGAGGAGTTCGGCCGCCTGTTGCCCACGCGCGATCCCGGCGACGATGCCGACGATCTGTTAGCCGCCGTGGATTTCGTTGTCGCCAAGGGCGGGATCGATCCGAAACGTATCGCCGTGCGCGGCGGCTTGCTGGCAGCCTGGATACTCGGGCACAGCGACAAGTTCGCTGCCGTCGTCGCTCACCGGCCGATCGTGGATTTCACGCTCGCCGGCCGCCGCGCCGCCGCATGGATGGGCGCTATGCCATGGGACGATCCCGAGCAGTACACCCGGCACTCGCCCATTTATTTCGCCGCGCAGTGGAAAACGCCCACGCTGCTGTTGGCGGGCGATCCGGACCCGCAGTCCGACGAATTCTACGCCGCCCTCCAGGAGCGCAAAGTGAAATCCGCCATGGTGCGCATTCCGGATTGGAGCAAACCCTCCGCCGAGGTGCTCGAACTGGAAACTACGCTGGCGTGGCTGGATGGCAACCGCTAACGCAGGCGCAAACTGTTGGTCACCACCGTCACGCTGGACAGCGCCATCGCCGCGGACGCGACCATGGGCGAGAGGAGTCCCAACGCCGCCACCGGAATGCCCACCGTGTTGTACGCGAACGCCCAGAAGAGATTCTGCCGGATGATCCGCATGGTGCGCCGCGATAGCTCGATGGCATCCGCCACGCCGTTCAGATCGTCGCGCATGAGCGTAATGGCGCCGGCTTCCATGGCCGCGCCCGTCCCCGAAGACATGGCGATGCCGAGATCGGATTGCGCCAGCGCCGGCGCGTCGTTCACGCCATCCCCGACCATCGCCACGCGCCGGCCCGCCTGAAGCTTGCGCACCGCCGCGACTTTATCGCCGGGCATCACCTCGGCGAGCACGTTGTCGATTCCCGCCTGCCCCGCGATGGCCTGCGCCGCCTCGCGATGGTCGCCGGTAATCATCCAGACTTCCAGACCCATGTTCCGCAGGCGCTTCACCGCGCCCGCGGCTTCCGGCTTGATGGTGTCGGCGATCTCGATTTCCCCGGCGGTAGCGCCATCCACCGTCACGGTGGCGCCCGGTTTCCCCACCACTACTTCTCGTTCGCCCGCCCGCGCCCGCACGCCGAGTCCCGTGAGCGCGGTGAAATCGCGCACTTCGTCGAGAGTGAGCCCGCGCTCGCGCGCCGCATCCACGATCGCGCGCCCCAGGGGATGTTCGGAGTAACGTTCGGCGCTGGCGGCCAGGCGAAGGACTTCCGCCTCCGTCCAACCCGCCGCCGGCGCGACCCGCACCACGCGCGGCTTGCCGCTGGTGATCGTGCCGGTCTTATCCAGCACTACGGCGCCGATCCGGTGGGCCATTTCCAGGGCTTCACCGCCTTTAATGAGGATGCCGTGTTCGGCGCCGCGCCCCGTCCCGACCATAATCGCCGTGGGAGTGGCCAGCCCGAGGGCGCAAGGGCAGGCGATAATGAGCACCGCCACGGCGTTTTCCATGGCAGTGGCGAAGGGCGCGAACAACAGCCACGCGCCGAACGTGATCAGCGCCGCCAGCAGAACCCCCAGGGTGAAATATGCGCTCACCACGTCGGCCAGCCGCGCCACCGGAGCGCGCGAGCCCTGCGCCTGCTTCACCAGCGCGATCATCTGCTGGAGCACCGTGCCGCGCCCCACCTTCTTCGCCTCGTAACGGAAGCTCCCAGCGCGATTCACGGTGCCGGCGAACACCGCCGCCCCGGCGCGCTTGTCCACGGGCAGGCTCTCGCCGGTGAGCATCGATTCGTCCACCGCCGATTCGCCCGCGAGCACCGTACCGTCCACCGGTATCCGCTCGCCGGGGCGCACCACCACGATGTCGCCGGGCAGGACTTCGGCTACCGGGACTTCCACTTCCCCGCCCTTCCGCAAGATCCGCGCGGCCGGCGGCTGGAGGTCCATCATGCGGCGGATGGCTTCCGACGCTTTGGCCCGCGCCCGCCCCTCCAGCGTGCGGCCGAGCAGGATGAGAGCGATGATGGTGGCGGCAGCCTCGAAATAAACCATGTGGCCGCCGCGGACGGTTACATACACCGAATAGGTGAACGCCGCGCCGGTGCCGAGAGCGATCAGGCTGTTCATATTGGCGCCGGCGTGACGGAGCGCACTCCACGCAGCCGTATAGAAGGGCGCGCCGGAGTAGAAGACTACGGGAAGAGTGAGCGCCAACTGGATCCATGGCGCCCGGTGCATCATCCCCAGCACGACCACCGGGATCGCGAACAGAAGCGCAACCACCAGCCGCCGGCGGTACATCCGCTCCCCGGCGTCCGGCGGCAGTTCGGCTTCGGGGACGCCGTAGCCCAAATCTTCGATGGCGCCGATGAAATCGCTCACCCCGGTCCGGGCGGCGTCGAATTCCACGGTCGCGGTGTTGGTGGCCAGATTCACGCTGGCGCGCGATACGCCTTCGGTGGACGAAAGCGCCCGTTCGATGGCCCGCGCACAGGCGGCGCAGGTCATCCCGCTTACCGGCAGGTCTACCCGTTCCGCGGCGGGAGCCGTCATGCCGCGACGTCGTAACCCAGGTTGCGAATGGCTTCCACGAGCACTTCGGGCTTCACCAGGTTGACGTCGTACTCCACGTTGGCCGCGGCGCCCTCCAGGTCCACCTCGGCTTTGGTGACTCCCGGCGTTGCGGCTAGTTTTCGCTCCACGGTACGGGCGCAGTTGCCGCAGGTCATCCCGCGGACGGTGAGATGCAAAGATTCGACTGCCATACTCCTATGATGCGTGATTTAAGCGCCGGGTGACACAATCCCTTGTTACCCTGGAAGGCGGCTATGTTACTTCGCGAGATCGCCGGCCGGCTGGGATGCCGCCTGGTGGGCGATGGGGAGTTCGAAATCAGCGGCGTGGCGGGCATGGAGCACGCCGTGCCGGGACAACTCACTTTTCTGGCCAACCCGAAATATGCGCACAAAGTCCGGCATACCCGGGCCAGCGCCATCCTGGTGGCGCAGGAGATTGCCGGCTTGGAGATCGCGTTCCTGGTGTCCGACAATCCCTACCTGGATTTCGCCCGCGCTTTGGCCCTGTTTTATCAGCCGCCGCGGCCGGCCCCGGGCGTTCACCCCCTGGCCTACGTGGCACCATCCGCGGTGGTGGGCGAGAACTGTTCCATCGCACCCTTCGCGGTGGTGGGCGAACACGTTCGGCTGGGGCGGAATGCCGTGCTACACCCCCATGTGGTGCTCTATGAAGGGGCCGAAATCGGCGACGACTTTCTGGCCCATTCGCACGCCACCGTGCGCGAGTTCTGCCGCATCGGCCACCGCGTCATCCTGCAAAACGGCGTGGTAGTGGGTGGCGATGGCTACGGTTTCGCCAAACGGGCCGATGGCACGCACTTCAAAATCGTGCAATCGGGCGTGACGGTGATCGAAGACGACGTCGAGATCCAGAGCCTGACTTCGGTGGATCGCGCCACCATGGGAGAAACACGTGTAAAGCGCGGCGCCAAGATCGACAGCCTGGTGCAGGTGGGCCACGCCTGCGTGGTGGGCGAGGACAACATTATTTGCGCCCAGACCGGGCTTGCCGGCAGCACGGTGCTCGAGCGGAACGTGTTGCTGGCGGGACAGGTAGGCGCGTCGGGGCATCTCACGGTGCATGAAGGCGCGATTGTATACGCGCAGAGCGGCATCGGCGGTGACGTGGAAGCGGGAGCGCGGATTTCGGGTTCGCCCGCGTTTGCGGCCAACGAATGGCTTCGCTCCATCACTGCCTTCCCTAAATTGCCCGAATTGCTGAAGACTGTAAGGGAATTGAAAAAGAAAGTCGATGAACTAGAACAGAGATGACCAGCCAGAATCCAGATCACGGCCAGGTACGGAAAGTCGCCTACCTGAATGAAGAGTTCCTGAACAGCCCGGATGCCCGGGCCTTACGCATCCTGTCGGAGTTTCTCGAACCGCTGGCGCATTTCCGGCGGGAGAAGATCCGCGATACCGTGGTTTTCTTCGGTTCGGCGCGCATTCGCGAGGAAGGGCCGATGTCCCGGTATTACGAGGATGCCCGCACTCTGGCGCGCCTGTTGACGGAATGGGCGGGGCAGTTCGACGAGCATCAGCACCGCTTCGTGATCTGTTCCGGCGGCGGGCCGGGAATTATGGAAGCCGCCAACCGCGGCGCCCATGAGGGCGGCGGAAAGACCGTCGGCCTCAACATCGGGTTGCCGTTCGAACAATTTCCCAATCCGTACATCACACCGGAACTGAGCTTCGAATTCCATTACTTTTTCATGCGCAAGTTCTGGTTTTCGTATCTTGCCAAGGCGCTGGTGGTGTTCCCCGGCGGTTTCGGCACCCTGGACGAAATGATGGAAGTGCTGACCCTGGTGCAAACGCAAAAACTGGCGAAGAAGATGGCCATCGTGGTCTATGGCAGCGCCTATTGGAAAGAGATCATCAACTTCGAGGCGCTCGTGAAGCACGGCACCATCTCACAGGAGGACTTGAACCTGTTTCAATTCGCCGACGATCCGCTGACGGCATTCGAACTCTTGAAGCCCGGGCTGGCGGCCTACGCCGCCCAGGTGGATGCGGAACTGCCGTCCTTTGCCAAGGCGCGGAATCCGCAGCGCCCCGCGGGAACTTAAAGCGCCGCGTCCGGAGGAACGAAATGTTTCGGCGCACCGTTGCCGAAGGGATTGAACTCAGACAATTCAGCTGGGAAGATGCCGAAAGCTTGTTTGCCGCCGTCGAACAGAATCGCGATCATCTGCGGCAGTGGCTGCCGTGGGTAGACGGTACGCGATCGGCCCACGAGATCCGTCAATTTCTGGCGCGTGCCGGGGCGCAGTTCGAGGAAGGCCTTGGACCGAATTTCGGCATCTGGGTGGACGGCAGTTTGGCGGGAGCTATCGGGTGCCATCCGATCGATCTGCCTGACCGCGGTTGCAGCGTGGGCTATTGGGTCGCTGCCGGGCATCAGGGCCGCGGTATCATCACGCGCTGTTGCCGGCACCTGTTGGACTATCTATTCGGCGAGATGGGATTGCATCGCGTCGAAATCCGTTGCGGTACAGGGAATGCGCGAAGCTGCGCCATCCCGCGAAGATTGGGCTTTCGTCACGAAGGGGTCTTACGGGAAGCCGAATGGGTGAACGACCGCTGGCTCGATCTGGAAGTGTGGGCGATTCTCGAACAGGAGTGGCGGCAGGCACTTTGATCTCCTCCGGCTCTCCGGTCCAGCGCTGCAATGCCGCGGAGAGGGCGCTGATTTTCAAGGGTTTGGGGAGATAGTCGTCCATTCCTGCCGCAAAACAGCGATCCGGGTCGCCTTCGCTCGCGTTCGCCGTGAGGCCGATAATCGGCGTCCGGTGGCCGCCGTCCTCCAATTCTCGCGCGCGGATTTCAGCGGCGGCCTGGTATCCGTCGACGCCGGGCATCTGGCAATCCATCAAAATCGCGGCGAAATCGGTCCGGGCGGCGGCTTCCGCTGCCGGCTCGCCTCCAGCCGCCACTTCGGCCACATATCCCAGTTTCTCCACCGCGCGCGACGCGGCGAACTGGTTCACCGGATTGTCGTCCACGACCAGAATGCGCTTTTCGCAGTCCGCCGGCTTCCTCGCTTCCACCAGCGGGAGCAGGAACCAGAAAGTGGACCCGGTGCCCACGTGGCTTTCGACGTTCAGGGCGCCGCCCATGAGTGCCACCAGGCGGTGAGAGAGAGCCAAGCCCAGCCCCGTGCCGCCATACCGCCGCGTGCTCGAGGTATCGGCTTGCGCAAACGGCCGGAAGATGATTTCCAGCAATCCCTGATGAACTCCGATACCGCTATCGACAACCCGGAACAGCACGCCGCGGTCCCCGGTGCGATCTCCCGTCACCGCCAGCTCCATGCGGACCTCGCCCGCGGGCGTGAATTTCACCGCATTATCCACCAGATTGAATAGAACCTGCCGGACGCGCGCCGGGTCTCCCACCAGCTTTTCGGGCACTTCCGCCGCAATCGCCGAACCAAACCGCAGCCCCTTAGCCTGCGCCCGCGGCGCAAAGAAATCGCCCACCTCGGAAACCATCGCGCGGATATCGAATTCCGTGCTGTCCAGACGCACATCGCCGCATTCCATGCGGGAGAAATCCAGGATATCGTTGACTATGCGGAGGAGGGATGCCGCGCTACTCTTCAAAACCGCGGTCAACTCCTGTTGATCGGCGTCCAGTTCCGTCTGCTCGATAATCTCCGCGACACCGAGAATGCCGTTGAGAGGAGTGCGAAGCTCGTGGCTCATGTTGGCCAGAAATTCGGCCTTGGCATTGACAGCCTGATTGGCCAATGCGCGCAGGGAGCGGGTGCAACGACACTGTTTGACTAGGGTTGCCGCCAGCGCCAGACTGAGCGCACCCAGAATGCCGCTGGACCATGGGAAACTGGACAACGCCAGCATCTCAGGCCGCCCGATCGACTCCAACATGCCTGAGGGACTCATCGGCCGCTTCCGGAAAAACTGTAATGCCCGCGCCCTTTTCAGACCGCGAAGTAGAATAAGAAATTAGTGACTCGGATCCCCATATCCCGCCGCGCCTGGCTGCTGATATCCGCCGGATTCATCGGCTGCGGCAGAAAAAAGGCGCCGCGCATGTCGGGCTACTGCTTCGTGGCCAATCAGGGCGGCCGGTCCATCGCCATGGTCAGCCTGGAGAGATTCCGCGTGCTGCACCAGATCCCGCTCGATGCGGCGCCCACCACCGTGCTGGCGCACCCGCGCCGGCCGCGCGTGCTGGCGCTGGCGCCGGACGCCGGCATCGTCTACGAAGTCGACGGTGCTACCGTTGCCGTAAGCCGCAAGGTGCGGACCGGGAACCAGGCCATCGCCATGCAGCTCTCCCCCGCGGGCGATGCGCTCTGGGTGCTCGACCGCGACCCCGCCGAACTGGTGGAGTTGCCGCTCGATTCTCTGCGCCCGCGCCGCCGAATCCGTCTGGCGTCTCCGCCCGACGCATTCGACCTGGTGCTGCACTCGCGCCGCAACGTGCCCATCGCCGCTGTGGTCAGCCGCCAGAACCGCACCGTCACCCTCGCATCCCTCGCCAGCGGCGCCATCGAGCACACCATCGCGGCGGAAGACGAACCATCGCTGGTGACGTTTCAGTCGGACGGAGCGCAGGTGATCGCCGGCAGCTGGCAAGGCCGGAGCGCGTCCATCTTCGACACCCAAACCGGCAAAACCGTAGTCCGCCTGCCTTTGCCTCTGGCTCCCCGGCAGTTTTGCTCGTCGGGCGATGGAGGTCAGATCTTTGTCACCGGCGATGGCATGGACGCGGTGGTGGTGGTATTTCCCTATGAGACGGAGATCTACCAGACCATCCTGGCGGGCCACGCGCCGGGATCGATGGCCGTCACTCCCAAAGACGTAAAGCCGTCCTATTTAATGCTGACGAATCCCGAAAGCGATGGCATCACGGTTCTCGACACCGACACATACAGTCTGGTGGCGTCGGTTGAGGTGGGGCGCGGGCCGTGCCGCATTCTGCTCACACCGGACGGGGAATACGCGCTGGTGCTCAACGAAGACTCCGGCGATATCGCGGTGGTGCGCATGCTGGCGCTCTCCACTACGCCCAATGGCGCATACCGGCGCTTCAAACCGGCCCCAGCGCCGATCTTCACCTTGATTCCCGTAGGCGACCGGCCGGTAAGCGCGGCCTTTGTGGGTTGAACGGGAAACCAGCCGCCGGCAGCGCGAAACCGGAGGAAAGCCGCGTGGCATTGCCGCCGCCGCGCGGGTAGACTAGGAGGCTATGCGGCTTGACTCCTTGCCGGGATCAGTCCTCGATCATAAATACCGTGTCGACCAGCAATTGGGACGAGGCGCGATGGGCGCGGTGTTCCAGGCCACGCACCTGGGTACCGTGCGCACCGTCGCCCTCAAGGTAATCGTGCCCAAACTCGCCGGCGAGGCCGAATTTTTCCAGCGCTTCAAACGCGAAGCCGAAGCCGCCGGGCGCCTGCGCCATCCCAACGTGGTCAACGTGACCGATTTCGGAGTCACGCGATTCGACGATGCCGAACTGGCTTACATGGTGATGGAGTATCTGGACGGCGAGACGCTGGCGGCCCACCTGAAAGCCGACCCGCGGCCGCCATTCAGCTTCATCGTCGACGTGGTAGACCAAACCGCCCTCGCGCTGGACGCGGCGCACGCCGCCGGCATCGTGCACCGCGATCTGAAGCCCAGCAACATCTGGCTGGAGCCGAACCACCGCGGCGGGTACAACGTGAAAGTGCTCGATTTCGGTATCGCCAAAGTCTCCGGCCGTGCGGCCGCCGGTCCGGTGCGGGCCACCGCGGCTGCCGAAGAAGAGACCGTGGTGATGATGTTTGCCACTCAGGCCATTCCCGCGAGCCCGGAATCCGACCCGCCCACTCTGCTGAGCACCACGCCTTCGCACCTGCGCACCACGGTGGGAACGCTGCTCGGCACGCCCGCCTACATGGCGCCCGAGCAGTGCCAGGGTGCCGAAGTGGACTATCGCGCCGACATCTACAGTCTGGCCACCATCGTCTACGAGATGCTGTGCAGCCGCCTCCCGTTTCAGGCGGAGGATTTCAAACAACTGGTCGACATGCAGATGCATCACGCGCCGCAGCCACCGCACGAGCGCGATTCATCCGTGCCCGCGGACCTCTCCAGGGCGGTCATGGCCGGACTGGCTAAAGATCCCGCGGCGCGCCCCAAATCGGCCGGCGCACTGGCCACCAGGCTGCGTTCCGTGGTGGACGGGGAACTGACGCCCATTCGCCGTTCGAAAGACGTTTTTCACGCCTATACAAGTTGTTTCTTTCCGCTCCTGTTCGCCTCGATCGGCTTTACCGTGGCGTGTCTGGCGCCGCTGTGGATTCTGAGCCACTGGTTGTTCGCGGCGAAAGCCGCCGGTGTTACGTTCCTCGTCTCCGCGCTCGCCGTCGTATTCTTCGGGCTGGTGGTTTTCGCCGGCCAGCTCTACAAGGCGGCTTGTTATTTGGTGCTGCGCGACGCCGTGGAGACCGGGCGATTCCGGCCCGGAAATCGCGCCGTGATCGGCGCCGTGCTGCGCGGTCTGCCCGCGCTGGTACGGAGCGCGTTCGCCAACCTGCTGGATTGGCGGCCCCGTTCGTTTTACGAGAACCAGCTCTGGCCGGTGGTTTGGGCCGCCGAAGGACGCTCGGGCCGGGACGCCATCCGCCGTTCGCGCGAGTTGTGCCGGGAACTGAGTCCCGGCGCGCTCGCCGCGCTGGCGATGCGGCATTATGCGCCCGCGGCGATCGGGGTCACCGCATTTCCCGCGATCAGTGCGCTAATGGGCGGGGCTCCGGGGCTGCAACTGGTGTGGCGCGAAGAACTGACGGGCAGCGGTCTGGGTTTATTCCTTTTTCTCTATCCGCTGCTTTTCATGCTCTTCTATCTCAACTACGGGGCCACCGCCTCGTTCCTGTACTGGTCGGCGCTTGGAAGCCTCGGAGAAGGCGGCGATTTCGCCCTTCCCGCGTCCACCAGGGAGGACAAACGCGGCAACTCGCGGAGGATTCGCCCTTCCACGGTGCTCTGGATTGCACTGCCATCGCTCCTGCTGGCGGTCACGCTCTACAAGGCCAGTTTCAGCAATCGCGGAGACGCGCTCCAGCTGGCTTCCGACGATGGCCGGCGCGCCGCCATCCTGCAGGCGCTGAACGCCGGACTCCCTGCCGATTACCGGCTGGCGGACGGCGAAACGGCTCTCTTCGACGCGATTCGCTCCGGCGACGGCAAACTGGTTGACACTCTCCTGGCGCGCGGCGCCAGCGTAAACCTAAAAAGCCGGAGCGGAGCCACGCCGTTATCCACCGCGGTAGAGCATGGGCGCAACGATTTCGCCAGTCTTCTGCTCGACCGCGGAGCGGCCGTGAATGCCGCCGATCACGATGGCCGCACGCCGCTCATGGCAGCCAGCATGCGCGGAAATTTACCGATGGTCCGGCTGCTGCTCGCGCGCGGCGCAGACCGCAAAGCGTCCGATCGTCAAAATAAGACCTCGCTGGCATACGCGCTGGAAGAGAATTATCCGGATATCGCCGCGCTGCTACGATGACTGCTGTTCCGCCGTCGGCAATGCCAGCCGCGTAATGTCGTCAGGCTACTCAAAAACGCTTCGCTCAAGTCAATTCCTAAAAGTACTGTCACAGTAACGATCGGCCGTACTAAGTAGAGTTCCGGCTTAAGTCCCAGAGGTACTGTTTCCGCGACACTTAGAGCAAAAGTATCCCACTATGTGGCAGCGATTCTTCAGATATTTTCCCCAGATCTCGGTTTCACATGGGGAATTTGAACGTTAATCCCGCTTGGCCTCCGAATTGCTCTGAACCACGCGCCAATACAGCAGTGAACACATATCGGAGAATGTGATGAGATCGTTAACGATTCTGAGCGTGGTCCTGGCGGCAGGTTCTGCCATTCCCGGCCGCGCCGACACCTTTACATTTGATTTCAACAGCCTCAATAGCGGAGCTACGGCCAGCCAGATTGCCACTTACATGGACAATTATTTTATCGCCCATGGCTGTAGCACTTGTTCGGTTACTGTTACCGGCGCGGTCGCCGACAAAACTTACGATGGCGACGGAAACGTGGTAGGCCCCAACGGCCAGCCGCTTACCCTCGGCACTACCAACGGCGCCACATCCAACTCTTCCACCACGCCCAGCGGTGTGCTGGGGAAGACCAACAACCTCATCAGCGGTACCACGGACACCTTCATCGCGAACACCAACGACAGTGCCCAGCAGATATCCAACGAGTTTTATCTGACTTTCTCGGGCATTCAGATCGCCAGCGTCAGCTTCGACTACGAGATCTTTCCCGACGGAGGCCCCCAGCAGCCGCCGGATTTCGAGTTTGAGGCCGGCGATAACAAGAACGGCACCGATCCCCTGGTCTCGGGATTTGGCACCGGCGGAGTCCAGTACGGCGTGAAGCCCTCCTCCAGTGGCTCGGACGGATCGTCCGTCAAGTCCCCCGACAGCTCCAGTGAGTCGAGCGCGCAGTACATCGGGACGTGGTCGGGATCGCTCAACGACGTCAGCGAGCTCGATTTCGTCGATTGGCCGGCCACCATTGCCATCGATAACCTTTCCATCACGACTCCCGTGCCGGAACCCGGCAGCGCCGCCCTGTTGTTGACCATAGCCGCCGGAGCGTGGTTCGGACGCCGGAAATTTCAAAAGGCGTAATCGCCTGGCATTCCCTGCGAATGCTCGCAAATCCGGGCCGGGAGCCGCCCCTTTCCGGGCGCACTCCCGGCCCTTTTTTTCCGGTTCGTCAGAAGAATTCGTGGGGGTGCGGAAGCCGTAGAATTTCTCATGGTGACTTTAGCCTTGTTGTTCAGACCCTCGACAGCTCCGCTGGAAAGCAGCTTCTGAGCGCGGAAATAGTTGAGGATCAGTTCGCGGTGCTGGCGGAGTGACCGGCGATGTTCTTCATGGGCTCGATGCGCGAGCGCATCTACCATAAACCGCTCCAGACCTGCGAGCCGCGGGATCGATCAACGCTAGGCGACCAGAGAGGAGCTGCCCAGGCGGTGACGTGAGAACCCAACTTCTGGGTGACCATCCCGACGGAATCCAATATAGGAACCCCGTTTGGGGCCAATCGGGATGTCGCGTCGAGCAATGATAGCAGCCTGCTTCGCAATGCCGCGTGGATCGTGAAGATCGAGGAGTAGTCCTTTCGGCCGGTTGCCGAATCTGTTCCGTGAAGATAGACTAAACGGCGATGTTTCGGAAAACTCTCAAGCTGAGCGCCCTTCTGGGGATGATCTTCTTGCTCTCTCTGGCGGCCGGGAGCTGTGGTCGTGACGTCGACGACGTGCTCCCAAGCGTCGCGGTCATCGGGAGAATCTACCTCGGTCTGAGTCGCGGAACCCAAGGCGAATGGTACCTGTCGACATGGCATGACGGCAACTACGACTTGATTCCCTTTTCCGGGGGGACTCAAGGGAATGCCCGCAACCTCCGACCAGCCAGCACGTCCGGCGCGACGACGGCTTTCCCATCGGTTTCTCCGACAGGACAGGGCGTGTACATTCACGCGGCGGAGCAGGCGACGGTGGGAACGCCATCGGTAGCGGGCACGATTTACATGCCCGACTCATTCACAAACAGCGTGCTGGTGGTGGACGCCACCACGTTCCAGCAGACCGGTAAAATCCCCCTGGCGGGTGAGCCGTTCGATGTCGTCATTTCGCCCGACCGATCCACGTTGTACGCTGCTACGTTTCCCCCGGCCGGCGGCACGGCCGCGGCGATTACCATCATCAGCACGGCGGCGCAGACGATCACCGGCACGATTCCGCTTCCCGGCTCGTATCCGCAGTGGCTGGCCATTTCGCCGGACGGCAGTACGCTCTATTGCGCCGACAATCAGACGGAGTATGCCACCGCCAGCGGCAGTCCGGTGAACCAGTTACTGGCGATCGATTTGACGAGCAAAACGGTGAAGCAGGCGATCCACGCGAGTGCCTTTGCCCAATCGTACATCGGAAGGCCGGTGGCTTCTCCCGACGGCTCCACAGTGTACGCCCCGGCGCTCAACGATCTCGTGGCCATCGATACCGCCAGTTTGCAGCCAGCGTCCGACATCTTCGTGAGTCTCTACATCGGCTCGCAACCGGTAGCCCATACCCCGATCACGCCGGACGGGCGGTACCTGTACGTGCCTACCTTCAGCGGAGTGCAAGCGGTGGATACCGCTACCGGTAAGTCGATTGCCTCCATAACCCTGCCCGGCAGTTCGCCTCTGGTGCAGGACGTGGCCGTGGCAAACAACGGAGGCGCCATCATTGCGGTGGATGGGGTCTCGGGCAATATTTATCAGATCGATCCCATCACCAATACCGTCGCCGCGACGCTTTCTCCAGCCGCCGGCATCACGCCCGGCGTGGGAACCAACATGCTTTTGGTGATGCAATGAGGCGCCCTATGAGATTTCTGATTGCAGGTTTACTTCTACTGCCGTGCGCCGGCATGGGGCAAATGATCCACCTCGACAGCCATACCAACGGTCACGGCGCGCGCAGCGCCGCCAGTTATATGCCGCCCTCGTTGCCGGGCGGCGCGATCGCGCAGGGATCGTTCTTTTCGCTCTTCGGTACCGCGCTCGGCCCGTCTGCGGGAATCCAGGCCTCCGCGTTTCCCCTGCAGACCACGTTCAACGGAGTGAGTATTTCCGTAAGCCAGGGCGCCACCACGGTGGCCGCCATTCCAGTCTACGTTTCCGCCAGCCAAATCAACTCCATCATGCCCTCCAATGCCCCCCTGGGCCGGGTGAGCATCCGGGTGAGCTACAATTCGCAGACCAGCAATCCCGTGCCGGCAATCGTAGTGGCCTCCAGTTTCGGAATCTTCGCCGTCGATGGCGGCGGCACCGGACCCGGGATCTTTACCGACTTCGTCAACGTATCGTCGTCCCCGCTGAACTCGCTCACCGGGGCAGCGGCGCCGGGACAGGTGGTGACCATCTGGGGCACGGGATTGGGACCCGTGCCGGCGGACAATGTAGCTCCCAGCGCGGGCAACCTGGCGGCGCCCACCGAAGTGTTTGTCGGCGGTGTTTCCGCTACCGTCGCCTACCACGGCCGGTCGCCGTGCTGCTCCGGCTTGGACCAGGTGGCATTCACCGTTCCCACCAACGCACCCCTCGGCTGCTATGTGCCCGTGGTGGTGCGCACCAACGGCACCACCGTCAGTAATTCCGCCACCATGGCGATTGCCGCGCAGCAGGGAGGGACTTGCACCGACAGCTTTAACCCGCAGGAGCAATCCATTCTGGCCGGTAAGTCCATCGGGGTCGTAACCCTGAATCGCTTGGACTCAACCGCGGGCTCGGCGGCAACCGGTGTCCTCGAAACCGTCTCGGACTATGTCTCGGCTGCGATGTTCCAGCCTACTCTGTCGCCATACTTCTTTAATCCGCTGATTGCTCTTCCTCCGCCAGGGACTTGCACAACCTTCGCGGCAGACTACGACATCCTGGGGACTCTCACGTTTCCCGGACAAGCCGCGGGCGGACAGCTTTTGGACGCGGGCGCGCAACTCACAGTGTCGGGTTCGGGCGTGACAGTTCCCGCGTCCGCGGCGCCGCAATTCTATGGCTCGCTGCTCGGGGGGAACAATACTACCTACTTCTCGAATCCGCCGGTCTTCAATCCCCCCGCTGCCATGAGCGTGAGCGCACCAGGGGGGACGAACGTCGGCCCGTTCAACGTCAATATCCCGACGGGCGGTTCGCTGCAATGGACTAACCAGAGTTCCATACAAACGGTGATGCGCACCCAGCCCCTCACGGTCAACTGGGCCGCCAGCGGTGCGGCCAATGCGACGGTAGTGGTTGCGGGCGGAAACTTTGACACGCCCAACAATGCCTCCGGAGTGTTCGTGTGCTCGGCTCCGGCATCGGCCGGCACATTGACGATTCCGGCGTGGGCGATGGCGAACGTTCCCCCCTCTGGCCAAAATGCCACGATCCCGAACGGGACCCTCATGCTGGGGCTGGAGCCGCTAGGCGCGGCGGCGTCATTTACCGCCAGCGGCCTGGGCGCCGGGTTCGGAATGTATATTCCGTGGATTGAGAAAGGCGTCTCATGGCAGTAGGGATGCTGCTCCGGCGAAGCCGAGGCCCGTCCGCCTTGCTGGCGTTCGCCCTATGCGCCTCTCGCGCGGGCGCGATGACCCAGGCGGAACAGTTGCAAGCTTCCACACTGAACCAAAAGCACGATTGGCAGGCGTTAGCCGCGCTTGCCAACCGTGCGGTGCAGAGGGATTCGAAAGACACTTGGGCCTGGTATTATTCGGGCGTCGCAAACGACGGCTTGGGGCACAAGGGGGTGGCCGCCACGGCCTTCGAGAAATCGCTAGCCGGACTTCCGGCCTATTTGCAAGGTTCGGCTGCACAACTCCTCGCCCAGGAGTATGTGGCGCTCAATCAACAGGCGAAACTGGCTGCTTTGATCGGACAGTTTGAAAAGAGTAGTCCCGAGATCGCGCGCAACCTTCGCCTCCAGTTTCCGGCTTCAACGCCGCGTCCGGCGGCCCCCGTGCTGCCCGAAGTTTCGCCGCGAACCCTGGCGGAAATGACCGCCAATGCGCGCCGCTCCTGGAAGCCCGATGCAATTCCGGTGCAGATCAGCGTCGAGTATCAGGACAACTTGCCTTATCAGGCGGTTTATAGCTTTTACTCGCCGTCGGCGCGGGTTGGACTTCGGCAGATGCAAAACGGTCCGCAGTTCCCGGCAGACCATCCGCAGGGCTGGAGTTCCGTCGCAATCCCCTCGAACTTCATGCCTTTGGCGGAAGCGCTCCACCGCGTGACGGAGCCGGGACACAACCCCCTCGTGCAGCACGCGTACCTGATGGTGGAAGAGAGCGGCATTCCCGCGGTGGCGCTGGCGTGGACCATCACACTTAGAACGGCTGATTTGAGTACCACGGAACTGCCCGCATATGTGATGCCGAAGACCGAGTTCGACCAACTGAACGCCGCGGCGCAGCGGGGAGATGCCGCGAGCCAGTATATTGTCGCGATGGTTGACATCAGCGGCGTGGCTGGTCTCACCGACGCGGCGAAGTCGGCCGCGTGGATGGCAAAGGCTGCCGCGCAGGGGCACGTGGAAGCTGCAAACAAGCTGGCCCAATTTTACGAATATGGTGTGGGAGTGCCAGGCAACCCCAGCCGCGCTGCGCAATGGTATCTGAAGGCCGCCAACACCGGGTTCGCGCCCGCGCAGTACAATTTGGGCCTGATGTTTGAACAAGGACGAGGCGTGGCGCGCAATTATGTAACGGCACGGCAATGGATAGCGAAGGCGGCCCGGCAGGGATCGGCGGCGGCGATGGATGAGATGCCGATTGTCACCGCCAGGGCCAATGGAGATATTCGACGTGCGGAGCAACTTCGCGCGCAGCAATCGACGGGCAACAACAGCGGCGCCTGCCGGCCCGGATTCTTTGGGGGCCACGGTTTGCCTTGTCACTCCTTCGGCCTGATGATCTGGGCGCAGCAACATCCCCGATGAGGCGCCGCTCCTTTACAAAATCTGTCGGACCGCAAACTGACGGTGGCGGAACCCGGCCCGGTCGCAATGTCTGTGGCGGCTTCCTCCGAGTGGGGACGATAGCCAACCTAGTCCATGCACCCGCGGCCTCACATGCTGGCCGTCTTTCGAGGCGCATCGGCACTGGTATGATGTCGGTACGATCAGGGCAAAGATCGCACTCGGTCAGATCCACGCTGACGGCGTAGCGTTTACCGGAGAGGGCCAACTAGTTCGAAAGGCACTGGCTACGAACAGGAAAAGCTGAAGCCGCGCTATCCCAGACCGGGTTCGCGGGCAGCGCGAGCCGAGCTTCCTGCGCATTGGAGCATATCGGTTGAGCCACAGATTTCTCCGACGAGGCTTTTCCTCCACGGCACGCGCGCCGGCAAAAGCCCGCGCGTCGCGAAAAGCGCCGCGGCCGGAAAGAGCGTAGCTACCGCTCCGCCACTTTCGCCATCGAAGGCGGATAACGATCGCCTGCCGCCATCGCGGCGAGCCCCTCCAACTCCGCCATGTCTTCCGCTGTCAGCTGAACCTTCACCGCGCCCAGATTGTCGTCCAGATACTTCCGGCGCTTCGTGCCCGGGATGGGCACGGCATCCGGCTGTTTAGCCAGTATCCACGCCAGCGCGACCTGCGCCGGAGTCGCCCCGTGCCGCTTCGCGATCGCCTTCACAATATTCACCAGCGTCTGGTTCGCCGCCATATTGGCTTCCTCGAAGCGTGGCAGCGCGCGGCGGAAGTCCTTGTCTCCGAAAGCGTCCCGCGATGCGAGCGCGCCCGTCAGATAGCCGCGTCCCAGCGGGCTGAACGGCACCAGCCCCACGCCCAGTTCGTGCATGGCAGGCAGAATGGAGTCCTCGATACCCCGCTCCCATAGCGAATACTCGCTCTGCACGGCGCTGATGGGATGTACCTTCGAGGCGCGCCGGATGGTCTCCACGCCCACTTCCGACAGCCCGAGATAGCGCACCTTCCCCGCCTGCACAAGCTCTTTCATCGCTCCCACCGTCTCCTCGATCGGCACCTTCGGGTCCTTGCGGTGCAGATAGTAGAGATCGATCGCCTCCACGCCCAGCCGCCGCAGCGAGCCCTCCGCCGCGCGGTGGCAATTCGCGGGCGAACCATCGAGCTGCGACGTGCCCGGCGCGATCACGAATCCGAATTTCGTCGCCAGCACCACCTGATCGCGCCGTCCGCGAATCGCTTTGCCCACCAGCTCCTCGTTGTTGTGCGGCCCGTAGACTTCCGCCGTGTCGAGCAGTGTCACGCCGCAGTCGAGCGCCCGATGAATCGTGGCGATCGACTCCGTCTCGTCTCCCGACCCATACGCATGCGTCATGCCCATGCAGCCCAGCCCGATCGCTCCGGCGGTCAGACCCTGACTTCCGATCTTCCGTGTCTCCATCTTTTAATTATGGAACCAAAGCGTGGATCGCCATCACGATCCCCAGCCCCAGGATCGATTCGATCACCTTCATCGCGGTCCACGATTTGAACGTGTCCGCCACCGTCATTCCGAAGTATTGATTTACCAGCCAGAACCCCGAATCGCTCACCTGCGAGAATCCCGACCCGCCGCAGCACAGCGCCAGCATGATGAGATTCGGGCTGTATCCCGGAATCCCTTTCACGATGGGGGCCACGATTCCCGCGGCGGTGATAATCGCCACCGTGGCCGAACCCTGCGCGATGCGCATGGCGGCGGCAATCACCCACGCAACCACCAGCGGCGAGATCGCGGAGGTCATCAGCAGGCGGCCGGCGTATTGGCCGACCCCGCAATCGACGATCACCTGTTTGAACGCGCCGCCGCCGCCCATGATGCACAGCAGCGCCCCCATCGGCGCCAGCGATTGCGCCGCCATCTTCTGCGCGTCGCCCCGCGACACGCCCCTTCGGATCCCGAACCAGTAGAGAGCCACCAGCGCGGTGATGGTAAGCGCGGTGAAGGGATGGCCCAGGAACGTCGCCGCGGCGGGGAACGGCACTTGGAACAGGTTGGCGATGGTGCCGCCGAAAATCAGCAGCACCGGCATCAGCAGGAGCAGAATGACCACCGGAACCGATGGCGGCGCGGTTCCCGATGCCTCGGCCTGCGGCGCCGCTTCCGAAATCGCCGGCACCGGGACGTTCATGCGTTTCGCCAGCCAGCCGCCGTAAAGAATTCCACCCACCACGGCCATAGGAATCGAGACCGCGATGCCGTAGAGAATCGAGAGTCCCAGATCCGCCCCGAACAATTGCGCGGCGGCCGCCGGCGCCGGGTGCGGCGCCACCATGGAATGCGTGGTGGTGAGCGCGGCAGCCATGGGTAAACCGTAGAACAGCAGCGATCGCTTGGTCTCCCGCGACAGGTTCCACACCAGCGGCGCGAGAATCACGAATCCCACTTCGAAAAACAGCGGCAGCCCAACCAGAAACGCGGCAATCAAAATCGCCCATACCGCGCGCTGCGTGCCGAACCGTTCCAGCAGCCAGTCGGCCAGCACCCGGCCGCCGCCCGAGTGCTCGAGAAAGCGCCCGATCATGGCGCCCAAACCCACCACCACCGCGATGAATCCCAGCGCGTCGCCGAATCCGTTCTGGATCGACTTCAGGACTTTATCGGGTGGCATGCCGGCGGCCAGCCCGAGCGCCATGCTGGCTAGCAGCAGCGCCAGGAACGCGTGCAGCTTCGTCGCCATGATGAGCGTCAAAAGCAGGGCGATGGCGGCCACCGTGATGAGGATCAGGTACGGTCCGTTCGCGGGCATGAGTACATGCATTGTAGCCGACTTGGCTTCCGCCCACGCGATGCGGCACAATTGGATTTCTTGGCATAGAGGAGAATCTCACGTGAAATTTATTGCCGGAGTAGACTTGGGCGGCACCGCCATCAATTACACGATCATCGACCCGCACGACCATTTCCTGATCCAGGGATTGTGCGAGCATCCCGCGCTTGCCACGCAAGGCCCGGACGTCTGTCTGGCGCAGATCGAAAAAGGGCTGGAAATCGCCGCCGCGAAAGCCGGCGTGCCGTTGGCCGATGTGGCCGGGGTCGGGCTCGACACGCCCGGTCCAGCGAGCGCCACCGGGGTGCTCAGCGCCCGCGGATCGACGAATTTCGTGCATTCTGATTGGTCCGGATTCGACATCCGGCAGAAACTGGAAGCCCGCCTGGGACGGCCGGTCAGCTACCTCAACGACGGCAACGCGGGCGCGCTCTGGGGCCATTTTTCCATCTTCGGCGACGACCGCACCCACACCTCCATCACCACCGTCATCGGCACTGGTCTCGGCGGCGGCGTCATCATCGATGGCAATGTGGTGAAGGGCCGCGCGGGCTTCGGCGGCGAATTGGGCCACGTGCTGGTTCCTTACCAGGGCATCGCCGGCACCGGGGGAATGAAGCCCACGTGCAACTGCGGGCGGATCGGCTGCCTGGAATCGGTTTGCTCCCTCGGGGCGATCGGCAGAACCCTGCTGCCTCATTTCCTGGCGCACTATCCGGGACACGAACTCGGAAAAATGGACATGGCAAAAGCCGCGAAACTGGTCCGCGGAATGGCCGAAAAAGGCGATCCGCTGTCCCGCGACGTTTTCCGCGTGCAAGCCCAGGCCATGGGCCTGTTTTTCGATCAGATGATCAACACCTTCGATCCCGACGCGCTGGTTGTCGGCGGCGGCGCGCTCGAAACCGGACCCGAATTTCAGCGGTGGTTCCTGGCCGAAATGCGCGCCGCGATGCCCTCCCAGCGCGAAGAACAGGCGGACATTCCAATCTACGTCATGCCTGACGGCGATACCGCCGGCGCCCGCGGAGCGGCCATCGAAGCGCTGAAGCTGGCTCGCGCGGAAGGCGTTTTGTAAACCACCGGAATTTCGCCGGCAGCCGCCGGCGCTATTTCTCCGGCTGATCGTACCCCGCCAGCCGCCGCACCCAGATATTCCGATACCGCACCGGATTGTGGTGGTCCTGCAGCGAGAGCGGCAATTCCGCGGCGTGCGGCGTGTAGTGCGCCACGTGCCGGTAGATCATCGGCCCCATCAGTTCTTTGTGAATGTGTACCAGGACGCCGTTGAAGATCACCGTCTGGTACGCCGGCTTCACCAGCTTCCCGCCTTCGAATTCGGGCGCTTCGAAGATGATGTCGTAAGTTTGCCACTCCCCCGGTTTTCGCGCCGGGTTCACCAGCGGCGGCCACTGCCCGTAGATCGCGCCGGCCTGCCCGTCGGCATAAGTAGGATTGTGGTACGCGTCCAGCACCTGAATTTCGTAGAGACTCATCGGGAAAACGCCGCTGTTGCCCCGGCCCTGGCTGGTCCCCGTCACATCCGCCGGCTCAGACCATTCCACGTGCAGTTGAATGTTGCCGAAGGATTCCCGCGTGCGCAGGTCGCCGGTATCCGGCGCCACTTCGAAATAGCCATTCCGCACGCGCCACTTCGGATCCACCAGCTTGCCCTCGTCGGCGCCCTTTCCTTGCTGGCACCACTTGGAAAGATCCTTGCCGTCGAACAGAACGATGGCATCCGATGGCGGCGCGCCGGGCACCGCTCCAGGCGTTACCACCTTCGGGTGCGGCCGCGCCGGATCGTGTACGTGCCACGGAAGCCCGGGCAGCATCGGAGTATCGGTGAACCCCAGGTCGCCCGGCTTGGGAGCGGGCGCCTGCGATTGAGCGAAGGCCGTGGCGGCAATAGCGGCGATTGCCGACAGGCAGTAAATGGCGAATCGATCTCTCATACGATTTCTCTGGAACATACCAGTATGTCCTATTTATGAGAATTTCTCACCGGCCGTATGACTCCAGAAACGGTCCCCACAATGATCTCTCGCGCGACCGGCCTGGCCTCGCTGGCGCTGTTGGCATGGGCGCTCGATTGGACCCTCCGCCTCGCCGGCGCCGATTGGCTTTTCGTCAAAGGCGATGCGGCATCCATCCGCCAGGCCGCCCGCATGGCGCCTGAAAACGCCGGGTACGCCGGCGCGCTCGCGCGCGCGGAGCCCGGCCGCGCCGTCGAAATCCTGCGCGCCGCGGCGGCGCGCCATCCGCTGGATGGCGGCTTGCGGATCGAACTGGGCAAAGCGCAGGAACAGCGCGGCGATTTCTCCGCCGCCCGCCAGAGCTTGCTCGACGCCACCCGCCTCGATCGCGGCTTCGCACCCCGCGCCGCACTCGCGGAATTCTATTGCCATCGGCGCGACGCGGAAAGATTCTGGCCGGCGATGCGGGAAGCCCTGTCCGTCTCCTATGGCGATGGCTGGGAACAATTCCGCCAGTGCTGGTCGCTCACCTTCGACGCCAAGGCCATCCTGGAGCGCGCCATCCCCGATCGCCCGCACGTTCTGCGCTTCTATCTCGATTTTCTGCTCAACGAAAAGCGCCTGGATGCCTCGACTCCGGTGGCCCTGCGCGTCCTCGCGCGCGCCGATCGCGATTCGGCGCTGTCGCTCCTGAATTACTGCGACCGCATGCTCGAAAACGGACGCGGAGAACAAGCCCAAATCGTATGGGACGGCTTGGTAGATCGCAACCTGGTCGTGGAATCGGGCCGCGGCTTCGACTGGCGAATCTCCAACATTCCGGGAATCCGCGTGCAGCGCTCGGCGGGCGGATGGACCGTGCATTTTTCCGGAATGCAGCCGGAAAGCGCCGAAATTCTCACCCGGTACGTCACACTCGATCCGGCTC
>Ga0335073_10001953_pt1 | contig 28089 bp, 23 predicted proteins | sample Lox_Sample_22_FD_207093 | JGI IMG/M metagenome (GOLD analysis project Ga0335073, IMG submission 207093) | Soil microbial communities from Loxahatchee National Wildlife Refuge, Florida, United States - Lox_Sample_2.2 | ecosystem: Environmental > Terrestrial > Soil > Wetlands | place: USA...
ACAGTGAGCGGTATGCGCGAGGGCGTTCTGCTGATCTCCGCTGCCGCTGAAGTGCGGTTTATGAATACCGCTGCCGAGGATCTGACTGGATGGGCGGTCGAAGACGCGAAGGGTAAAGCTGTAGCAGAGATACTCTGCCTGCCCGAAAACTGCGAATGCCTGCCACGGGCAGGTCGTGACGATGGAGCGGTTGAGGAGTTCGGCGTCGTCCTGGACCGAAACAGCGGCGGCCGGCTGCTGGTCGACATTTCGGTTTCTGCACTGAGTAGCCATAGCGGCGAGCGCACAGGATGGGTGATCACGCTGCGCGACGCTGCCGAGCGGCTGCGCACGCAGGCCGTGGAAGAGGCGCTCGAAGAGGGACACGCGTTTCATACCGCGCCCATCGCCATGATGCAGCTGGATAGCAGTGGCTGCATTGTTCGGGTGAACCGCACACTGCTTGATGAGACAGGCGTGGCGGCGGAAAGCCTGGTGGGGCGCACGCTCACCGGTCTCAGTATGGATCCCGATCCGCGCATCGCGCGCGACCTGCTGCAGAAACTGCTTCATGGTGGCGCGCAGGCCACCGTCGTGCGGCCGCGATCCATGAATTGAATTGTCCCTGATCATCGCGATCCCACTGCCCCGGCATCAACGCAAGGAAATGTGCGGAGGGTTCCCCATGCCTCACACGCCTCAGACCGAGGTGCTGCCAACCTCAGCAGCCCGGGACAATCTACGCGACCCAGCGGCCGCTGAACTCGAGCGCCGCGTCGCGGAGCGCACCCGGCAACTGGAAGAGACGGTAGCCGAGCTGCACCGCAAAAACCAGGAGGCGCAGGCTAACGCGGAAATGGTTGCGCGCAATCTGCGTGAGAAAGAGATGCTGCTGCGCGAAATCCACCATCGCGTGAAGAACAACCTGCAGGTCGTGCAGAGCTTGTTGAAGATGCGCGCGCGCCTGCAGCCGGAAGGCGAGACCCGCCAGGCCTTCGACACCACCGTAGAGCGGGTCAGTGCGATGGCGTTGCTGCACGAGCGGCTTTATCAGACGCCGAACCTTGAGGGCCTGCCGCTCTCGACGTATATCCGCGATCTGTTCCGGGATGTCAGCGCTTCCAACCTGCTGGATCCCGCGCAGGTCCATCTGCGGCTGGATGCCGACGACATTCCGCTGCAGCTTGATTTCGGCATTCCCTTCGGGCTGCTGATGAACGAACTGCTCTGCAACAGCCTGAAGCACGCTTTTCCCGACGGCCGGCGAGGCACGATCGCCGTGACTGTACGTCGCGTGGAGGGCGCCGTGCGCATGATCGTCAAGGACGACGGGCGTGGGCTGCCGGAGAACTTCGACCCGGCCACCAGTGGGTCCATGGGTTTGAAGCTGGCCGCCAGCCTCGCCCGGCAGCTCGGCGGCACGCTCGCGTTCCGCAATGAGGGTGGCTGTTGCGTGCAGGCAGAGCTGCGGCGCATGTAGCGCGCTGCATCTACTTCCGCGCGTAGTTTCTTGTCTCGCCGGTACGGGTGTTGGTCACAGAGAAGTCGCCGTCGGACGAGGCCACCACCTTTAAATACGCACCATCCGTCGCGGCGCCCGCTGGATTCGCAATCAGCGCGGCGGGGCTGTTGTGCGCCGCATCGGAGCTCTCCGCCGTGTGAAGCTGCCACAGATCCACGAGGCCGGGGCTGTCGTGCACGGTTTGCCATGCCTCCGGCATGCCGGCCTTGTGCGCGCCGTTATTCATGATGGCCACGCGCGGATGCACTGCGTCCACAATGGCCCGCGCATTCGACAGATTCATGCCGTGGTGCGTCACCAGGTAAAGATCGACCGTTCCGATGGGGTTCTTCGGGCAAACCAATGCGATCTCTTTTTGTCCCGTTAGATCGCCAAGATCGAGGAATTTGAACTTGCCGAAGGTCAGCAGAATGCCCGCTGAGCGCGCGTTTTCGCTGGGGTCATCGGGCCATTGGCGTTCGCCCGCGCAATATGGATTTGGCGCGGGCGTAATGCCCGGCACCGCGCCTATGTGTTCGCCGTCCGCGGCCAGCACAATTGTGCTCACTCCGGGGATGGCGATGGTATCGCCTGGATGCACGACGCGATGCGGCTTGTCGCCGACTGCTTTCAGATAGGCCGCATAGCCGTTTTGGGTGCTGGCCGAGTCCTCGCGATTTGGTCCGTGATCGAGAAATTCGCCCACGGGCACGCGCTTCACCAGCTCCGGAACGCCGCCGACGTGATCCACGTGATAGTGGGTAATCAGCAGGTGATCGATGCGCGTGATGCCGGCATCGCGCATCGCAGCCTGGATGCGGTCGGCATCGCGGCCGTTATTGCCTGGCCAGCCGGTATCTACCAACAGCGATTGCCCTGAAGGTGACACAATCAGCGTCGACTGGCCGCCTTCCACATCGATGGAATAGATGAGCAGTTGCCCACCCTTTCGCTGTGCGGCGGCCGGTTGGCCGGCGGAGACTACAGCAAGCGCGAGTGCGCAAACAACGAGAACGCGCGCGGGCAGGCTGTGGCGCAACCTGGGAGTATGGATTCGAGAGGCAGTTTGCATAGCTCCAGAAGTGTAATTGAAGAGGGCAGGCTTCGGAAGCCGCGTGTCGCGTCCGTCCGCAAGAATCTCGCCTGGTACCGGATGCTGCCCGATTTGCATCCAAGTGGGAAGCGATTGTCGGGCGGGGACTACAGGACTGCCCGCCGGGAGAACAATGCATGGGGCGTTTGGCGGGAAGGGTTGCAATTGTGACCGGGGCCGGGACCGGCATTGGGCAAGCCATTGCGAAGCGCCTGGGTTCTGAGGGCGCGCAGGTACTGATTGACTTCGTCGGCGGTCCCGAAGGCGCGCAGGAAACCAAGAGCGGCATTGAGCAGGCGGGGGGCGAAGCAGAAATTGCATTGGGCGATGTCACCCGCATGGAGGATGTGCACGAGCTAGTCGATACGGCGTGGGACCGCTTCGGCTCAGCGGACATTCTTGTGAACAACGCCGGCATTGAGCACAGGTCCGATTTTTGGGACACCACCAAAGAAGAGTTTGACCGCGTGATGGCAGTGAATTTGCGCGGGGCGTTTTTTCTTTCACAGGCCTTTGTCCGCCGCCTGCGCTCCGCGAAAAAGCCGGGCCGCATTGTCAACATTAGTTCCGTTCACGAGGATATGGTCTTCCCGGGCTTCTCCACCTACTGCTGCAGCAAAGGGGGCATGCGTATGCTCATGCGTAATCTCGCAGTGGAACTGGGCCCGCTGGGAATCACCGTGAACAACGTGGCTCCCGGAGCCATCATTACGCCGATCAACAAATCTCTTCTCGATAACAAGCAGCAGTTGGACGCTTTGCTCAACAATATTCCGCTTGGCCGAATGGGAACCCCGGAAGATGTAGCCGGCGCCGTTGCTTTTCTGGTTTCTGACGATGCCGCGTACGTGACAGGTTCGACTTTTGTTGTCGATGGCGGTTTGATGAGGAATTACAAAGAGCAATAAAAAGACTATGGCCGCAAGAATCGAAGACTACGCCCTGATTGGCGACATGGAAACTGCGGCGCTTGTCGATAGGAACGGCTCAATCGACTGGCTTTGCTGGCCCGATTTTTCTTCTGAGGCATGTTTTGCCTCACTGCTCGGAACCGAAGAGAATGGCTATTGGAAAATCGCTCCTCTGGGAGGCGAGTGGACCTGCTCGCGCCGCTACCGCGAGCATACGCTGATTCTCGAAACCACCTTCCATCACGCGGGCGGCACTGTACGCCTGATCGACTTTATGCCTCCGCGCGGCGTGCACTCTGACGTGGTGCGCATCGTCGAAGGCGTGCGCGGTGTCTTGAGGATGCGCATGGAACTTGTGCTGCGCTTCGACTACGGGCGCACAGTCCCCTGGGTGACAGCGATTGACGATGGAGTGCGCGCGGTGGCGGGACCAAATGTTGCGATTCTTCATGCTTCCGTTCCTGTGCATGGCGAGAACCTGAAAACGGTGGCCGAGTTTGAAATGCGCAAAGGCAAGTGCGTATGGTTTACGCTGACGCAGGGGCGCTCGTACCTTCCCGAACCCAAGAAGATCAGTTATCGGCGTGCACTCAGTGACACGGAGCGCATCTGGAAGCACTGGACCTCGCGGCTGCGGTTCGGGAGCAAATATCGGCCGGCAGTGGAGCGATCGCTCATCACACTCAAAGCGCTTACGTTTCGTCCCACCGGCGGGATTGTGGCCGCAGCCACCTGCTCGCTGCCGGAAGCGATCGGGGGCGTGCGCAACTGGGACTATCGCTATTGCTGGCTTCGCGACACTACCTTCACGCTGCTTGCGCTTGCCAACGCCGGCTACTTTGAGGAAGCTCTGGCATGGCAGGACTGGCTTTTGCGCGCGCTGGCCGGCAGCCCTGATCAGGTGCAGATCATGTACGGGCTGAAGGGCGAACGGGAGATTGAAGAGTGGAAGGCCGATTGGCTGCCCGGATACGAGAATTCCCAACCCGTTCGGATCGGCAACGCGGCGGCCAAGCAGGTGCAACTCGACATCTTCGGAGAGATGCTCGACTCGTTCTATCACGCGCAGGCCAGCATGCGCCGCCACGATGAAAGCGATTTCCGCATCCTCGTGCTGCTGCTCGATCGCCTCGAAAAAATCTGGAAGGAGCCGGACTCCGGAATCTGGGAGACGCGCGGCGGGCCGCAGCACTTTACGTATTCCAAGATGATGGCCTGGGTGGCTTTTGATCGCGCCGCGCTTCTCGCCGAGCACATGCAGTACGACGCTCCCATTGAGCGATGGAAGACCATCCGCGACGCCATCCACGAGGAGATCTGCGCGAAGGCCTACAACAAAAGGAAGAAGTGTTTTGTGCAGGCATATGGTTCGAATCAGCTCGATGCCGCACTGCTGCTGATGCCGCTGGTCGGTTTTTTGCCTGGCAAGGATCCGCGTGTGAAGGCGACGGTGAGAGCGATCGAGCGGGAGCTGATGCCCGACGGCCTGGTGCTTCGCTACAACACTGCCGCAGTGAATGACGGCTTGCCGCCGGGGGAAGGCGTCTTTCTGGCCTGCAGCTTCTGGATGGTCAGCAGCCTCAAAGCAATCGGGCGCCTTCGCGATGCGCGGAAGCTGTTTGACAAGCTCCTGAAGCTGCCCAACGATGTCGGCCTGCTGTCGGAAGAGTATGACGTCCGTCGCAGGCGTCTGGTCGGCAACTTCCCGCAGGCCTTTTCGCATATCGCACTGGTCAACGCGGCTTTCGATCTCGAAGACGGAAAGCAGGTACGCGCGCGAACCCACCGCCATGTGCAGACTCAGAAGGCAAGAGGTGTCTTGAACACACCTCGAAGCGGACCGGGCAAGTCGGAGCGCAAGACGAGGAGTGCTTGACGCGCATGCGGGCTCTTGTTGGCCGCTGCTGCTAAAATAGAAAGCGCCGCATTGTGCGGCAATTGGCTGCTTTCATCCTCTTTTGCAGACCGACGGGCCGCATGGCCGAACTCGTGAAAAGGAAATCATCATACTTGTGAGCCAGACGATACGTAATATCGCCATCATCGCCCACGTCGACCACGGAAAAACCACGCTGGTGGATGCTTTGCTGCGCCAGGCCGGCACCTTTCGCGCCAATGAACAGGTGGCAGAGCGCGTGATGGACTCGAATGAACTGGAGCGCGAGCGCGGCATCACGATTCTTGCCAAGAACACCGCGATCAACTACGGCGGCGGCAAAATCAATATCGTCGACACGCCGGGCCACGCCGATTTTGGCGGTGAAGTGGAGCGCGCCCTCAAGATGGTTGACGGCGTGATGCTGCTCGTCGATGCGGCTGAAGGCCCGCTGCCGCAGACGCGATACGTGTTGTCAAAGGCGCTCGAAGCCAAACTGCCGCCGATCGTCGTGATCAACAAGATCGACCGTCCCGACGCGCGTCCGCAGGAGGTGCTGAACGAAATTTACGATCTTTTCATCGATCTCGACGCGGATGAGAGCCAGCTTGAATTTCCGGTGCTCTACGCTGTCGCAAAGGCCGGCACAGCGACCACCGATCTGGCCAAGCCGGGAACAGACCTGCAGCCGCTTTTTGAGGCGATTGTGAACACGATTCCCGCTGCAACCGGCGATGCGGAAGGCGCGCTGCAGATTCTGGTGACGAACCTCGACTACTCCGAGTACTTCGGGCGCATCGCCATTTGCCGCGTCTTTCAAGGCACGCTGCACGCGGGCGATGAGGTGAATATCTCGAAGCGTGACGGCACGCTGTTGAAGACGCGCATCACGAAATTGTTTACCTTCTCCGGCCTGAAGCGGACTGAAATTACCGAAACCACGATAGGCGATATCGTGGCGGTCGCAGGCGTCGAGGGCATCACGATCGGCGAGACCATCACGGGCGTAGAGAATCCCGCGCCCCTGCCGCTCATCGTCATCGATGAGCCGACAATCGCGATTCAGTTCAGCGTGAACAACTCACCCTTCGCCGGCCGTGAGGGCTCGTACGTTACCAGCCGCAACCTGCGCGAGCGTCTCGAAAAAGAGCTGCTGACCAACGTCTCAATCCGCGTAGAAGAGACGGGTTCACCTGATACGTTCAAGGTTCTGGGCCGCGGTGAGTTGCAGCTTGCAATTCTCATCGAGATGATGCGCCGCGAAGGCTTCGAACTGATGGCTGGCCGTCCGGAGATCGTCACCCGCATGGTTGACGGCGTGCGCATGGAGCCGGTGGAGCATCTCACCATCGACGTGCCCGAGCAGCATACCGGCGTGGTGATTGAGAAGCTCGGCCCGCGCAAGGGCGAGATGACCAAGATGCACAATCATGGTTCCGGCCGCGTGCGCATGGAGTTCCGCGTGCCTAGCCGGGGTCTCATCGGCCTGCGCAGTGAGATGCTCACCGAAACACGCGGCACCATCGTGATGAACTCGCTCTTCGATGGCTACATTCCGTATCAAGGCGAAATTCCACAGCGTCCCACCGGCGCGCTCATCGCCGATCGCCAGGGCGTAACCACGACCTATTCGCTCAATGGCCTGCAGGAGCGCGGCATTCTGTTTGTGGGTGCGGGCGTGGACGTTTACGAAGGCATGATCGTCGGCGAGCACTCGCGCGACAACGACCTTGACGTGAACGTGGTGCGCGAAAAGAAGCTCACCAACATGCGCGCCTCGAGCGCGGACGAGGCCATTCGCCTGGTGCCGGTAACGGCGCTCAACCTGGAACAGACCATCGAGTTCATCGCCGATGACGAACTGGTCGAAATCACGCCCAAGTCGCTGCGGTTGCGAAAGAAGATTCTGCAGGCGAATCAGCGGCCCAAGCGCTGGCAGAAAGCCGAGCAGTTCAGCTAGAGCCGCCGCTTCGCCTCGGTCACGTGCTCCAATGCTTGCTCCGCAGTCGCGCCGGTCGCGGAAAGATGTCCCATCTTCCGCCCGGCGCGCGGCGTGTGTTTCTCGTACAGGTGCAGTCGCACGCCTGGTACTTGCAAGGCAGCAGCGAAATCAGGCTGACCGTTGAGCCAAACCTCGCCGAGCAGATTCACGATCGCGCACGGAGCGATGAGCTCCGTTGATCCAAGCGGCAGATTGCACGCCGCGCGCACAGCCTGCTCAAACTGGCTCGTAACGCAACCGCGCTCGCTCTGGTGATAACTGTTGTGCGGCCGCGGCGCCATCTCGTTGACGAAGAGCTCGCCTTGCCGCGTGACAAAAAACTCAATGCACAGCAGTCCTTCGATGCCGAGCCTAGCAATGATCTCCGCTGCTAACTGTTCTGCACGCCACTCGAGCTCCGGCGAAACGCTCGCAGGCAATACGCTCCAGGCAAGAATCTGGCTTTCATGATGATTGCGCGCTGCGGGATACGTGCGTACCTCGCCGGCCGGATTGCGCGCGGCCATGACGCTGATCTCGCATTCGAGGTCGAGCGCCTTCTCGGCGACAGAGGGCCGCGAGCCAATGCTCGCCCAGGCAGCAGTGATGGCATCCTCTGTTGACGGGCCGTCGATTCCGATGCGCGCTTGTCCGCGCCCGTCGTAACCGCCGCGGCCAATCTTCAGAAATACATTTCCGCCCAACGCAGGGACAGCTGCGTACAGATCAGCTTCCGCGCGCACCACGCGGAACGGGCCGACGGGAAAACCATTTTCCGCGAGCCAGGTCTTCTGCAGTGTCTTGTCCTGGATGATGCGAACCGGCTCCACGCCCGGCCGCAAGGGCGCAACGTCTGCCACAGCCGAGAGCGCATCGACACCGATCTGCTCGATTTCCAGCGTCACAGCATCGGCGCCCGTTGCAAGGCGGCGCGCAGCGTCCACATCGTCCCATCGGCCTACGATGCTTTCATCCACGACAAAACTTGCGGGGCATGCAGGTTCTGGATCCATCACGCGGACGTGGTAACCCATGGTGCGCGCGGCCATCGCCATCATGCGCCCCAGCTGCCCACCGCCGAGAATGGCCAGAAGGCCACCGGGCTTTACGATCGAGGGATTCGTTGCAATGGCGGATTCGGGAAGACGGCTCAATCAGGCAACTCCTGGTTGAGCACTTCCTGCGTGCGCGTCGCGCGCCACGCCGCGAGCCGCTCGTAAAGCGCGGTGTCGGCGCTAGCGAGAATCTCAGCGGCAAGCAGAGCTGCGTTGGCCGCGCCCGCTTTGCCGATCGCCAGTGTGCCCACCGGAACACCCTTCGGCATCTGCACAATCGAGAGCAGGGAATCGAGGCCATTCAACTGCGTCGCCGGCACGGGCACGCCCAGCACAGGCACAAGCGTCTTTGATGCCAGCATGCCCGGCAGATGCGCAGCGCCACCGGCTCCCGCGATAATCGCGCGCAGCCCGCGCTCGCGCGCCGTGGCAGCGTACTCGAAGAGCCGATCGGGCGTACGGTGCGCGCTCACGATCCGCTTCTCATGCGGAATCTCGAGTTCGCGCAAAATCTCAACGGCGGCTGAGAGCACATCGTAGTCGCTCTTGCTGCCCATTACCACGCCGACCAGCGGCTGTTCACTCATGCGCTGATTATACGAGGGGCGGGTCTCATGAACAGATGCGGGCTGCAGCCAGCCGCGAGCGCCAGGTGATCGATTGAAGCTTAATGCCGGTGCCAGGTCTCTACGGCCACTTCGACCACCGCGAGAATCACGCTCACCGCGGCGAGAAATCCCTTGGCCCGCTGCCAGTTCTGCTCATGCCGATCCAGGCGTCGCTCCAGTTCAGCGAGGCGGCCGCCACTGCCATCGCCCATCAGTCCGCACATCCGCGCCTTCAGCACACTCAAGTCGGTCAGCACCTGCGCTTCGAATTCGTTCATGATCCGCATGCGGGAAGCTCCATCCGGACAGTTGCCGCTCCTCGTATTACGAACTCAGGGGCAGATTGATGAAGAGCGCCGCGGAGAACTCCGAATAATTCGGCGGCGTGGACCCGTCATACATCCGGATATAAAAACGGTCGCTCGCTGAGACGCGTGAGAAGGTCAGTGTGGTCTGCGATCCGCGCAGAACCAACGTAGGGTCTTCGCCGGACATAAACGCGAAGTCGCGCAGCCGTATCTCGAACCCCCCGCCGGCGGGCTGCGTCACGCCGGTATTCACAGTGACGGTGCTGCCGCTCAGCGAGGTCACCGACAGATTATTCAGATTCGCCAGCACTGTGGGCGCAATCGGCGCGGGTAGCCATGCATTTGCAGGTATTGTCGCGTTGCTGCGGATGGCGAGATCATCCGCCCAGTCATTCGCGAAGGCGATATCGTATTCGAACAGGTCAGGATAGCTTGCACGATAACTCACCTTCACAGCGCGTATGACAACCTGCACATCCAAACTGGCTGACGGCGCATTCAACAGCAGCGCGTCTCCTGGCCAGACATCGGCGGCGAAGCTCGCTCGGGTTCCCTTGTAAGTGCCGCTCCACAGCGCGGTCACGCTCGCGGCCGCTTGCTCCATCACAAGGGCCGCACTGCGGCAATCGGCAGAGCTGCGCGTGGGCGGATGCGTAACCGACCCGATCCACGCAGCCACCGAAGGCGAATCCGCCGCGGTCAGCGCCGCCTGGCTTGCGCTGTTCACCGCACGGCCCACGGATCTGCCGATGGTGCGATAGCTCACGGCAATTTGTTCGCCGGATACCGGCGCATATCCGGTATAAAAGACGAGCCTGCCGGTGCGTTCCAAGTGGCACTCGGCTGCTTCGGCCGTTGTGCCAACGCGTCGCGTATAAGGACCGCCGCCCGGAGGTGTGCTCACCACCCACCCTGAACCGAGGCTCGTCAGATGGATCGCGCGCATGGCGCCGTTCAAGTTGATGCTGCTGGCGGCGATTAACGTGCATGTGCCAGGCAAGTTTGCCACGTTGCCGTCGTAGAGCGTCACTGGTGTCGCGCCCACTCCATTGACAAACTCCTGGATCTCCATCTGAATTCTGCCGGGGCCAAGCACTGATTGTCCGCCGCCGCTAGTGAGTCCGCTGTCTCCAAATGCGTAGTAGACCGCCTGCGCCCGCTCGCACTCGGGGCAGTGCACGCGCAAGCGCAAGGTGTATTGATTTGCCGAGCTCAAAGGGAAGGCCGTTCCGGCGGCTGAACCCTGAACGACGGGTTGCAGCGAAACCATTCCTGTGCCCTGTTGTGCACTGGCTTGAAACCCCGCGGTGCACCACGCCGCCGTGTCCAGGCCTGTAAAGAAGGCGGCTACAATTCCTGTGCTGCCGGGTGAAAGAGTGACTCCCACAGCTTCGAGCAGTAGCGTGCCGCCCATCTCGATCGGATCGATCCAACTGAGCAGGGTTTGTCCGTCGATGCCATTGCCGCCATTCATCGCCAGACCATTTGGGCCAATCGTAAGATAACCGGCGCCGCCGGACGCTCCCCACAGAGCCGCGTTGATCTGCGGCTCGTTGAAGAGCTCGTTGATCATCGTGGACTTGGAGGCAACCGGAAAATAAGGATCGGCAGCGAGAGAAAACTGGGTTGTCACTCCATCGCCCAGGAAATACTCAGTGACATAGGCTGTGGGCTCGTCGTCGCCGCATACCGTTATGTCATTGGCCAGCGCGCGCTTGACGCTTGCGGTGAAATCCAGATTCGCAAGCGCCAGGCTTCCATCGGTTTCATTCAGTGGATGCACCGTGGTCTGCACGGGCGTGAGCGTGAGCGCCCCATTGAGCGCACGGTATGCTGCCCGCGCCATGCCAGCGATCTGGCTGGCGCTCTGGCTCCAGTTCGCGCCGTGCTCGGGAACAAAAGCGCCGATCGCGGTGTTCAATGTGAGGCTGGACGTCGATAGCACGCCAGAACCGGCGTGCAGTACGAGCGATGCCAAGAGTGCGCCAACCGTCTGGCCGGCTATGCCTGCGCTCGGAGGCATCAGCAATTGGTCCAGCAGCAGCTCGTCGCTCACAGCCTGAATTGCGATCCGGTAACGCGGTCCTTCGACACCCAACCCCGCATACTCCGGCAACGGGCTCAGGGCGATGTAGCCCGTGAAATAGAGCGTGCCGTCCTCGCCCGTCACGGCCATGAATTGGAAACGCGAAGGTGCCGCAAGGGAGCCACCGGCCGGCAGGCTCAGCCACAGTCGGCAAATGGAGGGCTCGTTCAGTTTGCGGTCAATCGTGAGCGGATGGGCAGCATCGAGCGCGGAAGTGTAGTCCTGGCCCTGGATCGTGATTTTCATGGCAATTCTCCGCGCCTCCCAGTTACACCAGCGCGTTGGCTGCAGGAAGGAAGCTTCGGTAACAGACCACTCTCTCGCCATCGAGTGGATCGGTGACAGGCAATGCCATGAATTGCGCTTTCAGCAATACACGGGACTGACCATATGGCGACTTGATACTCAGAGGGATAGTGGTTTCCTCCGCGCCGGTCATCGTCTGCAGGCGTGGATAGTAGAAAAAGATGCGTTCACCCTGGCTGCCTTCCAGTGCAAAAAGAGCCGACCACTCCTGGTAAAAGCTGCCGCCTTCGCGGTCCACAAACCCAGTGACAGGCTGCAGCTTCGCGCCGGCTTCCGGCGCACCACCAGGCAGCGGTTCAGCAAGGATTAACCCGCTCGAACTCACCTGCGACACGAGCCCGACGTTGAACGTGTTGCGCCGGATGTAATCGACGTCAGTCAACGCCTGTCGGACATATGCGCCCGCAACCGGTGCGCCCACGAAGCCGGTCTGCCCGGTGTAGTCGAGGTCGACGGCGATGATCGACCCTGGAGAGAACTTCGCTGCGTCGGTTGAGGCGAGCGCGATCGAAGTGGCAGTCGATCCGCTCTGGAGAACCACTGCGGGTGCGGCCTGCGCTCCATCTGCAGCCACGGCCGCTCCGGTCGCAGGCGCGAGCACGTTCATATGCTGCGAACCAGCAGCCAGCGCCATCGTCAGCTTGGTCCAGCTTAGGAATTCGAGACTCACTTGTGCCTGGACCGTCTCCCGGACTTGCTCCGATGTTGCAGCCGGAATGCCGGTGAGCACAGACACCGACTTGCTCGCGGGTTTGCGCGCCAAGTTCTGAATCCATCCCAGGCTGATCCACGGGACAGGCGGAGCATCGAGGCTGAACCTGCCCTGCTGCGATGGGTCAAAGAGCGTAGGCGTCTGGGTGGCGCGATTCACGGGTGCGAAGTAGGCGCGCGCGCGCCGCGCCACCGGCGCAGGAGCCGAGAACCAGTTGGCTGCCATCTATTCCCCCTGCTCCTGATAGCTGTAGATTGCGACTTTCACCGAGCGGCTCAATTGATCGCGTAGCACGACAATAGGCGTGAATTCAGGCTCATCCCAGAACACCTGCGTCAGCATCGCGGCGGGCGGTGTTGCCGCATAGTTCAGCTTGGGGGTGCAGAAGGGCTGAATGATCGCGAGTACTTCCTCATCCATCTGGCTGAGTGCGCGCCCGCGATCGAGTCCGCCGAAGCTCTGCGTGCCGCAAGTCTGATAGAGAATCTCGCACTCTTCTGCCGCCATGGTGGCAGGCAGATCCAGATCCGCCGCCAAGCCAAGCCATCGCAGCACAAACACGTCATGCGGAAGCTGGGGAAACGGCGCTTCTGCTTCCTCGATCACAATCCCGGGGCGCACGGCTCCGCGCAACAGGATGGTGCGTGCCGGATTGATCGTCGTCAGGCGCGTGCGCAGCGCCATATAGAAGGAGTCTTTTGCATTTTGCATGGGTACTCCGGAGAGTTCGCAGTGAACAGTTCTCAGTTCGTAGAAAAGCGACTGGAACCACGCGACCCGCGCCAACCAATTGGCATGCGCCGGGCCATGAACTGAGAACTATGGACTAAGAACTGCGAACTGCATTTACGCCCCCTGCTGTTGTGCTTCACGCAACAACAGGCGATAGAGATACACCTGCCCGAAGGCTTCGTTCGACGCGATGGATTCAATCAGGTAGTCCTGACCGGCCACAGACACGGCCAGCGTCATCGCGAAGAGCGACTGCGCGGAAGCAAGATCGAGCGCGTTCACCTGCTGCTCGACGCCGGTGGCGGAGACGAGTAATTCCCATTTCGATTGCCCGCCTTCGCGCCAGGTAGGCCGCAGCTTGCGCATCAGTACCGGACTGAGCGGCACCTCGACAAACGCCGTTGCCACTAATCCGACTTCCGCCATGCTCGTAGCGGTGTTCGTTCCGGTGACGCGCAAAAGCGCCGTGGTTCCTGTTACAGATCGCAGTAGGGCATCCGCCAGCATCTGCGGTGCGCCAGTCTGGTTGCGCGGCGCCGTATCGCTCATAGATCACCCCAGCCTGTTCGCCACGTACGGATTCAGCCACGCCTGCACCGTTTCATCGATGAGCGAACTGGAGAAATACTGCATCTGCATGGTGTCGAGGCGGGTCTTGCTCGCGTTGAGAGCGGGCGTCGCCTGCGCATTGCGGACGATCTGTGCGCAGGCCGTTTTCACGTCGTCACCGATCGTTGCGAGGCCCGCCGTGTACGTCACCATCACTTCGTTGTACGGCAGCCCGAGCACATTCCAGGGAAGCGTCAACTCGCCGGTATTGGCGTCATAGTCTACGGTCGTTGGATCGATCGCCGTCCATTGGCCCGGTAGTGAAAAAGCCCAGGCGATCTCTGTCAGTGGCTCATTCGGCACCTCGCCTCGCCGCGGCCTTGTGTAGCGGCCCTCCAAACTGACGAGCGGCGAGGTTGCTGTGCCCAGTGGCGCCAGAGGCAGATAGCTCAGGTGTACCGTGCGCGCTCCGGCCGTCACCCGCAGACGCTCGGTGTACTGGATCACGTTCAGGTCAGGCCGCCGGCAATAGCTGTTGATCAGCGCCGTCGCCGCCGTGATCCAGTCCGCGGAGGTTCCAGCCGGTAAGCCGTAGTTCGCGTAATCGGTTGGCTGCAAGTAGGCCATCGCGAGCTCCTTCGTCGCTCAGAGTTCACAGTTCAGAGTGGAGAGTTCATAGTTCAACGATGCACGTCGGCTGTCGACACAGTCATGGTTGTACCGGGAACTGTCCACTGCGAACTGTGAACCTTCCCTGTACTACCGATCCACGAGCACCTGGTAGTGCGCGTAGCTTGCGCCCTTCACCACAGGCGCGCCGAACTTGACGGCGACATATTGATACGTCATCGAATTCGGCAAGCCGAGCTGGAAGATGCGCGGCGCAGGATCGCCCAGCCAGTGATACTCGATCAGGTCTTCGGTGACGATGTACGCCGGCAGCACCGCGCTGCCCGATCCCGGCGTGCCTGTGTAGCTCAGACTCCAGTCCGGGATCAGCGGCAGATCGCCGGCCTGCGTGGAAAGCATCTTCACGCGGAAGCCTGCCGTAATCTGATCGGTATTGAGCACCACGTTGTACTCGCTCTTCATCTCCTGGTCGATCAGATCGAGAAGAACGGGATTGCCATAGATCGCTGTGGGCCGCACGTGAAATCCGGTATTGGCCACCATCTGCGCAATCGTTGTCTTGAGGGTATCGACAATCTTCATCGACGTGGTAACGGTCACGCTATTGCCGCCGGCCGCGATCTGCGCCGTCACGCCCATGTATTGCGTAGTGGTGGGCGCGCTCAGGCTGGTGTCGTTGCCGTTCCACAGCGCCACATCGTGCGTCACCATCACGCCGCTCACCGTATCCACCAGGTCTTTGGCCTGCAGATAGGCGAACTGCTGCTGCTGGTTGCCCAGCTCGATATCGAAAAGGTTGTAGTTAATCTGCGCCACAATGGCCTTCAGCGGCACGCTCAGCTCCACGCGCGTGGGGCTGACGACAGGCGGCGTGATGCTGCGCGGATTCACAAAGCCAGCCGTGCCGGGATTCGGAATCGCCGTTTCCTGAAAGAAGCGCGAGGGATGGCCCGTGGCAGGAACCTGCTTGATGCGCTGCCCGAACGGACTCGAGCGGCGGCAAATGTCGAGAATCTCGGTTTGGTACAGCGGAACTTCAACGGCGCCGGGTCCGATGTAATCGGCCGCCGCGTGAATGTCTGCAAAGGTTGCGTTCATATGCTTCTCCGCCCTTCATAGGGCCGCTTGATCTGACAGGCGCAAGGTTTCGGCTGTCAGGGTGTAGAGCCAGAATCTGGCAGTTTTTGCAGTACGGCCGGCCGCAATGGCAACAGGCCAAAAACTGTTCTTCAGGCGATGGAGCCGGCGCGCAATAGCTGGCTCTTCACAGCAATCCGTTGCTCGAGACTGAGTCCGGTCAGCGCCGCATCCAGCGTGCGGACATCCACCGGCCCTTCACCGACGCCATGTTTGGCCAGCATCTCCGCTGTAGCGGCGGGCACAGTTCTACGCAATGGGTGCAGCACATTCTGAGCCGCAGCTGATTTCACCTCGGCCAATTCGCGTTCCGTTGCAGCCAGTTTCTCGGCCAATTCGGCTTCACGTCGGCTCTGCTCCACAGTCGCACTGATCCGCTCTACTTCTCCGGACAGCGCTATGGCCGTCGTCATGCGCTCTTCGAGCCGGCTCAAGGTCCGCTCCAGCGAACCTGCCGCCGCTTCGAGCCGCTCCGCAGTTGTCTGCTCGTTGTTTTCCATGCGTTTCCTTTCTCCCAGAAGACATTCGCTGATACACTGCGCATCGGCGAAGGAACTGCCAACTTGCTAACCCGCTAATTTGCTAACACGCGACTAACTAGCTTGCCATCCGAAAGCTCGTCGCCCGATAAGCTGCCTTCTCCCGCAGCAGGATGGCGGCACCGGTAAACGTGACGCGGGTCAGCTTCCAGACTTCAGCCCGCATATCTTCCACGCGCGCATCGGCCAGCTCGTAACTCATGCCCAGCGCATCGGGCGAGTGCGCCTGGATGGCCTGCGCTACCTCAGGAAAATCCCGTGCATACAAATAGCCGCGCACCACCACGCGCTGGCCGATCACGTCAGCCTCCGTTAGCAGGCCGATCTTGCGCCGCGCATCGTGGCCATCCCAACCGGGCCGATAATCCACGGCCATGCCGAGCAGTGAAGGCAATGCATTTTCCGCGGCCTCGCGCAGCAGCATCACCCGGTGGCCGCGCGCCCCTGCCGGCGCCTTATCGCTGGCCGCGTTCACCACCGTCAAAACACCCTCGAAGGGCACCCGGTTCGGATGTCCTTCCACATGTGGAATCTTTACCGCCATCGCTTCCAGTCGCATGCACAAGCTCCAAAAAAGCAGGGAATAGGAAGTAGGGAACAGGGAACAGGCGCAACGCAACACCCGGAACTACGGAGCTGATCACTCGGTTCCGACAATTCATGATTCGCCTCGAGTTGACGCCGCTACCGCCTCCAAATCTTTAGTCCCTAGTCCCTAGTCCCTATTCCCTGTTCCCTAGTCCCTGTCTCCACCGCTCCCAATCCGCGCATCGCCCGCACTTCATTCACCGTCAGCACGCCGGCCTGGAGCAGTTGCACCTGCACGGCGAGTTCGGTCATCTCGTCGCGCGCACTCAGCTCGTTAAAGACAAATTCGAATTCCCGCCACCCGATGCACTTGGTGAACAGATCGCGCGTGATGTGCCCGGCCAGCAGCATCGCCAGCGGCGAGATCGCACCGCGGAACGCCTCATCGGCCATTTCGGAGGCCGTCGATTGATTCACATCCGCTTCCAGGCCGAGCATCAGCGGCGGCAGCCCGAAAGCATTCGCAACCATACGAATAAGGAACTCCTGCCAGGCCAGCCGCAGGTCGGCGTCCGTTCCCTGGGCGAAGCGCAGCACCTCCGGCTTCTGTTCGGTCGAGAGCAGCGGCACGCGCCCCGTGCCCTCAATTTCGTCCTGCCACCAGCGGATCAACCGGTCGTGCTGCGCGGGTGTGGCCTCGTTCAACCACAGCGCATATTGCGCCACCGAATTGGCGGCGAGCTTGCCCGCAAACCGGTGCGCGCTCAGGAACTGGTTCACCGTCTCAAAGGCCACCTCGAGCGGACCGAGGCCGAAGGGCGTAAAGCTGCGCGGGTTCATCCGGATGTACATGAGCTGGTCATCGCGCAGCTCCACCGCGCTTGACTCAAGTTGCCCGGGCACAGCCTGCGCATAGCGCGGCGAATCCTCCTGCCCGTCCCACTTCGCATTGATCCGGATCGAAGCGCCGTCGACGGGCCACAGCATTGCGGGCCGCTCGGGATCGCCCGTCGGCTCCATCTCGATCGCTCCATACCCACCGGTCAACGCATCTTCGATCGCCTGCTCCACGAGTGTGCGAAAGCTGTCCACTGGATTGGGCTCTTCCAATGTTCTGCGCAGGGCTCGCAGTTTTCTTTCCAGAAAGGCAACATCCTCTGCTGCCACGCTGCGCCGCACCCGCACCTGCCAATCCATCGCCGCGATGCGGTCCTTGATCACATTGATCGCCCTGCGTACCACGGGCGTCTCGGCGAACCGCCGCAGATTGACAGGCGTTGGCTTAGGCAGATGCCGCCCCGGAAACTGCACAGGGCTCAGGATCGCCGGCAGCGCGAGGGTCTTCCGCTCGGCCTCTGCGGCCGCGGCGAGATCCGCGGGGGATGTCCGTACGCTGAGGCGGGTATGCCGCCAGATCTGTCGTAATTGCTCGCCCAGCTTCACGCGCACCTTCCTGTTCTCTGCTCCAAAAAGAACGAGGCACAGCCTGTAGGGCCGTGCCTCGTTGGAGTGCCTGATTTCAGCCGTTCAACTGCTCTTGTTACTCAACAAAATCGATACTAGCGCGAAGCATGAAAATTATCTGCAAGAGCGGCGCATTTTTTTTACCGTGCCTCAAAGGGCGTCGCCGCGCTGTCGTCGGCGAAGTCGCCGCCACATGGTTAACTCCTGCTACTATCTCCCCATGCGATTTGGAAGACGGCGCATTTTGTCCATTGCCGCTCTTGCTTTTTGGGGCGCGTTTCAATTGGTTGCGGATGCGCAGGACGATTCTGACGCATCGTCCGCAGCCCGCGTGGAGCAGGTCCTGCGCAGCTTCGACCGCGGCCACCTCATCGAGCAAGTGGCGATCTCGCCGGATGGCAAACGCCTGGCCTGGATCGAAGATGGAAAGATCTCCGTAGCTCCAGTCGACCATTTGCACAAGCAGGAACAAGTGACAGCAAGTGAAGCAAGCGGCTCCGACGTAGATGTGGTCGATGCGCGCTGCATGGAGCAGGATCTGGCGTGGTCGCCGGACTCCCTTGAGCTCGCTTTTCTCTCCGATTGCGCACCTGCGTCCAGCAGTGCCGAATCGCAGCAGAACCTCTTCGTCTCTCATCTCGATGGCCACCCTCCTGTTCGCATCACGGATCTGCACGGCTACGTCCATTCACCGGAATTTTCTCCGGACAGCCGGCACATCGCGTTCCTGTATGTCGAAGGCGCCACCCGCGTAGCCGGCGCGCTCGCCGCCATGAAGCCGCCGTCCGGCGTGATCGGCCACGAGGGCATCGAGGTCCAACGCATAGCCGTTGCGCAGACCGGCGGGCCTACCCCCGTGGAAATGGTCTTTGTGTCTCCGGCCAATCTGCACGTCTACGAGTTCGACTGGTCGCCCGACGCGAAATCTTTGGCTTACATCGCAGCCGATCCACCGGGCGAAAACAACTGGTGGGTTGCGAAGCTGTACACGCAACAGGTCGACGGAGCCGCGACGCCGATCCTTGCTCCGGCTGAAGTCGCCGGTCCGCTCCATGGCCTGCAAATCGCGATGCCGCGCTGGTCGCCCGATGGCAGGCACATCGCCTTCATCGGCGGCCTGATGAGCGATCAGGGCGTGACCGGCGGCGATCTCTACGTCATTCCGGCAACCGGCGGAGAACCTCGCCGCTATGCGGCATCGAGCGCAACGGTCGTCTGGTTCCACTGGGATGCGAAGGGGCAAACCCCGGGCACGCAAGATGGCGACGATGTCGCCCTGACGGAGATTGGCAGCGATGGCCTGGTCCACCTGGACTCTTGGCTCAACACCTCGACCGGCGCCAGGGGAGCCACTGAGGGGAGCGAAGAGAGATTCGACGGAGCGATCTCTGGCGGCCCGCTTATGTCGTCACAGTCCGTGGCCCGCGACGGAACCGAAGCCTTTGTGTTCAGCTCGTTTTCCAAACCGCCGGAGATCTGGATCGATCGCGGCGGCAAGGCGCGGCAGCTTACCCACTTCAATGACGGAGTCGAGCCCTCCTGGGGGAAATCCGTCTCGTTGGAATGGACGAGTGACAAGTTCCAAGTACAGGGCTGGCTGATGCTGCCCAGGGACTACGACCTTGGGAAAAAGTATCCGTTGATCGTGCAGGTCCACGGCGGGCCGGCGTCCGCGGCCCTTCCTCGCTGGGGAGCTGGCAGTCCGTTCAGCCCGGAGGTTTTTTCAGCCCTCGGCTACTTCGTGTTGATGCCCAATCCCCGCGGGAGCTACGGACAGGGCGAGGCCTTTACCCAGGCCAACCGCAAGGACTTCGGCTACGGCGACCTCCGCGACATCCTCTCCGGCCTGGATGCCGTCGAGGCCAGGTACTCGATCGATCCGAACCGGGTCGGGCTCGATGGCTGGAGCTACGGCGGCTTCATGACGATGTTCGCCATTACCCAGACGCACCGGTTTAAAGCCGCCGTCGCCGGGGCCGGCATCTCAGACTGGCTGAGCTATTATGGCGAAAACTCGATTGACCAGTGGATGACTCCCTATTTCGGCGCCTCGGTCTATGACGACCCGCCGGTGTATGCCCGGAGCTCGGCCATCGATTTCATCAAACAGGCACATACGCCCACTCTTCTCGTCGTGGGCGACCGGGACGGGGAGTGCCCGGCGCCGCAGTCTTTCGAGTTCTGGCACGCACTGCGCGATCTGAACGTGCCCACTCAGTTGGTGGTCTATCCCAACGAAGGGCACGGGTTCGTCAATCCGGAGCACCGCCGCGACGTTCTCGAGCGGGCAGTGGCTTGGTTTACCGAATATATGCCGGCGGGTTCCTGAGGCTGAATCCTGCTCGCCATCTTCGCTTCTCCGAGTCTATTCAAGGCAGAGATTCGCAGCAGGAGCAGGCCCGCCCTGATACACTTTTTCCTTGGAGTATTTGAGAGCCTCTTGCACCCTCCCGGCCGCAGGCGACGGCGTGCGCGGGAGGTGGGCGGTCCGGGCGTGCCACACCGTTTGCCATTCATCTTTGCGCATGGATGCGGACGGCTATAACTCAATCTTTTTTCACGTGTTTTGAAGAGACCGTTCCGCGGTTCTTGACGTGGAACGGGGAGGATTCATGCGGCGGTTTTTCACCCTTGTTTTTCTAGTGAGCCTGGCCGTTCCAGCCGGGGTTTCCATTGCCGGCTGCACGCGCAACCCGGGGGGGAACTATTGCAATGGCCTGGGATATGGCCAGAAGGATACGGACGTATCCTACATCGTCATGCAGCCGCAGACGGCTGGCATTTCGCTGGCCTATGGGCAAACCGTCCAGGCACAAGCTCCCAGCGCGTTCACTTGTAAGAACACTTCAGCGTCAGTCAGCTCCGCAAGCTATAAATATGGCACCACGAACAACCAGCTGGTTGATATTTCGCCTGGCGGCGAAATCTGCGCCGGAACGTGGAACCGCAACACCGGCGGCGGCATCGCCGACTACACCTATTGCAACTTCCCTAATCCGCTGCCTTCCACCGGGGGCTTGCCCTACGGCATCGCGTACATTACGGCATCGGCTGACTCCGTTACTTCGAACCCGGTTGCGGTATACATCCATGCGCCCGTCACGTCCATCAGCCTGGTGGGTCCGCCGGGGTGCCAATCGCAGGGGACGGTATCGCAACTCGATGCAGCGGCCTTTTATGACCTGAATGGCACGCAAACCCAGCTCTGCGGGCCGAATTCAACCTCGGTTCCCGAGTGCGTCAACTCCATCGGCACGCTGAGCTTTACTGTAGGAACATCGTCGGTCGCCACGATCAATTCGACGAACAACCAGATCACCGCGGAACAGCCCGGCACAACGGCGATTACGGCGTCGATTGCGGGCTCCGGCTCATCGGCGGGGTACTTCTCCACCTGCCCGCCGGCTTCCATCAGTGTCACGCTGGCAAACGGCACTACCTCCGGCTCCATAGCCCAGGGCGTGCCCCAGAATCTGACGACCACGGTCTATGACACCAAGGGCCAAACCATCACGGGCCTTACGCTTGGCTACCAGTCGACGAACCCCATCGATGTTTCTGTAGGCAGCGGCGGCGCGATCACCACAAGCTTTCCGGGCACCGCCTCGGTGAACGCGGTCTGCCAGCCGGCAACCTGTAACCCTGCGCCGATCAACGAGCTTGGTTTCAACGGCACCGGTCTCCCGCTCTCGTCCAATCCGGTCAACATCACGGTTCCAGGGACGGCCAGCGACTTCGCCTGGTTCGGAGCACCGGGGCAATCGCAGTACTTCGTGCCCATCGAGCTGACCACCGGAACGCTGGGCTCCAACGTGCGCCTGCCTTACGTGCCGAACTCCATGATGATGGACCGCGGCGGCAACAACCTGTATTTCGGTTCGGCGCGCGAGTTGATGATCTACAGCACCACGAGCAACGCGCTCAGCAAGCAGGACACGAGCGCTCCCGGAGTGGTGCTGGCCGTGTCGCCGAACAATTCGCAGCTGCTGGTGAACGACCAGTCGCGGCACCTCTTCTATCTCTACAACGCTTCGGCCGGCAGCTCCACGACGTTTGGGGGGATGGGCGCTGCCGCGCAGTGGACGCCGGATTCGGAGACGTTGTACATCGTCGACAACTCAGAGCTGAACACGCCTGCGAGCTGCTCGACACCATTGATTACCGGGCATACCGACACGCTCTACATCTACAACGTCAACACCGGCTGGACGACCGAGCCCCTTCCGCCGAGCCCGCTGCCGGCGAGTTTGCTGCCGACCTGCAGTACCGAGCCGAATACGGCGCTTCCCATTCCAGCGCAAACTCCTGCCATCATGGTTCCTGGAATCGGCGCGTATCTGCGCGGCAATCCCACGGTGGCCCACACCTGGTGCCCAACCGGTACGGTGGGCAACAACAGCACGATCCAGTTCTACCCGCTGGGCGACTCCGAGCCGGTGCAGTCGGATGTTCTGAATGCCACCGCGGATGGTCAACACATTCTTTCCGCGATGGCCACGGGCGGCGGCGGAATCACGCTGAATGACATTGCACTCACCATTCCGACGACAACGGGGGCCACGAGTTCAGCGGGCGTAACCATCAAGCCACCGATCGCGTGCCCGGTGACAACCACCGGCACGTCGCCGAACCAGGTGCAGACGCTGGGCGCGCTCACCATCAGCAGCACCTTTACGCAGGCGACCATCGCCGGCGTGAATGCGGCGGCGGTAAACCAGGTGGTGACCGGCTCTGTGCCTCAGAACACGGCTTCGCAGACGGTGGCCGCAAACCTGGCGTTTGTCACCTACAGCCCCTCGTCACCATCGAACACTAACGCGCAGCTCCCGTACTACATTCCCGCTGCGGGCAATGCGCCGGGAGCGTTCAACTATGTGACGTTTTCAGGAGGGTCCGCGGTGAGTGCGCCGCTGGCGGGTGCCTTCTCGCCGGACAATACGATCTTCTTTGTCTCGACGGCCGGCGATAACAAGATCCATTACATCAGCATTCCTCCGACAGTAAATGCAAGCACCCCTCCGACGGACACTCAGCAGATCAGTCCGAACCTGCCCGCCTGCACTTCGCCTGCGAACGGCGGCGTGGATGCGGGTTGTGTCTACTCCGGCACCGGGACGGTCGTACCAGTGACGGCGATCGCGGTGAAGCCGCGCTCCACCACCTAACGCGCCTCTTGCGAGGCGCATCGACAAAGGCCGGCCAAGCGCCGGCCTTTGCATTTCTCGCCGACTCACGGCCCGTCCACTGCGCTGCACCGTCTGCGGGGAGTCCTTCTCCGCACGATAGAATCGATTCATGATCAAGGGAATTTCCTTTCTGCGCCCCGCGGGCGATCCGGCGACCCATGAGAAGCTCAAGAGCTTCTTTACCGCGCTTGGTTTTGCGCCCGGTAAAGGATGGGATGAAGCAGGAAGCCGCGGTGCATCGTTTCTTGCTCCGCTCGGCAATCTCGAACTCGTCGAGGGTGCGATGCCCGCCACTGCCGGAATCCTGGTGGAAGTCACCTCTGTAGACGCGATCCATCAGACAGTCGAGAGCTGGATTCGCGCGAATGCGGGCGAGGCAGCTGTGGCGAGCCTTGCACCAATCGCAGAAACCGATTGGAAGTCGCGCCTCTTCACTGTCGAACCCGAACCAGGCTTCGCCTTCAGCTTCTGGTCGTGGGCCGATCCTCTGAAGGGAAGGCCGGTCGCTCTGGAAGGCGATCTCTCCGCTGAGGGTATGAAGTTTGCCATCGTCCTCGCGCGCTGGAATGCGGTGATCACGGACCGCCTTCTGGAAGGCGCTCTCGATGGGCTGCTGCGCAGTGGCGCCCTGCGCGAGGAGATTCAGGTCGTCCGTGTTCCCGGTGCATGGGAGATTCCCGGCGCCGCACGCACGATCGCCAACGCCGGCAAAGTGGACGCCATCATCACCCTGGGTTGCCTGCTTCGCGGCGAGACCGCCCACTACGAGGCCATCTACACCGAAGTGGCGCGCGGCATCGGCCAGTCGCAGCAGGAGACCGGGATTCCTCACAGTTTCGGCGTGCTGACCTGCGAGACCCTCGAGCAGGCACTCAACCGCGCAGGTATCAAGGCGGGGAACAAGGGCTTTGAAGCAGCTGTGGCAGCGATCGAGATGGTGAGTCTGCGCGAAAAATTTGGCCAAGGCGGTCGGCCTTGAGCCCCGCGGCACACCACGCATCGGGCCGCCGCAAGTCCCGCGAACTGGCTATGCAAATGCTTTTTCAGGCAGATATCGGCCGCCAGACTCCCGATCACGTACGCGCCACCTTCTGGAAGTCGGCAGACGAGGTCGAGCCGGAGGTGCGCGGGTTCGCCGAGGATCTCTTCCGCGTCGCCATTGCCGAACAGGAAAAGATCGACGAGCTGATCACGAACCATTCCAAGCACTGGCGCCTGGAGCGCATGCCGGCCGTCGACCGCAACCTGTTGCGCATGGCTGTGGGTGAGATGCTGGGCTTCAAGGGCACGCCATTTCCCATTGTGATCAATGAGGCGCTGGAGATCGGCCGTCGCTACTCTGCGCCTGAATCGATCAATTTCCTCAACGGCGTACTCGATTCCATCGCGCGCAGCCTGTTGCCGAAATAGCCTCCGGGGTCGCGCGGCGCAAAGGCTGCAAAGCTGCTCCAAATCTGGGCTCCTGCTATCCTAGAGACGTGACCCCCCGCACACACCACAAAGGCATTTTGGCCATCACCCTTCTTCTGCCCTTCGCGGTTGTCGCCTGCCACAAGGAAGAGCAGGCGGTGGAAGGCGTGGCCCAGAACGCCGTGAAGGCCGAGAAACAGGCGCAGGCCTACGCAACCGAGCGCGACCAGGAACGCGCCCAGCTGGAGCAGATTCCCCTGCCTACCAAGAGCCTGTACGTCGATGTCCACGAGCCTGCCCAATGGGCGAATCCCTTTCTCGCCGTCGGCACGGACACGATCACGCTGCGCATCCTTCTGCCGGATGCGAATCCCAGCTCTGCGACCGAAGGGACCCTCTTGCGCCCGGAGGCCGCGCGCCGCCAGGAGCTCCAGTTACGGCCCGCTGATCTGGCCAAGGCCATTGCGGCGATTCCCCCCGGCGCATGGCGCTACGGCCGCGTAATCGCCGTGGCCGAGTCGCCGCTCGCCTCCCGTAAAGACCGCCTGAAGGTCCGCCGCAACGTAGAGACCACCATCCAGCAGCTGAATGACCTCGGCGTGGTGGTGGAGGAGTGGCCGGCACGGTAGAGTGAACCGCACGCTCAACCGGCAGCGATTGTAGGCCTTTGATTCCGCGTGGCCGACGATTTGGGGTTGAATGGGAGACGCCGATTCCTCATGGCCGGCCCAAGAGGCTATAGCGATTCCTGAGTTGCCGCGTCCCGAAACCTATACCTTCAAGTCGACGCGACCAACCCGGGGTCCCCAGCGACGGGTCTTTGTCGCTGGGGTGGGACCAGCAGGGGTCGGCGACCTGGCAATGCCCGTGCAAGGATACTCCTACGGAATCGCAGTAATATCCGACCATGAATGCGATCGACTGGTTGCTTGATGCGGAGCCGGCAATCCGCTGGCAGGCGATGCGCGATTTAACAGAAGCCTCTCCGGCCGCGGTTGCGGCCGAGCGTGCGCGCGTCGGGCTTGAAGGGAAAGGCGCGGAAATGCTCGACCTACAACAATCAGACGGGGCATGGCGATGTTCCGGCAAACCTGTCTGGCTCTCGACTCTCTTCACGATGCTCTTTTTGCGCGCCACCGGGATCGATAACACCGAACCTGCAGTGAAATCAGCGATGGCGCGCCTCGAAGCGGGCTTGCGATGGAACAATCAGGATGACCGCTGGGAATTGCGGCCGCCGGAAACCGGTGGGAACACATTCTTCGAGGGCGAAGTGGAGCCGTGCATCAACGGCGGCGTGCTTGCGCTCGGCGCGTATTTTGGACGTCCGACGGAGAGTCTCGCGCTTCGTCTCGTGGGTGAGCAGCTTGAGGATGGTGGTTGGAACTGTGAAGCGCCGAAGAGCACACGCTCGTCATTCCATACCACGATTTGCGTGCTGGAGGGGCTGCTGGAGTTCGAGCGCGCCGTCGGGCGAGTGCCTGCGGTGGTGGCCGCGATACAGCGGGGCGAGGAGTACCTGCTCGAGCGGCGCCTTTTCCGTCGGCGCTCGACGGGCGAGATCGCCAACCAGGCTTTCCTGGAACTCGCGTACCCGCCACGCTACCATTACGATGTTCTCCGAGCGCTCGACTATTTTAGGAATGCGGCAATTCAGAACCACGCTGAGCCCGACGACCGCCTCAGAGACGCCGTGGATCTCATCAGGAATAGGCAGCAAGAGGACGGTAGGTTGCTCCTCGACCGCTCGTACCACGAAGGACTGGCATTTCCGTTTGACGAATCGGTGGGGCAGCCAAGCCGGTGGAACACGCTCAGGGCGCTGCGAGTATTTCGATGGTACGGTGAGCAAGGGACGACTCGTCGATCACGGTAGGATTCCCATTTCGAGCGATAACCGGTAACTCGAGCACATCAATTTTTGACCGTACGCGTTACCATTCCCTCGTGAGCACTTCGCCCTTTTCTATTCTTTCCAACCAGTCGCCGTTAAACCACGAGAGCTTTGCCGCGCACCGCGAGCTCGAATCCCTTCTGAAAAGGAATATCCGCGGCGACGTGCGCTTTGATTCCGGCTCGCGCGCTCTTTATGCCGCAGACGCCTCGAATTACCGGCAGCTTCCCATTGGTGTTGTCTTTCCCCGCGATGCCGCCGATGTCGAAGCTGCGCTGGCCGCCTGCCGCGCGACCGGCGCAGCCGTGCTGCCGCGCGGTGCGGGCACCAGCCTTGCGGGCCAGTGCGTGAACGTGGCCGTGGTCTTCGATTACTCGCGCTACATGAATGCGCTCACGTCGATCGACCCCGAGAAGAAACTGGCCCGCGTCGAGCCGGGTATTGTCCTGGACCGCCTGCGCGAGGCGGCGGAGGTCCATCAGCTCACCTATGCGCCTGATCCGGCAACGCATTCGCGTTGCACGCTGGGCGGCATGATCGGCAACAACAGTTGCGGTGTACACGGGTTGCTGGGCGGCAAGGTCGTCGATAACGTGGAGACGCTGGACATCGCTCTTTACGACGGCACGCGGCTTACCGTCGGCGCCACGCCTCCTGAGAAGCTCGACTCGCTGATGCGCTCCGGAGGCCGCATCGGCCAGCTGTATTCCGGCCTCGCCCGCATCCGCGACCGCTACGCCGATCTGGTGCGCACAAAGTTTCCGCGCATCCCGCGCCGCGTCTCCGGCTACAACCTCGATGAGCTTCTGCCCGAAAACAACTTCAACGTGGCGCGCGCATTGGTGGGCTCAGAAGGCACGTGTGCCAACGTCGTCTCGGCCACGCTGAATCTCACCGCCAGCCCTCCCTTTCGTGTCCTCACCGTGCTTGGCTTCAGCGATCCATTTCTGGCCGCCGACGCGGTTCCGCTCGCACTTGAACTGAAGCCCATCGGCCTCGAAGGCTTTGATCATCTGCTCGTCCAGTTCATGCGCCGCAAGGGTCTCGCGCTCAAAGATCTCGACCAGCTTCCGGCGGGCGTAGGGTTCCTCCTGGTCGAGGTGGGTGCGTGGACGGAAGAAGAAGCCCAGGCCAAAGCCGAGCAGGTGGCCCATGTGTCACAGTCCTGGCCTTCGCCGCCTGTGGCGCACATCTGCACGCCGGAGCAGGCCGCGCAGGTCTGGCATGTGCGAGAGTCCGCACTGGGGGCGATGGTCTTTGTTCCCGGCGAGCCGGACCGCTGGGAGGGCTGGGAAGACGCGGCTGTTCCTCCGGAGCAACTCGGCAACTATCTCCGCAGGATCACCGCCCTCATGACCGAATACGGTTACCGCAGCCCGCTCTACGGCCATTATGGCCAGGGGTGCGTTCACACGCGCATCAACTTCGATTTCCGTTCCGCCGAAGGCCGCCGCCGCTTCCGCGAGTTCATCGATCGTGCCGCGGATGTCGTCGTCTCCTTTGGCGGCTCGCTCTCCGGCGAACACGGCGATGGCCAGTCCCGCGCCGCGCTGCTGCCCAAGATGTTCGGCCCCGAGCTCGTTGAGGCCTTCCGCGAGTTCAAG
>Ga0335073_10001954_pt1 | contig 28085 bp, 25 predicted proteins | sample Lox_Sample_22_FD_207093 | JGI IMG/M metagenome (GOLD analysis project Ga0335073, IMG submission 207093) | Soil microbial communities from Loxahatchee National Wildlife Refuge, Florida, United States - Lox_Sample_2.2 | ecosystem: Environmental > Terrestrial > Soil > Wetlands | place: USA...
GTGACGAGCGTGGCCCGGTCAGCGCCTGGCCAGCTGGCGGCCACCTTGAGCGCCTCGATGTTCTGGTCCTTGATGATCTGCTGTGACATTGCCTGCTTCTTCCCGTGTTAGCCGGCGGCAGCGGCTACGCTGCGGCCCGTCCGCTGAGCGAATTGTGTCCTGCTGGCCAGATGGTCCAGCCTTGCGCCCTGAGCGCGGGGCTGAGCTGAGCGGCGCAGTGCTGGCACAGGTACAGCTGGCCGCCGTGGACTGCGCGGTAAGCCGCGCGGACCGCGGGTCCGCACTGATCGCATGTCTCGTTCATTACGTGTCTCCTTCGCGAGCTGGCAGAGCCGTTTGGGGCCCGGTCAGCGCTAGGCCGCGAGCTGGCGCGCCCAGCGCATCCGCTCGGCCGCCGCGGCATGTCCGTTCCTGGTCATCGCGGTGCTCCGTTGCTTGGGCCGGGGTTAGCGGATCACTGAGACGGGGTGCGCTTGGGTGTGGGTTTCGTGCGCGCCTGCGGCTGTTTCGGCTTCACCACCCGGCGAGCTTGCGGGCTGGGCGGGCAGGAACAGCACTGCCAGCAGAGCTCCTACAGCGGCGGCGGCGCCGGCGATGAGGCAGCCGACGGTGAGGCCGCGCAGGAAGGCGTTGGCGGAGGCGTGCTGCAGTGCCTGTCCGAGGACCGGATGGCCGAGGGCCGCGATCTTGCCGGCGGCCACGTAGGCCGCGCCGACGGACTGGTGTGCGATCACTGCGACCCGGCCGGGGACGCCGGCCGGCAGGGTGGCGGTCAGCCGTGATCCGTACACCGATGCGTAAACACTGCCGATCACGGCCACGCCCAGCGTGCCGCCGATCAGCCGGGTGGAGTCGTTCACGGCCGAGCCGACGCCTGCCTTGGCCCGCGAAATAGCGCCCATGATCGACTCGGTGGCCGGCGCCGAGCTTAGGCCCATGCCGAGCCCGTACAGCACCATCTGGGCCGCGATGACGCTGTAGCTGAGCGTCGCGCTGGTGGTCGCCGCCACCCAGCCATAGAACACGGCCATCGCGACCAGCCCGATGGTGACGATGAGCTTGGTCCCGGCCCGCACCGCGAGCTGGGTCCCGGCGACCGACCCGGCGCCGACCGACAGTGCAACCGGGAGCAGCCGAACACCGGTCGACAGCGGGCCGTAGCCGCGGACGAACTGGAAATACTGGGTCATCAGGAAGATGAAGCCGAACAGGGTGAAGAATGACACCGTGACCGCGGCGCTGGCCGCGCTGAACCGCAGGTTGCGGAACAGCCGCACATCGAGCATCGGGTGCGCGGCACGCCGCTCACGCACGATGAACGCGGCAAGCGAGACCGCCGAGGCGGCAAAGCCTGCAACGCTGCGCGCCGCTGCCCACCCGTAGTCCGGCGCCTCAATGATGGTGAAGACCAGCAGGGCCATGGTTGCCGACGACAGCACCAGGCCGGGGATGTCCAGAGCCGCCGCGTCCGGGTCCTTCGATGTAGGAACGACCAGCGCCACCAGGACTGCGGCGGCCGCCGCGACCGGCGCCATGGCGGTGAAGATGGACGCCCAGCTGAAGTGTTCCAGCAGCCAGCCGCCCACGATCGGCCCCATCGCGATGGCCACGCCCGCGACCGCCCCCCACAAGCCGATGGCGCGAGCTCGTTCTTTTCTCTCGGTGAAGACGTTGGAGATCAGTGAGAGCGTCGCCGGGAATGTCATCGCGGCGCCCAGCCCCATCACGGACCTGGCCGCGATGAGTTGCGCCGGGTCGGTGGTGAAGCCGCCGGCCAGGCTGGCAGCGCCGAACACGGTCAGTCCTGCCAGCAGCATGCCCTTGCGGCCGAACCGGTCGGACAGGCTCCCGAAGGTGAGTAGCAGCGCGGCGAAGACGAGGTTGAAGGAGTCGACGACCCACTGCAGCTGAGTAGTGGTGGCATGCAGCTCGCGCACCATGGCGGGAAGCGCCACGTTCACCAGGGTCGTGTCCAGGTTGACGAGGAACGCTGCCAGCAGCAGCGCGACGAGGATCATTAGTTTGGATCGCATGGTGCGAGCCTGACTGCGACGCGGCCTTGGGGACATCCGCCGGATGGCCGATGTCGTTCCCCGGGACGGCCCTCCGCCGAGTACCGGGGGGCCCAAGATCCGGCCGGTTCACGGCGGCCTCGTGGCTGGCGGCTTCGCCACCCCAACCGGCGATGGGTACCTGCGCCGCGATGAGCGTCACGGCGCGGCCGGCCTGACCGCGGGCGGCGTGCTCAGCACCTGCGCGTGCTTACCCGCTGGCGGAGTCCGCGGTGTCCGCCGGCTCGCTGCCCCGATGGCGGGTCACGTCGACGGCGAGCTGGGCACGGGTGGCGATGTCCAGCTTGGCGAACACGTGCGCGAGGTGGGTCTGCACGGTCCGGCGTGATATGTACAGCCGCTCGCCGATCTGGGGATTGGACAGTCCCTCGGCGACCAGGCCGGCGACCGCATGCTCGGCGGGGGTGAGGCTGGCCCAGCCGATCTGCGGCCGGCCGCGGGTACCGCGGCGGCCGCGCCGGATGCCCGCCTCGCGCAATGTGGCTTCGGCGCGGGCCAGGTCACGGGCGGCGCCGAGCCGCTCGTAGATGCCGAGCGCCTGATCGAGGAGCGGGCGGGCGCGGTCCAGGCGGCCCTGCCGCGCGAAGGCGGCGCCCGCGTCCTCGCAGGCAAGCGCGAGCCCCAGGGGATGCGACCCGCCCGCGCAGGCCCCAGCGGCGGCTTGCAGCATCTCGGCGTCGTCCTCGATCAGGCCCCGGCAGCGCAGCGCAGCGCCCGTCATCCAGGGCACCTCGTTGCGTGCCGCTACCTCGGTGACCGCCGCCGAGGCATCCCGGGCCCGTCCCATATCACCCGAGGCCAGCGCGAGCCGGACAAGATCGGCCCCGACGGCCGGGTAATCCAGCGCGAGCCCCAGCCGGGCGGACATGTCCCACGCGCCGGTCATAGTGGCGAGCGCCTGTCCAAGCTCGCCGCCGGCCTCCAGGATGAGCGCGCGCGGCCACGCGGCCCAGGTCGTGCGGTAGCCGGAGCCCCAGCCGGCGAGATCCCGGGCGGCGGCGCCGGCGGCCTCCTCGGCGCGGCTGAGGTCGTTGCGGTGAAAGCTGATCAGGGACAGTATGCCGTGCGCGAAGACGTGGTTGTAGGTCGAGCCGATCTCGTCCGCCAGCTCGAAGCTTGCCTCGAGCTCGGCGATCGCGTCATCCCACTCCCCGGTGATGAAGCGCTCGAGGGCAAGGAATACCTGGTAGATGGACAGGGGCCAGCGGACGCCGCTCTCCTCGCTGATCCGCATCCCGACGCCAAGCGCGGACCTGGCCTCCTCGGGCCGGTCGAGCTCGATGAGGATGTGTCCCCGGGTTGCGCGGATCGGATAGCGGTGCCCGAGCCTGCCAGGGCTCTCGTCGGCCAGGTGCACCGCCTCGTCGGTGATCTGGAGCGCGTCCCGGAGATGACCGCGGGATTCCGAGACCCGGGCCAGCGTGGTCATGGCGACGCTGACGGTCAGGTGATCGCCGGCTGACGCCGCCGCCGAGCGGGCCTGCTCCGCCGAGGCAGCGGCGCCGTCGAGATCTCCCAGCGACACGCGGGCGAAGCCTGCCCACGCCCAAGCGGCGGCCCGCTCGGCACCAGGCAGCGCAGGTGATGAACCCGCCTGTTCCAGTTCCTGCAGCGCGTCGCGCACCTGTCCTTCGGCGAGCAGGGCGCGCCCGAGGCAGATCCGGACAGAGCCATCCACCTGTGGGTCAAGGCCGCGGTCCAGCAGCGAGCGGCAAGCCGCCAGGGTGTCGGCGATCCGGCCCGACACCATCAGGCTGCTGGCCCGTTCGGCGAGCAGCCGGTCGCGGCCGGGATCGGCCGGCGCCATCAGCCCGGCCGCCCGCTCCAGCAGGCTGGCGGCGATATCAGGCGATCGCGCCGCTGCCTCCCGGGCGGCCCTGGTCAGCCACCCGATGGCCTCGGCGTCTCCTTGCCCGGCTCCACGGGCGAGGTGCTCGGCGACCTGCAGTGCCGGGGCTCCCGTTTGCGCCAGCCGCTGCCCGGCCTCGCGGTGCAGCCCCCGGCGGACGCTGAGCGGCAGATCCTCATAGATAGCGTCACGGATCAGGTCATGACGGAACCGGATGACGGCGCCGTACTCTTCCAGGACCCGCCCCGCGATCCCTTCCGCCAGCACCACCGACAGCTCGAGCGCGGGACGGGCCATGGTCACCGACAGCTCGGTGACCGTGAAGCTGGATCCCAGGATCGAGGCGGCCCGCAGCGCCTGCAGGGAGTCGTCGGACAGGAAACTGAGACGGCGCAAGATCGTCAGCCGCAGCGTCGGCGGCAAGGTCACCTCCGCTACCTCGGCCCGCCCGCCGGCGGTCTCAATCGCGCCCTCCTGGGCCAGCGCCCCCAGCAGTTCGGTGACGAACAGCGGGTTCCCGGCCGCTCCAGATATCCCGGCCAGCAACCCGGGTCCCGGCACGGCGGCCACCGCCTCGGCCACCAGCTCCGCCACCGCCCGCTCGGTCAGGCCCCGCACGGCGAGAATGCGCCCCCCGGCATCCAGCAGCAGACCGGCGAGGCGATCCAGTTCCGGGATGCGCGGGGAGGGACGCAGGCACCCTATGAGGGCCACCGGGAGATAGCCCAGACGGCGGCTCACCGCGGCCAGCGTCAGCAGGCTGGATGGGTCGGCCCACTGCAGGTCATCCACCCCGATCACCAGCGGCCCGGCCAGCGCGAGCTCCTCCGCCAGGTCAGCGAACGCATCGACCGCGCGGAACCGCAGCCCAGGGTCGCTGGTCACCGTGACCGGGCCCCGGTCACCGCCCCGGGTGGCCAGCAGCGCGGCGATGGCCGCCCGCCGCGGGTCCGGCGACGAGCGGACGCACCCGAACGCGCCGGCCACCAGGCCGAACGGCCGGGTCCGCTCCAGCTCCTCAGCCCGGCCCGCCGCCACCTGCATGCCGCGGCCGCGCGCGTCCTCCAGCACGCCGGCGAGTAGCCGCGTCTTCCCGATCCCGGCCTCACCCTCCATCAGCACGACCGCCGGCTGGCCTGACACGACCCGGTCCACAGCATCCCCCAGCACGGCGATCTCCGCCGCACGCCCGCGGATGCCCGGGACCGGCGCCAGCGTCCCCATGGGCCGGATGCTACTCCGCGAGGAGCGTCCCAGGGCAGCGGGCCGCACGCGGGTTAGGGCGCCGGAACAGAGCCGCCGCCGGGCCCCCCGGTCACCTCATATAGCGCCCTGAGCAACCCGAGCCAGCCGGTGAAGCGGATCTCCTCGTCATGGCCGGCGTGACAATGCCCGGGATCGGGGACGGCCCAGAGGCGGCCAGCGGGCGGCTCGGCCCTGTCTAGGATGATGTGGATCTCCATCTGCCCAATCGTTGCGGCCCTGACCGGCGGCAACATCGGCCAGCTGGCCGATGTCTCCCCTGCCAGTGCCGCCGCACGCTAATAGCGTCCCGGCCACCGCCACCGGCATGGAGAAAAGTGCAGAGCCCGCACCTGCTGGCGCCTGGCCCATCTCGATGCGCGCGGCTGGCCCGCCGGCCAATGCTCTTCGGGAACGTCATTCTGTGCGCCTCGCTGACGCATCGGCGAGCCCACCAATTCCGGGCGGCTGTTGCGAGCGACGGACCTGGCTACCAGGCCGTCCGACCTTCACCACCCAAGATCGCGTAAGTCCGGTCTAAGGCGCACCTGTAACCTGGAGTGCAGGGTTGACGCTGGTCAGGGCTTCATCTGGGACCACGACCGGCGCCCCCGGCGGGGATGGCAGCGGTACAGCACGTAAGTACAGCAACACACCGGGACGCGGGTGGCCGCGCAGAGACGCGGGAGGACGGTGACCTGCGGGGATGGACGTGGGTGGACGTGCTGCCGCCAGGTGGCATGCAAGAGGTCAGGAGTTCGAATCTCCTTAGCTCCACCCAGGTCAGAGGCCCTTTTCCCAGCCCGGGGGGAGAGCCTTCTCCGTCTTGAGGGGCACTTTGAGGGGCAAGATCGCTTTCATGTGTCTGGATGCCGGTTCCGGTAGATAGTCGATAGTAGTTCCGGTTCCTGGGTGACACTCCGAACAGGTTTCGCTTTTTCACATTCCTGGCGTTTGGCTGTTGATCAACAAGGCTGGTCGCAGACCAGCTTCAGTGAGACTGGACCACTTCAATGACACGGGGCATCCCCGGAGGGGAAGGTACCTCGTGCTGGCGCATGTCATGTGCGCGAACGTCAGACCTGCGCGGTAGTCATTTCCTCCGTGTCGAAGCACCATGCGAAGCCGATCCAGCTTGCCCCGGGTACGAGTGCGATCAGGGGCAGCATCAACTGGGCGAGCTTGGGGGCAACCCGCTTGGTGAGCCCAGATCTTTGCCGGGCTGGCCAGCCCGGAGGCTATTCAGCAGCTACTGCGTGACGAGGTCCAGACAGAAGTCGCTGCCATGCTGGAGGCAATTCGGGAGTTTGACGCGTTCGATGTCATCGAGCTCATGAGGCTGCGAGAGATACCCGTCGTGCCGGTTGTCGCGCTTGAAGCTGACTTTGACGGCATGGGGGCCGCGATTGACTTGGTCTCGCTGGTCTGCCTGTCACGTCCGGGCAGGATGCCAGGCGGCAAGGCCTGCGAATCGACCGAGCCGCATCATGATCGACGATCTCCATGCCCGTTCTACGCGATAGCTGTGGCTCGCGCAGATCATGCACGCCGCGTCTGCCATGCTCGCCGCCGATGATCCGCTGGCTCGCCTGGCGTCGGAGTGCGCGGACACGATCTGATCCACCTCGGCTGGCCGGTTCACCACCCACGGCTCGGGCTGATGCACAGCAGGCACCTGCGCCTTCAGGCTCCGCTCGTACCACCGCTGCGCCGCCCAGCCCAGCACCGCCGCTACGGCTATGGCCCCCGTCGCCGCAGCGGCCCATCGCAGCGGGTGCTGGTCCATGGTCGGGAACCACCGGGCCGTTCCGCCGCCCGTCGCCACGGTCACGGCAACCGCAAGCACCGTCGCTGCCACCGCGGCCAGGGCGGCAGTCAGCACCACGAGCTCAACCGCCACCACCGCATCACCCCACCCCCTCATGCGGCACCTTATCCAACCGTCAGTAGCCGTTACCGGAAATCTCGCCGCACGATGGACATCATGAGTGAGAAGACCACGGGGACAGGGCCCGGCACCTTGTCACCTCTCATTGAATCTAGTCCGGTCATGCAGCCTTAACGGTGTAACCCGGTTCTGATGGTTACTTCGTCCGTTGATAACGGCCGGTCGGCTTTGATGTTACGGACTGGCGTGGTGGTGGTGCGCCGCACGACGCGGGTTTCGGCGTCGTCGAGCTCAATGCCAGGGTGGTGACGGACACGGCGATGGCGGGGGTCTGCCCGGCGTGGGCGCGGCCGAGGGTGATTCTGGCTGCAGACCACGATGACGTCGGTGGCGCTGGCGCGGCGCTGCACCCGGGGATCTGGCCGCCGCGCACCGCCATCGCAGACGTCAGATGAACCTCATGCCATGTAGGCAGGCGGCTGATTTGGCTGGCTCTTGTTGTCGCAGTGGGCGCACTCCTTCTTATAACGCGCGACGATCTCCAATTCGGGGTGGGCGCGCAGCGCGTCGCACCGTTCCTTCTTGCGGTCGTCACCGCAGCTGCGCTCGGCCCGGGCACCTTCGAGCACTACGATCGCCTTCCACGCCCTGAGCAAGCAGGTGAGAACCTGGCATAGGCAGTCCAGATAATTCTGGACACTGGCGAAGCCGTCCCAGACGTTGTCGATGGTCCACTCGGCCACTACCGCGCGGGCGTAAAGACTGACCGAGTCCTTCGCTCCGGTATCAGCCGCCGCGTCTGTGGCGAGGGCGTCAACAAGCTGTTTGGCGGTGGCTGCGTTCGCTGGCAGCTGCGTCTGCTCCGTGACCAGCTCCCCGAAATAGGCATCCAGGTCGCTTGCCCTTTGCCGCAGCTCGGAGATCCGGCCAGAGAGAATCGCCTGCGTGTCAGCGTCGCCGACGGACTCGTTGAAGTCACAGTCAAGCTGGCGGCAGCCTGGTGTGGGCGAGCAGCCGCTGATCTCGATCTTGATTTTCTCCCAGACCTGGACCAGGCACTCCCTGCTCTGGTCCGACAGCCGGCAGGCAAGTTCCTTTTTCAACGGCGTCAGTTTGGCCTTGGCGATATTCACATCGGCCTGGGCGGCCGCCCACGCGGCCGTGTATTTGTCTTTGGCTGCCTTGAAGTCGTCGCGGCGCGGATCAAGCGTCTGCAGGCTCTCTTCGGTGGCGTCAGCCTCCTTCTGGATCTTCTTGGCCGTACAGGTCAAGGCATCGATCTCGTCCAGGTCGCATCCCTCGCAGGGCTTGCTGGAGTCCCGGGTATGCCCTTCGGCGCTCATGCCTGCCTCCTCGGGTTTGTTCAGCGTGGCGAGTATCGACGTGGTGGCGTCACCGCAGCGTCGCTGGAGCCGGCTGGCCGGGAGCCGCCGGCGGCGGCAATCGTCCTGGTGACGATCGGGTGACAGGCGCCTTCCTACGGTGAGGGCAGCCGAGGGAAGGTCAGGTCAGCCGTTGAGCAGCTATCAGGTGATCGCCGCGGTCAGCAGGGCGCTCCGGCGCCTGCTGTGGGAGCAGTTCGACACGGACCCGGTAGTGCGGGACATCGTCGGCAGCGAGATGGCCATCGTGTTCGACAATCCAACCGACACGGCCGCCGACCCCGCGAACCGGCTTTCCCTGTGGCTCTATGAGATTACCGAGAACGAGTTCGTCAAGAACCAGCCGCCGGCCCGGGACGATGGCCCAGATACGGTGCGGGTTGCCCCTCTCGCGCTGAACTTCAACTACCTCGTCACGCCGTTCGGCCGGTCGGGCGAGGCCGACCTGCTTCTGCTGGGCAAGACCATGCAGGTACTTTACGACAACGCCACGACCCTCCTGGCTGACGCCGATAACAGTGCCGAGGAACTGCACATCGTCCTGCGCCGCCTGACCCTGGAGGAACTGACACTGGTCTGGCAGGCCCTGCGCGAGTCCTACCGCCTGTCAGTTTGCTACGAGGTCCGGGTCGCGCAGGTCGAGTCGCTGCGCACGGAGACAACGGCACCGGTCACCCAGCGCCAGATCAGCTTCCCCGCGATACCTGTCAACCGCACGGGGTGAGGCGATCGCGATGGTGGAGCAACTGCGGATGCGCGAGGCGGTGATGGTCTTCGACCCGGTCGACGGATTCACGGCCCGCCGCAACGTGGCCGGCCCGCACCCACGGCCGATCGGCACCATCACCTATCGCCTCGTCGCCCGGAGCCAGGGCGGGATCCGTAGCGACCTCGACGCACCCTTGAACCTGGTGACCACGGGAACCCCGAGCGGGTACGACGTATGGCTCGGACTGGTATCCGCACCCGGCACCAGCAGGCGCTCGGCCGGCCTCGCGGACGGCGACTACATCGTCGAGGCGATCAGCCCGCTCTACCAGCGCCTGGAGGTGACCGTCACGGTGCCGTTGGACCCATGCTCCCCCGGCCAGTTCGAGCTCGAGCCTGGCTACGATTACCCGTTCCCCCGGACCAGCACACTGTCGATGGGCCGGGGCCCGACCCTGTTGCGTGGCACCATCCACCGCAACGACAACAACACCTCGGCGCTCGCCGGGATCACCCTCGAGGTACCAGGCCAGTCCAGCAGCTACCAGACCGACAGCACCGGACGGTGGGTATTGGTGTTCCCGGACTCGCAGCCCGCTGGGCCGGTCACCGTCCGGTTCACGTTCCCGGCAGGCGGCCCGGTCCTCGCTGTGCCCGGCATCGCGCTCGTGCCCGGGGCCAGCAACGCGATCCAGCAGACGGCGCTCTACGGGCAGGCGCTGGCTGCGGACCAGCCTGCCCGGGGATGCACAGTCGAGGTGCTGGGACGCGCCGGCCAGGCGCTGGCCGACGCCACCGGTGCCTGGCTGTACTACCTGGACCTCGGCGAGCCCGGCGGGCAGGTCGCCGTGCGCGCCACGCTCCCGGACGGCCGGACCGCCACCCAGGGCAACGTGCCGGTGCAGCCGCTGGAGGCGAACCGCGTGCCCACGTTCCGCTTCCCATGACCCATGCCCTGACGAAGGAGACCACACATGCCTGAATACCTGTCGCCAGGGGTCTACGTCGAGGAGCTGCCCACCGGGCCCCGGCCCATCGAAGGGGTGAGCACGAGCACCCTCGGCTTCGTCGGACAGACCGAGCGGGGCCCCATCACCCCGAGGCTCATCACCAGCTTCCTGGACTACCAGCGCCTCTACGGCGGGTATCTCCCGACACAGCAGTCCTACCTTCCATACGCCATCAAGGGATTCTTCGATAACGGCGGCCAGCGTGCCTTCCTCAGCCGAGTGACCGGCAACGGGGCGCTGCCCGCCGCCGTCGGCCAGGACCTGATCATTTCGGCCATCGGGCCAGGCGTGTGGGGCAACGGTCTGTTCGCCCGGATCGACGCCGGTAAACGGAGCGGATTCCGGCTGACAATCCTGTACTACGCGAGCCCTCCCGCTGGACTGCAAGGCGATCCACTCAACCTGGCCGATCGCACGGACCCGCGGCCCGACTCGACAGAGGTCTACGACGACCTGTCGGCGGAACCGGAGTCATCCGCGTACGTGCTCACCTCGGTCAACGGCGTTTCCCAGCTCGTCACCGTCTCCTGGTCGGCCAACCACCAGGCCGGGGCGGCTCCGGCGAATATCGCCTATACGAAGTTCCAGGGTGGCACCGCCGGGGCCGCGGTCGGGCTCGGAGATTACCAGCTCGGCCTGCGCAGCCTCGACCCGGTCGACGACATCTCGATCCTCTGCATCCCCGACGAGGTCAGGCTGGGCCAGCTTCGGGGAGACCTGCGGGACAACTGCGAACTGAACCGGTACCGCTTCGCCATCCAGCAGGTCGATGAGGGCCAGGGTGACGTCGGCGGCTTCGTGACCGGGGCTCTGGCAGGCTACCCGGACAGTGACTATGTCGGCCTGTATTACCCGTGGATCAACGTGGTCAACGGTGTCACCGGCGAAATCGTCAAGGTTCCACCGGGCGGGCACGTCGCTGGAATATACGCGCGCACCGACGACGAGCGAGGAGTGCATAAGGCACCTGCGAACGAAGATGTCCGCGGGCTGCTGCTTGCTGACAGCGGAGATACCCATCCACTGGAATTCACTGTCACCAAGGGCCAGCAGGACTTGCTCAACCCGGTCGGGGTCAACGTCATTCGCGACTTCCGGCATGCGAACCGCGGCATCAGGGTCTGGGGTGCGCGCACCAGGTCGGCGGATCCGCTGTGGAAGTACGTGAACGTCCGTCGGCTGTTCATTTTCCTGGAGAAGTCGATCGACGAAGGCACCCAGTGGGTCGTCTTCGAGCCGAACGACGAGCCGACGTGGGCCGCGGTGCGGCGGAGCATCACGAACTTCCTTATCCGGGTGTGGCGCGACGGCGCGCTGATGGGCCCGACCCAAGACGATGCGTTCTTCGTCAAATGCGACCGCACCACGATGACCGATGACGATATCCTCAACGGTCGGCTGATCTGTTATGTCGGGGTAGCGCCGGTGCGTCCCGCCGAATTCGTTATCATCCGCATCAGCCAGAAAACGATTGAAGCGGCACAGTAACGCGATTGAGGAGGCCAGCCATGGCGACCGGGCAGCGCAAGGATCCATTCTCCGCCTTCAATTTCCAGGTGCAGATCGATGGTGTGACGGTGGCCGGGTTCTCCGAATGCAGCGGCCTGGTCGCCGAGACGGAGATCATCGACTACCGCAACGGGAACGAGGACATCACCAAGAGGCGGCTTCCCGGGCTGAAGAAGTACAACAACATCGTGCTCAAGCGCGGCTTCACCAACACAAAGGACCTGTGGAACTGGCGCAAGACCGTCATGGACGGCAAGACCCAGCGCCAGGCCGGGTCGATAGTGCTGCTTGATGAGGCCCGCCAGCCCGCGTTGCGGTGGAATTTCTCGGAAGGGTGGGCGGCCAAGCTGGAAGGGCCGACGCTGAACGCGAAGAACAACGAGGTGGCCATCGAAACACTGGAGATTGTGCATGAGGGCCTGGAGATGGCCTAGGCCACGGCTACTACGCGACTGAGGGTCTCTGGGTATGTACACGTATTCGACGCCAGGTGTCTACTTCGAGCGGGTCGATGAAGAGCCTCAGGTCATCGGACCCGTGCGCACCGATATCGCTGGTTTCGTCGGCATTGCTGCACGGGGCCCGCTGCACCAGGCGGTGCGCCTGTCGAGCTGGCAGCAGTTCGTGTCCACGTTCGGAGTACACATCCCGCAGGGGTTCCTCGCCTACGCGGTCCAGGGATTCTTCGAGAACGGCGGGCAGATCTGCTGGGTCGTCCGGGTAGCCGATCCGGAGACGGCCCGCCACGGCTGCGAACGGCTGCTCGACGACGACGGCCGCCCGACCCTGCGGCTGCGTGCCTCCAGCCCGGGTTCATGGTCCCAGCAGCTGGATGTCTCGGTCATGCGGACGGCGGCGGACCGGTTCACCCTGGCCCTGCGGCTGCCACCCGATGAGGAGGAAACCTGGCAGAACCTGACGATGCAAGCCGGGCAGCCGAGATACACCCCGGACATTCTTAATGACCAGCAGACCGGCTCCCGCCTGGTCTGCGCTGAGGACCTCAAGCCGGGCACGCCTGCGCCCGGCAACACGCCGCGGGGTCCCGAGCACGGATCGTTGCCCGGCGGTTCCGACGGGCTGGCCGGCCTGACCACCGCCCACTTTGTGGGTGACGGGGGCACCCCCTGGGGGCTCGCCGCGCTCGAGCCGGTGGAGGACGTTGCCATCGTCGCTGTCCCGGACGCAATGCAGGTACCTGCCCCGCCGGTGATCCAGCCGCCGCCCCCACCCAGACCTGACTGCAGCCGGGTCCCGGACCCGGTCACGATCGCGTCGCTGGCGGCAGGCCCGGCTCAGGATGGCCAGCCGGCGGAGTGGCCGCCGCCGCCTGCCTCCGCGGCGATCCAGGCAGCGGTCGTCTCGCAGTGCGAACGGCTGCGGTACCGGTTCGGCGTTCTCGACACTCCGGATGAACGGGCTCGGATCGAGGACGTGCTCGCCTGGCGGCAACAGTTCACCAGCGCTTACGCCGCGCTGTATCACCCATGGCTCGGCATGCCGGACCCGCTGAGCCCTGATGGCTCGCTGCGGTTTGTCCCGCCCAGCGGCCACGTAGCGGGGAGCTACGCCCTCACCGATCTGCAGGTCGGAGTGCATAAACCAGCAGCGAACGAGCTGGTGGCGGCCGCGAACGATGTTCGTTTCCGGCTGAGCGATGTGGCGCACGGTGAGCTCAACACCGGCGGGGTGAACGTGATCCGGGCTTACCCCGGCCGGGGCCTGCGGACCGCCGGGGCGAGAACGCTGTCGGAGGACTCCCAGTGGCAGTACGTCAACGTGCGCCGACTGGTCTCGATGATCGAGGCCACACTCGACCGGGACACGCAATGGATGGTCTTCGAGCCTAACAGCCGGGAGCTGTGGCGGGAGATGGACCGGGTCGTCCGCTCGTTCCTCGATCAGCTCTGGCGCCGCGGGATGCTCGACGGCGCCAGCGCCCAGGACGCCTACTCCGTCGAATGCGACGAGGCGACAAACCCGCCGCAAGACACCGGGGACGGCCGCCTCACCTGCCTCCTCGGCGTCCTGCCCCCGTGGCCCGCGGAATTCGTGGTCGCCCGGATCGGCCAGACCCTCAACGAGGTCGAGATGGTCGGCCAGGGGGCGGGCAGCAATGGCTAGCACCGGCACCCGCCTTGACCCCGTACTCGCCTTCCGCTTCGAGGTGACCCTCGACAATCTGGCCGTGGCCGGCTTCAGCGAATGCTCGGGTCTTCAGCTGGAAACTGAATTCCAGGATTATCCCGAGGGGGGAGTCAACGACTTTCTGCGGAAATTCCCAAGCCGGTCGAAGCAAACAAACATCACCCTGAAACGGGGAATCGTCGACCGTGTGATGTGGGACTGGTACGACCAGCTCCGGGCCGGCAACGTGCAGTACCGCAATGGATCGATCTCCGTCCGCGAATCCTCCGGCGCCGACATCGTCCTGCAATGGCATTTCCGGGACGCACTGCCGTGCAAATGGATCGGCCCGGACCTAAATGCCGGGCAGAGTGCGGTGGCGGTCGAAACCCTCGAGCTCTGCCACCAGGGACTAGTCCGCCAGCAATGAGGAGCTGACACATGCCGATGTATGTGGAACGGGTAACCAGCGAGGTGTCGGTGGCCGACGGCATGTCATGGCCTTCCGACACCGAACTCGAACGGCTCGTCACCCTCGTGGCCCAGCGCATCGAGCAGCGCGAACGCGCCGCGCGGCAGGCGCGGCAGTCGACCGCCTTCCGTCAGGGCGTCACCCCGCCTGCCAGGATCACGGAGTAAACCGGTGCCAACGAAGGCCGTTGTCGAGGTCCTCGACAAGGACGCGGTCGACGCGTCGCGAGGCCTTCCGGCATTGTTCCAGGTCCAGTTCAACCCCACCGAATATGCCCTGGAGAAGGGCGCCCAGATTGCTGAGATTGCCATTCCCGGGATCGACTCGCCGATCCTGCAGTTCATCCGCGGGCAGAACCAGAAGCTCCACCTGGACCTGTTCTTCGACACCACCAGCCAGGGCATGGCGGGCGGCGCAGTCAGCGTAACGACCCTGACCAGAAGCTTTTATCAGCTAGTCAAGATGCAGCCGAAGACGCACGCGCCGCCGAGGATCCGGTTCTCGTGGGGGCATGACCTGAATTTCGTAGCCATCGTGGAGAGCGTCCAGGAGAAGTTCACGCTCTTCAGCCCGGACGGCACCCCGCTGCGCGCCACCCTGTCGGTGGTCCTGCGCGAGTACAAGACCCTGGAAGAACAGCTGACCGACCTCAAGCTGCAAAGCCCCGACCACACCAAGCGCCGTGTCACCCAGCAGGGTGACACGCTCGCGCGTATCGCTGCCGATGAGTACGGGGACCCCACCGAATGGCGTCTGATCGCGGACGCGAACAGCGCCGAGCTCGACGATCCACTGCGTATCCCGCCGGGCACGGTCCTGCGCATCCCGCCGATCGCCATCGTCAGCGGCGGCCCGGGGAGCGTGGTCACGCCATGACCGTGGATCAGGCCCGCTCGGTCGCCGCCGGGAATGACTTCTACGTCCCGGCCTTCAAGGTGCAGATCCGGAACCGGGTGCTGCCATCAGATGTCATCCGGGATGTCATGCAGGTCACCTACAAGGACAGCATCGAGGAGATCGACAGTTTCGAGCTGACGGTCAACAACTGGGACGCTGAGAAGCGCGGCTACAAGTACAGCGACGGCGACCTGTTCCTGCCGGGCCGGGACCTGGAGCTGTGGATGGGGTACTACGGCAAGCCGCCGCTACGGCTCATGCTGAAGGGCAAGATCAAATCCCTCCGCCCGACGTTCCCGGCGGGCGGCCAGTCCACGCTCGCGGTCAGCGGGCTGAACGTCCTGGACCAGTACCGGACCAAGCAGGAGTCCCACTCCTACCCGCAGATGACCGACAGTGAGATCGCCCAGCAGATCGCCAGACGCCTGGGCACCACGGTACGCATCGACCCAGCATCCGCGGCCAAGGAGCCCCGCTACGAGTACCTGCTGCAAAAGAACGAGTACGACATCGTCTTCTTGCTTCTGCGGGCCCGGGCCGAAGGCTACGACCTTTTCGTCGAGGAGGTCGACCAGGGTGGCAGGGCGGGTGAGTCCCGCCTGTTCTTCGGCCCATCGGTCAACGTCGGCAAGGCCAGCTTCCTGCTCCGCTACGGCGCCTCGCTGACCGAGTTCCAGCCCAACCTCGACACCTCCCATCAGGTTGGCAAGGTCACGGTCCACGCTTGGGACCAGGAGCGCAAGCAGAAGATCAGCCACACAGCCACGCGCAGCGAGCTCACCACTCAGGGCGTTGGCGATCGGGGCGGCCAGCCGGCCATCGAGCAGTCGTTCCAGGACCGGGAAGAAGTCGTCGCCCACGGCCGGGTGGTCAGCGACCAGGAGGCCAGGCGGCTGGCCGCCGAGCAGTTCGAGCAGATCGCAAAGCAGCTGCTCACCGGATCCGGGTCGACGGTTGGGCTGCCTGACCTGAGGGCCGGCTCGGTGCTCCAGATCGACGGCCTGGGCGCCCGGTTCAGCGGTCGCTACTTCGTCACCGCCACCACTCACACGATCGGGGACAGCGGCTACACAACGGCGTTCGACTGCCGCCGGGAGGAGCTGAGGAACTCATGATCGACGAGCAGGGTAATGGAATCCTCGCCGGGATCGTGACCGACCTCGACGACCCCGAGAAAATCGGGCGGATCCGGGTGCAGTTCCCCGTTCTCGGCGGCGAGCAGAGCTACTGGGCGCGGCTGGTCAGCCCCATGGCCGGCGCACGCCGCGGCGTCTTTCTCCGCCCGGAAGTGGGCGATGAGGTACTGGTCGTGTTCGAACATGGCGACCCGCGCCGCGCTTACATCCTGGGCAGCGTCTGGAGCAAGACAGACCCCCCGCCCGCGGACGACGGTCAGACGACCAAGAACAACTGGCGGTTCTGGGTCTCCCGATCGGGCGCGGTGTGCAGGTTCGACGACACCGCAGGCGCTGAGAAGGTCGAGGTCATCGACAAGGACGGCACCCGGAAGATCGTCGTCGACAGCGCAGGCTCCAAGATCCAGCTGTCCTGCAGCCAGGGTGATATCGAGCTGTCCGCGCCGAACGGCACCGTCAAGATCACCGCGAGGAATGTCGAGGTGCAGGCGTCCCAGGGGGCCAAGGTCGATGGCGGCCCGAGCCTTGAGATCAAAGGTGGCCAGGTGAATATCAACTGACCTTCCGCCGCGGCGGACGGCAATCTCGGCAACGCCAACGGAGATGAGTAGAGGGGACGGGACAGTGGGGCAGCCAGCCGCGAAGCAGGGCGACACCATCACTGCGACCGACACGCACCTGATCCAGACCGGGACCGCGGTGGTGCCGATGACGTTCCCGTTCAACGGGATCATCGACGGCGGCCTCAGCTCCGATGTGCAGATAGAGAGCAGGAAGGCGGCAACGGTCGGCAGCACGGCGACCAATACCCCGCCCCACGTCGGAAGCTTTGTCAACCCGCCGTCCAACAAGGGCCAGATCCTGTTCGGCAGCACGAGCGTGCTCATCAACGGCAAGCCCGCCGCCCGGTCCGGCGATATCGCGCAGACCTGCAACGACCCGGTGGACCTTCCGGTCGGGACCGTCGTCTCGTCGAGCACAGTCTTGATCGGGGGATGAGATGGACACCGACATCATCGGCCGCGGCTGGCCGTTCCCGGTGTGGCGGGGCACCTCTGGCTCGCTGGCGTTCCTGGGCGGGGAGGAAAAGATCCGGCAGAGCATCCAGCTGATCCTCAGCACCGCCCCCGGCGAGCGGCAGATGCGGCCGGACTTCGGATGCGGGATCCACGACCTGGTGTTCGCCCCCAACACGGTGGCTGTACGTGGCCTGGTCCAGCAGAAGGTCCGGGAGGCGCTGGTCCGGTGGGAGCCGAGGATCGATGTTCTTGACGTCCGCGTCGACAGCCCGCCGGGGCGGCGCAACTACCTGGAGATCCGGGTGGACTACCGGATCCGCGCGACCAACGCGTCCTCAAACCTCGTCTACCAGTTCGCCTTCCTGGGCAGCGAGAGCGCGAGCTGAGGAGGCCGTCATGCCGCTGGTACCGCCTGTTCTCGACAGCCGGACCTTCCAACAGCTCGTCGACCGCGCGCTGCAGCGGATCCCGCACTACACACCGGAGTGGACCGATTACAACCTGAGCGATCCCGGCGTGACCCTCATCGACTTGTTCGCCTGGCTCACGGAGCTGATGTTCTACCAGCTCAACCGGGTACCCGACCTCAACTACATCAAGTTCCTCCAGCTCATCGGGCTTGAACTGCAGCCGGCGCAGCCGGCGGTGGCGGACCTGACGTTTAGCCCGCAGCCGAACGCGAACGTAGCGCCTGTCCCGCAGGGCACCCAGGTGGGGGGGCAGCCGTCCGGTGGCGGCCAGCAGGTGGTCTTCGAGACCCAGGAAGGGCTGGATCTGATCCGGCTGGCGCTCACGGACGTGCGGGTCTTCGACGGAGCCGCCTACGCGGACGTCACCGATGCCAACGGGACCGGGGGCGCGACTTACCGGCCCTTCGGCTGGGTGCCGCAGGTCGGCAGCGCGCTCTACCTCGGCTTCTCCCAGACCGACCCGCCCACGACCGGGACGCTGTTTCCGCAGGACATGCGGTTCTGCCTGTTCCGGCCCGCCAGCACGCAGACCGGCCAGGCGCAGAGCGCCGCCGGAGCCGAAAGCCCTGCGACGCCACCGGTTCAGATCGCCTGGGAGTACCGGCCCTCTGCGACCCGGTGGAAGCGGCTGAACGTGCTGCGCGATGACACCGTGGCCTTCACACGCGGCGGCTACGTCCTCGTGCAAGGGCCTGCCGATCCCATACTCACCACAGAGGCCAACCGCGAGGGGGAACGGATCTGGCTGCGGGCTCGCCTAGTCTCGGGCGCCTACCCGTCCCGTACCCCGCCCGAGATCGACGCGCTCCGCCCGAACACGGTCAGTGCGAAGCAGCTCACCACCGTCCACGACGAATCGCTTGGCCTGAGCGACGGACGCCCGAGCCAGGTCTTCCGGCTCCGGCAGCAGCCGGTCATCGCCGACTCGCTGCAGATAACCGTGGCCGAGCCGGAGGAGACCACGCCATGGAAGCACGTCCCCGACTTCCTCTCCTCAGGCCCGGACGACAAGGCCTACACCCTTGACCCGGCCACTGGGGAGATCCAGTTCGGCGACGGGAACAACGGCCGGATCCCGGTGGATGGCTCGGAGGTGGTGGCCGTCGTGTACCAGGCCGGTGGCGGCGCGGCGGGCAATGTGGCCGCCGGTGCGCTCACCACGCTGCCGTCGCCGGTGGCCGGGATCGCCAGCGTCACCAACGAGCAGCCAGCCGTGGGCGGCCGCGACCAGCAGGATCTCGAGGCTCTCAAGCAGCAGGCGCCAGCCGAGCTGCGGCGGCGCAGCAGGGCGGTAACCACTGAGGACTTCGCTTCCCTGGCCGACGAGGCGGGCAGCGTGGCCAGGGCTACCGCGATCGCCCTGGCGCACCCCGATCACCCTGGAGTCGAGGTGGCCGGCGCGGTCACTGTCGTGATCGTCCCGGACGCCGATGAAGTGCCGCCCATCCCATCCGACGGCCTGATCCACGAGGTGTGCCAGTACTTCCAGCAGTACCGGCTGATCACCACCGAGCTCTTCGTCAAGGGGCCCGCTTACACACAGGTGAAGGTGCACGCCGCCGTCAGTGCCCACAGCTATGCGGCTTTCGACGCCGTCTCGGAGCAGGTCCAGGACGCGATCAATCACTACCTCGCGCCACTGACGCGGGACACGCCCTCGGCCGCGCCGGTACCGCCGGCCACCTCGGCCACGACCGTGCAGGCCGGAACACCGGTCGAGACACCCCCAGCGGAGGTGATCGGTGGATGGGACTTCGGCCGTGACCTGCACCCGACGAACCTCTACAGCGTGATCCTCGGCGTCGCCGACGTCGTGTCCGTGGACTCGCTGGCACTGACCGTCGGCACTCAGCCCTGGGACCAGCTGGAGGAACCCGTGGCGCTGCCGCCCGATGGCCTGTTCTACGGCGTCGACCATGAAATCACCGTGACCCCGGAGCAGGACCTGTGACCCCGGCAGCGGGCAGCGACCCGGCATCATGGCTGCTCGACGGGCGCACGGGCTGGCGGACCGCGGTCCCCCAAGGGGTGAGCGTGGGCCGGAGCCTGCGGCTTGGTGCCGCGCCAGGCGGTCCGCACTCCGTCGACTCGCGTGGCGGCAGCCTCGGCGGGCTCACCCTGCCAAGCGGTGTGGCGGCCGGCCAGAACGGCCATGTCTACCTGCTCGGCCGCACCCGGATCCGCCAGCTTGACCCGCTCCGTGCGGCATTTGTGCCGCTGCCGGGCATCGGCGGCCGCGGAGTCGACGCCCGGCGCCTGCGGCGGCCACGCGGGCTGGCGATCGTCGGCCGGGACCTCTACGTTGCCGACACCGGTCACGCGCGCGTCACGGTGTTCGCGCTCGACGGCCTTGCCGTGCGTCATGTGTGGCGGGGTGAGAGCGTGTCCGGTACCCAGCCGGGAGTGCCTCGCCCCAGGCCGTGGCGGCCGGTCGACGTAGCTGCCCACGGAGATACCGGGTACGTGCTCGACCAGCGGCACGGACGGGTGTACGCACACCTGCGGGGGGCGGAAGGGCTGCGGCTCGTGGTGGCCAACCCGGGAGCGGCCGGCCGGTGGACGCGGCTGGCCGTCGACCGGGACGGCCGCCTGTACCTGTTCGACCGGTCAGCCTGCCGGCTCGACGCCTACGACCCGCAGGGCACAAGCCTCGGGCCCATCCCGGAGGCCGACGATGTGCGGGACCGGTTCGACCCGCCGCCCGTCCGCGTGGACCACCTGGACCGCCTGCAACTGCCCGCGGGTACCGCCGGCCTGCCGGCGGGCACGGGCGGGCTGCTGGTGGACCGCGAGGGCCGGCCCGCCCGGGTCCGGGACAGCGACCCGCCACCCCCACCTGCCTACCTCACATCTGGCAGCTGGATCAGCAACGCCCTCGATAGCGCGATCGAGGACTGCCAGTGGCACCGGATCGAGTTCAGCCTCGGGCAGTTGCCGGCGGGGACCCGGATCAAGGTGCTGACCCACGCCGGGCCGGTTCCCCAGCCCGGCACCGAGCTCACGGGCTTGCGCGACGAGCTGTGGGACACCAACTACACCGAGACCGGCGCCATGCAGCGGCCCAGCCCCGGCGGCGCTCCGTTTAACGGCCACCGCGAGCTGCTCGTGCAGAGCCACCCGGCGCGTTACCTCTGGCTCAGGATCGTCCTCGAGGGGGACGGGTCCGCCACCCCGGCCGTGGACCGCGTCCGGGTCCACTACCCCCGCGAGTCATACCTCAGCTACCTTCCCGCGGTCTACTCCGCGGATGACGAAAGCCGGTGGTTCCTGGAACGCTTCCTTTCGATCTTCCAGACCGAATGGGATGCACTGCAGCAAAAAGTCGCCACCAGCGCACGCTTCTTCGACCCCGCCGCGGTGCCGCCTGGCAAAGCGCTTGCCTACCTAGCCGATTTGCTGGCTGTGCGGCTGGAAGGGACCTGGTCGGCCGAGCAGAACCGGCGCCTGGTCGAGGCCGCCCCGCCCAACGTCCCGCGCCGCGGCACCGTCGCCGGGCTGCGTGCACAGGTCCGCGTCTACCTGCAGAACCTGACCGGCCTGCAGGCCGATGCGCTCGCCGGGCAGCCGGTGATCGTCGAATCGTTCCGCGAGCGCGACCACCTCATGCTTTCCACGGCCGGCGTTGACCGGCTCGGTGCCAGCCCGCCGCTGTGGAGCCCGAGCGCCGTGGGACGGCTTCAGCTCGGCGGCTACGCGACCGTCGGGGAGGCCCAGCTGGTCTCGGTCGGCGACCCGGAGCACGATCTCTTCGGCGCGTACGCGCACCGTTTCTCCGTGTTCGTGCCTGCCGCCTGGGTCCCCGACCTCGCCACAGAGCGGATGGTCCGCCGGGTACTGGAACGGGAGAAGCCCGCCCACACCCAGTACGCGCTGTGCCTCGTCGAGGCCCGGCTCAGGGTGGGTGTCCAGTCAACCGTTGGTGTGGACACGATTGTCGGCGGTTACCCGGCCACCCGCCTGACGGACACGGGCACCGACCCGGGAGCCAGCTCCAGCCGGGCGCCGAGCGGCCGTCTCGGTTTCGACACGCTGCTCACCATGCGCGCTGGGGCCCGGCCCCAGCAGGTGGGCCGCGGCGGCGTGGTCGGCACGACCACGGCCGTGACCTGAGGCGCGAGCCAAAGGGAAGGAGGAAAGCAGGATGGGAGGCAGGGAACCCGGTGCGGTCTGCTCGTTGGGCTGTGAACCGGTAGTAACCGAACGCAACCGGTACTTCGACGGTAAGTTCATGACCGCCCGCGACTTCCGGGCCGACCCGGACTACCTGCTCAGCCATCAGCGCCTGCATCAGCGGCTGCTGCACGGCTGGGGAATCGTCTGCGGTCTGGACGTTATCCGCCACCCGAACCCCCGGTGCCCCCGCTGGATCATTGTGACCTCGGGGATCGCCATCGACTGCTGTGGCCGTGAGCTGATCCTGGAGCGTGACACCCCCTTCCAGCTCCCGCCGTGTGAGGACGACTGCGGTGGGGGGAAGGACTGCGGTAACGGTGCCGGTCAGGCCGACGAGCCACTACTCGTCCTCCTGCGTTACGTGGAGCATGCCGTCGAGAAGGTTCCGGTCCTGTTTCACGAGGGCGGATGCGATCCGGCCCGCAATGAAGCCAACCGGATCCGGGAAGCGGCGGAACTGTGCTTGCGGCCGCTGCATGACGTCGGTCCCGGTTGCTGGCGGCAGCCCGGCGGTGACATGCCGGGGGAGTGCGCCGATGATGGTACCGACGAGTGCGCCGACGGTGGCGGGGGCGAGCCAGCCCCCGGTGTCCAGTGTCTTCACCCTGATTGCCCGTGCGGCGATGCAGTGCCGCTCGCGCTGATCATCGGCGCAGCGGAATGCGGGTCAGGATTCGAGATCGACACCAGCGGCCGGCGTAAGCTGCCCCCCGCTGGTCAGCAACTGACCCATGTCATTGGGATCAACTGGCCGCACGGCGGTTCGCTCAGCCTGGACGAACTGCAAGAGCGTGACCGTCGGCTAGAGGTGCGGTTCGACGGGCGGCTGGCACCCGGAGAAAGCGACGCGACCGGGGTTAACGAGTACACATTCCAGGTCGAGTGGGGTAACCCGCTGGAGGGCGAACGCGACGTCCTGCGCTACGACCCCGACTATCCACCAACCGTCGTGGACGGCTGCCGTGCCATCTTCACGATCCACCCGGACTATCTGGGCGGGATGCGCCGGCGCAGCACGATCGCGGGCAGCACAGTCTTCGTGACACTGCACTGCGACTTCATGGTCGACGGCCACAACCACGCTGTCGACGGCAATCACCTGGGCGGCCGTCTGCCGTCCGGCGACGGCGTTCCCGGTGGCGACTTTGTGAGCTGGTTCCGCGTCACCTACGGCGAGGGGAATGGGGAGGAACAGGCATGACGGCCACCCCACCGGCTGCCCGCACCGGCAGCTGCACCTGCCAGCAAGGCTGCGCGCAAGAGGAGTGCTGTGCGCTGGACTGTCTCGTCAGGCCGAGGTTCTTCAGTGGTCAGCTACTGACCGATTCCGACCTTGGCCAGCTGGTCACCTGGACCTCCGACAAGCTCCGACTCGGCCGCTACCGGTACGGCTGGGGGGTCGTGTGCGGCTTGGAGGTTCGGTGCGATCCGGCGAACCCCGGATATGGCGTGTCCTGCTGCGGCGAAGACATCGTCGTCTGCGAAGACGCCAAGCTCGATCTCAGCGGTGCCTGCTCACAGCCGGGTGACCCGTGCGCGGATCCCGGTGCCCCGGTGCCCACGACGGCGCCGTCCGCTGCATCGGCTGCCGGGGCGAAGGGGTTTCCGCCGTGGCCCGCTGAGCCGGTGATCGTGGACGTCACGGTCGCCTACGCGACCGCCCAGACCGATCCCACGACTCCGCTCGCCCCGAGCACCTGCGGTCAGCGGAACGGGTGTGAATTCGGCCGGGTACGCGAGACATCCGTCGTCAGCTACGCCCCGGGGGTGGCAGGTACCGATCCCGTCAAGGCGGCCGCAGAACGGTGGCTGGATGGCTACAACCAGTGCACCGATGTGTTGCGCCAGTTCCGTGACACCTTCACCTCCTACAGCGCCAACGGCGAGGAGATCCGGCGCTGGCTCCAGGGCTGGATCAGCAAACACCGTCTTACCAGTTTCTGCTTCCTGGCCGATGAACTCGCCACTATGAACGCCCGGGTGCTGGCCGACGAGCGTGAGCTGGTGAAGATCCTCTTCTATCTAGTGCAGGACTGCCGAAACTCCTATCTGACCTGCGCGTGCTTCGCTTGCGGGACGGGGACAGGTGTGCCGCTGGCCCGGGTCTTGCTCCGGCCGTCACCGAACGGCGGCAGCGGATGCTCGGTGTTCGAGATCGATGCGTACCCGCCGTACCGGCAGCCGCTGCATCAGCAGTGCTGGCCGGCGCTGCCCGGGACGGTCAACGGCGCCCGGGTCATCTGGCACCGGTGGGAGGATGCCTGCACCACACTCGCCGGACTCGGCGTGGCACTCAATCACCGGGAGGAGTTCACCTTCCCCAACACGCTCGCAGGACTGGCTGACCTCCTGAGACGGTCCCCCTTCCTCAGGTGCGGGGAGCGGGCCACGCCGCAGGTCATCAGCGGGCTGCTGGGGCATCGGGTCGTCGGCTTCTGGAACGCTCCGAACGATGACCTGACGCGGATCTCCGGCATCGGCCGGGGCCGGGCGGAGCAGCTGCGCAGCCGCGGGATCCGCAGCTATCAAGACTTCGCCGCCTCCCCGAATGACCTGCTCCGTGAGGTCTTCCCGGCCACCCTCCGCGACGACGCGCTGGCGGCAATGCAGAAGCAGGCCAGGGAATTCGGCAATGAGTGAGCCTGCCGCCGGGCCCCCAGCCCGCCCGCGCTACCTTGAGGGCCAGATCCTCCAGGCCCAGGACCTGCTGGAGGAGCAGGCCTACCGGATCCGCGCACGCCGCTGCCACGCTATCGGCGAGCACCGCTGGGGCATTGCCCAGGGGCTGGTGCTGGTCACCCGCAACGATGGAGGGATCACACTCCAGCCCGGCGCGGCGGTCGACGGGTATGGCAGGACGCTGCTGGTTCCCGAGCCCGTGGAGGTGCCGGCCCCGGTCCTCGACGCGCACGGGCCACTGGTCGACCTGTGGCTCGGCTACTGCCGCGAGCCAGACACCCCCGGGCAGCGCGGGACATGGCCGTGCGGGCCCGGACGGGACACCCGGTGGCGGGAACGGGCTGTGCTCCGGCTGTCACCGGCGGCAGCGGGCGACGTCGATCCTCGGCGGCCGCCCGGGGTCCCGCAGCCGGACCTGGACTTCCCTCCGCATCTAGCGCCACCCGACGACCCTGCCCGGCAGTGGCCGGTCTACCTGGGCCGGCTCGACCGGCAAACCGGGGCGCTCGGCGGCACCCGCCCGTATATAGGTCTGGTCGGTGATGCTGTCGTGGCGCCGTCCGGACGGGCGCATATGCAGGTCGACGACGGAGGCCGGTTCGTGGTCGGCGTCGCCGGGCCAGCGGCGCCCGCCGGATCCGGGCCGGCCGACAGGCTTGTGGTCGACACCACTGCAACGACGGTTACCGGTCACACCTCAGTTGGCGAAGGGCTCAGCCTCAAGGCGGCAGCCCAGGGCGCTACCGGCGCCAACCGTATCGTTTTCGAGCCCACGCCCAGCCCGGCAGCGGCCGCGCCGTGGACGATCCGCCGCGTCGCATCCCCAGCCCGGCAGCTGCGCGTAGAGATCCGTGACCCAGGCAAGCAGGCGAACCCGGCCAACTACCGGCTGGTCGTCGGCAAGACGGTTGATGGCACGTTCAGGCCGTGCCTCAGTGTGGATGCGAAGTGCCAGACGACGATCTACCGCGACCTGGTCGTCACAGGCCGGATCGCCCTTGGCCCGATTCCTGCTGACCCCAACGATCCGCGTTTCGTTGCGGCGGTCATCGACCAGTGGATGCCCGGAGTCAGCACGGCGGCCACCGGGATTGACACCTGGTATAACACTTCGCTGGCCGCGACTGTGGAGTCTGCTGAGACCCCAAAGGCCGGCGTGCTCTTCCACTATCAGCTGCAGGTATCGAATACCGGAAATGAACCGGTGACGGACATCGAGGTCGTCGATACCGTCACGATCGATGGCGGTTCCTTGAAGTCCACGCGGTCGACGCTGCCCCGCCTCGACCCCGACGGGCACGGGGCGGTTCCCCGCACATTTATCCCTCCACCCGACTCGGGCGGGGGGAAGCTCCTCGTTTCAGTGACCGTCTTGGGCGTCGGCCCAGTTCTTCCGCCTGTTTCCGCGACCGGGAGCAAAGAATTCGACATCGAGGTACAGATACTGTGAACGACGTCGTGACCAGGGATAACTACTACGACCGGCAGTTCCTGCGGCCCGAGGACTTCATCGATGAGCAGGCTTATCACATGGCCATGCGCCGCGATCACAACATCGCTGGGCATTCGTGGGGCATCGTTGAAGGCCTGGCGATCGCCGTCACCGACGGCACACCGTACGTCCTGCCCGGCACCGCCATCGACGGCTATGGACGCGAGCTCATTCTCACGGATCTCACTCCGGTGCCGGTGCAGCGGTTCGCCCAGGCCGGCCAGGACCTCCTCGACGTGTGGCTGTACTACGAACGCGTCGCCAGCGAGTCCGCACCCGCGGGCTACACCGGCTGCGGGACGACCAGTTCGCTGTTCTACCGGTGGGTGGAGCAGCCGGTGGTCCGGTTGCTTCCCCCCGGCGATGACGACCCGCCAGGCCGGCGCGCTCCGCCCGAGGTCCCCGACGCGGACATCGGTTTTCCCCCGAGCCGGCTTCCTCCTGACGACCCGGCCCGTCCCTGGCCGGTGTTCCTCGGCCAACTCCAGCAGGACCGGTCCGGGTCCCAGCCTGCCTACGTGGCCGACCTGGCCGGCCGCCCGTACGTTGGGCTAGTCGGCGAACAGGTAGTGGCACCATCCGGGCGGGCCCGGCTGCAAATCGGAGCCGAACAGGATGACGACCCAGGGCGGTTCGCCGTGTGGGTTCCCGCAGACGACCCAGCCGGGCCGCAGCTCCAGATCGACGACAGCGGCGAGGTCGGCATTCGCGGAAACCTGACTGTCGACGGCGACGTGACCATCGACGGCGCCATCGAGCTCGGGGCAGGGACAGCGCAGGCTGGGCCATCCCCATGGAGCATCTCCCACGTCCAGCCGGACAACGGCGAGGAACTGCGCGTCGAGCTGCCCGCTGCAGGCGATGCCGCGCAGGTCGTCGTCGGTCACTGGGATGCCGACACCAACCAATTCCAGCCCTGCCTGACGGTCGGGGCCGACTGCACTGTGACGCTGGCCGGAGACCTGGTCGTGGAGGGCTCGGTGACGATGCACGGCGAGCTTTTCGCCCCTGGGCTGGGACCGGAGGCGACGCGCGCCGCTATGTCCAGCTTCCTCACCGGGGTGGGTACTGCGAGCACCCTGCTCGACCGGTTCTACCAGAGCCCGTTCGCTGAGGCTCTTACCTCGGAGGCCGGGCTGCTCCGCCTCGCCCGGGACCTCGCTGGCAACCCCGGCCGGCGGGCGGCGTTCGCAGCCCTGGTCAAGGAAACCCATCCGGACCTCGCCGGACGGCTAGCTGAGGAGCTGCGCCCCGGCCCGGGGGAAACCTGAGGTGGACAGCAGGATGGGCCGTCTGCACTGCCGTTACAACCTGAGCGGAGCCGACACGACAGGCGTGCGCGCGCGGCTGGACCGGGTCGCCACGCAGGCAGTGCTGCGGGCCGGCCACGCTCTGCAGGAACTGCTGGGGGATACTCCCGCGGTGTATGTGCTGCGCGACGTGACCACGCAGCACAGCTGGAGCATGGCCCAGGTGAGCGACGACGAGCTGGGGGAACTGTGGGGACGCGGCATTGCCGCAGCCCTCGTGCGGGCCATCGCGAGCGACCCAGGTGGCGGCGCCAACCTCGTTCAGTTCAGCGACCATGCCGACTTCGTCGCGAGCTTCGTCGCCGATCTGATGGACGGCAGCGCCTGGAGCTGCTGGTGGTATGGGGTGTTCGCGCCGTACGCCGCCCGGCCCCGGCGGCAGGCGCTGCTGGACGTGCTGCTTGAGCACCGCGCCGGGCTGGCCGGCATCCTCGCGGTGCTTCACCGCCGCGGAGCACTGGGCCCTGTCGTCGAGGCCCTTGGCGAACCCGCGCGCCGCGTCCTGTGGGGAGCACCGGATGTCCCGCCCGCAGCAGGCCGGGAAGCGGTCCGCCCGCTCTTCGCCGCGGCGGTCGAACTGGCGCGTGCCCTGGGCCTGTGGACGGGACGCCTGGATCTGACGCCGGCAATGGAGCATTACGCGGCCAGCG
>Ga0335073_10001955_pt1 | contig 28074 bp, 29 predicted proteins | sample Lox_Sample_22_FD_207093 | JGI IMG/M metagenome (GOLD analysis project Ga0335073, IMG submission 207093) | Soil microbial communities from Loxahatchee National Wildlife Refuge, Florida, United States - Lox_Sample_2.2 | ecosystem: Environmental > Terrestrial > Soil > Wetlands | place: USA...
GGCTGGTTTCGGGAGCCGTCGATCAGATGACGCCCGATCAGGTGTCAATCGTGAATGCGGACACGGACCAGTCACTCAATCACACCGGGCCAGATGATGGCTCGACAGAAGGGAGCACGCTCACCGATCGACTGATCAGCACGCTCGAGCCGATTGTGGGTGCGGACAAGATTCGCGCGACGGTGAACGTCGATTACGACCAGGGAACGACGGACGAGAGCCAGGAGAAATACGATCCCGCAGTGAGTGCGCTGCTAAGCGATCAGAAATCCGATGAACAAGCTGGAAGCGGCGCGATTCCATCGGGCGTACCGGGAACGTCGAGCAATATTCCGGCAGCGAAGCCGGCGAAGAACGGGAGCAATCCCCCCACGACCACGAGCGCCGCACAGGCCGTAAATTCTCAGCATTCGACGACAGAAAGCGCGCAATACGGGGTGAACAAGACGATCGTCCACACCGTGACCCCGGCCGGACGCATCGCACGCCTCTCCGCCGCCATTCTGGTTGACGACGAGCTGGTGAAGTCCACGCAAAAAGGCAAAGTGACCTGGACGCGGCAAAAGCGGTCGCAGGAACAACTCGACAAGATCCGCGACCTGGCGGAAGCCGCGATCGGCTTCGACGCGAAGCGGGGCGACACCATCAGCGTTCAGGCTATGCCGTTCGATACCGACGTGACGGATGCCGACGTTCCAACGCGGAATTTGGGAGTCCAGGTGCAGAAGGCAGTGTCGGACTACTCTCCGCTTCTGCGGCCGGTTTCATTACTGGCCCTGTTTGGTCTGGCCTATCTTTTCGTGATTCGCCCGGTGCAGAAGCATGTGCTTGCTCCGGGTCAGGCGCCGGCGAGGATCGAGGCTGCGCTGCCCGCCGCAACGGGCGAACTGTCTGGCGGCGTGACGCACACTCTCGGCAGCGGCACGGCAAGAGCCGCGCAACTGAAGGAGCAGACGGCGGATTTGATCCGGAAGAATCCGGTCCAGACAGCGCGGGCGCTGCAGGCGTGGCTGCGTGAGGAGCCCTCATGAGCACGATGGGTGTGATCCCATTCACCGGCACCCGCAAAGCCGCGATTCTACTCTCGCTTCTGGGAGAAGATGCAGCCGCGCCAATTCTTCGCAATCTTCCCGAAGACGATCTGGAGCGCATCGCCGAAGAGATCACGCAGCTGGGGCAGATCCCCTTCGAGGCCACCCTCCAGGTGCTGGAGGAGTACCAGCAGATGATGACCGCGCAGGAGTTTATCGCGGTTGGCGGTCAGGACGTCGCGGTCCGGTTGCTGGTGAAGGCCTTCGGCGAGGCGGGCGCTCAAAACATGGTGGATCGCCTTGCGCGCGAAGACGAAGCAAAATCTCTGCGGGTGGATTCGCTGAAGAAAGCCGATCCCCAGCAGCTGGCGCGATTCCTGGTCGGGGAACACTCGCAGACGAAGGCATTGATCCTGAGCCACATGGATGCGAAGCAGGCATCGGCGCTGCTGATGAAACTGGAGCCGGAAGTGCGTGCCGACTGCGTGCGCCGGCTTGCCAATCTGGGTCAGTTTTCGCCCGAAGTTGCGGCAAAAGTGTCGTCGCTGCTGAACCGGCGGCTGCGTTCGGTCGGCGAGCAATCGAAGCGCGCGAACTCCGGATTTCGCAACATCGCCGAGCTGATGAATCGGCTCGATCCGCTCACGGCGCGGGAAATTCTGGAAACCATCGATCGCGACGACCCAAAGCTGGCAATTAACATCCGCGACCTGATGTTCACCTTCGACAATTTTCTCGAGGTTCCCGAGCACCAGATGCGCGAACTGATGGGCGGAATCGACAAGAACACCCTGATGCTGGCCCTGAAGGGTGCGAGCGAAGACCTGAAGAGTCATTTCTACCGGACCATGTCATCGCGGGCGGTGGAGATGATGAAAGAGGACTCCGAAGTGATGGGCCCGGTACGCAGCAAAGATGTTGCCAAGGCGCAGGCGGAGATCGTCGCTATTGCGCGCAAGCTGGAAGCGGAAGGAAAACTTGTGCTGAAGAGCGAGGGAGAAGACGAGTATGTCCTCTAACGTGGAGTTCAGCGGCGCCCTGAACGTGCCGATTGCAGCGCTGCAGTATCGCGACATTGCCGGACGCTCGCTTAGCGATCTTGTGCAAAGCGACTCCGACAGCTCGATAACCGGCGGGCGAGGACGTCAGCGCGTCGATGTCGAGATGTCCGAAGCAGAATTTGCCGCGCGGATCGCAATGGAGCGGGCCGAGGCGACGGCACAGGCGGAGCAAAGACTCCGCCAGGAACTCGACCAGAAGGTGCAGGCGGCGCGGTCAGCAATCGCCGAAACGATTCGCGAATTCGCCGAGCAGCGAAAGGACTATTTCACGCGCGTGGAGGGCGAGATCGTACAGCTCTCGCTGTCAATTGCGGCGAAGATCCTGCATCGCGAGGCTCAGGTGGATCCGATGCTGGTGGCCACGCTAGTTCGGATGGCGGTAGCGAAGCTCCACGAGGATTCGAAGGTGACGGTGCGCGTTCCGGTCGGCCGCGGAGCCAGCTGGACGCAGTTTTTTGCGGGGCAAGTGAAGACCGCGCAGGTGGACGTGGTGGAAGACCCGCAGCTGAGCAGTCAGGATTGCATTCTTGAAACGGAACTCGGCGCCGCCAATTTCGGTCTGGAGCCACAATTGAAGGAACTGGAGCAGGGATTCTTTGATCTGCTCGCGCTGAGGCCGGCCAGTCGATGAGCCGGCCGCTGCTCGCTCCGTATACGCACCATCTGGAGGCGGGGTCGACCCTGCGCTGGAAAGGCCGCGTAAATCAGGTTGTCGGCAATCTGGTCGAATCGAGCGGCCCGTTCTGCTCGGTCGGTGAGTCGTGCGAAATTCAGAGCGCGAGCGGGCAGAGCTATGCCGGCGAGATCATCGGGTTCCGCGGATCGACGATGTTGTCGATGACCGCGGATCAGCCGCGGGGAATCCGCTTCGGCGATCGGATCGTGACGTGGGGGGCGCGGCCGTCGATTCGCGTAGGCCCGGGACTGCTGGGGCGCGTGATCGACACCACGGGCAATCCGCTGGACGGAAAGGGAGATTATCGAGCGACCCATGCCGTCGCCATCGACGGCTCGGCGCCGCTGCCCCTCGATCGGGTGCCGATTCGCGAGCCGCTTGGCTGCGGCATTCGCGCGATCGACGGATTTCTGACCTGCGGTCTCGGCCAGCGCGTGGGAATCTTTGGAGGCAGCGGCGTTGGCAAAAGCACGCTGATCGGCATGATGGCGCGCGGCACCGCGGCCGATCTCACGATTCTCGCGCTGGTAGGAGAGCGGGGCCGCGAAGTGGGCGAGTTTCTTGAGGTGCTGGGCGAAGAGGGTTTGCGCCGCGCCGTGGTCCTTGTTTCCACATCGGATCAGTCGCCGCTGTTGCGGATTCACGCAGCGCTGGCGGCGACAGCAGTGGCCGAGTATTTCGCGAGCCTCGGCAAAAACGTGCTGTTGATCGTTGACTCGCTCACGCGTTTTGCAATGGCTCAGCGGGAGATCGGCCTTGCCGCGGGTGAGCCGCCCACGGCGAAGGGCTACACACCGTCGGTTCTGAATATGCTGGCGCGGCTGGTGGAGCGCGCAGGCAACTTTTCGCAGGGAAGCATCACCGCGTTTTACACGGTTCTGATGGAAGGCGACGATCAGCAGGATCCGGTTGTCGATACGGTGCGGTCTCTGCTCGACGGCCATGTGGTGCTCGACAGAAATCTGGCCATGCGGAGCCACTATCCGCCCATCTCGATTCTTGACAGTCTCAGCCGGCTGATGTCCAGCCTGGCGAGCGAAGATCATCTCGCGAAATCGAAGGCCCTGCGGTTGCTCATGGCATCGTATGCGCGGTCGGAAGATCTGATTCGCATTGGCGCTTACCAGAAAAACACCGACCCGGTTCTCGATCAAGCGATCGCGAGCCTGCCGGCGCTTAACGCGTTCCTGCAGCAGAAGCCGCAGGAACTGAGCGAATACAGAGATGCTGTTGAGAAGATGATGTCCCTGCCTGGATAAACATGGCGTTCCGATTCAGCCTCGCGACCGTTCTCCGTTTCCGCGAAAGCATCGAGAAGCGGGAACAACTGGCTTTGCAGCAGGTACAGTTACAAATTGCTCAAACGCGGCGCGCCGTCGACGAGCTGACCGCTCAGATCGCTCGGGCCGAGCAAATCCGCGAGGAGACCATGCGGGAGCCCGTGCCGGCCGTGCATCTGCAGGCCATGGTGCGGGCGGCGGAAGCCGCCGCGGCGCACAGGAAGTCCCTCCTCGAAAACCTGCAGTCTCTGGAAAGGCTGCGCGTGGAGCGCATGAACGCCTATCAGGCGGCCCACCGCGGCCGGCGCATGCTGAGCGACATCGAGATGCAGCAGCGAGGTGCATACGAGCAGGAACGAACCCGCCAGCAGCAGAAATTCCTCGACGACATCTTCGTCGCCCGTCTCCAGCGGGACTAAAGTCACCGCGACAACCTCTACGCATCGCCAATCCCGGCGCGAGCTTCTGCTTGGGCGGAATTTCTCTCTTTCCCCGGTGATGCACGCCTACCGGAACTCGGCAAACGTTGCCCACCAGGACCGGCAAGGATTGCCGGGGAGATGGCTTGAGGGATTTGTAGCCAATACGGTGGCAAATATAACCCTCATAGAATCAATCAACCTCGCGACAGAACGAGCATGGCGGCAGGCGCGAAAATGCTGGCGTTCAACGTGCAATCAGTCGAGCGTGCGAATTGCGCTGCGAGCGATGACTACCTCGAACCCGAATCCGCTGCTCAGGGAAACCCAGCCGCCGGCTGCGAACTTCCTGTCGGTCCTGGCCAACACGGCGGGGCAAAGCGCGCAGTCGGCAGTGCCGGGGACGGGTACGGCCCAGCGGGACATCAATGCCGGCGCGAACGACAGCGGCCAGGGCGATCAGGGCCAGGCAGCATCGGCGACCTCCGGGCAAACCAGCCCTCAGGGAACTGGCGTGCAGTCACAGCCCTCCGTCGCGGCCGGCAATGCAGCGAAGGATCCGCCGGTTGATCGGCCGACGAACTCTGCGACCGACGGGAATGCCGCCGGCCACGCCGCCAATAGTAACAAGGACGCGAAAGCGGCGACGGCGCAGAGCGCGATCGCTTCATCGGCCGCCACTCTGATCGCGATGCGTCCCGAACTTCCGCCCACGCTGCCCATCGCAGCGCCGGCAGAACCGAGCACGAGCGCAGTAACACCGGAAACCGCGGTCAACGAAGCAGCAGTCAACAACGTACCGGCCGCAGTTTCGGAGATTACGACAGAGACCCACAGCGAAGGAGCAATTCCGGCCGCCGCAAAAAATCAAATTCAGCCGTCCCATGAAGTCCAGCCGAACGCTGAAGGGGGAAACACCGAAGCCTCCGCGGAACCAACGCCGGATTCGGCGACATCGCCTGCGGAAGCCGAGCAGGACGCCCTGGGAGCCGGCGTGACGGCTCGGGGATTCTCAGTGGTCGCGGATTTGCCTGCCGTGTTTCTTCTTCCAGATTTGGCGTCGCTGCCGAATACTGTGCCGGCCTCCTCCGCGGCAAAGCCGGTGCAGGCCGACGGCGTCAATGCGGCGAATATGCAAAGTGCCGCCCCGTCAGCGACGCCAGACAAAAGCCACTCCGCGAGTCCGGTCAGCGTCGCACAAAATGCCGGCACCCCAAGCAGCCCGCAGACCGGCGCGCAAGCTGGCGGACCATCCACGCAGCACACCCAAACGGAAGCGGCGCAGGCGCTGACCGATTCTGCATCGAAAAACACTCCCACGACGGCCCCGCCGATTGCCACGCCGGAAGCCCGCACGACGCCCCACGCGACCCCCGGCGATGAACGGTTCCCTGCCGATGCGATGCACGGGGAGTTGACGAACCCGGCAGAGGCAGGCGAAACAAGGGCCAGCGGGGGGATCAACACAGCTCAACTGATTCAAACCATGAGCCAGACCGAGATGCACGTCGGCCTACGGTCGGCGGAGTTTGGAGAAATCTCCATTCGCACAGCGCTCTCTCAGCAGCAAATGATTGCGCAGATCTCGGTGGATCACAGCGATCTCGGGCGAGCGATCGCTGCGGCAACGCCGGGCTTGCAAACCCGGCTGGGCCATGACTTCGGTGTGAACGCCTCGATCCAGGTGAATCAGACCGGAGCGTCGTCTTCAGGTGAACGAGGAGCTGCGCAGCAGCAGCAACAGCGGTCGCTGGCACGGCCTCTCGAGGTGGAAGGCGGAGTACCCCCGGTCGAAGCGGAGACCGCGGTCCTTCGCGCGGCGCCAGTCTCGCACGATCAGTACCGGTTGGATATCAGGGCATAAGGGAATTTCAGAAATCAAGAGGAACCGATCATGAACATTCAGGGCTACAGTCCGTTGATCAGCGCTCCGGTGCAGGCGCAGTCTGCCAGCTCCAGCGCGACTTCAGGATCGAACGCCACTTCGGGCACCAGCGCGAGCTCGGGCAGTTCGAACAGCAACAACAGTCTCTCGTCCGGCAGCCTGGAAACGACGTTTCTCAACCTGCTGGTCACCGAGCTCCAGAACCAGGATCCGACGCAGCCGGTGGATCCGACCGAAATGGTCAGCCAGATGGTTTCGCTCAACCAGCTCGATCAGCTCATTTCCATCAACCAGACTCTGACGAGCCTTACAGGAGCTGCCGAGACGGCGGCTACTTCCGGAAGCTCGTCGTCCGCTGTGACCGGAACCAGCAGTCCCGCGAGCGCGGCGGCGCAGGCCGCGGCCACGCCAAAATTCTTCGGCAATACCAGCGCAGTGCCGGGAGCGAATCCCGCCGCTGTGCCGCCGGGCATGCTGATGAATCTGTACGGCAACAGTGGTTTTCCCGTAAACAACTCAACCTTTGCCACTCAAGGAGGCAGATAATGTCAGCGTTTTCGATTCCTCTTTCAGGCCTGGCAGGCAGCTCGGATGCGCTGAATGTCATCGCCAACAACCTCGCCAACCTCAACACCGACGGCTACAAGGACGAGAATCTCACGTTCAGCGGCCTCTTCAACCAAATGCTCGGCGTTTCCGGTAATGGCGATCCCATCCAGGTGGGATCGGGCGTGCAGGTCGCCGGAGAAACGGCCAACTTCACCAGCGGTACCGTTGACTCGACAGGCATTGCGTCGAACATGGCGTTGCAGGGCAATGGATTCTTCGTGGTGGAAGGCGGCAACAACCAAATGAGCTTCACGCGCGACGGCAGTTTCGGTGTCAACGCCGACGGTCAGCTCGTGACCCAGGGCGGCGAACTGGTGATGGGATATCCGGCGGTGAACGGCGCGATCTCGACCAATTCCGCGCTGGCGCCCATTAACGTCAATCAGGCGGAAAACATTCCCGCGGTGGCGACGTCGAGCTTCTCCATGGATACGAACCTCGACGCGAGCGCCGGCGTCGGCACTACCTTCAGCACTCCGCTTACCGTTTACGATTCGCTTGGATCTTCGCACGAGCTCACGGTTACCTACACGAATACGGGCGCCAACACCTGGAGCTACAACGTGACGCTGCCCGCAGCGGACACCGGCGGCACCGGCAATCCCACCAGCCTGGCGACCGGAACCATGACCTTCAATTCGTCGGGTCAGCTGACGTCGCCGAGCGGCTCCATCACGGGAATCAACATCACCGGTCTCGCGGATGGAGCGGCTCCCATGAACCTCACCTGGAACCTGACCAACAACGGTTCCGCCACGATGACCCAGCAGGACGCAACCAGCGCGACCTCGACGACCGAGCAAAACGGATATGGCGTGGGAACGCTGACCGGTTATTCGGTGCTGTCCGACGGAACGGTGGAAGGCCAGTTCAGCAACGATCAGACGCTGGCCCTCGGCAAGGTGGCGGTCGCCGGCTTCGCGAACAATCAGGGACTTACCCAAACCGGATCCGATGATTATCAGGCGACGTTTGCTTCCGGAGCCCCGGTCATCGGCCAGGCAGGAGCAGGCGGCAACGGCACGATCACGGGCGGCGCGGTCGAAGAATCAAATGTGAATCTCTCGACGGAGTTCGCGAACATGATCGTGGCGCAGCAGAATTACGAGGCGAACGCCAAAGCTCTCACCACCATGGATCAGGTCTCGCAGGCGACGATCCAGCTGATCTCGTAACCAAGGCGGTCGTGCGGTAGTTAACGAACGATTAGAGGCCCTCGCTGTGCGTCACCCCGTCGCAGAGAGGGCCTGTGGAAGGCTGCGGGCTCTCATGCCTGTCTCACCGACAGAGGGAGCCCGCGGCCTCCCCCCTCGATTTCTGCAAACCCTTTCATCAGAGTGGTTTGGCATCGGCTGAGCCATCGCGCGCCTGCGCGCCCGCTCCCATTTTCATTTCGGCCCATCGATTGCATCGGCATAGGCATAAATTGCCTCCTCCCCGTTGATGCGTAGCACTCTGTGCGAACGGCTGGACGCAACCAGGAGCCAGCCGGATCGATGAGCACGTCGCCCCAAAACTCAGAAAGCATGCCGGCCAACGCATGCGTGACCCCGATCGCGAGTACCAGCGATCTGCTCGACAGCATGCCGTGGCTGCCCTGCACGCTCACGCTGGATGTTCCCGTGGTTCGCTTCACCATTCGGGACCTTCTGGCTCTGACCGAGGGATCCATTGTGGAAACCAACTGCCACCACACCAGCGACGTGCCTTTGCGCGTGAATCGGCTCCTGATCGGCTGGACAGAATTTGAAGTTGTCGGCGACCGCCTCGCGGTGCGCATAACGGATCAGATATGACAGTTAAAAGTAACGCTCAACGCTCTATGCCTCGGTGGGCAGAACTCGCCGAGGCTGCGCCGGAACCAGAAATTGCCGAAGCTCCGCGCGGGGTCTGGATACCGACAACCGAGTCGTTTCTCTCGACGCTGCTCGACTGTGTAAAAGAGCAGGCCGGCCATCAGGCCGCGGCGGAGGCCTCTGCGGCCACAGGGCTTCTCGATCTTCACGTCGATGCGGAGCCGGAAGAAGAACTGCCCGCCGCCGTCGCCGCTCGCGAACCAATCGCGGAGGCACTACAGTCGACCGTGGTGTCCTTCAGAAGGCCGCCCATGTGCCGCTGGAACTCGACCCGAGCTGCCGCCGCCCCATCGGTCGAGAACTCTTCTCCAATCACCATCGTCGAAGCTGCAGCGGAGATCGAGGAAATCCCGGTGGATCCGGCATCTCTCAAGGCGCCGGTTCTCGCCCGTTTTACCTTCATGCAACCGGCCATCGATCCGTCGGCATGCGAAACCGTTCCCGTGATCATGATCTCCGACGCCGAGGGAAAGGAGTCCGACGAAATCCCCCTTCAGCCCGCATCCCTCGATCCTTCGATGTGGACCAGCTTCACCTTCCAGCAGTCGGCCACCCCTTCCTTGAAGAGCGATGAGCCGGTCGCTGCGGAAGCGCAGTCAGCAATCGGCGAAATCCCGGTTGTCCTCGAAGCGAAAGAGACAGCCGCAGCCATCGATCCCGTGTTTGCGATGCTTCTCGCGGAGGAGATCGCGGCCGCGGAAATTCCGGTCTCACCCGAAGTCGAAGTTCCGCCTCCTGCCGAACCGCAGTCGGCCGCGGCTCCGCTCACTCCCGTGTTCACGACGCTCTTCGGCCAGAAAATCGAGGTTGGCCGCCACGAACAGGAACTGCCGAAGGCTGCCGTAATCGAAAAGCCGGCTCCGGCGCCCGCCCCGGTGGAAATTTCGACCGCCGAGGCGGAAGCAGCCGTTGCTGAGCCGGAAGTGACGGCTTCTTCAGCGAAAACCGCGAAGGCAAAACCCGCGACGCAGCCGGCCAACGGCGTGATGAACCGCGTGATCTCTCTTCTGAGCGGAAAGCACGGCCTTAGAAACACAAAGCAGCTGCGCGTGGCCGAGACGATTTCGCTGGGCGACAAGCGGTTTGTGGCCGTGGTCCATGTTGACGGACAGAAATTCCTTATCGGTGGGGGCACATCCGGTGTCTCTTTGCTGACGCAATTGGATTCCGCGCAGAACGAGGCCGGACTGCCGGCGGGATCCTGCGGCGCTGGGGAACAGGTCTAATGTCGCAGCGCACCCTGCGGCATGGTGTTCCGGTAGCCGCGCTGTGTCTCGCGCTCGCCGGCTCGGCGAGCGCGCAGGCACATCTTGCTTTGCGAGGTACGGAAGGCCTGCAGGCGGGGCTTCAGGGAATCGCGGCCAACGCGCCCCCTGCGAATCCCGCGAACGCGGCCGCAACCGGCAATGCGCCGGCGCCGGCGGCCACCGCCTCGGCGACCCCCGCAACGCCGAGCGCGCAGCCATCGGGCGTGGTGAACACGCTCACGCCGACATCGGTTCCTTCCACAGGACAGGCCGCCATTCAGTTGCAGGGCGTTCCCGGCGGATCGGTGCCATGGTCGGTCGTCATTTTGCTGACGGGCCTCACGCTGATTCCTTCGATCCTGCTGTGCGTCACGCCATTCGCGAGGCTCCTGATTGTCTTTCACTTCCTGCGCCAGGCGCTCGGGCTCCAGACCACCCCCTCAAATCAGACACTGATTGGGCTCTCGCTGGTTCTCACGTTCTTCCTGATGGAGCCAACCGCGACCCAGATCTACAACGACGCGGTTGTGCCCATGCAGGCCGGCAAGATTTCCGCCACCGCCGCCTTCACGCGCGGCGAAGCGCCGATGCGCAAGTTCATGGCGCACTATGTGCGCGAAAAAGATGTCGCGTTGTTTGTCGAGTTGGCCAAGGAGCCGCGGCCGGCATCGGTTGACGATCTCTCCATGCGGGTTCTGGTGCCTGCGTACATTCTTTCCGAGCTCAAGGCCGGGTTTCAGATCGGCACCGTGCTCTTTCTTCCATTTCTGATCGTGGACATGGTGGTGGCATCCATCACCACCTCCATTGGCATGCTCCAACTGCCTCCGGTGGTGATCTCCACGCCGCTCAAGCTGCTGCTGTTCCTGATGGTCGACGGTTGGCATCTGCTGATCGGATCTCTGATGAGGAGCTTCAGCTAAGCGTATGGGCGTCGATCAGGTTGTCTTTCTCGGTCGCGAGGTGCTAACGGAAGTGGTCCTGCTGGCGGGGCCGATTCTCGGCGTCGCGATCATCGTGAGCCTGGTGGTGAACGTGTTTCAGGTGCTTACTTCGCTGCAGGACAACACCATCTCGTCGGTCATGCGGCTGCTGACCGTCGGAGGTGCAATCTTTGCCGCGATGCCGTGGATGTGGCGGCATCTCGCGCATTTCACCCTGTCGATGTTCTCTGATTTTCACGGGATCCTGCAATGATCGAGATCCCCGTGATCGCGATTATCAGCGGAATCCTCACCATTGCGGTGCGGCTCTCGGGGCTCATGCTGTTTGCTCCGTTCTTCGGCAGCATCGTGATTCCCATGCGGGTGAAGGCGGTTCTGGTTTTCGCGCTGACCATCGTGTTGTTTCCGGTCGTCGGGCACACGGCAGGTAAGCCATCGCTGATGCAGTGGCCGCTTCTGGCGTTCACCGAGTTCCTCATCGGCGCGGGGATGGGCATCGCGACGAACCTCGTGTTTGAGGCGGCCCAGCTGAGCGGGCAGGTGCTCGGCGTGCAGATGGGCTACTCCCTGGTGAACATCCTCGATCCGCAGTCGCAGGTGGATACGACCGTTGTCTCGGTGTTCTACCAGAGCATTGTCCTGCTGCTGTTTCTGCGCATGGACGTGCACTATTGGCTGCTGCGCGCCATCGGCAACAGCTTTACCTATCTGCCCCCCGGAACGGGTCACATCAGCGGACTGTTTACAGCAGGCGTGCTGCGCGCGGCGGGCGACGTATTCGGGCTGGGGGTGCAGATCGCCGCTCCCGTACTCTCGGCCACGCTGGCCGCGGATGTCGTGCTGGGGCTTCTGGGCAAGGCTTCGCCGCAGATGCCGCTCATGCTGCTGGGCCCTGCACTGAAGAGCATGCTCGGCATCGGAGTTCTGCTGGCCACACTGAAGTACTGGCCCGACCTGTTCGGGAGACTGTTCTTGGGTGCCATGAGCAACAGCGAACGGCTGTTGCATCTGGCGGCGCGGTGAAAAGACGATGGCTGACCAGAACAAAACAGAGCAGGCAACACCGCGGCAAAGAAAGCGCGCTCGCGAGCGGGGCCAGGTCACGCGATCGCGCGAACTCAACGCCGCACTGGCCATGGGCGCAGTGGCAGCGGTGATGGCGGTGATGGGGCACAGCGCCGTCCCCACGTGGACGCGGTACTTCCGCAGTGTTCTCGACTCGGCGGTCAGCGACTCGATTGATCCTGGCGGCCCTCTGCTCTTCTGGACGAGCATCGAGGCGATGCGGTGGGTATACCCCATCATGGTGGCGGCGCTGATGGTGTCGCTGGTTACCGCCCTCGCGCAGGGCGGATTCGTCTTCGCGCCCGAAGCGTTGTCTCTGAAGCCGGAAAGGCTGAGCCCCGCCAGCAAGCTCCAGCAGATGGTTTCCCTCACCGCAGTGAGCACCATTCTGAAATCGCTCGTGCCGTTCACCGCGATCGGCTGGGTTGGATACGCGTGTGTGCGCAGCCACTGGGGCGAAATCACGCTCAGCTCCTATGTCGATGCGCATCGTTTTATCAGCCTGATGAGCAACATCGTGCTTGAACTGGTATGGAAGTCGGGCCTCGTCCTGCTGGTCTGGGGTGGCGTTGACTACCTGCTGCTGTGGCGGAAGAACGAAAACGATCTGAAGATGAGCCGCGAGGACATTAAAGAGGAATACAAACAGTCCGACGGCAATCCTCAGAGCAAGGCGCGCTTGCGCAAGCTCCAGCGTCAGGCGCGCAAAAAGCAGATGCTCAAGGCCACGGAGACAGCCACGGTGGTTGTGACCAATCCCACACACTACGCAGTGGCGCTGCGCTATGAAGTCAACATGGCCGCGCCGATTGTGGTGGCCAAAGGCCTCGACAATCTGGCACAGAAAATCAAGGAAATCGCGTGGATGCGCGACATTCCCGTGATGGAAAACAAGCCCCTGGCCCAGGCACTCTACAAGGGAACGGAAGTCGGCGATCCGATTCCCGCCGCGCTGTATCACGCCGTGGCGGAAATTCTGGTCCTGGTCTACAAGGCGCAAGCTGAAGTGCGGCAGCGCGAAACGCAACGGCGAGCAGCCATGAATCTGAATGGTCCGGTGAGGTCGGTGTGAAGACGAAGACAACGAACAAGCCAGGACTGCTGGCCGCGCTGCAAACCTACTCCGACTGGGTCATTCCGGTGGGAGCCGTGGCGCTGGTCTTTGTGATGCTGGTGCCGCTGCCCGCATGGGTGCTGGATCTGCTGCTCACTCTCAATATCACCGCGGCGGTGCTGGTGCTGCTGACGGCAATTCAGGTGCTGCGTCCGGTACAATTCTCCGTCTTCCCCAGCCTGATCCTGCTGCTCACGCTGATGCGGCTTGCGCTCGATCTGGCAAGCACGCGGCGGATTCTGTTGCACGGCAATGAGGGATCGGCGGCGGCCGGTAACGTGATTGAAGCCTTTGGGCAGTTCGTCGTCGGCGGCAACTACATCGTTGGATTCGTCATATTCCTTGCGCTGATTGCCATTCAGTATCTGGTCGTTAGCCATGGGGCGGTGCGCACCGCTGAAGTGACGGCGCGCTTCACGCTCGATGCCATGCCCGGCAAGCAGATGGCCATCGACTCCGATCTCAATACCGGCCTCATCAACGCCGATCAGGCGCGGCAGCGGCGTGAGCAGGTAGCGCGCGAAGCCGAATTCTGCGGCGCGATGGACGGCGCGGCTCGCTTCAGCCAGCGCGACGCCATGGCGACGATCCTGATCACGGCGATCAATATCGTTGCCGGATTCCTCATCGGCGTCCTCCAGCAGGGAGTGCCGCTGGAGCAGGCGCTGAAGACCTATACCATCCTGACCGTCGGCGACGGCCTGGTGGCGATCATTCCCTCGCTTCTGGTCTCGGTGGCGGGCGGCATCGTGGTTACCCGAGCGGCTTCGGATCATTCGTTGGGAACGGACATCGGCAAGCAGATGTTCAAGACATCGCGGCCGCTGTGGATCGTCGGCGGCGTGCTGCTGGCGCTGGCGGTTATCCCGGGGATGCCCAAGCTTCCGTTCATCGCCCTCGGCGGCGCGGCGATGTTTGCTGCCTGGAAGATGAAGCCGAGCGTTGCCGCTGAGACTGCCGCCGCCGGAAAAGCAGCGACGGCGAAAGGCGCAACGCCGTCAGTGGATCCCATGGAGGCAGCCATGAAGCTCGATGAGCTCATGCTCGAAGTGGGGGTCGGACTGGTGCCGCTTGTGGATGCAAAGCAGGGCGGCCAGCTGCTGGCTCGCGTCAAGTCGCTGCGGAAGAACCTCGCACAGCAGCTTGGATTCCTGGTGCCGTCCATTCACATCACCGACAACCTGTCGCTGCGCGAGCGCGAGTACGTGGTGTATCTGCGTGGAGTGGAGATTGCGCGATGGGAACTCCGCAAGGATCGTCTGCTCGCAGTCAATTCGAACCCGAAGCCCGGCGATCTGGCCGGGCAGGAGACGCGCGAGCCGGCATTCGATTCGCCGGCGAAGTGGATCACGCCCGATCTCCAGGCCCAGGCGATTGCGGCGGGTTATGCCGTGGTCGATCACACCTCAGCCCTGGCCGCCCATCTCTCTGAGATCATCCGCCAGAACGCTCACGATTTGCTCACACGCCAGGAAACCAAGCGCCTCGTCGATCGCCTGGCTGACAGCCATCCCAAGCTGGTGGAGGAACTATCGCCCAAGCTGATGACCCTGGGCGAAATCCAGAAAGTCCTGCAGCAACTGCTCCGCGAGCAGGTATCGATCCGCGACCTGGGCACGATTCTGGAAACGCTGGTCGAAACCGCAACGACGAACAAGAATCCCGTGGTTCTGGTGGAAGCTGCTCGGCATGCGCTGGGACGCGCCCTGATCCGGCCGCTCCTGGACGAACGGGGACGGCTGAAGGTCGTCACCCTGGACAGCGCGCTCGAGGAAGAATGTGCGCGGACCGGATCGCAAAACGCACAGGCGATGGCCGGAGCGATGCAGATTTCCGTGGCGCGCCGCGTGCTGGATGGCCTGCGCGGCATGCTCGGCGATCAGGTCACCGCTGCTCCGCCGGTACTGTTGTGCGCCTCGCCTGGACGCTTCTATCTCCGCCGCTGTCTGGAGCCGTTCATTCCCCGGGTGGTCGTGGTATCTCCCTCGGAGATTCCTCCGATGACGCAGGTGATGTCGCTGGGGTCGGTGCGATGAGGGGACGAAAGGATTCGATGTTGAGGGAGGTGAAGCGATGACCGCCGCCGAAATGGCCTACACAAGAAGCGCCGCGGCAGCAGATTGTTCCGGCGATCTGGTGATGCAGGAGCTGTCGCAGGTCTATTACATCGCGGCGCGCATTCGCGAACGGCTGCCGCAGCACGTCGAGATGGAAGATCTGGTGAGCGCGGGCGTGATCGGGCTGCTCGAAGCCAATCGCAGCTTCGATCCCGCCAAAAACGCGCAATTCAAGACGTTCGCCAAATTCCGGATTCGCGGAGCCATTCTCGACAGCCTCCGCGAAATCGACTGGGGATCGAGATCCGTGCGCCGGCGTGGCCGGGAGATCGCCGAGGCCACGGCACAGCTGGAAGCGCGGCTGAGCCGGCATCCTTCGGAGGCAGAGATTGCCGAGGAGATGCAGATCGATGTGGACCATCTGCGGCGCATCGTCGCACAGATCGACCATCTTCACGTGGTGGGGCAGCAGGTCGCGACGACAAGCGGCGAGTCGGAGACCATCGACGTCATCGAATCCGCCCCGGCCGACGATCCCGATGCTTTCGAGCTGTGTCTCGAGGGCGAAATGAAGGGCCACCTCGCTGCCGCAATCGCAAAACTCAGCGAAAGAGAGCAACTGATCCTTTCGCTCTATTACAAGGAAGAACTCACGATGAAGGAAATTGCCGAGGTAGTCGGCGTGGCGCTTTCGCGCGTGTCGCAGATTCGACAGGCGGCGGTGCTGAAGCTCCGCGAATCGCTCGCCCACGTGGAGCAGCGGCCCGTGACTTCGAAGGCCAGTACAGGAGGGTATTCGGCCCGTGTCTGAACACAAGGAAATGCACGAATCCGTCAAAGGGGCGGCGCCGGAAAAAAGAGCGCGCACCATCGTGAACTGCAATTTTCGAGCGGCGGGACGATTGTCGAACGAGGTCGTCCGATCGCTGACCGGCATTCACGAGACCTTCGCGCGGCACATGGCCAGCGTGCTCGATGTGCTGCTGGGAACGGGCGTCGAAGTCAAGCTCAAGGGACTCGACCAGTTCCCGGTTCGGGAGCACATCGCGGCGATTGCGCCGCTGAGCTATCTGGTCCCGCTTTCCCTGAGCTCAGGACGCAGCACCATGATTGTGGAGTGCGACATCGGGCTCGTGTTTCCGATGATCGAACTGCTGCTGGGTGGCGCGGGAACGCCGGAAGGCGGCGCGCGCGAACTCTCTGAGATCGAAGAAGAGATCATGCACGAAGTGGTTGAACTGATCGCGCGCCAGGCGGAAACTGCGTGGCACATGCCCAGCCAATCGCTTGCTGCCGGCCGCAGGACCAAGTCTTCCCAGCTCCATCAATATTGCTCCCCGAACGAAAAAATGACGCTGGTGAAATTCGAAGTGGAGCTGGCGGGAACCATGGGCAGGCTCGATCTCGTGTTTCCCACGGCGTTTCTCAACGTGCTGATTCAGCAAATCAAGATGGAGGCGCCGCAGAAGCGGGGAAGCCTGCGGCAATTTCCGCGGCCGAGCATCCGCGAACGCATCCTCGACTGCGACTTCGAAGTGGCTGCGGAATTGCCGATGCTCAAAGTGGCTGTGCGCGACCTGATCAATCTCCAGCCGGGAAGTGTTCTGAAACTGCGGGCGCCGGTGCAGACTCCCGGCATGCTCACGGTGGGCGGCCGGGGAATTTTTGAAGCAACGCCCGTGCGGAACGGTTCGCAAAAGGCAGCGCAATTAGGCCGCCGGACTTTGCCTGGCAACTGGGAGAGGAGATAACGACGATGGAAAAGTCAAGACAAAAGAACGCCACGCGCAAGTTTGCCGCCGCGCTGGCAGACGCAGTAACGGAGGCGACGCGACGGACGCTGAGCAGCGACTGGCCACTCGAGGTTTTGGATGGCGCCGAGCCGCCGATGCGACCGGGGAAGCCGGTGCAGTTTCGCCTCGCCGTCGATGGCGGCCTGCGCGGCGAGTGCTTCATCGAGATGAGCGAAGCTCAGGTGGATGAGCTGGCCGGGAAGTTCATCAATCCTGCGGCAGCGGCGCCCAAGCCCGCAGACACTGTCGCGAATATCCTGGCTTCGGCTACGGCCAAACTTCAGGCGTCGCTCGCCGAGGAATACGGCGAGTTATCGTTCCGGCTCGATGTGGTGTCGGGGCTGGCTTTCGGCGGAATGTATGTCATTCCCCTGGCCGCGCCGGCCGATCCTTCGGGCGCGCCGGTCATGCTGTACTTCGATTGCCAGTTGTTGAATGGCCTCGCAGGAGCCAGAGCGACGGACACCGTTGCCGCCGGCGCCGGAGCAGGAGTGAATGCGATGAACCTGAAGCTTGTAATGGATGTGGAGCTCAATGTTTCCCTGCGTTTTGGACAGCGCCAGCTTCCGCTGCACGAAGTTCTCGAGCTTTCCAGCGGATCGGTGATCGAACTGGACCGCATGGTCGATGAGCCAGTCGAGCTTCTGCTTGACGGCAAGGTCATCGCCCGCGGAGAAGCCGTGATGGTCGACGGAAACTATGGACTGCGCGTGACGGAGATTCCGGAGCCCATTGCCAGCCTGATGCAGTAAGGAGCAAGAAAAGAGAAGACCATGAAATTCACGATCAAGTCGATCTTCCCGCCGATAGATTTTGGATGGAACCACGTGCGCGCGCGCTGCGGCCTCACACCGTGCCACAGCAAGCTGCTGATGCGTCCCTCTCCTCAGAGCAGGGTCGGGATTCAAGTGGGCGGCACCTGGTACTGCAGCGTCGATTGCTTCGTTACCGCGTCGCGCGAACCCCTCGCTGCGCTCTGCGCGGGACGAATCGTTGAGATGCCCAGGACTCCGCGGCTGTCGCTGGGCCTGGCCATGCTCTCCAAAGGACTGGTAACGGAAGCCGAGCTGCGCGCGGCTACGGATCGCGCCGACCGGACCGGCGAAGACCTCGAAGTAGTCCTGCTTCAATTGGAGCTGGCCAGCGAAAAGCAGATTGCAGCCGGCCGCGCCGCGCAGTGGGGCGCGCCGGTGCTGGGATCGGAGATGGCCGGGCACACCGTGACCGCGGGTGTCCCGCAATCGCTGCTGCGCGCCCACGGAGCCGTGCCGCTGCACTACGCGGCGCCGTCGAAAAGGCTGGTTCTGGGTTTTGTGCACCGCGTCGAACACAGCCTGCTGCAGTCCATCGAGCAGGCCGCAGGATGCCGGACCGAGGCGTGCTTCGTCACGTCCTCGGAGTTCGAGGAGCAGGCGGCGCGAGTGATGGCGCCCGCGGATTACGAAGAAGTTGTCGTCACGGAGCCGGAATCGCCGGCTCATATGGCAAGAACGCTGGGATATCACGCCGTCGAGGCGGCGGCTCGCGAAGTTCGGCTGGTCCGCTGCAATTCGTGGATCTGGGGACGGATCGAGGGCAAGCGCCAGACAATCGACGTCGTATTCGCGCTGCGGCACGGCGCGCGCAGCGCCTCGAGCCAGGTTTTCCACGAAACCGTGCAAAGCCGGGGCTGGAATTAGCGATCCAAAGTGCCGATAAGGCAGCGGGTAATGAACTTTGCTGAACTTTGGCGCTTTTGAACTCCAGGAAACCCCCGAGAGGCTCACGGAACGGCTGGTTCTTCAGCCGAAGCTGGTCGACAATCTGCCAGAAATACCGGTCATGCCGGAGACGCTGCTGCGGATGGAACTGGGCATGCACGAGTATGCGGTCGATCTCGGCGCAATGTCGCAGCTGGTTCTGGGCGACCTGGGAGCCACTCTCCAGATTCTGCGCCTGGCAGCGCGGGAATGCGGAGCAGGCGACGCCCATCCGGCGCGCATGGAAGACTGCATCTCCGGACTCGGCCTGCAATCCTGTCTGAAAGCCGCGGCCCGCGAGCGAGTTCGCAGCGACGTGCGGTACAGCACGGTGTTTGAGACCTGGGCGCATGCGCGAGAAATTGCGCTTGCCTGCAAGACCCTCGCCCGCGAGCAGGGGATGGTCTCGCCGGATGAGGCGTACCTGGTCGGGCTTTGCCATGGAATCGGCTCGTTGCCGGAATTACTCGGCTGGGAAAGGCCGGGATATGGCGGCAACAGTTGGGCCTCAGTCGGCCGCAGGCTCGCGGAGCGCTGGAGCCTGCCGAACTGCGTATCCAAATTCTTTTCCGAAATGCGAATGGAGCGAGGCGAAGGGCGCTGGAGCTACCTGGTACGTGAAGCCCATCAGAAGGCCTCGCGGTCGACGATCGGATGCCCTTTGTTCAATGGAGATCGTTCCTCGCTCCGCAGTCACGTCTGATCCCCGGGGCTCGAACGCAGCCAAAGCACGCGGACCGGCAGAACGAAATGGCCTTCTCATGAGGACCGCGGGGTCTCGAAAGGCCCGAGGACCGCGGAGTGCCGCCGCTCTCATCGAACCCTCATCAATTCTGGCTCTTGTGCGGATTTTGCGAGATTTTTCGGGCAAACTTTGCCCAGTGCGTTGGCACGCGGCGTGCATGTTCCCTTCAGCGAAGGGGAACTATGGACTCCGGCTACTATTCCCTGGCCACCGCGCTGAACTCGCGAACCCAGGAACTGGATACGATCGCAAATAATCTCGCGAACGCGAGCACCGTCGGATACCGCGCCCAGGAAAACGTCTTCGGCTCCATTCTGGCGACCGCCGGAAATACGAACGGTTCGGCGCTCAGCCAGGCCGTGAACACTTACGGCATTCTGAGCGGAACCACGCTCGATCTGAGCCAGGGCGCCCTGCAGAAGACCGGCAACAATCTCGACGTGGCCATTGAAGGCTCGGGATATTTTGTGGTGCAGACCGCCAACGGTCCCATGTACACCCGCAACGGCAGCTTTCAGATATCGGCTCACGGACAACTGGTGACCAGCGCGGGAGATGCTGTGATGGGCGAAGACGGCGCCATAGCTATGCCTCCGGGCGTAGTCTCCATCAGCTCCGATGGCACGCTGTCTTCCGGCGGCGCGGTCGTCGGCAAGCTGCACATCGTGGAATTTGCGCCCAACACGCAGCTCACCAGCATGGGCGGCTCGTATTACTCGGCCCCCGCAGCCAGCGTGCAGAAGGCGACCCAATCGACCGTGCAGCAGGGGATGCTCGAAAGCTCCAACGTCAACTCCATCACCAGCATGGTTGATCTGGTGACCGCGCAGCGCACTGCAGAAATGATGCAGCGCGCACTCAACATGTTCAATTCCGAAATCGACAAAACCGCAACTCAGGATCTGCCGAAGGTCGGCTAAAGGAGCTTCCCGATGTTTCACGCACTCGACACAGCAGCAAGCGGCATGACCGCCCAGCAGATCAACCTGGACAACATTGCGAACAACCTCGCGAACTCGAGCACCGCCGGATTCCAGTCGCGCCGGGTCCAGTTCTCCGACCTTCTGTATCAGAACGACATCATGCCTGGCGCAGCCGCAACGCAGCAAACGACGGTGGCTTCGGGCCTGCAGATCGGCCTGGGCACGCGGCCGGGCAACACTGAGATCGTGCAGACCCAGGGCGACCTGAGCAGCACCGGCAATCCGCTCGACTTCGCCATTCAGGGCTCGGGATTCTTCCAGATCCTGCTGCCGAACGGCCAGGTCGGCTATACGCGCTCGGGCTCGTTCCAGCCCGACGCGCAGGGAAATCTGGTCACCGCGAACGGCGATCAGCTGCAGCCGGCCATCACCATTCCGACCTCGGCCACCAATATCACCGTCGGCAGCGACGGAACCGTCAGCGTGACGCTGCCCGGCCAGACGCAGGCGCAGCAGGTGGGCGTCATTCAACTCGCGATGTTTGCCAATCCCGGTGGCCTGAACAGCATCGGCAACAATATCTATTTGCCCACTACCGCATCCGGCGATCCGGTGGTCGGGACGGCCGGTGGATCGCAGGGCCTCGGAACGATTCAGCAGGGCATGCTCGAGCAGTCGAACGTCAACGTGGTGGACGAGTTTGTGAACATGATCCTCGCGCAGCGATCCTACGAATCGAACTCGCGCGTCATCAAAGCCGCCGATGAAATGCTGCAGCAGCTCAATCAGCTGGCGCAGTAAGGAGATGCCTCGATGAAGCCCATGCGTCATCTTCTGATGGGACTGCTGGCGACCGCTGCTGCCGTACCGGCCGTGGCTTCAACCCACTACGCCATCAGCGTACAGCAGGTGGCCTCAGCGATCCGCGCTACGGGCGTGCCTGTCGAACCGGAACAGGTCGCGCTGCTGTCAGAAGTCGTCTCCACCAGCCACAGCCCGCACCTGCGCGTCAGTTCCATCGAGCGCTGGGGTTCGAATGGGGTCATGGCTCGTCTCCAGTGCGAGAGCCAGCAGGAGTGCCTGCCCTTCTTCGTCAGGCTGCGCATGCGCGATGGCGCTCAGCAGCCGGTTGTGGCGAGCGCCGCGCAAGCAGTTTCCGCTCCGGCGCAGAACAGACCTGCCGCGCGCGCAGTCCTGCACGTGGGATCGCCCGCGACCCTCATGCTCGACGGTCCCCACGTACAAATCCGCGTCTCCGTTGTTTGCCTCGATGCCGGAGTGATCGGCCAGACCATCCACGTCACCGATCCCGATCACCGCCAGGTTTACACGGCCCAGGTCATGAGTGACGGCCGGCTGAAAGGCAGGCTCTAGCCATGCGCCGCATTCTTCAAATATCCGCGTTCACGATCCTGGCATCCTGCGCAGGAGTGAACGCCGCGCACGCCAAAACCAGCAAAAAGAACAGCCCTGCCGATCTGCGGACGGAATACATCGCGCGCCTGCAGGAAGCCGACACGGCCGCCGAAACGCGCACCGTGGGAAGTCTGTGGTCCGCCGGCGGAAGCATGTCGGATTTGTCGACGGACTATAAGGCGCGGCATGTGAACGATACGCTCGTCATCGTCGTCTCTGTGCAGACTACGGCAGCACAATCTGGCGATGTGAACAGTTCGCGCGCGTTTCAAACCGCCTCCGGCATTACCGGGCTTGCGGGACAGATCAAAACCACCGGTCTGAATCCACTCTTCAATGCCAACTCCGCGACCACGCTGAAGGGTTCGGGAGCGACCGATTCGAGCACCACCTTCCAGACCAGCATGACCGGCCAGGTGATTGCGGTGTTACCGAGCGGCAATTTGGTGGTGGAAGCGCAGCGCAAGATCTTCATGAACAACCAGCACGAAGACATCATCGTGCGCGGAGTGGTGCGGCCGGGCGATATCGGGCCCAACAACACGGTCGCGTCCAATGCGCTCTCGAACCTTGAGATCGAAATGAAGGGCAAGGGAATCATCGCCGACAGCACGCGGCCGCCGAATCCCATTACCCGCGCAATCCTGTGGCTGTTCGGATTCTGAGGCAGAGGAAACCGATGTTGAAGACTTCAAAAATGCGGTGGGTAAAGGGGGCATCCTGCGGGCTCGTGTTGAGCCTGGCTCTGGCGCCCATGGCTCCCAGCGCGGCTGCGGATAACCCCAATCGCCACGTCCTCATTCGCGACATCACCACGGTGGAAGGCGTTCGCGACAACATGCTGGTTGGCTATGGGCTGGTTGCGGGACTGACCCAGACCGGCGACAGCCAGCAGACCTATTTCACCGTGCAGACGCTGGCCAATGCCATGCAGAAGATGGGGGTTCTCATCCCCTCTGGAACCGTGGAAGTGAGAAACGTGGCCGCAGTGTTCATCACGGCCTCGCTGCCTCCTTTCGCCAGGCCCGGAGCCAAGATCGATGTGACCGTATCGTCGGTCGGCGACGCGAAAAGCCTCCAGGGCGGAGTCCTGCTGATGGCGGCGCTGCACGGCCCCGACGGCCAGGTGTACGCAGAAGCTCAGGGGCCGCTGGTGATCGGCGGCTATTCCGCCGGCAACGGACTGAACGGCAAGACGGTCAATACCCCGACCGTCGGCCTTGTGCCTAACGGAGGCATGGTGGAGCGCAACGCTGCCGTCGATCTCCACGAATTCAAAACCGTTTCCCTCCTTCTGCGCAATCCCGATTTCACGACCGCAAAGGAAGTTGCTGACGCCGTGAACGGCAGCTTCGGCAGGACCGTGGCCTCCGCCCTCGACAGTAACCGCGTCGACGTCGACGTTGCTCAGTCGGGCATCAACTCCGTGCCCGACCTGATCTCCCGCGTGCAGAATCTGTCGCTGGTCGTGCACACCCCGGCTCGCATCATCGTCAACGAGCGCACCGGCACCATCGTCCTCGGCGGCGACGTGAAGCTAACTCCGGTTTCCGTGATTCACGGAAATCTCTCGATCCAGGTAGTCACCACCTTTGAGCCTGCGCCGGTTCCCGGAGGCGTGCCCGTGACCGACGGCAAGGGAGGCTACCGCGGCAATGCTCCGGCGGCGACCCTGGTTCCCGAACAAAACGTGAGCGTGACTGATGCCCCGGCTCAGACCATGCGTCTGGACGCCGGAGCCAATGTCGAGGAGTTGGTCAACGGACTCCACGCTATCGGCGCAACCTCGCGCGATGTGGTTGCGATTCTTCAGGCCATCCAGCAGGAAGGCGGCCTGCAAGCCGACCTGGAGGTGCAGTAGTGGGCACAAACCTCATTGGTCCTGGGGGGCTGAGCTCCCAAACCAGCCTGCAGCAGGTGCGGGAGCAGCAGCTGATGCAGCAGGTGAAATCCCTGCAGCCCAACAGCGACGACGCCCGCATCGATAAGAGCGCCAAGGACTTCGAGTCCATGCTTCTGGGCACGTGGCTGCGCCAGGCAGAGGCATCGTTTGCCACTGTCCCAGGGGCCGACAGCGATGACGACGACAGCGGTACGAAAGACCAAATGATGAGCCTCGGCGTGCAGTCTCTGGCGCAGTCGATGGTCGACGCGGGTGGCATTGGAATTGCAAAGATGATTGAAACTTCCCTTCATCGCCAGGCGGAAAAGGCCGCGCAACCCGCCCAGGCGGCAAAAGAGGGCAGTAAAAGGCAGGAATTTTGAGATTTCGATTAAACTCCAGCGTGGAAGTGCCGATAGTCAGCGGGACTGAAACGAGGAATACGCCATGAGAATCGACCTAACTAATTCGGCAGCGGGCCAGATTGCCAGCGAAGTCAGCGCGAAGGCGGCCGGCGCCCAGGGCGCATCGGCGGCGGATTCCCACGAGGACCGCACGACCCTGACCTCCGGGGCGGGGTCAGTGGAGTCGCTCGTGAGCCAGGCGATGAGTTCGCCGGAAGTTCGCGCGGATAAGGTTGCGAGCTTGAAAGAGGCGATCGGCAACGGAAGCTATCAGCTCGACCCGGCGGGCATCGCCGCGTCGATGATCGATGAGCACGCCTGATCCTGACGGCCGCGCACGCCGTCCCGGGATCAATCCGTGCAGAAGGTATACCCAGGAATGACGGCTGAGGTCGCAATCCGCACCCATAATCCAGGAGAACATCTCCGCCTGCTGCAATTGCTCGCCCGGGAGCTGGAGAGGGCGATGCAGGCAATCGTTCGGAACGACCTCGCCGATCTCGAAGAGAGCATCGGCACCCAGCAGGACCTGAGTCGGCAATTAAGCGCGCTGGCCGAACACCTCCGGGCGGACTCGCCGGGCCTGCGAGCCGCGACCCGGAACCACACGCTACAGCCGCAGATCGATCAGGCCGCCGCGGAATTGCGGAGACTCAACTTGCGCTATTCGATTCTGGTGGAGCATTCCAGCCGCTCGGTTGCGATGATGGCATCGCTTTTCAACTCATTTCGAGGACAGCTTCAGGAGGGTACTGGCGACCGGTCGAAACAGCAGACCTGGTCCTGCCAGGGATAACGCCATGGGAGGCCTGACCACATCGCTATTGACCGGCATTACGGCGCTCGAAGCTTCAGAAGCCGCGCTGAATGCTACGAGCAACAACATCGCCAACGCGAACACGCCGGGCTACACCCGCGAGGTCGCCCAGTTCAGCGAGAACGCTGAAGACGAAAACATGGGGAGCGTTACCGGCGGAGGTGTGACCCTGGAGGGACTTCAGAGCGTCCGCGACGAGCTGCTCAATCTCCAGATCCAGCAGCTGACCTCGCAGGAAAACAGCGCGAGCACAGTTTCCTCGAGCCTCCAGCAACTGCAGAGCTACTTTTCCAGTAACGGCAACGATATCTCGACGACGCTCAGCGCTTTTTCCAGCGCTCTCGCCGAGCTATCGGCGAACGCTTCCAGTTCGTCGGTGCAGCAAAACGTGCTCTCTGCGGGGCAGAACCTCGCCGATTCGTTCAACACCACCGCCAACGGCCTCACCAGCGTGCAATCAGCGGCCGATCAGCAGGTCACCCAGACCGTTGCGCAAATCAATTCGCTCACGCAACAGATCGCCCAGCTTAATGCGCAGCTTGCCGCATCTCCCACGGCCCAGTCGGACAACGGCGGGACGATCGAGGATCAGCGCGATCAGCTCGTCCAGCAGTTGTCCACGCTGACAGGCATTTCCGTCACCCAAAGCAGCAGCGGTGAAGTCATCACGACGGGCAACGGAACGCCGCTGGTGATGGGCGGGCAGAGCTTCAGCCTGCAAACCACGACAGGCAGCGACGGGTTCCAGCAGGTTCTGGACGCAAACGGCAACAACATTACCAGCAGCCTCCAGGGAGGCCAGCTCGGCGGAGCGATTCATGTTCGGGATCAGGTGATTCCCGGCTATCTGAATACGCTCAACAGCCTGGCCAGCCAGTTCGCAACGGCGTTCAACGCGGCGCAGGCCAGCGGCTACGATTCAACCGGCAGCAAGGGCCAGGCCTTCTTCTCCATTCCCTCGGGAACGGCAGGCGCCGCAGCCGGCATGAGCGTAGCGCTCACCGATCCATCGCAGATCGCCATCAGCTCCGACGGATCGTCGGGCAGCAACGGCAACGTGGCGAACCTCCAGGCCGCACTGACCAACGCGCTTCCCTCGGGAACGACTCCGGCGAATGCCTACGCCGGCCTGGTTTTCCAGGTGGGCAACGACACATCGAACGCGAGCGCGCAATCCACGGCGCTCGGCCAGAGCGCTTTGCAGCTCACCGATCAGCAAAGCTCGGTCTCCGGCGTCAGCATCGACGAGGAGAGCACCAACCTCATTCGCTACCAGACGGCTTACGAAGCGGCAGCCCGCATCGTGAGCACCATCCAGGCCCTCAGCACCGTGACCCTCGACATGGGCTCCACGCAGAGCTTCTGAATCCTATGCGCGTTAACCCCAACATGGTTCCCGATATCCTGGCTCAGATCAACCAAAGCCAGGCCGTGCTCAATCAGGCGCTCGAAGTGGTATCGACGGGCAAGAGCGTCAACCAACCCTCCGACAATCCGGCGGCTGCGGCCGAGATGGTGCAGAACTCCATCGAGTCGGCCAACGTGGATCAGTACACACAAAATGTGAGCAGCATGCAGACGCTGGTGCAGTCGGCGAACTCGGCGCTGAGCTCGGTCGTGTCGTCGCTCACATCGGCCGTCTCGCTGGGAACCGAAGGCGCGAATGGCACGACCTCTGCCTCCAACCTGCAGGCGCTGGCTTCGCAGGTGCAAAGCATTCTGTCCGACGTGATCTCCAACGCCAACACTTCGATCGAAGGCTCGTATATCTTCGGCGGCACCGCGACCAGCACAGCGCCTTATACAGCGGACGCCTCCTCGTCAACGGGCTACACCTACAACGGCAACAGCGATTCGAACGAGGTTTCGATTGGCGACAACCTGAAGATCCAGGTCGGGCTGCCGGGCAGCCAGATCTTTTCGAGCTCGAGCAGCAACGTCATCGGCGCTCTGAGCTCGCTGGTGAGCGCGCTCCAGAGCGGGAACAGCTCGAACATTCAAACCGCCACCAGCGCCGTCTCCTCTGCCATCAGCTACGTGGGTCAGCAACAGGCGTTTTACGCCAACGCCGAGACCCAGCTGAACGCGCAGGACACGACCCTGCAGCAGGACACGGTCACTCTGACGACCCAGGCCAACAACCTGACCGGCGCCAACGTTGCCGATGCCGCCACCACTCTGAGCCAGGCCGAGACCGACAACAGCGCGGTACTGGCCGCAGCCGCCAAGGTGTTGCCCAACACACTGCTGAATTATCTGTCGACGCCATCCTAGGATTGCCCACGCCGGGAACTGAACGCGGCTTCTCCGAGACGGAGAACGCGCCGGGGAACGTTTCGAAGCTGCCCGAGCCAAGGGCGGCCTTGAGTGGGGCACCCGGGGCTAAAGCCCTCTGTTGGGCAGGGCTTGATTCCCCGGCCTGAAGGCCGGGGCTTCTACCGTGGTCGTGCTGCGCACGACGCGCAACGACCCCACCCAAGCTGCTCTCTCAGCGAATCTCGACCTGATCGATGGTGAAGGTGAACTGGCCGGGATTCTGGACCGTGGCGAAGCCGAGGCCGGTGATGTCGCTGCCGTCGGTATCGAACTGAGTGAAGGGGAAGGTGTACTGCTTCCACTGGCTGCCGGCGGTGAAAGGCACCGTGGCAGGCGGGCCGTTGGAGCCGTTGCGCTGTGTGGTGAGCAGGAGGAGCGTGTAACTCTTGCCGTCGCCTTTGGCCCAGAAACGAATCTCCTTTTTGCCGGAGAGATTGACCGGTTCCATGGGGTGCTCGGCGGGCATGAAGAGCACTCCCGCGAAGGGATATTGCGCGCCGGGGACGACTTCGCCGGTGACCTGGAGCGCGCCTTTGGAGCCGTCGGCCCCGGGGGAGACGATGGCGATGGCGGAGTGGGATTTGCCGCCGTTCATAGAGTCGGAGGCTGGCATCCACGAGCCGTAATTGGCTTTGGGCTGATCGCTCTCGTCGAAGGTGGAGACGACGCCGGATTCAGAGCCGGCGGGCGGAGGCGGTAGCGGCGGTTTGGGTGCCAGGCCCGGCGTTCCTACGGTGAGATGGACGGAGGTGGTTTCGGCGGAGCTGGGGCCGACCATGAGATCGATGACGCCAG
>Ga0335073_10001956_pt1 | contig 28074 bp, 25 predicted proteins | sample Lox_Sample_22_FD_207093 | JGI IMG/M metagenome (GOLD analysis project Ga0335073, IMG submission 207093) | Soil microbial communities from Loxahatchee National Wildlife Refuge, Florida, United States - Lox_Sample_2.2 | ecosystem: Environmental > Terrestrial > Soil > Wetlands | place: USA...
ATTCTCGTCGGAGATACGGCTGATTTGGCTTTCGAGTTGCGCACGAGAGGTTTTGATGTGGCGCTGCTGCTGCAGAATGCGTTCGAGGCAGCATGGATGGTTTGGCGTGCGGGCATTCCGGAGCGCATCGGTTTCGCCCGTGACGGTCGCAGCCCACTGCTTACACGAGCCGTCAAAGTTCCCAAACCCGGAGAAATTCCGGCGCATGAACAGTTTTATTACCTCGAACTGCTCCGGCGCATCGGCTGGAATGATGCATTGGCCGGCGAGGATCTCATTCGCCTACACGTGCCGAAAGAAAAATGCGAGCGCGCCGCCCTCTTTTTACTCGAACAAGGAGCCGAAGCGGGTAAACTGCGTATCGCGATCGGCGCCGGCGCTTCCTATGGCTCCGCAAAATGCTGGCCGCCGGACCGTTTCGCTGAGCTTGCCAACCGCTTGCAAACGCAAATGGACGCCGACGTGATCCTGTTCGGCACCGCTGGAGAAGCCGCCGTCTCCGCAGCCATCAAGGCCGGCATGCGTCGCCCGCCGATTGACTTGACCGGCAAAACGCCCATCGGAGACTTGCCCGCGCTGCTGGCGGAATGCGATCTCTTTATCGGCAACGACTCTGGCGCCATGCACGTCGCTTCGGCCGTGGGTCTTCCCGTAGTCGCCATGTTCGGTCCGACCGATCCGTTCGGAACCGCGCCGGTCACGCCGCGGTGCAGCATCGTGCAGGACCGGCCCTACTGCAGCCCATGCTTTCTGCGTCGCTGTCCCACTGATCACCGCTGCATGACGCGTATCAGCCCAGATATGGTAGAAGCGGCTGCGAGGCACTGGATTGCTTCCTCGGGGGTGCGGCCTGCCTGATACTCGCCAACTCCGCCCGGGTGTTTTTCTCGATCGTGACGGCACGATTTGCGAAGAAGTCGGCTACCTGAACCACGTGAACCGGTTTCGTCTGCTGCCCGGCGCCGCCGACGCGATCCGTTGCCTGAACGAAGCCGGCTATCCGGTAGTCGTGATCACAAATCAATCCGGAGTCGCGAAGGGTTACTTTCCCGAGTCCCTGGTGCACACCGTGCACGAAGTGATGCTTCAGCGCCTGGCAGATGAGCATGCACGGCTGGACGGAATATATTACTGTCCCCATGCCGCGCCCGTGGACTGCGAATGCCGCAAGCCGCGGACGGGCATGTTGCTGCAAGCGGTCAGTGACCACGCTATTGATTTGACGCGCTCCGTCGTAGTTGGCGATCGCTACGGCGACATTGAACTCGCTAGGCGGGCCGGCGCCGCCAGCATTTTGGTAAGAACCGGCTATGGGGAAGGTGAGTATCTCTGGAACTCGCCGCAATGGAAGTTGCAGCCGGATTTTGTGGCCGCCGATCTCGCTGATGCGGTCCATTGGATTCTGAGGGGTAAATGACGCGAGCGAAAAAAGCCAGCCCGACCGGATCGGTTGATCTGATGGCGCTTGCCGAGTGCGTCGAGCAGTTTGCTTCTCGAACTGTCGTTCTCTTCGGTGACTTTATCGCCGACGAGTATCAGTTCGGCGACATTTCGCGCGTTTCGCGGGAAGCCCCGGTTCTGATTTTGCGTCATCGCGAAACGAAGCTGCTGCCTGGCGGCGGCGCCAACGCGGCGAATAATTTTGTCGCCCTGGGCGCGCGGGTGCTGCCGGTCACGGCGCTTGGCGAGGATGCCGCCGGCCACGCGCTGCGCGGCTTTTTTCGAGAACTGCGCGTGGATGTGTCCGGCATGGTCCCGGTGAAGGGCTGGACCACGCCCACCAAGACACGTTTCTTGGCGGGCTGGGCGCACACCGTCGGGCAGCAGGTCCTGCGCGTAGATCGCGAACCGCTCGCTCCTTTACCAGAGGGTGCCCGCCGCAAGCTCACGGACAAACTTGCCCTCAAGCTGCGCTCTGCAGATGCTCTGGCGGTCTCCGACTATGGATTTGGCGTGGCCGACCCGCAGGCGGTGCGCGGAGCCAGAACACGGCTCAAGAAATCCGCTCCGATCACGCTGGACGCGCGGCATTCCTTGCACGACTACGCCAAATCGCGGATCACTTCCGCGACTCCCAATGAAGCGGAATTGGAGGCGCAACACCACGTTTCTATTGGCCAGGATGTCCAGGCTCTGGAGCGCTGCGGCAATGTCACACTGGCGCATATGCGGCTGCGCGCCCTGCTGACCACCCGTGGACGCGACGGCATGGTGCTGTTCGAACCGGGGAAACTCTTCAAGCAAATTCCGGTGCATGGCAGCAATCAAGCTGTGGACGTTACCGGTGCAGGCGATACGGTTCTCGCGGCGTATACGCTCGCGTTGGCCTGCGGTGCGTCTCCATTCGAAGCGGCGCATATCGCTAACATTGCCGGCGGCGTGGTGGTCATGAAGCGCGGCACAGCCACGGTTTCGCGGGGCGAATTGCTGGGCGCGATTCGCCAAGAGGCTGGCGGAGCAGCTTGCTGACATGCGGCATGCTGCGTCGAAAATCCTTCCGTTGGCCGCGCTGCGCGAGAAATTGCTGGAACGGCGGCGGCGCGGGGATCGGATCGTATTTGCCAACGGCTGCTTCGACTCGCTGCATGTTGGCCACGTCCGTTATCTTGAGGGGGCGCGCCGCGAAGGAGACGTTTTGGTGGTTGCCATAAACGACGATGTCAGTGTGCATGCTTTAAAAGGTCCGGGGAGGCCGGTTCTGGACGAACACGCCCGCGCCGCTTTGGTCGCCGCCCTACGTGCGGTCGACTTTGTCGTGTTGTTTCGCGAGCCAAATGTCGAAGCCTTGCTCGAAGAACTCCGCCCAGACGTGCATGCCAAAGGGACAGACTACACGCTGGAAACCGTTCCGGAGCGCGCCACGGCTGCCCGTCTTGGCATTCGGGTGGCGATTGTTGGGGATCCGAAGGACCACTCCACGCGCGAACTGCTGCAAACGGTTCGCCAGGCGCCGCATGCCTGAGTCGCGTTTCCTGGTGGTGCGGCTCGGTTCGCTCGGCGATATCGTGCACACGTTTCCTGCTGTGGCGGGCTTACGGGAGACCTTCCCCGGCGCGGAAATCGTCTGGCTGGTCCATCCCCGTTGGGAGTTGCTGGTACAAAGCAGCGGGCTGGCCTCCGCAGTCTGGCCGATGGACCCGCGGCACACGCCTTCATTGCGAAAAGCCATTCGTGACATTCGTGCTGCCAGTTGGGATGCAGCGATCGACTACCAGGGGCTCTGGAAATCGGCCGGACTGGCATTTCTCGGCGGAATCCATCGCCGTATTGGCTTCTCCACCGAAACGATCCGCGAGTTCGGCGTTCCCATCCTGTATACCGATCGTGTTCACTGCTTGACCACGCACATCGCTGACCAAAACGGTGAGCTCTCCGCCCGCGCTGGAGCGCGAAGCGGAGTTGCACCGTTCGCTCTTCGCGTCCCGCAGCGAGACGAATGTTTCGTCCGCGAATATTGGCAAGCAAATCAGCTGGACCGCTACATCGTGCTCAGCCCTGGTGGCGGCTGGCGTTCGAAGTGCTGGCCCGCGGAACGCTTCGGCCAACTTTGCCATCAGATTCGCGATCAGTTGAATCTGCGCTGCGTGGTGAACTACGGCCCCGGCGAGGACGACCTGGCCTTGGCGGTCCGCGCGGCCAGCGGCACCGGGGAGCCGCTGCTTTACAACGGTGCCCTCGGCCCGCTCATGGCTTTGCTGCGCCACGCCTGCGGCATCGTTGGCGGCGACACCGGCCCGCTGCATCTGGCCATTGCGCTCGGCACGCCTGCTGTCGCGCTTTTTGGTCCCACGGATCCCGCGCGGAACGGACCCTATCGCACGAGCGATATAGTCCTGCGTGCCCCCGATGCCGTGCGTACCCACAGCCGCATCCATGACACCCATCCTTCGATGCTGCGAATTCAAGTCGAACAGGTGTTCGCGGCGGTCCAGCGACGCTTGGGAGTGGCTGCGTGAGCGGAGCGGGAGCTTTCTTCGCGCGCTGGCGCGTACGCTTGGGCTATCCATTGGCCCTGTTGGTGTTGTGGCTGGCACGGCCGACTCCCGTAAGCATTCTTTGGGCAATTCCGGTAGGGCTCGCCGGGTTGCTGATTCGCGCCTTCGCTGCGGGATATCTTCACAAGCAAGAGATTCTGACGACTAGCGGCCCTTACGCTCACACCCGCAATCCTTTGTATTTTGGCAGCGCGATCCTGACTCTTGCTGGGGCTATCGCTACCGCTTCTTGGATCGCCGCGGCGATTCTCTGCGCTTATTTTGCGCTGTTCTATTCAATAGTTATGCGCCGTGAAGAGGAGGAACTGCGTGCCCATCACGGCGCGGCTTTCAACGACTACGCGCGCAGCGTGCCGCTCTTCTTTCCGAGTTTCGCGCGAGGAGCGCAAGCGTCGCCTTCACCCGGCTCATTTTCCTTCGCGCAATATACGAAGAATCGCGAGTACCGCGCGGCGATCGGCTTTTTATTGTTGCTTGCGGTGTTGCTGATCCTGTGGAAAGTGCGCCAGTAAGTCCCTCGAGTTTTCCGCGTTCTTGGCGCAGGGAACGAAACAACGGACTTCCAGCCGGGTGCCGTCCGTCAATACGTGCACTGCTCCATCGCGGTCGGTTCGCAAGATCCGCACCCCGGCTTCCTCCAACCGCGCCAGCAGTTCCGCATTCGGATGGCCATAAGGATTGTCTTCTCCCGCGCTGATGATCGCCACGCGCGGATGCACCGCGGCCAGAAATTCGCGAGTCGTGGAGTTCTTGCTGCCGTGATGACCCACTTTTAGAATATCGGCGTGGAGCGAAGCCTCCGGCGTCTCGCCCAGCAGCGTTTTCTCGGCCTGCTTTTCCAGGTCGCCGGGCAACATCATTCCGAGTTCACCGAACTTTAGCCGCATCACCAGCGAATCATTGTTCTGCGGAGAGCGATCCAATTCTGAGGTACTCTCCGGCCAGAGGAATTGTGTTTCGACCCCATCAAAGGCAAAGGGTGCGCCGCGCATCTCACGCACGATCGGGATTTTTCTCTGGGCCACCATCCGCTCGAGATTTTCCAGCGCCGGCGAAGATACCTCGCGCCCAATCCACAGCGCCCCGACGCTAAAGTTTTCGAGGACCGCAGCCAGCCCGCCGATGTGGTCTTGATGCGCATGGGTCAACGCCACGACATCCAGCTTCTGGAAGCCGCGGGACCACAGATACGGCGAAACTGCTTCTTCTCCCGGATCCGCGCCACCATGCTCCGGGTGTCCCGCAAAACCCGTGAAGCCGCCTCCGCCATCCACGAGAAGCGTTCGGCCATGCGGCGAGATCAACAACAAGGAATCGCCTTGCCCGACATCCAGGACGGTCAATTCGAGTTTTCCCGCGGACCAGCGCGGCGAGAAAGGGAACAGCGCGATGGCCAGAGCGCCTGCAGCCATGACTGCCGCACCCGCGCGCCACGCCCAGCTCCGCCACATTCTGTTTACGCGTATTGCGAAGCCCAGCAACAGAACCGCAAGAAAAAAGACCAGCACCAGCCAGCCAGGTGGCCCCGGGATGCGATAACTCCATCGCGGAAAATGCGCGAACCAACTCACCGCCCGTAGCAGCAACAGCACCAGCCAGCCGAGCGGCGTGGCCAGCACCTTTCCCAATCCCGAATAAACCAGTCCGCTCCCGAGCGTTAAGAAACCCAGTGGCACAATGAGTCCCATCGCCGGAACCGCCAGAAGATTTACGGCGGGCGCAGCTAGCGTGACGCGGTGAAAGTCGCGGGCCATGAGGGGCAGCATGCCAAGCTGTAGAGCGATAGTAATCACCAGCAATTTCCAGGCCCGAAACGATATGGCTAGGCCACGCACTACGCCGTCGGCGGTCCAGTCACAACATCGCGCTGGCACTCTCGCGCCGAGCCACCGCCACACGCTGCGCAGGTCAATTCGAAATTGTGCAGCCCTCGGCTCGTGCGACATGTCCCGCGTTGTGTCGCGCCAGCCTCGCAGCGCCCGCGCGTAGGGCTGCAAGCTTGTCTCCAGCCAGGGCAACGCCAGCCCCGCGATACAGCCGATCGCTAGGAAAGTCAGTTGAAAGCTCGAGTCCCACACCGCCAGCGGATTCGCCGCCAATAGGATCAGAGCGGCGAGTGCGGCCGAATTGAGAAGATCCAGGCGGCGAAAGAAAAGCCGCCCAAGCAAAACGATGGCCGTCATCAACGCGGCGCGCAACACCGGCGGGCGTTCTTCCACGACGCCAACGTATGCGATCAACAGAGCGAGCGTTGCCAGCGCCGTCCACAACGGCGACAGGTTGAATTTCCGCCCCAACCACACTAGAAAGAAAACCAGCGCGCCAACGTGCAATCCGGCGACCACGAGCAGATGAAACACTCCGGTCTTCTGAAAGTCGGTGGCTTCGTCACGTTCGATGAAACTTCGGTCGCCCAGCAACATCGCTCGCAGTACGGCGGCGACGTGCGGTTGCCGCGCAAAGAGCATGTCCAGTTCCTCGCGCAACCTGTGCCGTGCACGGGCAAATAAAATCGCGGAGCTCCACTGGGCCGAAGCTTCCCCTTGCAGAAGCTCCGTCGAGCGCAGTGTTCCCATCAGGTGCACTCCGTGGTCCGCCAGGTACGCACGCCGGTCGAACGCCCCTTCGTCGCGGAATACCGGTGGTTGCTTTGCCTGCACTACGACAAACACGCGGTCGCCCGCGTGGACGTCCGGCAAGGAGATCGGCGCTTCGGATTCACCCGTGGGGTCGTTCCAGCTGATGCGCAGCCCACCTTGCGTTGGCAGCAGCACCCCCTGGTATTCCACGCCGCTCAGCGCGAGGTCATAGCCGTAGCCCCACGGTAGCCGCACCGGCTCATCGCGAAGCTGGCCATGCCAGCGCAGTGGCGTTTTCAAGTCGATCTGGCGTGTTTCCAGCAAACGCAGGACGTGATCCGCTGGAAGCGGCTGGCTGGCGATGCCTGCCGCAAGGAGCCCAAGCAGGCTCCACGCACAGAGTGAAAGCACAGCCGCCGGGCGCAGACGTTCGCGGTAGCTGAGGAAAATTCCGGCCGCGATAACGAGGGCGGCAAGCCCGAACCCGCCGGCTAGCACAGCGCGCAGCGAGATAAATTGTACTGTTCGGTTCATTTGGCCGAGCGCAGCGCCGCACCCAAACGTCGCGGCGATCGCAACGGCCGGCAGCCTCATGGGACCTTTTTCAACCTCACCAGCGTCTCGATGTGAAAGGTCTGCGGAAAAAGATCAAAGAAGTCTACTTGGCTGATTTCATAGCGTACGCTCGGCGCGGCCACTTCTTTCGCTCGGCGCTGCGAATTTGTCAGCACCGCTAGATCACGCGCCAACGTGGACGGATCGCAGGACAAATAGACGATCTCCGCGGCGCCAAGCTCTGCCAGCCGCAAGGCTGCTTCCGCGCCTAGCCCTGCTCGCGGTGGATCCAGGACCACCAATTCCGGTCGCTCCTTGGCTTTCTTCAGGAACTCTTCGGTGTGCTCGTTGTGCGTCACAATGGTGACGCCCGCAGCTTCCGCATTAGCATAGAGGTCGCGTGTTGCAGCCAGATTCGCATCGACGCTGATCACTTTTTCAAACGCGCGCGCCAGCGGCAAGGTGAAGAATCCCACTCCAGCATACAAATCCAGCGCCAGTTGGCCATGGGCTCCCGCCGTGACGGTCGTCAGCAAATCCTCAATCAAAAACCGGTTCACCTGAAAAAACGACAAATGACTCACGCGGAACTGAAATCCTCCCGCTTGTTGCGTAAGATAACCCGGTCCGGTGAGTTCGAATTTGTTTTTCTTCTTATCCAGCAGCAGCAGGCTTTCCAACTCCGGCAGCGCCGCACGAAACTTTTCCGTTAATTTCGCGGGCGGTTCGCCAAAGCGTTCGAAAGCCACGTTCAGCGCGATCTTCTCGTCCGCGGAATCGGCAAATGCCTCGATCTCCAGAATTCCCGCTGGCAACGCGCCGGAACGCGCCATCTCCTGCAGTTGCGAAAACGCCCGGGCGAGTCGCGGTGAAAGCACCGGACACGCATCAATCGGCAGGATTGTCGAACTCTCCGGCAAAAAGTATCCCAGGGCCCGCGGCTTGCCTTCCCGCACCGCCCACTGCGCGCGGTTCCGATAACCGTAGGGCGCCGCGGTGTGTTCAGTGATTGCTCCTGCCCAGGTCACGCCGCCCAGGCGCGACAGCGTCTCCCGCAAAATCTCTTTCTTTAGCCGTACCTGCTCGCTCTGCGCAATGTGCTGGTAGTGGCACCCGCCGCATTTCGTGAAGTGCGGGCACGGCGCTGCTACGCGCGCCTCGGCCGGCTCGGTAACTTCCTGTAAGTCCGCCCACACCAACTTTTTCTTTTTGGCGCGTTCGCTGGCGCGTACCTTTTCGCCGGGCAGGACATACGGCACAAACACCGTGTTGCCATCCGCGTGCGCCAAGCCGTCGCCTCCATACACCAGCTTCTCAACCGATAATAGTAACTCATTAGCCATTCTAGGTGCCCCATTCTCCGCTGTTTCGAGTGAAAAAGAAAGAGGCCGGCCTGCGTCGCCGGCTCCTGAAAGGGTCAGAACAAATAAAATAGACTCAGCCGCGGCAGGCCAAACTCCTCCAACAATCTTTTCTGCACGTACTGCTTTTCCACCAGCGCCAACTGTTCCGCTTTCAGCTTTCTCCGATAGGCGGCCAATTGCCCGTCCATCTCGCGGCGCACTTTGAGCATGGTTTCCTCGTTCGCGTGGGTCAACAGCGCCGCGTGCAGCCGCTCGTCCAGCACGGTGAGCCGGCGCTCCAAATCTTCCACATCCAGGGCTCCCGGAGCTTCCAGCAGTAGCGTGCTGGCCTGCAGTGATTCCGCCGTGTCGCGAATCAGCTTGGCCAGCGCGGCCTGCGCCGGCTGCATCTTCCCGGCGGCGTCCACCAGTTGTGCTCCATTTTTCGCAAAGTATTTCTTCAGCTCGTCTCGCGAGAAAGGTTCCTTCGCTTCGCGCCGGCCTTTCGGGGTGCTCCCTGTAGCCGCCTCCAGCTGCTCTTCCGCCGCCTCCAGCACGGCATCGCTGCAGTACGCCAGGCTCTTTAACGGCTTTCCTGCACCGCCGCGCCGCGACCGCTGATAACTCTCAAAGGCGTTATCGATCCCCCGCAACACCGCATCCAGCGGTACGCCTGCCTTCTGCCATGTCTCCATGATCGCCCAGTCCAGCGGCGACACCAGCAGGTTGGCCCCGCGCTTCTCCCAGAAATAATTTTCAATTTCCGTGAAGTAGTTGAAGTAATTCCAGCCGTCCATGAGTCCTTGTCAGTTGGTGGCGGCGCAACATGGTGCGCCCATGTTGGCACGAAGTGGCCGCAGCGAGTCTTCGCTTATTTCTGCGTCGTCTTCCCCGCAGCATGTGGTGCTGCGGCCTCGCGCACCCCGCGTCCAGCTGCGCTCGTCTTCGCCTCTGCCGGCTGGTTCCTTTCCCAAATCAATCGCAATCCAATCAACGTCAAAAAATCATCAGTATGCTCAATCTGCTTCGACCCTTTCGCCACCAGGCGCGCCTGCCCGCCCGTGGCAATCACCGTCACTTTCCCGCTCAACTCCCCTTTCATTCGCACGATCATTCCGTCCACCATATCCACGGCACCGTAATACAAGCCCGCCTGCATATGCGTCACCGTGTTCGTGCCGATCACTTTGCCGGGGTCCTTGATCTCCACCCGCGGTAATCGCGCCGCACGCGCAAAAAGCGCTTCCGACGCAATTCCTAATCCCGGCGCGATCACGCCGCCCAGATACTCGCCTTTCGCCGAGATCGCGTCGAACGTAATCGCCGTTCCAAAATCTACCACGATGCATGGACCGCCAAATCTATGAAAGGCCGCCACGCCATTCACGATGCGGTCCGCGCCGACCTCCAGGGGATTGTCCACGAGCACGGCCATGCCGGTCTTTACGCCCGCTTCCACGAACAGGGCCTTCTGCCCAAAGTAGATTCGCGACATCTCCGCCAGCGTCCAGTTCATCGGCGGCACCACCGAACTGATAATCACGCCGTGAATCGCCTCTCGATCCAAACCCGCCAGCGTGAACAAATTCCGCGCCAGCACGCCGTACTCATCCACGGTCTGCTGCCGCGCCGTGGTCAGCCGCCAGTTCGCGATCAACTCTTCGCCGCGAAACACCCCTAGCACGGTATTCGTGTTGCCCACGTCCACCGTCAGCAGCATCTACCGCGCCTCCGTTACGTCGCCCGAAATCACCGTCACCACCTGCCCGTCATCGCGCTTCACTTGCAACAATCCTTCTGGGCCAAGTCCTGCCGTCACTCCAGAAAACGTCGCTGCACCGCTCGTCACGCGCACGCGCTTGTCCCGCGCATAACTCGAAACTGCTTCGAACTTAGCGATCACCGCCGCCGGTCCTTCGCGCAAAAAACGATTGTAGTCGGTCTCGAATTCGCGCAGCAAGCGCACCAACAATTCCAGCCGGGACTGCGGAAGTGGCGGTTGACGCGAGGTCGCCGGAGAAGCGTTCCTGGTTCACATTCAAGCCGATGCCCACAATCACGAAGCGCACCAGCGACGGTTCGGCGTGCATCTCCGTCAAAATCCCGCCGACCTTCTCCCCGCCCAGCAGCAAATCATTTGGCCACTTCAAATCCGGCGCCGTTCCAACTTGCGCCAGAATTGCTGCGCGCGCCGAAAGTCCCGCCATCATCGTCAACAGCGGCGCTTGTACCGGTGAAATCTTTGGCCGCAGCAATAGCGTCACATAAATTCCTGTAGCGCGGTCCGACTGCCACGAGCGTCCCGCGCGTCCGCGTCCCGCCGTCTGCTCCTCCGCGAGTACCACCGCGCCTTCCGGCTCGCCCGCGTGCCCCATCTCGAGGGCCACACGATTCGTCGAATCAATCTTAAAAAAATGATAGATGCGCTTGCCGAACAAGCTGCCTTTCAACCGCTGCCGCAGCATGTCCGGCGTCAAAATGTCGGGCACTTTTTCCAGAAAATAGCCGGTGCCCGGATGCCCCTTCACCCGCACGCCTAGCTCGCGCAGCCGCTTCACCCACTGAAACACCAGCGAGCGCGACACGCCAATCTCGCGCGCAATCCGTGCCCCGCTGATCACAATCGTGGCGTTCTCCGCCAGCAGCGTCAGCAGCCCGGCCAGTCGCTTGTCCGTTGTTCCTGGAAATGTCTCTTGTGCCATCGCAGTAGCACAGGCACTCCTGCCTGTGCGCGGTCTCTCCGCCCAGCCGCAGCTTACAATTGCCCGAGTCGATCCTCTAGCTTTTTCAATTCAATCCTCTGCGTCGCCAGCGTCTCTTCCAGCCCCCGAATAATATTTTCCGGAGCCCGGCTACGAAACGTTTCATTCCCCAACTGCGACTCCTTCGACGACACCGCTTTCTGCAATCCCTCGATTTCCTTTTTCAGTCGCGCGCGTTCCCTCTCGGCATCGACCGTCGTCCCATTGACAATGTCTTCAAACGGAATCCTCAGGTCACCGTATTTGGTGGCACGGATACTCCCGGTTCCGCTTGGACGACCCTCAAGAAAATCAACCCTGGAAAGGGTTGCCAGCCGCAAAAAGTTGGCTTGGTTGCCTTCGATCACGCCCCTGACGGAGCCGTTAGTGGATGAGAACACTTCTAATCTTATTGGTTTCTTGGTTGGCACTCTGCCATCCGCTCGCATCTCTCGCACAGCCGTGACGATATGTATCAACATTCCGAATTCATCACGGGCATCGGTGTTCTCCCATTCCGAGCGCCCCCTCGGATACTGGGCCAACGCGATGGACTTCGCTCCGGCCGGTTGGGGCAATTGATGCCAGAGCTCTTCTGTAAGAAATGGCATGACTGGGTGCAATAGCCGCAGAGCGGCCTCGAAGCCGGCAAAAAGATTTTTCCATGCCACCGTCGCCCGTTCACGATCTGTGTTCAATAGCTCTGGCTTGACCCACTCGATGTACCAGCTGCAGAAATCGTCCCAGAAAAACTGGTACACGCTCTGCGCGGCTTCATGGAAACGATAATTCTCTAGCGCATGATTTATTCGCCCAATTGTCTCGGCTAGTCTCGAATACAACCACTGATCGACCAGCGGCACGCTGCTCTCAAAAGCATACGGCGCCTTCTCCCGCACCTCCGGCGCCGCCAACTCCTCCAGCGTCGCGCCGGTCTGCTCGAACTTCTCCAAGTTCACAAATAGAAACCGCGCCGCATTCCAAATCTTATTCGCAAAATTTCGCGCGCCCGCCAGCCGGTCGTCCGACAACACAATATCCGTCCCCGGCGCCGCCATCGACGCCAGGCAAAAGCGCATCGCATCGGTTCCATACTGCTGATTCAGCAGCACCGGATCCAAGCCCGTCCCTTTCGACTTGGACATTTTCTCGCCCGAACCCGTGCGCACCAATGAATGCAAATACACCGCGCGAAACGGTACTTTGCCGGTGAAATGAATCCCCAGCATGGCCATCCGCGCCACCCAGAAAAACAAAATGTCGTATCCGGTAATCAGCAGCGAAGTCGGATAATACGTCTCGAAATCTGCGGTCTTCTCGGGCCAGCCCAACGTCGAAAACGGCCACAAGCCCGAGCTGAACCACGTGTCCAGCACATCTTCGTCCTGGCGCAGCTTCGCCGAGCCGCACTTCGTACAAGCCGTAGGCGGCTCCTCCGCCACAATAATTTCCCCGCATTCCCCGCAATACCACGCCGGAATCCGGTGCCCCCACCACAACTGCCGCGACAGCGTCCAATCGCGAATATTCTCGAGCCAGTTGATAAATTCTTGCCTCCGGTTGTCCGGCACAATCTGAATCGTGCCTTCTTTTCCCGGCGCATACTCTCGCACCGCGCGCAACGCCGGTTCCGCCAGCGGCTTCATCTTGCAGAACCACTGCGTCATGATCCGCGGCTCAACCACCGTCTTGCTGCGCTCGCACAATCCAATCGCGCTCACGTGCGGCGTCGTCTTCACCAGCAAGCCTTGCGCCTCTAAATCCGCCACCACTTTCTTCCGCGCCGCAAACCGGTCCAATCCCGCGTACGGCCCCGCCGCCGCGCTCATCTTGCCTTCGCCGGTCATCACATCAATTTCCGGCAAGCCATGCCGCCGCCCCACTTCAAAATCGTTCGGGTCATGCGCTGGCGTAATCTTCACCGCGCCAGTGCCAAACTCGCGATCCACCATCGCATCCGCAATTAACGGAATCGGGCGCCCCAGCAGCGGCAAAATCAGCGTCTTCCCAATCAGCGCGCGATAGCGTTCATCCTCCGGATTCACTGCCACCGCCGTATCGCCCAGCATCGTCTCCGGCCGCGTCGTGGCCACCACCACGCTCTCGCTCGACCCCTCCACCGGATAGCGGATGTACCACAAATTCCCCTGCCGCTCTTCGTGCACCACTTCCAGATCGCTCAATACCGTCTGGCACTCGGGACACCAGTTCACCAGCCGCGTGTCGCGATAAATCAGCTTCTCGCGATACAACTGCACAAAAACTTTGCGCACCACGCGCGAAAGCTCCGGCGAAAGCGTGAATTTCTCCCGCGACCAGTCGCAGCTCTCCCCAATCTGCCGCATTTGCTCGGTAATTTTTCCGCCGCTCTCTTCTTTCCACTTCCAGACGCGCCGTTCGAACTCCTCGCGCCCCAACTTCCGGTAATCGATCCCCTGATCGGCCAACTGCTTCACCACCACGCGCTGCGTCGAAATCCCCGCATGGTCCGTCCCCGGCAAATACAGCGTGTTGTAGCCGCGCATCCGGTGCCAGCGCGTCAAAATATCAATCTCGGTATGGTCCAGCATGTGCCCGATGTGCAGCGACCCGGTCACATTCGGCGGCGGAATGACGATCGAAAACACCTTTCCGCCCGTCTCCGCCTTGGGATCCGCGCGGAACAACTCCTCCTTCACCCAATACTCTGCCCACCGCGGCTCAATCGCCGCCGGCTCATACGCTTTGGCTATCTCTCGCCCCATTTCCTGTCAGCTTCCTTCCAACCTGTGGCACAGCCTCTCCCGGCTGTGCAGCTCCGCAACTACATCGCACAAGGCGCGCCATCGCGAGCAAGGTAATCTTCGACTATACGGGCACAAAACCAAGTCCGTCAATTCAACGCCGGTGTGGGGGTACTTTTCGATTCGCCGGCTTAACGGGACTTCCGCCGGGATGTTCCGAATGTTGTAACGAGGCTCCATTCGTCAGAAAAGTCTGTCGGGGCAAACAGACCAACCTATGGCCCCCTATCAAATCACAGCACTTAGGAATGGTTTCCCCAGTGCACGGGTAACCCTTCAAATGCATTTGGACGGTAAGCCAGTTATTAGACTCTTGTGTTTGGAAGAGAATGAGTGGAGCTGCCATGTTCAAGGTTCTCAGAGTCGGCTTTCTGCTTTTGTTTGTGGTTGCTCTGCCCACGCGGAGCGAAGACTCGCCTGGCCAGATGCTTGGTCTGAGTGTCTCTCCCGATGGGAAGTTCTTCGCGACTACCTACGTGAAAGGCAAGTCTTGGCGTATTTACAAAATCGAGATGGCCACGGGCAACGCCACCAGGCTAACCAACGCCGCTACTGGCGAAGAGTCTAGTCCCGCTTTCTCGCCTGACGGCACGCTCATCGTGTACTCCTACACGACGTACCCGGACTACCAGCGCATCGTAGTAATGAGCGTTGATGGATCAAATTCGCGCACCTTGCCCGGATCGGGCACGGCTAATTTGGACCCAATATTCTCACCCGACGGTCAGACGATCTACTTCCGTCAAGCTGAGCCGCGCCCTCATGAACACAGGTGGGACCTGTTCTCGATGGGGATTGATGGCAGTAACCTGACGCAATTGACCCACGAAGGTTTTTATGAAATTTACGACCCTTCACCATCGCCCGATGGCGGGAGCGTGGCCGTCGCGATTGAAGATTGGCATTCGCCTCGGCGACAGATCGCTATCTACTCGCTCGACAAATCTGAGCAGCCACCGAAAATACTTCGGCCCCATCTTCCCGGAAAGCGTCCCCTCAATGAATACTTTGAATCTCCCAACTATATGCCGGACGGAAAAAGCCTTCTCTTCATGGCGGCGACCGGTGGAAAACGAGGAGACGATTACGATGCTTATTCGCTAAATTTGGAGACGGGGGCGATTGAAAGGCTGACAGAGGGGATGGGATACGCGGGTTGTCTTACGCTGTTTCGAGACCAGAAGACCGCCGCATTCTTGAAGTGGCGTGAAGACAAGCATCGAGCGATCATCGGCACAGATATTTACCTACTCGATTTGCCGACCCACCGGCTCACACTATTCAAGGTCAACGGACTCTACTAACAGAGGATGAGGCTAAGCGCCTGACGCCGCTTACCGGAAAAGCGGCCGACCTTCTGCAGCAATGAGTTTTATTTGACGGGAGCCGTTTCGGAAAAGGGAACTACTTCTTGCCATTCAATTCGTCGCGCACCATCGCTTCCACGACTGGCTTCAAAATCTCGCGCGTAACCGCCTGCAGCACTTCGGGGCTCATCTGCGACAACACCTTGGCCACTAACTCTTCCATGCTCGGCGTCGCCGGTTTCGCCGCCACCGCCACGGGCTGCTCTACCTCCGGCGCACTAACCACCGGCTTCTCGAAAATCACCGTGTCCGTTACTTGCTGAATCTCTTCTACGGTCGACGCAGGCAAATCCGCCTCTTCGACCTTGGCCCGCACATCCTCACTCAAACTTGCCGGCAGCGTATCCACCGTGGCCGAGGTGTCTTCTTTCGCCGCCAAAATCGGTTCTGGCTGCGGTACGGGCTGGACCGCCTCAGGCTTCTTCTCCGCAGGCGCATCCCAAGACGCCGCCAACTGGCTCGCTTTCTGCGCCTCGGCCTCCCACGGACTGGACACCGCCGAATACCACGCATCTCCCGCAGGCTTGCTCGGCTCCGCGGCCGGAGCGGGCATTTCCACCACCGAACTTTTCGCCGAAGAGCCTTCCACTTCCAGCGGCTCCGCGTGGTATGCAGAAGGCGCCTCCGCTTCCGCCATCTTGGCCGGTTCCAGCGCTGCCGCCCACGCATCCTGCCCAAACGGCGTATCTGGTATACCCATGGGCGCTACGCTAGGAGCTTCAACGCTCGCTTCCGCCGCGTAACTCGGTGCCGGAATACTCGGCGCCACAAATCCCATCGGCTCCGGCGCCCGCCTCGGCTCTTCCACCGGCGATTCCTTTACCGCCGCCGAAACCGTCTGCTCCGTCTCTGCCGCCTCGCTAAAACCGTGCACTTCCTGCTGCGGCGTCCACCCGCCACTCGGCTTGCGCGCCGGCGCTTCGCTGAATGCCGTCTCTCGCCAATCCCCACCCTTACCCGTCGCCTCGGCTTGCTCGATGGCTTCATCCCCGCCATCGCGCCGCCAGGAACTCGAGCTGTCCGCCTCTTCTTCCTCAGGCTCTTCCGCTTCCTCGTGTCCAGCTTTGAAGTCTCGATCCAACTCCGGCCGCGCCGTCGTCGTCGTATACGCTAAATCTTCTTCCGACTCGGCCGCCGGCGTCTCCAGCAAACTCCCGAATGCCAGCGGTTGCGATCCCGAATCAATTCTCACCGGCTCCGGCTTGGCCGCCACTTCGTCCATCGCCGGCTCCGCTTCCGCTGCCGGGAAATCCTCTAACGCTGGCAACGAAATGGAACTCGGCGGCACCACCGGCGTCCGCGGCGTCAGCATATCCATCGCGCGTACCGGTTCTTCTTTTACCGGCGGCGGCACCGGCGCTCCGCCTATGCTTACTCCCGCGCGCGTCAACGCCGACTTCACCATCGAAATGAGCGGATCGGGCGGCACAAACGGCTTCTTCAAAACTCCATCCGCGCCGACTCGCTGCGCTTCCTGCTCATCCAGCGGATCGAACGCGCCCACCAGCAAAATCACCGGAATGTGTGCTAGCGCGCTGTCGCCCTTCACGTACGAGCAAACTTCATAGCCATTCCGCACCGGCATGAACACATCCGCTAACACCAGGTCCGGACGCACATCCGAGATTTTCCGCACCGCCGCTTCGCCATTGCCTACGGCAACGACATCAATGCCCTGATCTTTCAGGGCAAGCCCAACCATCTTCTGGATGTTGCTGTTATCGTCGGCAACCAGGATCTTGGCCACAAAACCTCTCCGGGATGCGAAACACCCGTTCCAACGCACGCAGTTACGTACGTACTGAGTCTCCAGAGTATTGGAGCATTCGGAGATTAGGTCGTCAATTGCATCGCAGCGGGCGTGTGTCGGAAGGTGAATACGCCCTTTCCCCGCTGATTCCGCTGGCCTTAGCGCCAAAAGTCAGCAAAAAAAGAAAGGCGCCAGCTCGTGGTGCCTTCCTGCTCAAAAGTTGTCGGCTGTGATTTGCCGCTGGTTCTACCAGGGCACCAGCTTCTTCAGCCCTTTCTTCTTCTTGCTGCTGGACTCTTTCTTGTCGCCGTCCTTCGAATCGCCGCTCGTTTGCGAGTCCGCACTCTTTGTTACGTCGGCCGCCGGAGCATTTGCATCGGCTGCCTTCGCGTCGCCGCTGGTCCCGGTTGCATTGTTGTCTGCCGGAGGATCCTTCGGCGCTTCGCTCGTGGCCGGAGGCGTCGAATTCGGTTGCGCTCCGGGAGCGGGAGTCGGCGTCACATTTGCCGGTGCCGGTGCCGGTGCCGGTGCCGGTTGCGGATCCTTCGCTGCATCTGCCGCTCCACCTTCCGCAGGGGCCGTTCCTGTCGGGTCGCCGCCGGGACCCACGGTCTCTGCCGGCCTGGAACTTCCCGCGGGTACGTTCGCAATCAGCGCGCCTCTTCCTGCGGTGCCAGTAGACACCGGCTTCAGCAGATCGCCCAGCGACACGTCCGACTCCGCCGCCATCTGCGGCGTTCCGCTCCGCGCCGCCACCCGCATTTCGTCTCCCGGCCCGCTGTGGAACAGTGACAGCGGCTTCTTCACCATGCTGGGCTTCGGCCGCGGTGCGTTTGCTTCTGCCGTCATCCACGCTACCGCGTTCGGGTCCGGCTGCGGCACTGGCTGCCCAAACGCTTTCAGCTTGCTCTTCGCGTCCGCCGCCAGCGGCGAGAGCGGATAGTTCTTCACGATGCGCCCGTAATACGCGCCCGCAAAGTCCTTCTTCTCGCTCTTCTCGAAAATGTCCCCCATCATCCACAGCACCCGGTCCGATTTGCTGTACAGCGGATAACGCGTCGCCACGCTCAGCAGCCGCGTCGCTGCCGCCCGCCGGTCGCCCTTCAGGTAGTAGTAGTAACCGATGCGAAAGTCCCCTTCCGCCAGAATCTCCTGTACTTCGCGCAGATGTTGCTCTGCCTGCGGTGCCAGCGGATCGTTCGGATATTTCTGCAAAAACGTCTGAAACGCTTCTTCCGCATCTAGCGCCTGCGACCGGTCGCGGTCCGGCTTTTCCATCTGCCGGTAATGCGCCATCGCCACCTGCATCTGCGCATACGTCGCTTCCGGCAAGAACGGGAAGAACACCACAAAGTCGTTGTAACCCGAAATCGCCAGCGCCAGGTTCGCCGTCCCGCCTTCTTTGAAATACGAATCCGCGATCGCCAGCTTCGCCTTCGCCAGATACTCGCTGTCCGGATACGTATTGATCAGCGTCTGCATGCTGAGCCGGCCCACTTCGTGCCGCCCGTGCTTGATATCGTCTATCGCTCTGTCGTAGAGAATCTTGTCCGGCTGTGCGTTATTGTCCACGCTTGTGGATTTGTTGACCTTTTTCTTGTGAAAGGGGAATTGCGCGTTCGAGGAAGTTGCTCCGAGGAGGAAGGACGCTGCCAGCGCCGCCATCGCCAATTTGCTGCCGGTTACGTTGTACACGCTAAGAGAAAAGCCCTTTTTCTGGCCCAAACATCACCTCTCTGCCGAATGTTGAAGTCCGCCCGCAGCACCCCGGTCACGCCATCCAAGTACTGCCAGCTTGCCTCTACTTGTCCGCCGGGAATGGGCAAGTATAACCTGAACCAAAGGTCAGGTATGCAAGAACTTTGCCCCTACGTACAGTACCCCGGCCCCGTCATGCCTTGTGATAACGCTTTGCTCCGCCCGGGTTGCCTCGCAAAATTTACGTAGCTTGCGATTTTTCAACCAATTGTAACCACTGCCCGCCGCCCGGAGCCTGTATACTCTGTCACTTCAGACAGGGGCAGACCTGCTCAGGAGCACTCGCGAGCTCTTCTCTCACAATGGAAAAGCGCAAATTCCTCTTTGTCTCCCTTTCCGGACTCATCGGCGACATCGCTTGGCAAGTCCTCAAGGAAGGCCACGACGTTCGCTACTACATCGAAGCTGTAAAAGAACGCGACATCGCCGATGGTTTCGTCCCCAAATCCAAGGACTGGGAACGCGACTGCAAGTGGGCCGACATCGTCGTCTTCGACGACACCCTCGGTCAGGGCGCCAAAGCTAAAGCCCTCCGCGCCGCCGGCAAGCCCGTCATCGGCGGCTCCGAATACACCGACCGCCTCGAAGACGATCGCTCCTTCGGTCAGGAAGAGCTGAAAAAAGCCGGCGTCAACATCATCCCCTACCAGGACTTCGACTCCTTCGATCCGGCCATCGAATTCGTCATGAAAAATCCGGACCGCTACGTCATCAAGCCTAGCGGCGAAGCGCAAAACGTCAAACGCCGCCTCTTTGTCGGCGAAGAAGAAGACGGTGACGATGTCATCCGTATGCTCGAGGCCTACAAGCGCGCCTTCTCCGAAGAAATCAAAGTCTTCCAACTCCAGCGCCGCATCAACGGCGTCGAAGTCGCCGTCGGCGCTTTCTTTAACGGCAAAAAATTCATTTCACCTATCAACATCAACTTCGAGCACAAAAAACTTTTCCCGGGCGAAGTCGGTCCGCCCACCGGCGAAATGGGCACCGCCATGTTCTGGGCCGAACCCAACCGCCTCTTCACGCAAACGCTGCTCAAAATGGAGTCCAAGCTCGCCGAAGAGGGCTACGTCGGCTACATCGACCTCAATTGCATCGTCAACAATAACGGCATCTACCCGCTCGAGTTCACCAGCCGTTTCGGCTATCCCACCATCAGCATTCAGCAGGAAGGCATGCTCACGCCCATCGCCGATCTCTTTTGGGACCTTGCCACGGGCGCCGATCCTAAGTGGCGCACCCGCAGCGGCTTTCAGCTGGGCGTCCGCATCGTCGTCCCACCGTTTCCCTTCGACGACGAGCCCACCTTCGAATCCTTTTCCAAAAACGGCGCCATAGTCTTCAAAAAGCCCAATTACGACGGGATACACATCGAAGACGTCAAGGAAGAAAAGGGTCAGTGGCTGATCGCCGGAACGAGCGGCGTTGTTCTCGTGGTCGTCGGCCTCGGCCAAACCATGCTCCAGGCCAAGACCCAAGCCTACTCCCGCATCAAAAACATCCTCATCCCCAACATGTACTATCGCACCGACATCGGCGACCGCTGGGCCGAAGACTCCGACAAATTGCATAACTGGGGCTATCTCCGGTAGGGTCATCCTTCCGAGGATGACCGCTTCCTACGTCCTCTCCTGAGCCCCATGCCAAATCGTAGTGATCACGATTCGCTCGCTCTGCACTCGGTACATCACCAGGAACGGCGTCCTGCCCACCACTAACTCTCGCATTCCCGCTTCCTGTCCTGCTCGCCCCAAATACGGATGAAGCCTCAGAGCTTCGACGGCCGTCACGATGCGCATCGCCAACCGCTCGGCCGCTTCCGGTTTGTCCAGCGCCACAAACGCCCGAATCTCTTTCAGCCGTGCCAATGCCAAGGGAGACCAGACGATCTCCACCGTTACAACTCTCCGTTCTTATGCTCTTTCCCGCACACGCAGCGCGGCGGCGCCAACTCCTTGTCAGTCCCCCACGAAAGCAGCCACGCTTTCATATCCGCATGTTTCACGTAATGCCCCGATGCGACCTGTTGCCCGCCACGCCGCCCGTCTGCCACCAACCGCTCTTGGTCCGCAACGTATGCTTCTACCGCCTCCGAAATCAGAAAATTCGCGCTCCGTCCCGAACTCTTGGCCAGCCGCGCCAGCCGCCGCTTCAGGTCCGGCTTCAGCCGCGTACTCATCGTCGCGCTTCGTGTGTTCGCCATGAACACATCCTATCACAGGAGTCTCGACTCCCTGCGCGAGGTCATTCGTCCGAGGATGACCGCTTTGCACTCTTCCGCTAACATTTCCCCGCCATCGCTCACTCCATTCGCCAATTCGACGTTCTCATCCTCGGCGCCGGCGCCGCCGGCCTGCTTTGCGCCGCCGAGTGCGGCAAACGCGGCCGCCGCGTCGCACTGCTCGAACGCAACGACCGCGTCGGCCGCAAAATCCTTATCTCCGGCGGGGGCCGGGCCAACTTCACCAATCTTCATTGCACGCCAGAAAACTTTCTCTCCGCCAATCCCCACTTCGCCAAATCCGCCCTCGCCCGCTACACCCCCGCCGATTTCATCGCTCTCGTCGAAAAACACCGCATCCCCTATCACGAAAAAAAACGCGGCCAGCTTTTCTGCGACGGCTCCGCCTCCGAACTCCTCCGCATGCTCGACGAAGAATGCCGCGCCGCCTCCGTTCAAATTCTTCTGAATCTCCAAATCAGTGAAGTCCGCCGTGCCACCGAATTCATCGTCCACACTTCCGCCGCCGAGTTCCGTGCCCCCGTGCTCGTCGTCGCTACCGGCGGCCTTTCCATTCCCAAAATCGGCGCCACTTCCTTCGGCTACGATCTCGCTCGCCAATTCGGCCTTAACATCATCCCCACCCGCCCCGCGCTCGTCCCGCTCACGCTCTCCGCCGCCGACCGCGACAACTACTGCGACCTAGCCGGCGTCTCTTCCGAAGTCATCGCCTCTCTCGCACCCGATTCCGCGTCTTCGCAGGCCGTCATCCCGGAAAAACGCGCTGTCATCCTGAGCGAAGCGAAGGATCCCGGCGTGATCCCCGCACCAGCAACCACCGCCCCGACATTCTCAAGCCCCGCCCCGTCCTTCCCCGAAAGCCTCCTCATCACCCATCGCGGCCTCAGCGGCCCGGCCATCCTACAGATCTCTTCTTATTGGCAACCAGGGCAGGGAATTTCTCTCGACCTCGCTCCCGGTCAGCACGCCACCGCTTCTCTCCGCAACGCCCGCACTCGCACCCTTTCCGCCGCTCGCTCCGCTCTCCAAGGCTTCCTGCCCAATCGCCTCGCCGTCCGCTGGCTCGACCTCCACGCGCCGCCCTCTTTCTCCAATCCCGCCCTCGAAAAACTCGAACGCCAACTCCACAACTGGACCGTCATCCCCGCCGGCACCGAAGGCTACGAAAAAGCCGAAGTCACCGCCGGCGGTGTAGACACCGCCGAACTCTCCAGCAAAACCATGGAATCCCGCAAAGTCCCCGGCCTCTTTTTCATCGGCGAAGTCGTCGACGTCACCGGCCACCTCGGCGGTTTCAACTTCCAATGGGCCTGGTCCTCCGCCATCGCCGCCGCCCGCTCCCTGTAGGTGGCTAGTGGTGGTTCAGCCACTGCGAAAAGCGCCTACCTGATGAACTAAATCCCCGTTAGGAGTACTATTCTTCACCACCCTCGCCCGGCCCTGGCTTTCGCGACCGACTTCCACACAAGGCGACACCCATGCGCGCACTGATTGATGAAAGCGTCTTTCACGCTAAAAAGTATTACGAGACTTACCTCTCCGAACCTTCCCCCGCCGGTGATATCTCGCTCTCTTCCACCGGAATCGCCAGCGAGCCACATTTGAATCTCGTCCGTGTCCTCCGGGAGATGAAGGACATCGGTACCCAAGGCGAGCTTCTCGTCGTGACCCACTCCAGCCCCGACGGCTTCCTCATGAAGCTCCAGGCTGGCGGACAGGTTTCGTGGCTTTTCGAAGTCATGGACAAGATCCTGCAAATCGCCGAGGGCATCCGCCGTCATGACACGATCTCCGGTCTGCCGCCACAGCAGGTTCCCGAGGCCTGGCGAAGGTGGTTCGCGGATTTCGACCCGGGCATCAAGCTGGAGTCTGGATTCGAAACCAACCCGGATTGGCGCGCCTTCGTTGCCAAAAAATTCGACGAATGGTTCGAGCGCCAGGGCCGCGACATCCTGAAACTCCCGCGTCCGCGCGCCGACCTCACCGATCTCCTCAGCCTGCTCAAAGACGTGCGCGCCTTGGGCTTCAAGCGCCTCGAATTTCGCGCTTGTCAAATCGGTTCCGTTGCCGGCGCGATGGAAAAAATCGCTGGATTCCTCAATGTCAAGACTGTCGTTGGTCCGTCCCAAGTCGAAACCTTTTACGGCGCGATTCCCCATAGCGGGATTTCGTTTATCGCCGACGATCGCAAACTTGCCGCTGTTCTCAAGAAAATGGGCGGCCGCAGCTTCCCCAAAATCTCCGTCGGGATTCTCGTCTTTCCCCGCGCTTTTAAAGTCGTCGCCAAAGACGACGCCGCGCTCAAGGCTTTTGTGCAGGGCTTCATTCGCTCGAAATTCGCTGGTAGCCTTTCGCCCCTCCTGGTCGGCGGCGTAAACTCCGTGGGCAGCAAAGTGACCACCTACGTCTTCCCACTCGAACCAGACTACAAAACGCTGCTGGCGAAATTTGACTCCGCCGCAAAAGCTGCGACACCCTAATACATAAAATGCCCGGCCCTCCTCGCCGGCGGACGCCGCACCTCTGCCCGCGCCCTTGATTCCGCTGCCGCCGCGCCCTCCAGCCAACCGCTTCTCTCCGGATCAACTGGCGTTGGGATTCGATGCGCGCCCCTTCCACACACATGCCCGCCCTCCTGCTGGCCCTGAGCAACAAGGGAGCCTAGCGAAGGGTCTGCGTTCCTATCGCCCGCCGATTCCGCCAAATTCACTTCCGGTTCATCGCTGGTGCATTGCGCTCATCATCGCCTTCTGCCAACCTGCCCACGCCCGCACGGGTCGGCCTCCCCGGCCAACCCCACGCCGCCCGTCGCGACACCGCGAGGTACGTCCAATGCCCAGGAGTCAGCCACTTCCCAAACCGCTCATCGAACAATTCTGCTCCGCCGCCAAGGGCTTCTCCGGTGACATCTCCCGCGAGCGCATCGCCCTCGCCGTCCTCCGCCACTTCCACGACAAGGAAGTCACCGTCTGGGACATCACCGGAAAGCAGGTCTACTTCCGCCTCGGCGCCCCCGCCCAAAACCAGCTTTCCAGCGCTAGCCCGCACCGCCATGGTATCTCCGGCGTCCACATCCATCTCCCCTACGCCACGCCCGCTGTACCCGACCTCTCCCAAGGGCCGGCTCCCGCTCCATCAATTAGCGCCAGCGCACCGTCTGCTACTGCGCCCGCTCCGGGGCTGGTCGGTGTAAATGTAGGGCCGTCCCTTCCGGGCGGCACAGGTTCATCCGCCGCTCCCTGGGTCACCCGCGCTGGCCAGCGCAAAGACCAGATCGTCGCCCTCGTCGGCGATCCCCATCGCCCCGGCTCCGCCAACGACTACGTCGGCGAACTCCTCAAGGTCCTGGTTGGCGACTGCTTTGGGAGCCCGCAGAACCGGAAACTTCAGCACTTCGAACCAGAAATCCGTGGCCGCATCGCAGGCTTCGAGCATGTAGCCTTGTCCGCGCATCTGCGGATCGAGCCAGAAGCCACGGTTTTCATTTTCCGTTTTCGCGAGACTGATGGCGCCGATGATGCGCGCGGGCTCGATCTTACGGCGAATGGTCCAGAGCCATTCGTCACCCCGTGCGCGCGCCGGTAGAGCCGTCTCGCGAAAAAAGACTTCGACACCGTCGGGTGGAAAAGGCCAGGGAACCTTGGCATTAAGATATTTGACGACTTCCCACTGCGGAAAAACGGCCTGGATTTGCGCCAGGTCTTCTTCTTGCATCGCGCGGAGCAGGAGCCGCGAAGTTTCCAACGGAGGGACTTCGTTGGCCATGACTAGATGCCTTCGAGCAAGTGCCCCATTTTTTTCTTTTTGGTTTGCAGGTAGCGTCGCGAAATGTTGGAAATGCGGGGCTGGCAGGGCACGCGTTCGGTGACGCCAATGCCAGCAGCTTGGAGTTGGCGAACTTTTTCGGGATTGTTGGAAAGCAGGCGGATCTTGGTGATCCCGAGCTGTTTCAGGATTTGCGCCGAGAAGTCATATTCGCGGGCGTCGGCGGCGAAGCCGAGCTTTTCGTTGGCTTCGACGGTGTCCATGCCCTGGTCCTGCAATTCATAGGCGCGAATCTTGTTCATCAAGCCGATGCCGCGGCCCTCCTGCGCGAGATAGAGGAGGACGCCCGAGTTGGCTTGGGCGATCTTTTTCATGGAGAGTTCGAGTTGCGCGCGGCAGTCGCAGCGCAGAGAAGTAAGGGCGTCGCCGGTGAGGCATTGGGAATGAACGCGCACCAAAGGAGTACTTCTGCCGTTCAGCTTGCCGCGTACCAGCGCCAGAGCTTCCTCCTGGGGCCCTTCGCCTTTGAACGCGTAAATCGTGAAGCGGCCGTACCGCGTCGGGAAGGCGGCCCGAGCGACGAGTTTGGGCTGAACAGTCTGCACCGGGCAAAGCTTTTCGAGTTCGGTGTTTTGCGGCATACGAACCAATCATTATAGCAGTTACGCCATGAGCGCTTTGTCGTTGCCTGAGCGTTGATGAACGGTCTTGCGCTTTACATCGCGCGCAGCATTGGCTAGCGTTAGCACAGGCGCCCAAATTCACAGGCGATGGATACGGCTACCGCAGTACGCGAACTGCTGTTCACCTTGCTGTTGAAGGTGGGCGTGGCGGCGTCCTTTGCGGCGCTGCTGGCGCGGTGGAACACCTTTCGGCGCGTGCTTTTTACCGAAGAGCGCGACCCCGACCAAAAACTGAAGCTGATGTTATTCATGACGCCCCCGCTGATTGTGGGAGTCACGCTGCGGTTGGTGGGCGCGCAGTACAGCTTCGCCGATCTGTCCCTGGAAGGCGCGTTCCTAATGGGGCTGTTGGGCGGCCGCGTCGTCGGTCCGATCGGCGGCGCGATTGTTACGGTGCCTGCGCTCATTGCACACGAATGGTTGGCGATGCCCGCCGCTTCCACGGCGGGCCTGCTCGGCGGGTTGATTCGCCAAGCGATTCCGAATAAAGAGGATTTGTGGGGATTTGGTCCGTTCACATTCTTGAATATTCCCAAGGCAGTGGTGCGGCTGATCAAGAAAAGAGAGTTGGCGTGGGAGATGGCGCCCCTGGGGATGTGCGTCGGGATGGAATTGGGGCGCGTGGCGCTAGTGAATGCGACCAAACCTAAGTGGCTGTTCGCCATTCATCCGCGCCTGGATTGGTGGTTGGTGTTGACGGTGATCGCGGCGCTCATGTCCGTGGCCGCGCCGCTGAAAATCTGGAACAACACGCGGATTGAAATGAACCTGGAACGGCACCAACAGTTACTGCTAAAAGCGCGTATGGATGCGTTGACCCGGCAGATTAATCCACATTTTTTGTTCAACACCTTGAATACGGTGTCGGCGCTCATTCGCATCGATCCGGACAATGCCCGCGGCGTGGTGCTCAAGCTGAGCAATATTTTGCGGCGGTTGCTGCGCAAGCACGAGACGTTCGTGCCCTTGCGAGAGGAACTCCAATTCATTGACGACTATTTGGACATCGAGGTGGCGCGATTTGGCGAGGACAATCTGGATATTGTGAAGCAGATCGAAGAAGAAACACTGGAAGTGTTTGTGCCGAGCATGCTGTTACAGCCGATTGTGGAGAACTGCCTGAAGCATGGGCTGGCTCCGAAGCTGGAAGGCGGGAAGATTCAGTTGCGCACGACCAACCTGGATGGACGCTTGCACATTGAGATCGAGGACAACGGTGTGGGCATCTCCGAAGAAAAGATGCCGCACGTCTACGTGGAAGGAATCGGGTTGAGCAATGTGCGCGAACGGCTGCGGGTGCTTTACGGCACGGACTTTCAACTGCAGATTCAGAGTCACACCGGGCAAGGCACGTTGATAAAAATCGATATTCCGGAGCTGGTTTCAACGATGCAGCCGGTGGCGTGAGAAGATTTGCCGGGGCGCGCGATCCTTGCCGAGAAGCGAGGATGATCTTGCGGTGGGCCGGCGGTAGTTGTTGGCGGAGGGAAATAAAATCGCTAGCGGAGGCGGAATGTCGGGTGACGGGTCGACACAGCGGCGTGTTCTGAAGCTGGATGCGCGGGACAATGTGCTGGTAGCGCTGAGGAATTTGGTCAAGGGCGAACGAGTTGGCGTCGGGGCAGACGGGTGCGAGCTGCGAAACGACGTGCCCGCGAAGCAAAAATTCCTGACGCAGGATGTGGCCACCGGCGGGGAAATCATCATGTACGGCCTGCTGGTGGGCAAGGCGACGGAGAACCTCCGGCGTGGCGATTTGCTGACCACAGGCAATGTCCGCCATGCCGCAGCGAGCTATCACGAGCAGGACAAGGCCTACTCATGGGTTGGACCGGACGTTTCTGGCTGGCGCAAGCGCACATTTCTGGGCTACCACCGCGCGGACGGGGAAGTGGGAACGCGGAACCATTGGCTGGTGCTGCCGTTGGTGTTTTGTGAAAATCGCAACCTCAATGTGCTGAAGCAGGCGTTTGAGGAAGAACTAGGCTTCGCGGCTCCGCAGATTTATCGACGGCAAGTCGCCGAGCTGGCCCGGCTGTATCGCGAACAAAATTCACCGGCGCTGAAGGATTACACTCCCGGCGCAGCGCAGCTTCCTCCCCCAGCTCCAAAGCTTTTCGAGAATGTGGACGGGATCAAATTTTTGTTGCACGAAGGGGGCTGCGGGGTTACTCGCGAAGACGCCAGGAATCTCTGTTTACTGCTGGCAGACTACATCCATCATCCAAACGTAGCTGGGGCGACGGTGCTGAGCCTGGGTTGCCAGCATTCGCAAATCCAGATGTTGCAGGATGCAATTCACGAAAGGAATCCGCATTTCAGCAAGCCGCTGTTCATCTTCGAACAGCAGAAGAGCGCATCGGAGCAAGCCATGTTGTCGAAGGCGATCCACGAAACGTTCCTCGGAGTGGTGGAAGCCAACAAACTCAATCGTGCGCCGACCTCGCTCGCGCAACTTTCGGTAGGCTTGAAGTGCGGCGGCTCGGACGGTTTCTCCGGTCTCTCCGCCAATCCGG
>Ga0335073_10001958_pt1 | contig 28072 bp, 15 predicted proteins | sample Lox_Sample_22_FD_207093 | JGI IMG/M metagenome (GOLD analysis project Ga0335073, IMG submission 207093) | Soil microbial communities from Loxahatchee National Wildlife Refuge, Florida, United States - Lox_Sample_2.2 | ecosystem: Environmental > Terrestrial > Soil > Wetlands | place: USA...
ATTAGCGATTTTGACTCCGCACTGAAGGAGTGTAGTTTTGCTTGTGGCTAGGTAATGATGCACTCCGGCATCAACGAATGCGCCGAGGTTGTAAACCTCGTGCTGGTAGAGTTGCAGTCCGCCGTTCAGACCCCATCGGTGGCCCGGTTCCATAAGTTGTGTATAGGTATTGATGTAGCCGTTGGGATCGATGGCAGCAGCCGCTGAGATTCGCGCAATGTACCCATCCAATCGTCTTTCCAAGGCCGGATCCGGCTGACTAGTCAAGAAATCCGAAGCCGCGCGGATCATCTCGTAAACCAGACCGTCCATCCAAGGATTGCCCGCATGTCCCCCGGTTTGGCCGGCAGCGACCTTGTCGAAATTGTTGAACGCTCCTCCGTGGTCGCTCTCGAACTTGTCGAAGCAGTCACGAAGAGTCACCTGCTGCCATACACTGCGCTTCGGCGACCAAAATCCGTCATCGATCGCAACTTGATGGATCGGGACCGGAGTGAGCTTGTGAAGTGTGGATCCGTCTACATCGTTGTCTACCGCGAGCTGCTGAAGTTCAGCCGTATGCCCGATTTTGCCACATGTTTGAGCAGGTTCTGTCGCAACAAGGGATACGATTCCGACAGCCGACAAATCGCGAACAAATGCACGTCGGGTGAGCCCAAAACTCTTAGAAAGGTCACTCATGATAAACTCTTCGCCCTAACTTACATTCATTTCGATGTTTCACACACAATAAGTACGGTGAGATGATGAGCGGCATGGCGGCACCGCCGCATCGTTGGACCAAAGACACCTCTTCTCTTGATCATTCCGCTATGAAACCCAGGTCTTCACCGGAGTGTATTGCGAGTCCGATTTGTTCGAGTTGGTCATGTCTGCCGTTGTACCATAACCTCCAACAGTCACCTGAGTGCACTACGAAGGGTTTATAGCACGCATCTGCATCCCAACCTCCCTGAGTAGGACGAACAATAGGATTTCCCACATGCCTAGCCCAGCCTGAAATCCCATCCTTCGACCGCGCGAAACCGATCTGAGCATGTTCGATGTCGCGGTACCCGACGTAGAACAAGTAATACCAACCCTTCCAAATGAAGACCTGCGCGCCAGCGACTCTCTCCTTTTCCCACTGATTGTCCGGATCGGCCCTAAAGACAGGGTTGAAGGAAAGCTTGTCCCAGCGCAACCCATCTTTGCTCGTCGCATATCCAATGGAGTTGGGTTCTATTTGCTGCCCTCCCGAATACCACATTTTCCAAATCCCATCCGCGTTATCCCACATTACATGTGGACACATTACGGCGACACCTTCCCAGGGAACGGACGGTTCAAGGACCGGACGCAGCGATTGTCTGACCCAATTGCGGCCGTCGGCGCTCATCGCGTAGCCGATCCACGACTTACCGCTTGCCGTCGCGGCGCCTACTTGTCCCGTGTACCACATGTGATAACCGTCTTCGCGGTGTATGACGATGATGCGATTGACGTCATCTTCCCAGCCGCTTTTGGGATTTGGCGGGAGAACGATCTCCGGCGGGCTCCAATGGATTCCGTCCTTACTCTCGGTGATTGCGACGCTCTTCTTCGGTCGCCACGAAAACCACATTCTATATTTGCGATCTTCATGCAATACACACACGTCGAAGCAGGTTCCATACTGTCCACCAAGCACAGGATTGCCTTCGTATTTGATCCACTCGCTGTCATCGCCAAGGCCAAATAATCGTGATGTAGGAAAGAGCGAAGGCCATGCACCGGCAACCGAGAGCATCTTCATCAACGCTCTTCTCGATATGAGTTGTTTTCTTGTCATGACTCCACTTCAATGCTGCTTACTTTCAACTTGCGTAAGCGTGCAGAATCGCGAGGCCAACGGCATTACGTTTACTATCTTTGCGCCCGCGGCTGTTCGTTGCGCGGCAACGACACTGTGATCGTTAGCAGTTTACTTTCATGCGCAATGGCATTACCGTCGCAGAATACTTGAAGACCCGAGCCTCTGTGATACCTGGTCCCATCGCGGTCATACAGAATGGTCAGGAGATGCCCGTGATAGGGAAGACCGCCAAGAGCGAACCATGGCCAGTGTTTCGACACAAGCGGATGAATCGTCAATGAGTTTCCGGGAGCGGGGCGCACGCCGAGCAATCCAGTAATGATTAAGTCGGCGAAGCCTGAATGATTGTAGTAACGCCCGCGATTCGCAGGCGGTTGTTTCCTCTCTTCGAGGATCGTGCGAGCGATCCACTTGCCGGTGTCGGGATCAAGGTCCTCGTCGATCCATGGGATGCTTTGACCATTCGAAAGCAGAATATGCTGGGAGCGAACGTACTCGGCCAACACCTCACGGTATTCTTCCGGTCCAATGACTGATTGCGGAGATCCGTTCAATAGATTAGCCAGTGCTACCAGTGTCTGAGTGGTAGCGAAGGGCCATGATGGACCATTCCAAAGACACTCATGAGGATACTCAAAGCGAAAGCGAGGGCTTCTGCGTTCGGCGGTTGTGGGGCCGTATCTTCCCGCGAATCCATGCGGGTCGGTGAGTTGCTCCCAGGCGATTACTCGGTCAGCGTGGGGCAGTTGGAAGTACCAGGGAACATAACCGATCAGCTCGCGCACACCTACCCAGGTCGCCCCTGAATTGCGCGGTACCGTCTCGTAGAATTGGTCCTTTGGATTCCAGAGATGACTCTCTACCAAAGCGCGCAAATCCTCGGCCTTTTTCGCATACTGCCGTGACAGAATCTCGTTTCCGCTTAGTGCCGCGATCTTCGAAATAGCGACAGCGTCCCCATACATGTAGCTGTTGATGGTTGGGCGATAGCCGCTGCCACCAATGCTGTCTTCCATACCGTCGCGATCGTCAATCTGCCAGAACAGACCGTTAGGGTCCTGATGGGTTTCTTCCCACGCTTCGTAATTTCTGACCAGTGCGGGCAAGAGGCTTATTGCATAATTACGATCGCCATTAGCAAGATACAACTGATACACCGAGTCCGCGGCCCAAAAACTATACCGCCGCGGCTCACCATCCGGGCCGAACCAGAATTTACTGTAGTTATCTGCATAACTTGGATCTCGAAGCCACCGGGCCTCACGAATGTGGTGACCCGCTGCCGCATCAATGGTGTTGAGTTTTCCTGACCATGGAACATCATCTGAGAATTCGGTAATCAGAAATCCGTCCGGTGTCCGCTCGATGTGCTTTTGAAAAGCGTACCAGCGGAAGTAATAAATCCTCTCCATATCCTTGTCTGGAATGTCCAACCACGGAATATTCGAAACAAACCATTCCCAGGGAAGAGGCGGAGCAGTCCCGAGCATCTCGCGTTCGTCTCGAACGAAGTCTTCAAAGTAATGTCGAAAGCTGTCGGCTTTGAGTATGGGCCAGTAGGTAGGTTGCTGAGTCCGAGCGGGACCGTCGGGATGAAGCAGTGTGAGCAGAACGCCTGCGCCGATCACCTGTTTTAGTATGCGCCCCCGGGGATTCATGCTTCTGCCGTAAATCCAAGATCTTCACCGGAGTGAAACGCCAGGCCGATCTGTTCGAGTTGACCATGCCTGCCGTTGTACCAGAGCTTCCAGTGGTTATCAGAGTACACGACAAAGGGCTTATAGCAAGCATCTGCATCCCAGCTACCCGGAGTTGGCTGAATGATCGGGTTTCTCGCATGTCGAACCCAACCGGTAATTCCATCCTTCGACCGTGCGAGCCCGATCTGAGCGTGTTCGATGTCTCTGAATCCGATGTAGAAGGCGTAGTACCAGCCCTTCCACGGCATGATTTGGGCAGCCGTCACTCTGTTCTTTTCCCAATCGTTCACGGGGTCAGCTCTCAATACGGGGTTGGCTCGATACTTCTCCCAGTGCAATCCGTCTTTGCTTGTCGCGTATCCAATGGCATTTGGCTCAATTTGCTGCCCCGCCGAATACCACATCTTCCAAATGCGGTCCGCGCCGTCCCAGATTACGTGAGGGCACATCACTGCGACCCCCTCCCATGGTTCTGAGGGAGCCAGAACGGGTCGAAGTGATTGTCTGAGCCAGTTCCAACCGTCCGAACTTGTTGCATATCCGATCGAGGACCTGCCCTGTGCAGTTGCGGCGCCTACTTGCCCGGTGTACCACATGTGATATCCGTCTTCACGATGCACAATGATAGGGCGATTGATGTCGTCTTCCCATCCGCTCTCAGGGCGAGGCCCAAGAACAATTTCGGGCGGAATCCAATGGATTCCGTCTTTGCTCTCGGTAATTGCGACGCTCTTCTTTGGGCGCCACGAGACCCACATCCTATACTTGCCGGCCTCAAGCAATACGCTGACATCAAAACAGGTTCCATAGTTGCCGCCGAGCACAGGATTTCCGTGAAATTTCTGCCAGCCGGCTTCGGTTTCGGCAGTTGCGAGAGCGGCGGTAATGCCCATTGGAATCCCAAGAGCGGATATGCCACCAGCGCCCAGCCACCCTAGAACTACTCGGCGATTCATCATTTATCTACCTGCTCGCGATCTCGTGCCAAACGAAGAACGAGTTACGGACATCATCCAAAAAACACAGCCCCATCGCTTGATCGGATGTGAAAACTGTACGGCGCTCATGATTCCGCCACGAAGTCGAGGTTTCCGCCGGCATGAATGACGAGGCCAATCTGTTCGAGGTGCTCGCGCCTGCCGTTGTACCACAGCCTCCAGTTGCCACCGGAGTACACCGCAAAGGGCTTATAGCAGGCGTCTGCATCCCACCCGCCGGGAGTGGGCCGGACGATTGGGTTTCCCGCGTGTCGAACCCAACCAGTGATTCCATCCTTCGACCGTGCAACACCAATCTGGGCGTGATCGATATCGCGGAAGCCTATATAAAAGGCGTAATACCAGCCATTCCAAAAGATGATCTGTGCCGCTGTGACCCTGTCTTTCTCCCAGTCGTACCTTGGATCCGGCGCCAGGACAGGATTGCCAGGAATTTTGACCCACCGTAACCCGTCTGTGCTGGTCGCGTACCCAATGGCATTTGGCTCGTATTTCTGACCAGCCGAGTACCACATCTTCCAAATGCGGCTCGCCTGATCCCACATTACGTGGGGGCACATCACTGCGACACCTTCCCATGGTTCAGTCGATTCCAGTACGGGGTGAAGCGATTGTCTAGTCCACTTCCAACTATCCGGGCTGATAGCATACCCGATCCACGATCTGTCTTTGGCCTGTCCCGTATACCACATGTGATACCCGTCCTCACGATGGACCACGATGGGACGATTGATATCGTCTTCCCATCCAGTCTCCGGGCGCGGTCCAAGAACAATCTTGGGCGGACTCCAATGAATTCCGTCCTTGCTCTCGGTAATTGCGACGCTCTTCTTTGGGCGCCACGAAACCCACATCCTGAATCTCCCAGCTTCGCGCAAGACGCAGATATCGAAGCAAGTGCCATACTCGCCGCCGAGTACGGGGTTGCCGGCATACTTCTCCCAGCCGCCGTTGCCCTGGGAATCCTGAAGCCGCGAATAGCCGAAAAGAGTCGACGCCGCCCCTGCGAATGCCAGTATCGGCATCAGCTCTCTTCGCGTTAGCAACATTTTTCTTGTCATGCCTTAACCTTGACGCAACCTGACTTGAAGGATGAGAGCACAGTTCTCTTCTCGACCCGTTCCGATCGATATAAATTGTTCGCAATTTGAGTTGATCTTGGATGCTAACCCTCAGAGCAGCTCTTGCAGAGTTCCGTGAGGCCACACAGAATAGGCGACCTCACGGTCGAGCCCGCTCGGAGAGCCGGCTCAAAAGATAACGTGAAATGACAGTTGAATGTTTCGCGGGCTGTTGGCCGAACTGATGATACCGAAACCCTGCGTGTTTGGCCCGACAGTATTGTTGTACCCGGGGCTTTGAAGGACAGTGTGATTCAAAGCGTTAAACGCCTCGGCGTGGAAGTTAAGCTTGTAGTTCTCGACGATGCTGAAGTCCTTATCGAGGCTGGCATTAAAATCCTCGACACCAGATGCCGGTCCCTTGAAAACCCCCGGTGTTGCGTTGCCAAGGAACAAACGTTGACCAGTTCCCGGCAGCGGGGTAGAGACCCCGTTCACGAGAGCATTGCCTGCCCTGATGAATTTACTGGGATCCACCCAGTTCACGCCAATCTCACTCCCTCCGGACATTGCAACACTTCCGCGACCACGGCTACTCAGTAGCGGATTCCCACCAGTAAAGTTCGCATAACAACTGGCTGAGCCGAAGTTATATTGCGCACAGTTGTAATCGCCAACGCTGCCGTAGGCCCCAGTATTTGCGTTCACCGTTCCACCGATCGCCCAGCCCCCAACAAACAACTGCGAGACGCGGTTCATGTTCTGGAAGGCCGGCAATTGATATCGTACGGCAGCGGCCATCGAATGAACGGCACCTGGGCTGAAGTAATCCAAGGAACACATGGCGTAATAGCGGCAGCCTTGCTGCGCCACAGAGCTGCTATACGTGTAGTTCCCAAGAAGTGTAAGACCGTGCGAAATCCTCTTATTCGCCGTAACCTGAAGCGAGTTATACATGGAATTCCAATCCGAGAGATAGTCTTCAATTGAGCTAAAGCCTGCCGGATAGTAGGGCTCGCGTGACCAGATATTGGCATTGTCGTTCGTGCTGCCGCCGGGAACAAATCTCGGCCAGTTAACGTTCTGCTGCTCGGTGAGGTGAGTGGCCCTGGTCGCCACCCACGCAACAGAAAAGACATAGGTGTTGATCGGCTCGATCTCGAACGTCACGTTGAACTTGTCGTATTGACCCGAGTTGTAGTGCGGAGCGATGGCGTCTCCCACATCGAGGGGATTCGGGTAGACAAAAGTGGCGGCCGCTTGCGACCCTGGAGTCGGCGGCGAATATGGGAACGGCACACTTCCATATTGCGTATATGGCGTCGCCAGACTCAGGCCCTGTGTAAGAGGAGAATAGGTGATCCCGAAGGGCGGGGCCGTGGAGAAGCTATTGAAGGCAATAAGATACTGCCGCTCAGTGTACCTTCCATAACCGCCCTTCAGCGCGGCCTTTCCATTGTTCAGAAAAGACCACGCAAAAGACGCCCTCGGCCCCAGGTTGTAGACGTTTCCGGACAGGTTAGGCGGGATGCCGCTGTCTCCAACGGTCACAAGGCCGGTCGGAGCGGTTGGAAAAGCAGAAGACGGTTGGCCCGGGCGAAAAGTTATGAAGCGGTTTTTTGCCTCTCGAACTCCGAAATACGGTTGTAATCGCAGTCCGAGCATCACTGTGAGGTGCTGATTCACTTTGTAGGTGTCTTCGGCATAGGCTTCGCGCGCCGGATAGCGAAGTGCGAGGTTCTGCGCGCTGTTCTGATAGAATCCCCCGACCCCTCCCTGGATCAGCATGTCGGCGATGCCGTTGCCAGTACCGCCATAAATATTGTTGGAGTCTGAGAAGGAGACTGTGCCGCCCGAATCCCAGGTCTGCTGGAAAATCTCGCGGAAACTGCGAATTTCCAACCCGGTCTTGATGGTGTGACGTCCCTTGGTCCAGGTGAAATTGTCCGTGCCATCCACGGTGGTCTCGGTAGTCGGGTTCGTGTAGCCGTTCCACATGCCCAGGCCCATGCCCCGCGGAGTCGTGATTTGCTGGATACTTGGAGAAGCGACGTCGCCAACGGCGCCAATTCCTGTATTCGACGCGTTGAACAAATCTTTGCCGGAACTCCACGTGTCCGCAACGGCAACATATTGGCGTGTAACTCCCACGATGAAGTTGTTCAGCATCGATGGAGTGATCGAATATGTGTCGTTCAGGGCCCACACCTGGTTTGTCGCCGGTTCGCTGTAGGTTACAGCTGAGTTGGGATACTGCGTTCCCCAGGACGCCGAGGGCCCGCCGAAGACGTCCCAGACGTCATTGAAGGTTGGATTGTCGTTGTACCACCATAGACTGCCAAAAAGGCGGTGTTTCTCGTTGAATTGTTCATCGATTCTGACCGCAACCGTTTGCAATAAGTCCTGAAACGTAGGGTTCCAGGTAAAAGTGTCGACCCCACTCGTCGGAGCGGGAAGGATAGCTTTTCCGGCCGAGGAGTTGATGAGATTTCCCAAAGTGGAAAAGTCTGAAGTTGGAATAATCGGGGTCGGGACGCCGTTAATTACCGGGATGCCATCAGGGGAGTTGGTGAAGTCGCCGCCGCGTTCAGCGTTAGTAATTGTCTGCCCCGTCGTCGTTTCAGCCCTCGAAATGGACGTGCGTTCATACGACGTGAAGAAGAAGGTCTTGTCCTTACCGTTGTAGAGCTTCGGTATCCTGACAGGGCCGCCAACGTTGCCGCCATACCACTCCTGGTGAAACGGTTGTCGCGCTACATTCTGGAAATTGTTCGACCAGGAATTCGCGTTCCACGCTTCGTTCTGCAAATAGGCCCAGAATTGGCCGTGATACTCATTGGTACCGTACTTCATGGTTGCTTCTACCTGACCGCCAGCGCCACGCCCAACAGAGGCGTCAGGAAGGGTTGTGGCGACGCTGAATTCCGAAATGTTCTCGGATTGCGGAAATGCAGATGCCGAGGTGCCATGGAAGTAATCGTCCATGCTGGCCCCGTTGACTTCGAAATTATTGGTATGCAGTTGCACCCCGTTGAAAGATACGAGGTTGTTGAGAAAGTTGCTTCCTGTAGCGGCGACTGTTGCGCCCGGGGTGAGTAGCTGCAGTGTCATTTGCGGATCGCGGCCCTCGACAGGAATAGCATCGATGAGGGTGGCATCTATGGTGGTCACATTATTTGCGGATACTGTATCCACCATCGCCGCTGATCCCGAAACAGTGACTGTTTCGGACGTCGCGCCGACCTGAAGTTTCACTGGAAGTGTGGTAAATCCTCCGACGTTGAGTACGACGTCGTGCGCACTGTACAGCTTGAAGCCGCTCACGGCACAGGTAATTGTGTAGTTCCCCGCTGGAAGCGAGCCAAATTGGTAATAGCCGGTGCTATTGCTCGTAGCTTGCGCCTCTGTTCCCGTCTGCACATTGTGCGCGACCACTGCAGCATTGGGGACGATGGCACCAGTTTGATCGGTCACGGTGCCGTCCAGCCGCGCCGAGATATCCACTTGAGCGGACATCGGCGCGCAACAGAAGCCAAGTCCGATGAGGGAAACGATGACGACCAGCGCACGGAAAGACCGCATAGTAGCATCGCATCCTTTACTCATCCGCCTGGTACTGGGAACTCGTTCAAAAACCATACAGCCTCCTATCGAAGATTTGAAACATCGCATTTCCCGAAGCCATGGCAGCGCTTCGGAAGTTTCTAGTTGAGGTACCAACCGCTTAGCGATCTGCAATTCTGTTCTTCGAGACTTGGAAACGTTTTCGAGTGGTCGTACCGTACCGCTCTAACTGTTGAGAGTTCGGTCATCGGCGACTGATCATACCCGCCGCTCAAAACGGCTAAAGCCCCAACTCCATTGTTCTGAAAGCGCGTGAGAAGTTTCCGATTCTCTGGAACATGAGAACCCTACGCCTCACTCGGCAAGGCTTGCATGAGTACATGCGACTATTGAAAGGTAGTACAGATGGACTAGTTCGATCTAATAATCGTCGAAAAAGGTCCATGGACCCCGCTGTGCAACGCTTCAGCTGCGAACTCTCGGTCGCATCATTTTCTTTCGCCAAATGAGCCCAACATTCGCCATTGCTGTGGCGGCTACAGACGCCTTGCTTCGCAGTAGACTTGCGGCGTAGACTTCACCCCACAACGCAATGTATAGAAAGCACAGGAACGAACGCAGCAGGAAACACAGGAACTCCTGCTATCGATCGGCCGGTAAATTCTGTGCGGTTCTTCTATGCATAGCCGCTTGCCACTCACGCAATCAGGAAAGGATTGCTGTAATCCCACAAACAGACGGTATAAATCTCTGGGACGTTGCTCATGTGGGAGAAGCTGTCGCAGCCGCGAAGACCGGCGCATCCGTGTACTGGAACGCCCCCACACGCGAAGATGATGTTGAAGCGCAAATTGCGATCGTGGACAATGTTGTGGACCAGAACTATGACGGCCTGGTGCTTGCTCCTGATCAAGCCCTATCGCTTATCAGCCCCGTTCGTCGAGCGCTCTCGCATGGGATCCAAACCGTAATCGTCGGTTCTCCACTTTCTATCCCAGCAGGCGGAAGGCTATCTTATATTCTCAACGATGACGAAGAGGGAGGCCGCATTGCCGCACAAAGGGTTGCTGGCCTGCTTAAGGGTCGTGGAACCGTCGCGGTTTTAGGCATCAATCCGGACATCACCTCAATCATGATTCGAGCTCACGCGTTCGAACAGTTTCTATTCCAGAATTACCCTGATATTCGTGTTGTTGATAAGCGCATGGGAACTTTTAATGTGCCGCACGAAGAACAAGTGGCCGAGGATGTCCTCAAGAACCATCCCGATCTTGGTGTGATCGTCGCCTTAATTTGGAGTACGGCGGATGGATCGCTGTCTGCCGTCGATTCCCTGCCGGAAGGCCACTCCGTCAAGGTAATCGCTTTTGATCTTGACGGTTGGCCACATTTCACCGAAAGGAAGAACCTCGATTGTGTAATCCAGGAAGACACTCGATCGATGGTCCAACAGGCAATCGAGCTAATCCATGCTGCGCGGCTAGGGCAAACCGTGCCTGCCATCGTACATCTCCATCCACAACTGATCTCGCGCGATAATGTCGATCAGCCGGAAGTGCGGCGAATTCTCGGCATGGACTGGCAGCTTGGCCAATGGCACCTTAGGCAGATCCAATGAAGCTTTCACCAGCGGTGTACCGAGGACTCCTATTCGGAGGCTTTCTGTGTCTTCTTTTGACTCTGGGGCTTCTTGGAACACGCGCCTATTTGCATAGCCCGAGCCGAGGCCTACCCTATAGTGATTCCTTTGCCCAATCGAAGGCTGATGAATGGAGAGCACTCGGCGGAACCTGGGAATTAATGAACGGTACGATACGCAACGACTCCGATGAACGGGGCGCAAAGCTGTTGACCGGATCGTCATATTGGCGCAACTATTCCATCGAAGCTGATGTCTACCCGCTCGGCAAAAGTGGGGACGCAGGCCTGATCATCCGGTCTGGAGACGAACAAGAAGGTGTCAATGCCTACCGCGGATACTACGCCGGAATAGGTACCTTTGGCCACCTTCTGATCCTTGGGCGCGCTGATCATAGTTGGATTGAGGTCACCAAGGATATTTCAACTCCTGGCGATGTTCGTCCGTTCCAGTGGTACCACTTGAAGTTGTTGGCCTACGATTGTCAGATTGCAGCCGCAGTTACCGTATTGACCCACTCCTCTCGAGCTTCTATAGGCATCGCTGACCCGGACTGCATACGGTCAGGACGGATTGGTCTTCGCTCTTACTTCTCTGGAGGCATCTGGCGAAACGTATACGTTCGTCCCGCGTCGCACGAAGATTTGGTTCAAATGCTTCAGGGTCAAGAAAGCAAGTCAGGATTCTTGCCTAACAATGTAACCATCCAGGACTCTGAGTTCATTGAGTCACACCGCCTCCTGGAGGAAGAGCAGACAAAAGCGCTATCGAACTCGTCCACGCAAACCATAGCCAGTTTGCGCTTGAGTTCGTTCGTTACACCTTCGCGAGCCACTATTCGCGGAACTGTCATTTTGACAGCTCCGCGGCTTTATGTCGAAGACTCTACCGGGGGGTTGTTCATTCCCCAAGCGAAAACGCCGCCGCTGAAGGTCGGTGACGAAATCGAAGCTACTGGGGAAATTCGTCCGGGAGATTTCAGCTCAACAATGGAGCGGGCCACAATTCAACTGTTGTGGTCGCGCACGCCCGTGCCACCAGTCTCCGTTACGGCCTCTCAAGCATCCACCGGGAAGTACGACGCTACGTTCATCGAGGTGCGTGCGCGGCTGGCGGGAAAGGAGCGGGGGCCCGGTGACGCGCAGATTCTCGATCTGGAAGAAGGGCCGGAATCATTCCGGGCCTTCCTGAATCCAGGACGCAGCGACAGACTGTTCACTAATCTCAAGCTCGACAGCATTCTTCGCCTACGCGGCATTTGTGTTGTCGATCCCACGTTGACTCATAACCTGACCCCATTCGTCCTTCTGCTCCGCTCCAATGAAGACTTAGAAGTTATCGCCGGGCCGCCATGGTGGAGCGCGGGACACCTTGTCGCCATTGTGATTGCAATTCTGTTGCTTGCGCTGGCTTCTGTCTTTTTGCACCATAGAGTGGAGAACTGGCGTCTCCGCGCCATCCTCGAAGAACGCGGGCGTCTGGCTCACGAAATGCACGATACTCTGGCGCAGAGTTTCGCCGGAATCGGGTTTCAACTGCAGGCGATTCGCAACGAACTGCCAGAAGGGCTTCCAAAAATGGACCAACAGCTTGAATTGGCCAGCAATCTCGTCCGCCATAGCCACGAGGAGGCGCGTCGCAGCATCGCGGCGCTTCGTCCAGAATCTCAGGAGTCGGAAGACGTGCTCTCGGGACTGGAGCACTTTGCGCGACACATGGTCGAAGGTGGTTCGGTTCAGATCCTTGCGGAGAGAGAAGGCGAGCAGAGACCCGTACCTTCGCGGATCTCGGATACTCTCTACCGCATCGGGCAAGAAGCTGTTGCCAATGCCATCCGGCATGCGAGCCCCACGCAGCTGACCATTCGGCTCGCATCCAGCGAAAACAGTGTCTGCCTGCAAGTAGAAGATAACGGAACGGGCTTTGTGCCGGTGAGCGGCTTGCAGGGATTCGGAATCCGCGGAATGCGCATGCGGGCTCAGAGAATATCTGCTTCCTTTCGGCTTCAATCCAAGGTGAACGAGGGTACGCAGATCACGGTTGAAGCTCCTCTTCCGCCTCGCGTTACCCTTCTTTCTTGGCCAAAACTCTTGTGGAAATACGTGATGGAGCATTCGATCAATGCCAGAGCAACCAAGCAGGCCAATTCGTATACTTATCGTCGATGATCACCCCGTGGTGGTCGCCGGCCTATCCAGCATGCTGGGCACACAAGCCGGCATTGAAGTCGTCGGCTCCGCTTCGGGCGGCGAAGAAGCGCTGGAGATGCTTCGAAGCAATCCCGTGGATCTGCTTCTGCTCGACCTACGCATGCCTGGCTTGAGCGGGATGGATACCTTGCGTGAACTTAAGCGCACCAAGATCAATACCCGAGTAATCATTCTCACCAGCTTCGAGACTGACGAAGATATTTACCGCGCGATGCAGGCCGGCGCGGAAGGCTATCTCCTGAAAGACGCACCGCAATCGGCGATGATCGAAGCAATCCGGACTGTTCATGCGGGTAAGCGTTACCTCCCTCGCCACGTCGCCACCAGGCTGGCCGAACGGATGATGCGTTCAAACCTCACAGCACGGGAGCTCGAAGTCTTGTCGATGCTTGCCCGGGGACTTACCAACAAAGAGATTGGCGGAGCCTTGAACATCAGCGGGAACACAGTTCGCAATCATGTCAACAGCATCATCGAAAAGCTGGATGTTTCCGACCGTACCGAGGCCGCTACTACTGCCATACAACGGGGGATTATCGTGGTTCAGAATTAGCCATCTTGTGCTCCTTCGCGAGGCACGTGACGTTTCCTAGCTGGTTGCCTGATGCCAATACAGAGCAAAGCTCCGTTCCAGAACGCCAAGACTCCTTCCCAAGCGGACAGAATGGCTCCGGGGGGTCCATCTGTACCATGCGTGGCTAATTCCGAATTGGTTAGGATAACAGCAAGTTGGCTCAGGAGTAACAATTGCCGTCTTCTTCGCAAGATTTTCCTACCCGCCGTCAGTTTCTGAATAATGTTGGCCTGCTTGGCCTGGCATCCACTTTGCCGGCGGCACGCCTCCTGCTTTCCTCTGGCAACCCAGTCTCCGCTGCCACGCTGCAACCTCAAGCGCCATCTCCCGCGATCAAGAATCGTGCACCCCTGGCTCCGAACGCGTTTTACATCCTTCCGCTGGGATCGATCCGCGCGTGCGGCTGGCTTGACGAACAGCTTCGTACGCAAGCTAACGGATTGAGCGGTCACCTAGACGAAACTTGGGCGGACGTCGGTTCGAACAGCGGCTGGCTGGGAGGAACCGGTGAATCGTGGGAGCGTGGCCCGTACTTCCTCGACGGCCTGGTCCCGCTCGCCTATCTGCTGGACGATGCGATCCTCAAGACGAAGGCGCAGCGATTTATCGATTGGACGCTCGATCATCAGGCAGCCAGCGGAATGATCGGCCCTTCGTCGAACGATGATTGGTGGCCGCGAATCGTAATGCTGAAGGTTCTTACCCAATATCAGGAACTTACCGGTGATTCGCGTGTAATTCCGCTTATGGAGAGATACTTTCAGTATCAGCGGAGCGCGCTTCCCACGCGACCTCTGCGCGACTGGGGAAAGTTCCGATGGCAGGATGAAGTGCTGAGCGTGATTTGGCTCTATAACCGCACCGGATCACCAGATCTGCTTGACTTGGCACGCCTGTTGCACGAGCAGGGTTATAACTGGATGGCTCAGTATGCAAACTTCCAGTACACCGAGCGCGTCACGCGCGAGTACCTAGGCCCCGGGCTCAATGAACTCTCCCTGGCCACGCACGGCGTTAACAATGGCCAGGCTGTGAAGACCGGTCCTGTCTGGTCGCTCGTCTCTCGATCGGACTTTGACCGCTCCGCCGTACTAACAATGATCGCTCAACTCGAAAAATATCACGGCTTGCCTAACGGAATGTTCTCATGTGATGAGCATTTTGCCGGCCGCGATCCTTCTCAGGGTTCGGAGTTGTGCACTGTAGTTGAGTACATGTTCTCACTCGAACAGTCCCTCGCCATTACAGGTGACCCATCGCTCGGGGACCGGCTCGAACGTCTTGCTTTCAACGCGCTGACTGGTGCTTTCTCTGACGACATGTGGGCTCACCAGTACAACCAGGAACCGAATCAGGTGGAATGCAGCCTCCATCAGAAGCCTTGGACTACCGACGGGCCGGAATCAAATCTCTATGGTCTGGCGCCCTACTTCGGATGTTGCGCCGCAAACTTTCACCAAGGATGGCCGAAGTTTGCGAACAGCCTATTCATGCTTTCCAGTCCACAGGGCAATGACAAACAGGAAGGATTGGTTGCGGCTGTCTACGCTCCCTGCGAGGTACGTGCAGTGCTGTGCGGTACACCTGTCCATGTGGTCGAAGAGACCGAGTATCCTTTTCGCGGTACAGTGCGGCTCACCATCAGCCCGGCCTTGCCCATGAGTTTTCCGCTCCGGCTTCGCATCCCGGCCTGGGCAGGAGGCGCGAAGATTCTGGTCAACGGAAAACCCGAATCGCCACCGACGCCGGAGTCCTTTGCCCTCATCGAGCGCACGTGGAAACCTGGCGACCGCGTCGAAATTGTCTTTCCGATGAACCTGCACGTTTCGCGCTGGTTCCGTGATTCTGTCGCTATCGAGCGCGGGCCGCTGGTTTTCTCTTACGGCATCGGCGAAGACTGGGTAAAACTCCGCGATCGCGGCATGACCGCCGATTGGCAGGTGTTTCCGACTAACCAATGGAACTACGCGCTGCATGTTAATGCCAATTCGCCCGCAGAGAGCATCAGTGTCGCGGAAACAGAAGTCGGCGAGGGGCCCTTCACACGCCGCCATGCCCCCGTACGGCTCGCCATCAAGGCGCACAGGCTCAACGATTGGCGCGCGGAGGACGGCGCCGCCAATCCACTGCCGCAAAGCCCCGTGACAAGCGATCAACCAGAAGAGACCATCACTCTCATTCCGTATGCTGCCGCAAAGCTTCGCATCACTGCGTTTCCACAATTTAAGGTGTGAGTAGGGCGCGAAAGTATCGAATCTGAAGAGTGTACGCTTATCAGACAACTCTCTTTCCCGGAGTTCCTCGGGAGCATGTTGCGCAGTCCTACCAGAAATGAATTCTCAAATGAGGTATATGTGAAACTGCGATTTCTGCTTCTACTCCTGATTTCGCTGTATCTTGACGCAGCTCTGCGGGCGGAAATAACGTTGCCTAAAATCTTGTCTAGCCACATGGTGATTCAGCGCGACATGCCGGTACATATTTGGGGCATGGCAAATCCCGGAGAGGATGTAACCGTCAGTTTCTGCGGCGGAACTCGTTCCACGAAGGCTGGAGAGCTAGGCCGGTGGAGCATCTATCTCGCACCGGTCGCCGCAGGAGGTCCTTTTCAACTGACAGTCCGCGGCAATCTGGCAGCACCCGGAGCAGCTGCAACGCCGCCGTCACTCGAGACCATCACGCTGGATGATGTAATGGTGGGCGATGTCTGGGTCGCTTCGGGCCAGTCGAATATGGAATTCCAAATGCGCCGAGCGAATACGGCCGAGCAAGACCTGCCACAGGCGGCCAATCCACGCATCCGGCTGTTGATGGTTAATCCGCGCGCTTCGGAGTATCCGGAAGATGATGTCGATACAAAAGGCTGGGAGATGTCGACTCCAGAAAGCGCTCGCGATTTCTCGGCGGTGGCCTGGTATTTCGCCCGCGATCTAGGGCAACGGGAGAATGTTGTAATCGGGGTGATCGACGCAACTTGGGGCGGAACTGTCGCCGACGCTTGGACCCGACTGACGGCGCTAGGCCAAGACGCCGCGCTGGCGCCCTTGTTTGCTTCATGGGGCAAGCTGACCGAGCACCAGCCGGATGCGCTGCTTGTGATCAAAGACGAACAACGGCAGCGCGAGGAGGCCAAAGCCCAAGGCAAGCCTGAGCCGCAGTTTCCCTGGCGTCCCGAATTATCCAGTTGGGGCCCCGGTATGCTATGGAACGGCATGATCGCCCCACTGACCCCTCTGCCCATTCGAGGAGTGATTTGGTACCAAGGGGAAAGCAACAGCTCTCTGGAGCGGGCGCCGCTTTACGGCCGCTTGTTTCGCACCTTAATCGAAGACTGGCGTCGCGAGTGGGGCGTGGGCGATTTTCCGTTCCTCTTCGTGCAACTCTCTAACTTCAAAGCCAGTGTGGGCGACGATTGGCCCACGCTGCGCGAGCAACAGTTAAAAACTCTTGCTTTGCGAAATACGGCTATGGTCGTAACCATCGACATTGGCAATCCAGACGATATACATCCTACTGACAAACTGGATGTAGGCTTGCGGCTGGCGCTTGCCGCTCGCGCGCTCAGTTACGGTGAGGCCATCGAATACTCCGGGCCACTCTATCGTCAAGCAACGCAGGAAGGAGACCACATGCGTGTTTGGTTTGACCATGCCAACGGACTGAACGGGAAGGGTGGCGAGCTGACCGGATTTGAGATTGCGGGTGCCGATGGTCATTTCTTTTCTGCCGCGGCCAGAATTGAAGGCGCCACGGTTGTGGTAAGTAGCTCGTCGGTTCCCGAGCCAGCGGTTGTGCGATATGGCTGGTCCAACAGTCCACAATGTAGCCTTTTCAATGTCGAAAACTTGCCGGCTTCCCCGTTCCGCAGTGAGCCATAGCTAATCATGAAGTCGATGGGGCTATGAAGGTTATGACAACATCCCATGCCTGTGTACTCTTCGCATCGCTGATTCTCGCACTGAATGGCTGCGATGATGAGATATTCGCCCAGGCGCCGGCCGACGCCGCCCCCGAGATTGCCAGACTGGCGCACCAGGCAGAGATTGATCTTCACAATCAAAAACCCGCATTGGCTGTAGTGGAATATCAAAAGATCCTCTCGCTCGATCCCAATGACATAAGTGCTCGTTCCAACTTAGGCCTGGCGTACTACCTTCAGAATGATTTCACTCATGCAGTCGGCGAGTTCAAAATCGCACTAAACCGTAAGCCTGATCTCTGGAATATCGCGGCACTTTGCGGACTCTCCCAAGCGAAAACAGGAGGGAATGCCGACGCGGTCCTCAACCTGCAGCTAGCTTTCCAGCACGTGACGGATCCATCTCTGCGTTTTGCGGTGGGCAAGCAGCTATTCACCCTGCTGCTTGAAGGAGGTGATTTGATCCCTGCCGCCGAAGTAGTCGGTCAGCTTCAACAGCTTGAGCCTAAGAATGTCGATGTACTCTACGCTTCGCACCAGATTTACTCCCTTTTGGCAGACAAATCATTTTTGGCCATGGCTCAACTCGATCCCGATTCAGCGCGCATGTTCCAGTTGCGTGGCGATCAGCTGGCGCAGATCGGAAACATGCGAGGTGCGATTGCGGCCTACCGGCTCGCTGTCGAGCGCGATCCTCATCTTACCGGTGCGCACTTCGCACTTGGCGAGGTGTTAAGTGTTTCTCAGGATGCATCTGAAAGAGCTGAGGCCGAGGTCGAGTACAGGAAGGCGCTGGCTGACAATCCTTTGGATGAAAAGGCCGAATGTAGACTTGGGGATATCGAGTTGCAGCGTTCAAATACCCAGAACGCCTCCCAGCATTATAAGCGCGCGCTTGATTTGCAGCCCAATGACCCTGACGCAAACGAAGGCATTGGGATGGTTTTACTGATGTTGGATTCGAGTCAGGAAGCACGCATTTATTTAAGTCGCGCCGTTCAACTGGACCCCACGAATGTAGCCGCCTACTACCATTTGAGCGAGGCCAGCCGGAAAGCCGGAGATCTTGACGCTGCAAAACGTGAGATGGAGGAATTTCTCAAGTTGAAGGCACAACGGGACAAACTGAAGCGTAGCTTTAACGATCTACCCCTTCAAATCCATCGGCAGGCCAACCAGGGTCAAGAGGTACAAGCACCTCTGAACGCGGCTCCTCCCGAAACCACGGACGAGCATAACAAACCCAACCCGTGACAGACGCTACTGCAATTTGCAAAAAGAAATCCGGCGTGGCGGGTCGATGGACCGTTTTACAACGGCTCCTTGGTTTCTAGCCGTTGATTCGCGTCCACTTCGCCAAGCTTTTGCAGTGTCCCGGATGGCCAGTGAACCTCTATCGCGCCGCGACGCTCGTTCCCCATTCCGAAATGAAGGGTAAGGTCACTGCTGGAGGCATAGCCAACGCTACTGTTCACACACCGAATTTGAGTGCGATTAGCCGTCTTCAAAGTAACCTCGGCACCGATCGCTGACCGATTGCTGCGAGTGCCCGCGAGCCGCACTTGCAGCCAGTTTCGCTTCGGGCTTTTGTTCCACCACATTTCAATCGGACCATCGAAGCAGGTGACTGCCGCATCCAGGCGGCCATCGCGGTCAAAGTCGGCAAAGACACAGCCACGATGCAAGCGCAATGGCGCCAACCCAACTCCGGATTCCTTTGATACATCTGTGAACTTGCCGCCAACATTCCTGAAAATTCGATTTGTCATCCCGTGGTCTGTATCCACGCCGCCGCCTGCCACGAACAGGTCGAGCCAGCCATCGTTATCGAGATCAACCAACCCACATCCCCAACCGCTAACAGGCTGGCTGAGGCCCAACAGCCGCGACGGAATGCTTCCATCTTCAAACTCGCCATGCCCGCGATTGAGGAAGACGTCGAAGGTCTCGCCCTTGAGCGCGGTCATCACCAGGTCAAAGCGGCCGTCGCCATCGATATCCCCAAAGTCAGCGCCCATGCCTGAAATGCTGCGGCCATCTCCGTTATAGGCCACGCCGGCGTCCATGCCGATCTCTTCGAACCCATGCCCGGTATTACGAAACAGTAGATTGCGTGCTTTGTCGTTGGCAACGAAGAGTCCGGGCCGACCGTCCCCGGCAAAGTCCGCGACAGCGATTCCCATTCCCTTGCCTAGAACATATGCAATAGCTCCCTTGCCCGTGACTTCGGTGAACGTTCCGTCGCCGTTGTTATGGAACAACTGCATCGGCTCGGCGGCATACTTGTCCGGCGGGCAATATCGCCGGCCTTCAGTCGTCATTTCGCCACAGATAGGATCAATGCCTGGCGCCCATTCGCAGTAATTGGAGATAAACAGGTCGAGCCTGCCATCGAGGTCATAATCGATCCACACGGCTGCGATGGACCATAACCCTCTGACTGAGGGCAAGTTCAATCCGGAAGCTTCTGTTACGTCAGTAAAGGTCCCATCGCCATTGTTGCGAAAAAGCTGGTTGCCATGCACCCCGACCACAAACAGATCCTCGTGGCCATCATTGTTGTAGTCGCCCACCGCTACGCCCATCCCGTAGCCGTGACCGGCCACACCCGATTTTTCCGTAACATCGGTGAACGTTCCGTCGCGATTGTTCCTGTATAGGCGATTCCAAAAGCTTGGACCGGTCTTCTCAAGCTGCGGCATCGCGGCCCCATTGACACAATAGAGATCGGGCCAACCGTCGCCATCAAAATCGATGACGCCGAGCCCTCCGGCCAGTGTTTCCGGCTGGTATTTGTGTCCTGTCGCTCCTGTGTCGAGCACAAAATCCAGACCGCAGGCCGGAGCCCCATTCACCATCTTGATTGGAATCTCGTCGGCAGGCCACCCTCTCCGCGACAGGAAGTTGGCTGACAGGAGCGTTGCGCCCTGAAGCAGAAAACTGCGCCTGCTACGGAGCATCGATATTCTCCGACTCATGGTGTTCGAGCGAGGCGTTAGCCAACCGTGATGCTTCCGCGGCGGCTTGTTTAGCTTCTTCCGCTCGGCCAAGTTTCTTCAGAGCACTGGCGAGCTGTGCGTGCAGTGCACCCTTCGGATCGGGATAGCCGGCCGCTAACTGCGGTCCAAGATGGTGCACTGCCTCGGCAGGCTGCCCCAATTGTTCGTACGCCATGCCCAGTCCGACTTGAGTCCATGCGTCCCTGGGTTGCAGAGCAGCCAATTGTTTAAGCCGGACAAGCGCCTCGGCGTAGTTCCGTTCGCTGATAGCCACCTTCACGATCGTCTGGAGTGCCAGTGCCTGGTGACGATCGATTGCCAGTGCGGATATCGCGAATGAGCGGGCATGCGCCGTATCGCCGAGCATCCCGTAAGCCTCCGCCAATCGGGCGTTTAAGCGGGCGTCATCAGGTCGCAATTGCAATGCCTCGGCATACTCCTTCTGGGCTGCTGCCGGGTCGTTACGGACAGTCAGCGCCAAGTCCCCTTTTAGTTCGTGAAGCGCCCCCTGATTCTCTGAACTACTCAGCTTGTCCTGAACGCGCTCCACTTCATTTGCGTAACAAACCTGAAGATAGAAACTGCCTTCCCGATCATTCGCCTTCAACCCACGCTCAAGCGCCGGAATGGCCTGCGGACAGTCCCCCGTCCTGGCCTGGGCGACGCCACGCCAAATCCATTCTGAACTCTCGGTGGTCTCAGATCTGGGAAGTGCCTTCAACTGTTCCCAGCGTCCCTCCGCATATAGTTCTTTGGCGTTCAGGCCTTCTCCGCCTTGGGGCAGCATTGCAAGCAGAGGACAGGGAGATGCTGTATCGCGAATGCAATTCCATACCGTTCCATCGACTTCCGGACCGGGCTTGAATCCTGGAGGCCACGCCCCGAGTGCCTTCTCCAGCTCAGCCGGAGAACGAGATCCCAGCACAAGCAGGCGCTTCTCAGCTACTTGCCAGCTACTCTCCGACGCGGCAACAAGCGCTTCAAGCCGCTCGGTCTCGGCCTCTTGGGGCTGGCGCTTCTCGGCCACCTTCAGGGTGTCCAGTGCCTGCGAGCGCATGTCAAGTTCCAGTTGCGCGATGCCGAGTTCTCCCCAGATTCCACGCTGCTCTGGGTTTGCGGCAACGGATTGTTCCAACAATGACTCTCTGGCTTTGGTCCCTTCTGAATTCCCCCAGGCCTCGATGCGAAGTTCTGGCCCTTCGCCCAGTTTGGAGGTCAGCAGCGCCATCTGCACTGCGCGAAAGCGATTGAGGCAGAAGTTGACCCAGGCCAACAGATGCTTTTCGTCCCCGTCTGAACGGGCTACGGCAGTTTCGAGCTCCTCCGACTCCATTGCGAAATCGCCCAGCGCCTCCGCCGCAGCTACCGTGTAATCCAGTGCATCCATTTGATCGGGTCTCACTTCGGATGCGACACGTAGTGGGCCGAGGGCATCAAGCGGCTTCCCGCTGCGAAACAGATCCTCGCCCAACAACAAGTTGGCAAGATAGTTCCCCGGCGACGCCTGCACGATTCGTTTCAGAAGCGGTATAGAGTGCGCATAATCGGCTCGCTGGTGCAGCGCAGATGCCGCGGTCAACTCTGCCGTAATGTCTTCCGTGCACGTTGATTTCTCGGGCCGCGCCGCGTTCATTAACACGATTGCAGACGCTTCCAAGCAAGCCGCCACTATTCCTCGGCCAATTCGTGAAACCTGAGTGTTCCAGGGCAAGCGCAGAAGCTTCCTTCTCGACCTTCTCATTACACCTAAATCCCCCAACCGCGCGAGTCCGAGTCTGGAATCTTCCACAAGCTAAGTGCTATCCTAGCACTCCGCCGAAATGCTGCGGTATTCTGCCGACCGTCGTCATCATCTTGGCGCTTCACGTCCCGTCGTTCTTTGTTGTTCGATGACCCGACACCAAAGTCCCGACCCTTGCTTACGCGTTGCCACTTGGATTTGCGGATTTCTTTCTCATCCTGGGAGCAATTGGACTCGCAGAAAAACGCTTCTCGAAAGATTCATCGTCCGATGATGAATGAGTATGATCGCGCTGTCTTGGGGTGTCGGAACTTTGCGTTTCCTTGTTGTAAGTGACGGCAAACTCGTCCGATCGATCTTCTTTGGCCGAGACATGGAATCATGACGTTGTCGTCGGAATTCTGACCCAGTTATTTTGAAATCACTCAACTTTAGTCTAGTGTCAAATGATCTGCGGCCCCTATAGAGTTCGCTGCGATGACTTGGCACGAGGTTTTCAGGCGCTTGTCTGCGTCGCGAGTGTCTCCGGTAGTATTGCTGGCTGCATTCAGCGGAGTGGCACATTTTTCAGCGTTCCCATGTTTCCCGCAGGTGCGCCACTCTTTGTCTGTTCCGTGCGTTGCTGAATCGCCCAGTGCAGCTCTCGATCTGCCGAACGCTGAGAAGGCATTGACGAACAAAAGGCGGCGAACGCGCTCCGGTCCTTTGATTCTAGCCTTCCTGAAAACAATTCCCGACACTACCAATTCGCGGTCGCGCACACAGGCAATCATTCTGAAGAGCGTTGCGGCCCAGTATGCAAAGCTCGGCCTTCAAATCCGCTTTGTCGATATGAGTTATTTCACTCTACTATCCACACCTCCTGACTCTGACTTGATCAACGTGCCCTACGATTGGCATCTTCCGCCGGAGGGCTTCCTGGTTGACAAGTTGCGCGTCTCCGAGAAGGTGTACTGTGTCCATCAAATTCCGTCGGTCCTGCTTTATGACTCTACAGGCAAGCTGATTCGCCGCTGGGACGGACTCGTGAGCAGCCTTCAACTCGGTATTTCGCTTCACCAACTGCTTGGGCTGTCTTTCGATCAGCCCGTGCCCGAACAAGGGCCTTGACATGCACGGACAGTTCGCGGCCCTCGACAAATCGCAGGAGAATGGGATGAGAAGCTCCGCAACAGCTCTGAAAGCATTCTTACTAATATGCGCGGTGTCCCTTGTAGCGAGCGCGAAGAAAGCGTCGGCCACAAGCTACTACATTGATTGCAGCAAGGCCTCAAATGGGAGCGGAACCCAGTCCAACCCATGGAACGGGTTGGCGTCACCGAATGAGCACACATTCGTGGCCGGCGACAAAATCTACCTCAAGCGGGGAACTACTTGTTCAGGGATTTTCGAACCGTCCGGATCCGGAAGCTCAACTGCGCCCATCACTGTAAACGCTTACGGCTCCGGCGCGCTTCCAATTATCAACGGAGGCTCGGCAAACTGGACCGACTTTTACTTGTGGAATCAATCATATTGGACGGTTGAGAACATCGAATTGTTGGGGGGCGAGTATTGGGGGATCAACATTGAGGCTGCCGGTAACGCAACGGTCTCCGGTATTACCATCACAAACGTCGTCGCTACGGGCGCGACCGTAGTCTCTGAAAACAGAGGAGATTCTGGGGAGATCTCGGTGGCTGCGGACGGTTCGGACTCCTCAACGATAAGCAACGTAGCGATCTCGGGGGTCACAGCCGGGAACACTACAGCAAGCGAGGGGATCTTCATTTCAGCGGGCAACAATCAGAGCATGAGCGGAGCAAAAGGAAGCAACATCTCCGTCACAGGCTCGACCGTAGCCAACGTTTACGGGGACGGAATTCTTGTGGTGGACGCAAACAACGTTACCCTGAACAGCAACATTGTGACCAAGTCGGGTGAATGTCCCTGCACTGGAAGCAATACTCCCGGAGCCATCTGGGTGTGGAACAGCTCCAATGCTGTCATGTCGTGGAACGAGTCCTACGAGAACAACAGCTGGGGCGGCGATGGCGGCGGCCTCGATATCGATTTCTGGAACACGAATGTCACGGTCGAGAATAACTATATCCACGATAACAAGGGCTACTGCGTATCAGTGTTCGGCGCCAGCGATGAAGTGACAGTAAACAGCATAATTCGATTCAACGTATGTATCAACAACGACGCGCAAAGTAGCAGCATTGTTCAAGGCGACTTCTTCCTGAACACCTGGGACGGGGGTTCGCTGGACGGAGTCGAGATCTACAACAACACGTCATATTGGACGGCATCACTACAAGACGACTACGAACTGATGGATAACAACGCCACCTTTTCGGGCAGCAATCCCTCCTTTTACAAGAACAATCTGGTGTACTCGACCTTACAGTACCCCGACATAATCAACGCCGCAGCTCCAATCGAGCTGTCGAACAATCTCTATTATTCCTCCTACAGCACGCCGCAATACTGGTTTGGCTACAACGGTTCATGGTGGGACAGTTTCTCGGCTTACCAAAGCGGCAGCGACCAGGATAGTGACTCAATGATCGAAAATCCTTTGCTTGGTAACCCAGGGTACGATGTGTTCAACGATTGGCCAATAACGCAATATATGCCCCAGACGGGATCACCGGCGATTGGGGCGGGCACAAACGTTTGCTCCGGAATCAGCGGCTGCTCAATGGGTTCGTGGGACTTTCTCGGAAACCCTTTGCCTGCTTCAGGATTCTGGATCGGCGCCATTCAGGAAGAGTAGGAAGCAGGCTGGGATAGCGAGGACAGAGAATCACCCTGGTGCAATCTCACTCGCATCAAAGAGAGGCCGTGAAAGTGTTGCTTTGATTCCGGGCGCACAATATCATCCTCTTTGAGGATGGCTTCTCCAAATGGCTCAAGGTGCACGCGGTTCGACATTCGCGACGGGAGAAGCATTCTGCAGGCCGACTCAAATTCTGAGCAACCCAGTGAGCCCAGCGGAGCGAGGGAGGACAAGATTTTTCTCCATATTCCTCCTCCTCTGCATAGTGTGCGCGAATTGTCTGCTGATCGCTGGATTCGCTGAGGCGGCGCCGCAAGCAGCCGAACCCCTCCGCAACTTCACCGTGCGCGTCTGGACCACCGCGGACGGTTTGCCGCAGGAAACAGTTCAGGCGTTGGCGCAGACACGGGATCGATATCTGTGGGTTGGGACAGCTGGCGGATTGGTCCGTTTTGATGGAACGTCGTTCAAGACATTCAACCGGACCAACACGCCGACTATTCGCGAGAACAGTATCTTCTCGCTGCTCGCGACAAGCGATGGGTCGCTTTGGATAGGCACTGAGGGCGGCGGCGCACTCCATTATCGCGACGGAATCTTTGAGCCTTTCGGTGAACAGCAGGGCCTGACCGATGGATTCGTACGGACGATCTTTGAAGATCAGGAGAGCGCGATCTGGCTGGGAACCGATAATGGCGTGTTCCGCCTGGAGAGCGGTCACTTCAGGCGCATCGACAACACATCTGGGTTTCCCTCAATTACCGTCCACACTATTATTCGAGCCCGGGACGGCGCACTTTGGATTGCAGGATCGCGACTCGTACGTTGGAAGAATTCCGTTGCGGAAGACTGGCCTCTGGGACCGAATTCAACGCAAACGGCAATTAAGGCAATGATCGAAGCTTCCAACGGTTCCTTCTACCTGGGCGGTGTGAATGGTTTGTACGAATTTCGTGCGAACGGCCATCCGGGAATGGGCGAGCCGAAGAAGATTGCCGGGTTGGATGACACAATTCGATCGCTACACCAGACTACGAATGGAGACATCTGGATTGCGACTACAAAACATGGGGTCTTCCTTTATCACGATGGCAGCATCGTACCGGTTACTCTGACACAAAATCCGGTGCGAAATGCGGCTTTCTGCATTCTGGAAGACAAGGATCACAGTCTTTGGATTGGAACACAAACCGGGCTGGCGCGATTGCGTCAGACGGCGATTACCACCGTTGTGATCCCTGACGCAGGCGCTTCGGACTTCGGAAATGTCTACGAGGATCCGCAGGGAAAGATGTGGTTCGCTTATTCCCATCTCTATGAGTTTTCGAACGACAAACTTGAACGAGTGAACTTCTCCGCACTTGGCGCAGTCGCTGTTCACAACGTCTTTCGCGACAGGGGCGGTGCCTTATGGATCGGAACAGATGGGCAGGGAGTTTTTCGCCTTTCTAAAGGAGCTGTGAAGCACTACACAATTGCCAACGGGCTGGTAAACAATTTTGTAAGAGTGATTGTGCAGGACGTCGCCGGTGGCGTCTGGATTGGCACCGATGGTGGCCTGAGCCATTGGTACGCAACCGCCTCAGGCACTCCGACGATCGACACGATCCTTGGCTATACCGCAGTTCGTGACGTTCTGGCCGAAGAGAATGGAGATCTATGGGTCGCGGCCGCAGAGGGACTGCGATTCCATCACGATGACGGATTCGTGGAAAACTCTGTCACCAAGCAATTAAGGCAAGAAAAAGTATTGACTCTATGCAAGGACTCAAGGGGCGGGTTGTGGTTTGGTACTGAGGATAACGGAATTTTCCGATGGAAGGACGGGCATCTCTTCCATTACACGCAGAGCGACGGGCTGCCGACCGACCAGATTTACAAAATTCTAGAGGACAAAAACCAGCGAATCTGGTTCAGCAGTTCGAATGGAATCTCTTCTGCAAGCTTGAGCTCCTTCGAGAGCACGGGGAGTGAGCCGAGCCGGCGTCTCCCAGTCACCTTTTACGCTGCAGCTGAAGACATGCAGTGCACGCAAGTGTACGGCGACATTCAGCCTGCCGGATTTGTGGCGCGCGACGGGCACGTATGGTTTCCGGGAATTGAGGGTCCGATCCGCATGCCCCTCACGACCGAGGTGCCGGTCGAACCCGCGCCCGTTACCATCGACGGGATGGTCGTGAATGGGCGCAGCGTTGATGCCGCCCCTCGGATTACACTCCGTCCAGATACTTCAAGAGTCGAGTTTCATTTCACGACCATACTTCCGCAGTCTCCCGAAAGAATCAGGTACCGATATAAGTTGTTCGGATTCGACAAGGACTGGACGGACGCAGCTGGTGAAAGAGCCGCCGACTATACAAATCTTCCACCGGGGTCTTACGAATTTCACGTCATTGCGTACGACTTGAACGACCCGGGCGGCACAACAGGAGCGGAGCTGGCGCTGGATCAGAAGCCATATTTTTATCGCACGAGTTGGTTTCTTTGGCTGTGCATTTTGCTGATCGTTGCCATCGCTCTGGCGGGAAATCGAATCTATGTGCGAAATCTTCAGTCAAGGTATGCGGGCATCCTGCAGGAACGGGCTCGCGTTGCCAGGGAATTGCATGACACTCTCATTCAGGGCTGCACGACGGTATCAGCGCTTCTCGATGCTTCGTCACTCACCCAGGGCGCATCAAGCGAGAATCTTCTGATGCACGCGCGCGAACAGATACGGGATACGACCGAAAGCACCCGCAGAGCGGTATGGAATCTGCGCAACGATGAGCGGTCACACGATCACTTCGATCGGGAGATTGATTCATTGATTAGTAAGTTCCGCAAGGATTTCGAGCTTCCAGTCCAAATCAACATATCCGGAAAGCCATTCGACATCAGCGAAGAGTGCGAACACGAACTGATGATGGTGATGCGAGAGGCCTTGTACAACTCGGCAAGGCACTCCCATGCAACGAATGTCTCAGCCAATGTTAAGTACGATTCGTCCGGGCTCATTTTGGAATTAGCCGACAATGGCATCGGCTTTGACACAGCGGCGGTCATGCGCAGCGGCGATCTCCATTACGG
>Ga0335073_10001959_pt1 | contig 28069 bp, 24 predicted proteins | sample Lox_Sample_22_FD_207093 | JGI IMG/M metagenome (GOLD analysis project Ga0335073, IMG submission 207093) | Soil microbial communities from Loxahatchee National Wildlife Refuge, Florida, United States - Lox_Sample_2.2 | ecosystem: Environmental > Terrestrial > Soil > Wetlands | place: USA...
GCCTTTCGTCTTCGAGCACCGAAAGCAATTCGAGCGCGACTGCACACACCAACGGGCCGCCCGCAAAAGTCGAGCCGTGCATTCCCGGAGAGAATGCCGACGCGAATTGCTCGTTTGCCGCGACGGCACCCAGCGGCAACCCCCCTGCAAGCGGTTTCGCCATCGTCACGATGTCCGGCGGTGCAGCAAATTTCTGATACGCGAATTTGCGGCCGGTACGCCCCAGCCCGCATTGAATTTCGTCCGCGATCAATGCGGCGTCAAACTGCGTAGCGAGGGCGCGTGCGCGGTTCCAGAAAAGCTCGCTCACCGGAAAGACCCCGGCCTCGCCCTGAATCGGTTCGATCACGATTGCGCAAACGTGTTCGTTGAACTTGGCTTCGAGGTCGGTGACGTCATTGAAACGAACGAAGTCGACGCCGGGCACCAGCGGCTCGAAAGGCGCCCGGTATTTCAACGTGTGCGTGATCGAAAGCGCGCCAAACGTCCGCCCGTGAAACGAATTTTCCAAAGCGAGGAATCGAGTTTTCTCGGTCGGTCCGCCCGCCTTAGCATGCGAATAGGCACGCGCCAGTTTCAAGGCCCCTTCGACGGCTTCCGCGCCGCTATTCGTGAAATAGACGCGGTCCGAGCCGGTCCATTCAGCAAGCTTCGCGGCAAGCGGCGACTGATAAGCGTTGTGAAAGAGATTTGAGATGTGAATCGCGCGCGCCGCTTCCCTGCGGATCACGCGAACGAGCTTGGGATGCGAATATCCCAGCGCATTGACCGCAATGCCGCCGAGAAAATCGAGATATTCCTTGCCATGCGAGTCGTAAAGCCGGCACCCGCGGCCGTGCGTGAAGACCATCGGCGGGCGACGGTACGTGTTCATCAGATGGCTTGACGCTTGCGCGCTAATTCTGGCGGGCAAAGCCGAGTGAGCGTGAGTTGACTTCGTTTTCTTTGCCATGGAATTAATCCGCTGCGCGATGCGCCGCTTTTGCCACGCGCACCACCGGAAGCACTCGCGTGCCGTGATGGGACCTTGCGCCGTTTGCCGCGGCCAGCAAGGCGCGAGGCTGAGTGCCGCCCACTATCCGCACCTCGGCCACGCCTCCTGCAAGCGCGCGCTTTGCCGCTTCCAGTTTCAGAATCATTCCGCCGGAGACGACGTGCCGCCGAATCAGGTCCTCAATCTCGGGTCCCTTCAAAGAACTCAGTACCTTATCACCGTCCATCACGCCTGCCACATCCGTCAGGAAAATCAGCCGCTCCGCACCGACAAACTCCGCAGCCGCGGCCGCCATGTGGTCGGCGTTGATGTTGTAAAGCTCGCCGTCCGCTCCCAAGCCCATGCAGCTCGCAACGGGAACCACTCCCGCGCGCCACAGCGAATGCAAAAAGTCGACGTTTACTTCCGTCAAGTAACCGACGAAGCCGAGTCCGCCCTCGCATTCCTCCACCTGCATTGGCTCCGCAAGAAAGCAGGTCGCATCGGCCGCGCTGATCCCCACAGCTGGTTGTCCCGCAAGAGAAATCGCGCCCGCCACGCGCTTGTTCAAGAGTCCTGCAAACACCATGATGGCCACGTCGCGCGTTTCGCGATCCGTCACGCGCAGGCCGTTGACGAACCGGCTTTCAATGCCCATGCGCGCAAGCGTCGCAGTAAAAATCTTGCCGCCGCCGTGGATTACGAGCAGTTCATGGCCGGCGCGCGCAAGTTCCGCGATTTGCCTGGCAAGATTCTGTACGTTTTCGTTGTCATCGAGCAGCGCGCCTGCGATTTTGATCACCATTCTCATAGGAGTCCCGCCGTTTCCGGATACCCGCACATCCAATTGAAATTCTGCACTGCTTGCCCTGCCGCGCCCTTGCCGAGGTTGTCCAGGCACGAAACGATCGCCAGCCGCTCGCCGGACGCGTCCACCGCAAATCCCACATCGCAGAAATTCGTATATGCCACATGCTGCAGCTCCGGTAGTTGGCCCGCCGGCAGCACGCGAACAAACGGCTTGCCGGCGTAGAACTCCCGGTAAAGCGCTTCCACCTCCGCCGCCTTCCGGTTGCTGTTCAGCCACACGTAGAGCGTCGAAAGAATGCCGCGATCCACCGGCAAAAGGTGCGTCGAAAAGAGGAAATCGCGCGCCGCCAGCCCAAGATGCTCGGAAACTTCCGGCGTGTGCCTGTGCGTAAAGAGCCCATACGCCCGGAAGTTTTCGTTCACCTCAACGAAGTGCGTCTCGCGTTTCGGCTCCTTGCCGGCGCCGGTCACACCCGACTTGCAATCGCAGACAATGCCACGCGCTCGATGAACCCAGTCCGCCTCCAGCAAGGGCTTCAGCCCCAGGATCACCGACGTCGGATAGCATCCGGGATTCGCCACGACCCGAGCTTTAGCGACCGCGTCGGCATAGAGCTCCGGTAACCCGTAAACCGCCTCGCCGAGAATTCCCGCGTCCGGGGCCGGGAGCTTATACCAGTGTGCGAACGTCTCGGGCTTCTGGAACCGGAACGCTCCGCTCAAATCAACGATCTTTAGCTTAGGGTTCTCTCTCAACAGGGCCGGAACCAATTCGAGAGAAGCCTCATGTGGCGTCGAGAGGAACACGACGTGCGCGCCGCCGCACGCCACGCCCTCAAGCGAAAGCGGCTTGCAGGGAGCCTCTCCCCAGCCGCGCAACTGCGGAAACAGCTCCGAAAGGCAGCGCACCTCCGCATGGCTTTCGCGCAGGAAAAACGTCGGTTTCTCGACTTGAGGGTGCCGCAATAGGAGCTTCGCTAGTTCGAATCCGGCGTAGCCCGTTGCCCCAACTACGGCGACCCGTTGCGGGCCGCTCATCGGAGCATTCCCTCCACCCGGCGCTGGATCGTCTTCGCTGCCCCGTGCGACGACGCGATGATCAACACCGTATCGTCTCCCGCCAGAGTTCCCGCGACTTCCTTCCAGTGTTCCGCGTCTACGGCAGCGGCCAAGGGCTGCGCACCACCAGGGGGAGTCTTCAGCACGAGCATGTTTTGCGCAGCCCGGATATCCAGCAGGAAATCCTTCACCGCTCGTGACAGAGTGGGCAGCGGCGCTGGTTCCTCGGCCGCGGCAGAGGAGAGCTGCCGGTAACCCTGGGAAGTTTTCACAAGGCGAAGCTCTCGCATGTCACGCGACAGCGTTGCTTGCGTCACGCGCATGCCAAGATGCCCCAGCTTCCGCCGCAGCTCGTCCTGGCTGCCGACGGGCCGGCCCGACACCAATTTCAGGATTTGTCCCTGCCGGAATCTCTTTTGTACGCCCATGGGATTTATCGGTCTGCTTGAATATTCATCTCTTTGCATAATCATACAAGCAAGGCTCCACCTGTCAAGAAATTATTGCGCATCTGCCGCAGAAATTTCTCGGAGAAGACGGCAATCGCCCGCGGTGCCTCGCCGATTAGAATTTTCTCACCGTGATCGCAACGAAAACGAGACTGTAGCCCCGAAGCTCGAGCAGAAAAAAACAGATGACTGAGATGACCGCGGCTATTCGATCTAGGTGGTAATGCTGGAAGGAAGCCTCAGAACCAGCCGCTGCGGTAAGCGATCCACCAACTGGCGACTGCAACCGGGATCGTGGCGCCCACGGCCCACCAGAACGGCAAGGCGAGATCGGTGATCAGTCCGAGGACGGTAAAGCTGGCCCAAAAGATCTTCTTTTGCACCCAACCATTGTAAGTCTTTTGTTCCCGGCGTGTGTTTCGCTGACGATGCGATTTTCGAACGGGCTGATAACTCTCTGTATACCTGACCGCCGAAACAGTACCCTCGTCGGCTTTACTCGCACGGACCCTCAACTAAAATGGGCGGGCTATGATCCCCACGGAAGAGCAGTTGTCCCGGTGGAAGCACGCTTATCGGCTTTTGGACGTTCCCGATTCGGCCTGCCGGCTGACGATCAAGACTTCCTATCGCAAGCTCGTAAAGCGCTGGCATCCGGATCGGTATAAGAGCGGCTCCCCATCTCAGATCGAAGCCCAGCGCATGACCGAAATGATCACGGGCGCGTATTCGACGATTCAACATGCCCCTTTGTCTGCATTGGTCGCTCGTAAAGACCAACCGCCCCCAACGAGCCGCCAGACGCCTGCGGCGCAAGCCCGCAAGCCGGACTGGCTCAGGATTGGCGTGCGCTTTGCTTTCGGCGCGCTGGTGGGATCGCTCTTTGGTGTGCGCTTTGCCTTCTATCAATACGTGAGCGCCTACACGATTATCTCTGGCATGCTGGTCACAATACTTTTCTGCGGCTCCATCGCCGCGATTTGCGGCGACAGGATCTGGCATTCGATATGGCGCTGGTGGTGGCGATAAATTCCTCCCACCGGTCCCGCTCGCTTACTGCAAAGCCTTTTCGATCGCCGCCTCTGCCACCGGCGCCATCAGCTGAAAGCCCTGCTCATTGGGGTGCAGCCCGTCGTTCGAAAAGCCCTCCTTGAAGAAGCCGGAAGAATCGACTACAGCGGAAAAGTAATCGCAATAAACCGCACCGACGCTCGTGACATAGCTCTTTAACCAGGCATTCAGCCGCAAAATGTCCGCCGGTGGTCTTCCCACGGTCTGGATTCGATGTGGCGGCGTGGCGCCGGTCGGCAGTGGCGGCGCGCCACGGCCCGGCGTCATCAGCGTGTAATCGCTCACCGGCGTGAGCGAGCACAAAATCACCTTGATTCCGTGCTTCTGTGCCAATTCCGTCATCGCCATCAGGTTTTCTTCAATCATGGTGATGGTCTCAGGCCCGGTGTTCTGCGCAACGTCGTTGGTTCCGGCAAGAATGATCACCGCTGCCGGTTTCAGATCGATCACGTCGGGATACATCCGCACCAGCATTTGCGGAGTCGTCTGTCCGCTAATGCCCCGGTTCAGGTAAGGCTTGCCGGGGAAAAACTCATCCAGATGCCAAATATCCGTGATCGAATCGCCCATGAACACTACGCGGTGCGGATCGGTGGGCTGCTGCTCGAGCGCAACGTCGGCCGCGTGGTACCGGCCCAGTTGATTCCAGTCGAGTAACTGGTCCGAAAGGTTCTTCGCCGCGCTAGCGAGGCAGCAATTCGAGCGTGGCGGATTGTAATCCTCCACGATCTGCGCGCGCGCCGAAACCGAAGCGAATGCCAGAACCGCAAGACCTATCACCCAACGCCGCATGTTTCACCCCCGGATCGCAAATGGCAGTCTCAGCTGCGCAAATCTTAGGAGCGCGGTTGCTGCTGCGCCGCTTTGGCTCCCGCGAAAAGGCCGGTCGTCTTGGCTACCTTCATTGCTTCAATCGCCGCGCCGCGCGCGCCGGCGGTATCGCCGTTCGGCATCACGTGAATCGGTATATCCGCCTGCTCTTCTCGTTGCACCGGCATGCCCGCGCGAATCTCCCGCAGGAACCAGTGCTGGAATTCCGGAGCCGTCTCGAGCGCCCCTCCGCCCACAATCAGCGCGTCCGGATCGAAAGCGTTGATCATCTGATCGAAAAATATTCCCAGCGCCCGCGCCTGCACCCGGAAAATCTCCGTGCATAGCGCATCTCCGCGTTCGGCCAATCCGCGCACCATCTTCGCCGCTTTATGCAGATCGCCCGCACGATTCAGTTCATGCCCAGGATTTTGCGCGAGGAAATGCGGCAGCAACGATCGTTGGATCGCCGTCAGCGAACAGAGCGACTCCAAATCCCCCGGCCGTCCGCAATTGCACACCGGCTTCAGATCGGCGATGCCGGGAATCATCTGGAACGGAATCATCACGTGGCCGAGTTCGCCGCCAAAGCCGTTCTTGCCGACGATGATGTTGTCTTCGACGATCACGCCCCCGCCAAGGCCAGTGCCGATGATCGCCGAGATTGACGTCTTTCGGCTATTCGGCCCGAAAATCGAAAAGTGGCCCCAGAGCGCGGCTGCGTTTCCATCATTCAGGTAAGTTACCGGGATGCGAAGCTTCGTCGAAAGCCCGCCCGGCAGATCGAACCCCGCCCAGTCTGCATGAACGAAATTCGTTGCGCCCCGCGCGCTCAGTACTCCCAAGGCGCTCGCCGGCCCCGGCGTATCCAAACCGGCAATCACCACGTCACCGGCAGCGACGCCTGCCTTCTTGACCGCGATTTCTAAACCGTCGGCGATCTGTTGCAGGCAAACGGCGGGGCCTTCCGTTGATCGCGCAGGGTGCTCGCACAGCTCCTCAATGAGGAATTGGCCCTGCTCGTTCATCAGGGTGTAGTTCACCGCCGTGCCGCCCAGATCGATACCCGCAACAACTCGCATGTGGCCCTCGCTGAAAACTTTTTTAGGTGGGACGAACTTATCAGACCCAACGCCGCATGACAATGCCGTGGGGCGCTGTTAAGAGGATTTTCTCAGGATTTTGAAGAAGCGCCCACCGTCTCTTCAACCAGTTGCGGCGCCGGGGCGTTGGGAGCGACCTCAACTTCCCAATCGCAGCCGTCGCGAACGCACGAACGGAAGGTTCCTTGCTTCGTGTGCTTTTCCACAACGAACGGAGCGCCGCATTTCGGACACGGCTCCGCTATCGGCTCGTGCGGCGAGGTGTAGTCGCATTCCGGATAACGGCTGCAACCGTAGAAAATTCGGCCGCGCCCTCGTCCCTTGGACGTGCCGCGGCGCACAAACTCACCCTCGCCGCACTTCGGGCACTTGATCCCCAGCGTGATCGGCCGCGTGTATTTGCACTTGGGATAACTCTGGCAGCCGATGAACTCACCATATCTGCCGTGCCGCTTCAGCAACTGCGCTCCGCAGTCCGGGCACTTCTCATCGAGGGGAACGTCCGGCTCGAGCGCTTTCTTCGTGCCGCTCGCCAGCCGTCGTGTCGTTTTGCAGTTGGGATAGCCAGTGCAAGCCAGGAACGTGCCGAAGCGGCCCCGCTTGATCACCATTTCCTTGCCGCAGTTATCGCAGTACTGCGTGCCGGTATCCGCTTCCGCATCGTCGCCGGCGACGTCGGAAAGATCGCGCGTGTAATCGCACTCAGGATAACGGTTGCAGCCCAGGAAGAATCCGTGCCGGCTGATGCGCTCCAGCAGTTCGCCTTTGCCACACTTCTCGCACTTCTCGCCTGTTGGAATCCCGGCTTTGTACGACACCATCTCATCGCCGGCCCTGTCGAGATCCACTTCGAACCGGTCCCAGAACTCCTTCACGGAAGTCTTCCAGGGAAGCTTGCCCTCTTCGATTTCGTCCAGTTCGTCTTCCAGACGCGCCGTAAAGCTCACGTCGAAGACGTCTTCGAAGCTTTTCACGAGCAGGTCGTTCACTTTTTCGCCCAGCAGCGTGGGAGTGAAGCGGCCCTGGTCCTTATTCACGTATTCCCGATCCACGATCGTCGAGATGATCGCGGCGTAGGTCGAGGGTCGGCCAATCCCCTTTTCTTCAAGTTCCTTCACCAAAGTCGCTTCCGTGTACCGCGGCGGTGGTTCGGTGAAATGCTGCTCGGGCCGGATGCTCTCCAGCCTCAATTGATCGCCTTCGGCTACGCGCGGCAGGTTCCGGCTCTCGCTGTCGCCTTCGTCTTCCTTTTCTTCCTCTTCCTTCACGATCTGGTAGACGGCAAGATAGCCGTCGAACTTGATGACCGAGCCGCTCGCGCGGAACGTATAGTCCGCTGCGTTCACATCGATCGTGGTTTGATCGAATACCGCCGGCACCATCTGCGAAGCCACGAACCGCTGCCAGATCATCTGGTACAGCTTGAACATGTCCGGATCGAGGAAGGCGCGAACGCTTTCCGGCGTCCTCGAAACATCCGTGGGACGAATCGCCTCGTGCGCTTCCTGCGCGTCCTTCTTGGACTTGAAGAAATTCGGCTTTTCCGGCAGGTATCTCTCGCCGTAGCTTGAGCCGATTTGCTCGCGCACCTGCGTCAGCGCGTCGTTCGATACGCGCACCGAATCCGTGCGCATATACGTGATCAGCGCGACCGACCCCTCGTCTCCCAGCTCAACGCCTTCGTAGAGCCGCTGAGCGAGCATCATCGTGCGCTTCGCCGTGTAGCGAAGCCGGTTATAGGCCGCCTGCTGCAGCTTGGAAGTCGTAAACGGAGGCGGCGAGTGGCGGCGCTTTTCCTTCTGCGTGACGCTTGCCACCTGCCATATCGCACGCTCGACGGCCGCAAGTACCCGTTGTGCTTCAGCCTCATTCGGGATCTCGAGGTCTTCGCCCTTATATTTCGTCAGCTTGGCTTCGAAAGCAGGCGGCTCGCCGGCAGCAAGCAGGGCGTGGATGGTCCAGTATTCCTTCGGAACAAATGCACGGATCTCGCGCTCGCGCTCGACAATCAACCGTAGCGCCACGGTCTGCACCCGGCCAGCCGAGAGCCCCCGGCGCACTTTATCCCAAAGCAAGGGAGAAACTTTGTAGCCGACGATGCGGTCTAGTACTCGGCGGGCTTGCTGCGCATCCACCAGGTGTTCATCCACTTGAGTGGGCTTCTCGAAGGCGGCCTTGATCGCCTTCTGTGTAATTTCATTGAATCTTACGCGTGAAAATTTCGCCCTCTCAGACTTATTTCTCGCCAGCGCCTCGAGAAGATGTGCGGATATTGCCTCACCTTCGCGATCCGGGTCGCTGGCCAGGTAGACATTTTCCGCTTTGTCCGCCGCGGCCTTCAGCTGATCGATCACCTTCACTTTGTCCGGAATCACTTCATAGGTCGGATCGAAAATATTCTCGGCCGTGACCACCACCTTCTTCTCAGGAGCCTTCGCGGCTTTGCCTTTCGCTCTGGTCTTGCGTTTTTTCTTTGGTTTCCCGTTGCCGTCCTCGGGCAGAAGTATCCCTATCGTCTTCTTCGGCAGGTCCATCACGTGGCCGTAAGAAGCCTTCACGGTATAGTTCCGGCCAAGATATTTGTTGATGGTCTTGGCCTTACCCGGCGATTCGACAATTACGAGCGATCTTGCCATGCCTCTATTCTTCCTCAGTTCTTGCTCAGTCGACTGTTCCCCGTGGAACTTTCCCACACAGGATCCCAAGCCCCTAAACCTTTGGATGCGGCAGTACCGCCCGCGAACGTCCTTGCAGCCATCCTACCTTGACTGGGGCTGTGGGATTACAACAGGACTTTCAAAAATTGCTTTCCAGGTAACTGGCGTACCACGCCTTTCATCTCCAAGTCAAATAGGGTCGCCAGGACCTCCGACGAACTCAACCCCGAAAGCTCCACCAAATCGTCGATCGGCTTGGCCTCATCCGTCCCCAAAAGCCCATAAAGAACGCGCTCGGACGCCGAAAACTCCCCCGTCACCAGAGCCGTCCGTTCCTCCTGGGACTTCTCCTCCACGGGCAAAAGCTCCGCGCGGACCGGCGTCGGCAACTCCTCGATCACGTCCTCCCAGCCCGCAACCAGCTTAGCACCTTGCTTGATCAGCAAGTTGGGCCCGAAGCTCATTGGCTGGGTCACATTGCCCGGGACCGCGAAGACCTCCCTGCCGAACTCCATGGCCAATCTCGCTGTTATTAAGGACCCTGAATACTGAGCGCCTTCCACAACCACCACACCCAGTGACATTCCCGCGATCATCCGGTTGCGAATCGGGAAATTCTGCGGCGCCGGAAACGTTCCCATGGGGAACTCCGATACGATCACGCCCCGCTCCTGTATTTCCGCGAAGATTTTTTTATTCTCCTTGGGGTAGATCACGTCGATCCCGCACCCCAGAACCCCTATCGTCAGTCCGCCAGTCGCGCTCAGCGCCCCTTTATGGGCACAAGCGTCAATTCCCCTGGCTAGGCCACTTGCCACCGCCAGTCCGCGTTGGGCCAAATCTCTGCCCAGCCTCTCGGCGATTTGATTCCCATAGGGCGTCGGACGACGCGCTCCAACGATAGCAACAATGTGTCTGGACAAAAGCTCCGCGTTTCCAAGGACATACAAAAGCGGTGGGGGATCGTAGATCTCGCGCAGCCGGGCCGGATACTCCGGCTCGTCCCATGTCAGCAGCCGGCAGCCGCTTGCTTGAACGGAAGCCAGCTCACGGGCCGCGTCACTCAGCGGCTGCTTCGAGTGCAACGCCTGAGCCACCGCTGCCGGCAGACGCTGCGCTTCCAGCGTAGTCAGCGAGGCTTCGAAAATCGCCGTTGGGCTGCCGAACTCGCGCAGCAGCTTCCCGGCCATGCGGGCGCCCAGTCCCGGCGTCAGCGCGAGCGCCACCCATCCCAAGTAATCGACAGAGTCCATCGAGAGGTTTGCCCGCGGCAGACTACGCAGCCCGACCCTTGATTGTCAAGAACAGCCAGTATCTTGCTTCTCATCGCACGCGAACCTCGCATTCGGATTTGAGCAATCCTCGGCAAACTCGGTATGATGGAAAAGGCGGGCGAAAATGTTTGGGTGGCCCAATAAATCGAGCGACGCGCACGACGAATTTGGATTCCTGCGCCGCAGCATGGTCGACCGCCAGATTCGTCACCGCGGAATCTATAATGAGCGCGTGCTCTCCGCCATGCTGGCTGTTCCACGTCACGCGTTCGTCCCCATTGAGCGCATTTCGGACTCCTACTCCGATACGCCCCTGCCGATCGGCGAAGGTCAGACCATCTCGCAGCCCTTCATGGTCGCCGCAATGGCGGGTGCCCTGGCTCTCTGCGGCCACGAGCGCGTCCTGGAAATCGGCGCCGGATCGGGATATCAGGCCGCGGTTCTTTCCTTCTTGGCGCGCGAAGTCATTGCCATCGAGGCGCTTCTTCGCTTGGCCGCAATTGCCCGCGAGCGCATGGCCCGCCTGGGCTATGCCAATGTCCGCATCGTTGAAAGCGATGGTTCGGCCGGTTGGCTTCCGGACGGCCCCTATGACGCCATTCTTGTTTCTGCCGCCGCGCCATCCGTGCCGCAACCATTGATCGATCAGCTCCGTGAAGGCGGACGCCTCGTAATTCCTGTGGGCGATGCGGAGTCGCAGCAGGTTCTGCGCATTATCAAGCGCGGTGGCGAAGCGGTCCGGGACAAGCTCTACCATTGCCGTTTTGTGCCGCTGATTGGGCGTCACGGCTGGCCGGAAGTCATTCAGAAAGTGTCTTCCGAATGAGCCCGAGCTGCGTTCCCGACCTCACAATCGTTATCCCTGCCTACAACGAAGAGAAACGTCTGCCTCGGGCGCTCGAAAAGATCCGCGATTATTTTTCCGCCCGCCCCGGCGCGTTGGATTCCCTCGAAGTCATCGTCGTTGATGACGGCTCTTCCGATTCAACGGCCTGCATTGCGCAGGAGTGGTCGCAACGCATGCCGAACTGTCGCCTCGTATCCAACGGCGCCAATCGGGGAAAAGGTTACAGCGTGCGAAATGGCATGCTCCAGGCACGCGGGCGAATCACGCTGTTTACTGACGCCGATCTCTCTTCGCCCATCGAGGAATCCGAAAAGCTTCTTGCCGCAATTGCGTCCGGATACGATTACGCCATCGGCTCCCGCGCCATCGATCGCTCGCTCATCGCCGTGCGCCAGGCGCGCCACCGCGAACTGGCAGGCATAATCTTCAACGGCTTCGTTCGTCTTTTCACCGGCCTCCCGTTTCACGATACGCAGTGCGGCTTCAAAGCATTCCTTCGCGAGCCCTCTCGCATCGTCTTCCAGCAGCAGCGCATCGAAGGATTCGGATTCGATCCCGAAATTCTCTTCCTTGCCAAGCGCCACGGCCTTCGCGGCGCCGAAGTGCCCGTGCGCTGGGCGCACGACCCCGCCACAAAGGTCCACGTCCTCCGGGACAGCATCGGCATGTTCGGCGAACTTGTCGTGATCCGCTGCAACGCTCTCCTCGGCCGCTACCCGCGCCCGCAGAGACTGGACACCGCCCCGGAGCGAACTTTGTAATTCAAAGTACTTGACACGCAAAGCCAGCCGCCGTATCATTCTCTCGTGACGCCCGCGCATTCGCACCGCGCTCCCTCTTCGGGCCCTGTCGCTCTCGACGACCGTGCCCGCGACAATCTCCGCTTCATTCGCGAGACCATGGAACGCGCCGGCGCCTTCACCGCCGTCCCCGGTTGGGGCGGAGTCGCAATGGGCATCACGGCCATCGGCGCGGCGGTTATCGCCTCCCTTCAGCACACACCCTGGGCATGGCTCGTCACATGGGGAATCGAGGCCGCAATCGCCATGGTAATTGCCGCATGGTCTACCTTCACCAAGATGCGCGCCAGCGGCGCCAGCCTGCTTTCCGGCCCGGGGCGACGCTTCATCTATAGCTTCGCGCCGCCCCTTCTTGTCGGCGCTTTGCTTACCATCGTCTTGGCGCCGATGGGTCTCGCGGTTATTCCCGGCATCTGGCTGCTCATGTACGGCACCGGTGTCATCACCGGTGGTGCATTCTCTATTAGGGTTGTTCCCCTGATGGGGCTTTGCTTCATCGTTCTCGGCGCGGTTGCTCTTTTTTCCCCGCCCGGCTGGGGCAATGCGCTCTTGGCTGTCGGTTTCGGCGGTTTTCATGTGATTTTCGGGGCTGTGATTGCGAGGAAATATGGCGGCTAAATCCGCGACCTATCGTGCCGTGCAGGAAGAAAAATCGCGTCGCGTTGCCGTCGCGCCCGAGGCTTCCGCTGTGGCTCTTGACCGCCTCATCCATGAGCGCACGCGCCTCGGAATCATCAGCGCGCTCGCCGTGAATGATTCGCTCACGTTCAACGAACTCAAGCGCCTGCTTCGCGCCACTGACGGCAACGTCAGCGTCCATGCGCGCAAGCTCGAAGACGCCGGCTATATCGCCTGCACGAAATCGTTCGCAGGCCGCGTGCCCAAGACGGAATACAAACTTACCGCCGCCGGTCGCCGCGCTCTCGAAAAATATCTTAGTCACATGGAAGCCCTGATTCGCGCAACTCGCGAAGGCTGAAGCACCGGACGGATCATGCGACCAGGTTCCTCGCGTAATTGACCGCCACTCGCACTCCGCCGGCGACACCTCGTACGGGATTTTCCCGTATTTCATGTGCGCCGCTGGTTTGCTCGACCGGGTCGCTTCGAAAACCGCTGCACAAAGGTAGCAGAAGATAAGGGTAAGAATTTTATGCTCACGCAAATGCCAAGCCGCTCCGAAAATTCCTCGACATTGCACGTTGCCATCCTCCTCGATGGCAACGGCCGATGGGCGGCTTTACGCGGCATGCCGCGCCCGGAGGGCCATCGCGCGGGCGTAGCCGCCGTGCGGCGCGTCGTGAGCGCCGCTCCCGGACTCGGCGTCGGCACACTCACGCTCTATGCCTTCTCCTCCAATAACTGGGAGCGGCCCTCGGGCGAGGTCGCTTCGCTGCTGGCGCTCCTCGAAGATTATCTGCGGACTGACGCGCCCGTTTGCGCCGCCCAGGGGGTTCGCCTGCGCGTGATCGGCCGCCGCGACCGCATTCCGCGTACGCTCGTAAAAGCCATTGACGAAGCCGAACGCATCACCGCCCGGGGGCACGCTCTGGATCTTCGCATCGCCATCGACTACTCTTCGCGCGACGCTATTCTCCGAGCTGCCTGCTGGATGCTCTCGAGTCTCGAAGTTTCGCAGCGCGAATTCGGCCGCCGCCTCGGCGAAGTCACCAACTCCGGCGGCCCGGTTCGCGACGTCGATCTTCTCATTCGCACCGGCGGCGAGCGCCGCTTGAGCGATTTTCTTCTTTGGGAGTGCGCTTACGCCGAGCTTTTCTTTTCGCCGCGTATGTGGCCCGATTTTCAGCCCGCGGACCTCGTCGAAGCCCTCGATGATTTCCTTGCCCGCGACCGCCGCTTTGGTCGCGTGACGGAAACAGCGGAACCGGTAGGCGCCGACTAAGAGAGCCGCGCCTGCGAATTCCGCCAAAAGTAGCTTCTCACCCGCCCGCCCGTAGCATCGCAAACGCTTTCAAAATCACGCGCGTCGCGCTCTCGCTCAGCGCATAGGCCGCCAGTCCGCTTTCCTCCACCCAAGCCACATCCGTGGCGTCTCCTCCTGCTCGAAGCTCGCCGCCAATCTGTTCGCACAGATAATCGAGAATCACGTAGTGGTACTGGACGCGTCCTTCTCTGTCGCGCAGGATTCGCTCGAACGTCTCGATCTGTTCCAATACGCGCACGCGAATGCCGGTTTCTTCTTCCACTTCGCGGCGCACGCCCTCCACGATCGTTTCGCCCACATCCAGCCCGCCGCCCGGTATCGACCACTGGCCTTGCAGCGGCTCATACGCGCGCCGCATGATCAGCGCGCGCCCGTCTCGAATCGTCACTCCTCCCACGCCCACAATTGGCCGCGCGGGATATTCACGGTTTTCTCGCATCGTCTGCATTCCCCGGAAAAGCTTGACACTCGCGTTATATAATACGATTTTAGAGCGAACGCCCTCTCTGGAAGGAGACGAGTCACGTGACGAAGTGCCCCGAATGCGACGCTGAGATCGACCTCGACGAGGACGAAGTCGAAGAGGGTGAGATTCTCGCCTGTCCGGAATGCGACGCCGAACTCGAAGTCACCCAGACCCATCCCGTCCACCTGATCGTCCTTTCCGAAGATGATGACGACGAAGACGAGGAAGAAGAATCCGACGATGACGCCGACGAGGAGGAAGGCGGAGACGAGGATGAGGATCAGCTTGACGACGAAGAATGATTCCGAGGTGTTTTTCCCGTTTGGGCGATCGCGATTCGCTGTAAACGACGCGGCCTCGCTCCCTTCGCCCAGGTACTATCCAGCACGAGGAATTTCCAATTTCCTTTTCATCGCTCTATTGGCGTTTGCTTTTTGGTCCCTAGCACCCTCCCGCGCCTCCGGCCAGGGCAACAACACTCAGCTCCGCACCGTCCACGGCACCGTCGTCGATAAGAACGACAATCCCGCCCCGACCAGCATCATTTTCCTCCTGAATTCAAAGACCCAGGCCGTCAGGTCCTATTTTGCCGACGATCAGGGCGAGTATCACTTCACCGGTCTTGACCCCAACGTCGATTACGAAATTCACGCCGAGCGCGGCAATATGACGTCGAGCACTCGCACCATTTCCAGCTTCGACTCCCGCCGCGACATCGATATGACGCTCAAGCTCGCTCACGAGAAGCCAAAGGGAAGCGACAAAGCTCCCGGCGCCGGCGAAAAAACGTCTTCACCTTCCTGAGATTCAACCCTCTGCTTAATTAGTGGTCGCCTGGGGCTGGCCGTGGAATGGGTCTGCGCCGATCGTTCCGCGCAGTTCTTCTAAATAGGATTGCGCTGAGGCGCGGTCCAGCTGTTCCTGTGCCCACACAGCGCGCTTCGCTGGATCGAAGGGTACGGGTGCTTTCGCCGCAGAGTTTTCATTCCTGAATTTTTCCAGCGCCGCCACATGTTTCCGCCACATCGCGACGTCGCGCTGCTGTTTCACCAGCAGCCTTTCCCGGTACCAATCGCTCTCGATCAGCGAGTCTCGCTCGAATAGCCTGCGCAATGTAGGACCGTCTAGCCCTTTCCCTTCATAGTGCCCGTGCGCCATCACGTGCAGCAGCGCCTTCAGCGGCGGGCATGCCGCTTCCACGCTCCCATCCTCGAAATAGAGCAGAGCCACGCGCCGCTGCGCCTCTACAATCGCGTCAATGCCGGCCGCAAAAAGCTCCAGGCCCTGCTTCTCTGGTCGCAGCATCTCTTCGGAAAAGACGGCGCTCGGCGTTTCGAAAATTCGCCCCAGAAAGCGATCGACGAAAAGCGGCGTAATCCGATACCCGAGCCGGCTCGCCAGCACCGTTCGCCCCGCCAGCGAGAAATCCTTCACCTGTTCGAGAAAACCCTTTTCAATCAAAAATTTCGGCGCGCGCTCGTGAACCCTCATCCGGCACCAGATTTCCGGCACCAGCATGCTCACATCATGGTCCACGCGCACGTTCGGCCCCACATAGCCGGCTGAGGTCGTAAAGCCCGCATCGCCCGTCAGAATCGCGGAGACAAGCGCGTTATTCAGATCAACCACGGGCCACAGCGCATTGAACGGCCCTTTCGTCAGCGCGCCCTCGCTGCCGAATCCCGTGGTCGATGGCGACTTCCCTGTGAGGCTCGAAACGAACTCCATGAAAAGCTCAGGGGTCTCCTGATAGTGAATCGGGTTATAGACCGCCAGCGGGGGCAAGCCGATCGCAGGTTCCGGCGGACTATTGCGTCTCCCCGCCAGCACGGCATTCACTGGAAAATACACATGTCTCTCAGCAGGAATATCCCGCACCAGCCTCGCCGCAATTTCCGCCAGATAGCTGCCGCGCGGATCTTCCAGATCGGGCCGCTTCTGCAAATATCGCGGGTTCTTCGAAGGCTTTCCATCCACCAGTCGCGGATGAGCTGACGACACCACGTACTTCGTCTCGCCGTTTTTCACAAACGAACACAGCAGCCGCTTCATCGGCTCCGTAAACTTATCGAACTCGGCCACGTGATCCACCAGCCGCCGCGCGGTCTCCGCGTCGAATGGCTCATAATTCGATAAAAATGTACCCGGACTCGCGATGTCCGCTTCCGCTTTTTGGTCCGCCCCGCGATGAATCGCCTCATCCGGCCGCTGGAACAGCAGATTCTCGCAGTTCACCACCAGCTTCACGCTCGGATTCGGATACTCCGGGTCCAGATCGTTCAGGCTCTCGCGCGGCACCACCGCCGAAGCCGTAATGTCGTCCTCCACCTGGACTTTCTCCGCCGGATAAAAATCCGGGCGCAGCTTGTAAATGCGCCACGAGCCTTCCGAGTCGTAGCCGACCCGCAGGTAATTGCTCACCAGCTTGTCGCCGTCGAACTTCAGCTCGTGCCCCAGAAAGCCATTCACTCTGTCGACCGTAAAATGCTCGCGCCAATCCTCGCCCCACTCCGGCCGGTAATAGCGCTTCACCGTAAACACAAGCTGCCGGATCGTTTGCGGCAAGGAACGCACCCACGCGTTGTATTCGTCCGTGTATTCTGGCGAAGCTGTGAGCAGTTGGATCACCGAACCAAGCGTCCGCTCCGAACTCAAGATCGGCCGTCGGGTTCGCGCATCCGGAGCGCGATCCTTATAAATCGCGGAGAAATCCTTCTTCAGGATTTCCGCCACCTCATTCATGTCGCGGTGATAATCGCGCACGAACACCGGTCCCTTCAGAATCACATTGGCGATCGACTTCGAAATCTCCGATTTGCCACCGCCTGAGACGGTGCACGGCTTGTGGCACAGCGTTCCGCGCGGGCGCGCCCCGATCAAGCGCCACGCCGAGCCGAGCGATTGCTTCTCCATCCAGACGCGGAACCCGGAGGGAAGCACATAAGTCGTTTCCGCGCGCAGCGTCAACCGTTGCCCCGTTCCGCCTTTGTTCCATTGCACGGACCCTTCGCGCACGTTGAAAGCCGTGTCTTCCGGCACGTAAAGGACGTTCGGATAGCGGCGATCGACCGCATATCCTTCCGGCTTTCGCTCCACCATCGCCCCAAGCAACTGCATCGCCTGCTCGAATTTCGCCTTTTTCAGGCTCACCGTGCGGTCTGCATAAAAATCCAGCCCCAGCACATACGTCGCGAAGGCCATCGCGCCGCCCGCATGCTCCTCTTCGGCAAGGCCGTAAAGGTTTGCCGCAAAACTGATCTGCGTCTTCACTTCCTTCTTGCAATAACCGTAATAATTGTCCGCGATGATCGTCACCATCACGCCGGAAGAGTCGCGGCAAGCCACTTTGAACGCGCCGCCGCCGTTGTAGGCCTCATCCGCTTTCTCCCAGCACATTCCGTCGCGCCGTTGCCGTTCCGTCGCCTCGCTCACGTGCGGCAAGCCCACATCCTTCTTCTTGATGCCTGCCAGATGGGGCGCAAGGATCACGCAGCCTGTGTGCCCGCTCCAATGCATCGCATCCAGCGCGGCATCGTTCTCCGGTAAATAAGGGTCGCCGCCATTTCCGAAAATCGCCTCCACGAAATCCAGATTGCTCACCAGGCTCCCCGGAGCAAAAAAGCGCGTCTCCATCGTCTTCTGCGGATCCGACCCTGTGGCAGGGCAAATGATCGGCCGCAGAAGCAGCGAAACCCACAGCTGCGCCGGCGCTGTCTGACCCGCCGCAAAAGGCACGGCCAACACATCCCCAGGCGGTCGTAACGCCGCAGCAAGCAGCGCGGCAAAAGTCTTCTTCGGAACCGCGAGTTTGTCCGCCGGTATCGAAAGCCCGCCCTCCACGATGTGAAAAATCCCCTGCGTCGTCCGCCGGTCGCTCTTCGGATTGTGCAGAATCCCCTGCGGCAGCCGATACGATTGCAAATATGGCGACGCCAGATGATCCGCGCCATAAGGCAGTGACATCACCCGCGCCAGTCCTGGCCGATCGAGCAGAAAAGTCGTCGAGGGCAGCCGCGCCGCCCCGCCCGGACACACCTGCGCCAGATATCGGTCGAGAAAATCTTGGATCCGCAGGTCTACCGGGCACAGGTGATCGCCCAGCATCAGGCTCTTCTGGTGGTAATTGCGCAACAACGGCCGCGCAATTTCAAGAAAGTCCGTGTCAGCCGTTTCCCCGCCTACGGCCTGCCCGCAAGCCGCCAGTTTCAGCCGGATATATCGGACGAGTTCCGATTCGGGCGCGGGGCTGCCTTTGCCCGCGTTTCGCGGGCCCTCAGAGGGAAAGAATGCGCGACTGGGTGCCGGATGAGCCAAACCTCAGAATAGCACGGGCCTGATTCCCGCCTCTTCCTCAAAAACCGAATAGCCAAAATCCCTTTTCTGAATGCGTCGATTGGGTCTAATATCCCCCAACGGCGTGCTGGCTCAGGCGAGGAGAAATTCTATCTACTTCCTTGGTATCGACGTAGGCACCAGCGGTACACGGGCCCTCCTCCTCGATGAACGCGGCTCGATCGCCGCCTCAGCCACCGAAGATCACGAGCCTTTCGCCTCTCCATGCATCGGCTGGGCGGAGCAGCACCCCGAAGATTGGTGGCGCGCCTGCGGGATCGCCGTTCGAAAAGCCTTGGCCGCAGCGTCGCTGCGCGGCGAAGACATCGCCTGTGTCGGTTTCTCCGGCCAGATGCACGGCGCTGTCATGCTTGACGACCGCGGCCAAGTCGTCCGCCCGGCCCTCATCTGGTGTGATGTCCGTACCGGTCCTCAGTGCCGCGCAATCACCGAAAAGATCGGCGCCGATCGTTTGATTCAGCTCACCTGCAATCCTGCGCTTCCCAATTTCACCCTCACGAAATTCCTTTGGGTGCGCGAGCACGAACCCGAGAACTGGAAGCGCGTCCGCTACGTCATGCTGCCCAAGGATTACGTTCGCTTCCGCCTCACCGGCGAGCGCGCCATCGATGTCGCCGACGCCTCCGGCACTCTTCTTCTGGACGTCACAAATCGCCGCTGGTCCCAGGAAGTCCTCGCCGCCACCGAAATCGATGAGCGCCTTCTCCCGCTCCTTTACGAATCGCCCCAAGTCTGCGCGCGCGTTGATGCAGCAGGTGCCGCTGCAACCGGGCTGGTCGTCGGCACGCCCGTCGTTGCCGGTGCAGGCGATCAAGCCGCTGGCGCAACCGGCATGGGAATCGTCGATCCAGGAGCCGTCAGCGCCACAATCGGCACATCGGGGGTTGTCTTCGCCGCCACAGACCGTCCCGCGCTCGATCCTCGCGGCCGCCTTCACACTTTCTGCCACGCGATTCCCGGCGTCTGGCACGTTATGGGCGTAACGCAAGCAGCCGGCCTTTCGCTCCGTTGGTTCTGCGACCAATTCGGCGTCGAAGAGGGCCCCGGCGACCGTTACGATCGGCTCACGCGGGAAGCTTCCAGCGTGGCGCCCGGCTCCGATGGCCTGCTCTGGACCCCCTATTTAATGGGCGAGCGCACGCCGCACTTGGACCCAAATGCGCGCGCGGCTCTCGTGGGCCTTACGGCATCGCACGGACGTGCCCACATCATTCGCGCGATTCTCGAAGGCGTCGCCTTCAGCCTGAAAGACACGTTCACAATCTTCGACGAAATGCGCGTCCCGGTCACAAGCGTTCGCCTCGGTGGCGGCGGCGCGCGCTCAAAGCTGTGGCGGCAAATCCAGGCGGATGTTTACGGCCGCGAAGTCGAGATCGTCGCCGCCGAAGAGGGCGCTGCGTTCGGCGCCGCAATTCTCGCGGGAGTTGGCGCACAGGCTTGGCCAAGCGTCGGCGCGGCCGCAGCAGCCGTCGTTCGCGTCGCTGAACGCATCCCGCCGGACGCCAAATCGGCAGCCGCGATGAAGGCTTCGTACTCAGCCTATCGCCGCGTCTATCCTGCGACACGGGCAATTTTCGCGAATTAGAGGCGATATCGAGGTGAAGATGAGAATGCTGCTGATCGCAATTCTGGCCGCTGTGATTATCGCGCCGGCAAACGCCGCCGATTCCGCCTCACTCAGCGGCAACTGGCAGGTTCACGTCACAATCGGAGATTACGACAACCAGATCGTTTGTAGTTTCACGCAGAAAGACCAAGCCCTGACGGGTACTTGCGGCACCGACAATGGCCCGGTGCAAATCACCGGCACCGTCAACGGGAATAAAGTCACCTGGTCTTATAAGACCGAATACAACAACGGCCCGGTCACCCCGGCCTACGACGGCACTTGGGATTTGGCAGGTAAGATCACCGGAACGATTAACGTCCCGGAGCTCAACGCCAGCGGCGATTTCAGCGCCGTGCAACAGCCGCCGCAAAATCCACCGGCCGCGGCTGCACCGCCGGCGCCACCATCCGAAAACGCCCAAGCTGCGCCCGCCGTTCCAATCGACCCCGCCGCCGCCGCCCGCGGCCAGCAGCTCTTTCTCCAAAACTGCTCGTTCTGCCACGGCCCGGACGCTCGCGGCGGCGCCGAGGGCGGCGTTGACCTCACCCGCTCCGCCATCGTCAACTCCGATCCCACCGCCGCTCAGCTCATCGCGTTTCTGAAAACCGGCCGTCCCCCTCGCATGCCCGCCTTCGATAACCTCACCGACGATCAAGTGAAAGACATTTCCGCTTTCGTCCGCTCCCAAAACGTCGCGGCTGGTGGACGCGCCCCGCTCGTCGCAATCGTCGTCGGCGATCCGCTAGCCGGCGAAGAATTTTTCAATGGCGCCGGCAAATGCGCCACCTGCCATTCCGTCACCGGCGACCTCAAAGGCATCGGCTCGAAATATGATGTGCTCACGCTCCAGGGCCGCATCATTCTTCCGCGCGGCAAAGGCGGCTGGCCGAACATCATTTCCCCGTTCGAGGTCGTGAATCCTCCCGATGTGCCCAAGAAAGTCACCGTCACCGAGCCGGACGGCATCGTCACCACGGGCGACATGATCTCGATCTCGGATTTTGATGTTGTCCTCCGCGACGCCTCCGGCATCCGTCACACCTTCGCTCGCAATGGTGACGTTCCCAAAGTCGTCGTCACAGACCCCTTGCAGGCGCACATCGACTTGATCAAGACGCTCACGGACAAAGAAATGCACGATCTGACCGCTTATTTGGTGACCCTAAAATGAGGCTCCGCCCACTTCTTCTAATCGCGTTTACGCTAGCCATTCCGCTGGCCCTTGTCGGCCAGGGCGCTCTTGATCCGGCGTTGCTGACCAAGCCCGCGACCATCGCTTGGCCCACCTACCACGGCGATTACTCCGGCCGTCACTTCAGCACGTTAAAACAAATCACCACCGCGAACGCGCACGAACTCACTCTCGCCTGGATCTTCCGCACCAGCAATTCCAGTGAAGGCGCGATCATCGGCGGGCAAACGCCGCCGGTTCCCGGCCGCGGCGCCGCTCCCGCGCGCGGAGGCAGCACCGGTCCTCAAATCAAAGCCACTCCGCTCATGGTCGACGGCGTCCTCTATCTCACCGTCCCCAATCACACGTGGGCCGTTGACGCTCGCACAGGGCAGCAGCTTTGGCACTATTTCTGGCAGGGCCGCGGCGTGATCGGCAATCGCGGCGTCGGCATGTTCAGCAACTGGCTGTATTTCGAAACAGGGGACAACAGCGTCGTCTCTCTTGACGCCGCCACGGGCAAAGAGCGTTGGCACCGGCGCCTCGCTCCCGAAGGCGCATCGAACTTCTCTACCTCCGCGCCGGTCGTCATTGGCAATCACGTGATTCTCGGCGCGGGGGGCGATTCCGGCCGCAACTCCGACTGGGTCGAAGCCGTCGATCCGGAAACCGGGGACCTTCAGTGGAAATGGATCGTCACTCCCGCCGCAGGTCAGCCCGGCATTGACACCTGGCCCAGCCCGCAAGCTTCGGCTCTTGGCGCGGGCGGCCCTTGGCAGCCCCCTACCTATGATCCCGAACTCAATCTCATGTACGTCACCACAGGAAATCCCACGCCTACTTACAATGGCCGCGCCCGCGAAGGCGCCAATCTCTATACCTGCAGCCTCATCGCCATGAATCCGGACACCGGCAAAGTCGTGTGGTATTACCAGTTTTCCTCGCACGATACTCACGATTGGGACGCTACCGAAACTCCCGTCCTCATCGACGCCACCATCGACGGCAAACCGCGCAAACTCGTCGCCCTCGCCGAACGCAACGGCTACTATTTCGTCCTCGATCGCGTCACAGGAAGGAGCATCGTCGTGAAACCCTTCGCCGCGTCCAATACTTACCTCGGCGTCGATAAAAATGGCGTTCTTATTCCCAACAAGGAAAAAGAGCCTTCGCCCGGCGGCACGCTTGTCGCGCCCACTTCAGACGGCGCCACCAACTATCCCGCGCCCTCCTTCGATCCGCTCACCGGCCTTTTCTACGTGAACTCGACTTCCACCTACAGCATTTTCTATTTGCCGCCCGATCCCTCCGCGCCATCCGGCTACGGTCGCGGCGGCGAATGGCACACCGGCAATTTTGTCTCATCATTGAAAGCGCTGGATTTCAGGACAGGCGACGTGAAGTGGGAACACGATTATCAGGAGGACGGCTTTTCTTCAGCCACATACCCGGGCATCCTGACCACCGCCTCGGGCGTACTCTTCACGGGCGACCCCTCCGGCAATTTCATCGCCTTCGAAGCCGCCACCGGCAAAATTCTCTGGCACTGTTCGCTCGGCGCCGCCCGCCAGTCCAACAATCCCATCACTTACATGCTTGACGGCCACCAATACATCGTCGTCGCCGGCGGCGACAGCCTCTACGCCTTCTATCTCCAGTAGCCGACTCACTTCGGCCGTCTCCGCTTTTATGTGGTAGCGCCGGCATCCTTGCCGGCGCATTTCCTTCGTTGGCGGCCACGGCTTGAATTGAGCGTGCTCGAAGAGCGCGCCTGTTCAGCGAAGCGCCGCAGCTTGCCTGCCGCAGGCAGGGCGCGATCGTACGTAGCCCGGCACGGAGCGGAGCGGAATGCCGGGAAATAGGCGCAAAAAGGAAAGAGTCCCGAAGCGACGACTGTAGGGCTGCAGAGCCGCCGCTGAAGCCCGCTCGGCAACCGATATGCGGATTTTCTAAGCCTCCGGCACCGGCGGGCATCCCGGAAAATTCGGCCGCGGCACATTCCCGATATACTGCAGATCGTCGATCCCGATCTTGCTCGTATAAAATCCGTCGCAGGTCATCTTCCGCAAAAACGCGAAAAACGCCACGCCCTGGCTCAGCTCAGGATCCTTCTTCGCGTTCGCCCTGAACGCGATCGCATCGAGCATCGCCTTCTGCTGCGCGGGCGTACACTGCATGTACGCGTTGCCGTGGTGCTCCATGCAGTAGTTGTCCAGCCACATCAACCCGCCGCCAAGCCTCAACGCAAAATCATCGTTCTCGCTCGTCAGCAAATCGATGAACTCCGGCGCGCCCGCATCTACTGCGCCTCCCGAATGGTCGTCCTTCGGAATGATCGAATCGCACAGCGAAACGATCGTCGCATACTGCGCCGCCGAAAAATATTTCGGCATGTATTGCCCCGTCGCCGAAGCCGCTTTCTCCGCCGCCACGGCCGTATGTGCAAACGCCGCCGCATGCGCCGGAATCACCTGCAGCACAGCGCCGCCCGCCACGCCCGTCGCCAGAGTTCGCAAAATATCTCGTCGGCTGATTTCGCTCATCCCAAGTTCCCCTTTCTCGCTTCGTCCAGCAAGTGCTCCGAAGCCCGCCACGAAAGCGCCATGATCGTCAGCGTCGGATTCTTGTCCGGATTCGTCACCAGCGGCCCGCCGTCGGTGACGAAAAGATTCTTCACGTCGTGCGCCTGCGAATACTCGTTCAGCACGGACTTCCTGGGATCGGATCCCATCCGCACCGTTCCCACTTCGTGAATGATGCTGCCGCCGGTGTGAATTCCGTAGGGATATTCGCCGTCGATTGCCGTCTTGGTCATGTACGTTCCGCCCGCCATCTCCACGATCGATCGGAACGTTTCCTGCATGTCCTTCGCCTGCCGCAGTTCGTAGTCCGACCATTTGAAATGGAACCGCAGCACCGGAATGCCCCACTGATCCACCACATCCGGATCGATCTCGCAGTAGCTGTTCGGGTTCGCCACCATCTCGCCGCGTCCCGCAAAGCTGAGGGTCGTCCCGTACGATTTCCGCGCCCGTTGTTTCAAATCGAGGCCGTATCCTTCCTCGCGGTCGCACAGCCCGTCAAACATTCCCACGCCCGGCATATTTCGTCCGCCGCCGAGCTCCACGTGATAACCGCGCGGAAAATCATTTTGCCGGTCGAATTTCCACCATGGAATGTAGAGGTGCATCCCTCCCACACCGTCGTGGTTATGCGGCGGCATTTTTTCCAAGTAAGGAATATATCCCGCGCCGTCGCTTCCCACCGAATCCATCAAATTCCGCCCCACCTGCCCCGAAGAATTTGCCAGCCCATCCGGAAATAGTGCTGACTTCGAATTCAGCAGCAGCCGCGCCGATTCGCACGCGCTCGCCGCCACGATCACGGCCTTCGCATTGATTCGCTTCTCGGTCCGCGTCGCCTTCTCCACGTACACCACGCCCTCCGCTTTTCCGTCCGCGCCCACAACGATTTCCCGCGCCATCGCGCCGTAAATCGGCGTCAGCCGCCCCGTCGCCATCGCCGGCGGAATCAGCACCTGGCTCGAGCTGAAGTTCGAAGCCTGCGTGCATCCGCGCCCGCACTGCGCGCAGTAATGGCATTCCGGCCGCCCATTCAGCGGCTTCGTCAGAATCGCCAGCCGCGAAGGCACGCACAAAATGTCCAGCTTGTCGCAGCTTTTCTTGATGATCGTCTCGGTGCAGCGCGGAATCGGCGGCGGCAGGAACACTCCATCCGGCGCGCTCGAAATATTTTCGCGCGTTCCGAAAACTCCGATATACGCCTCCGTCTTGTCGTAATACGGTGCCAGATCGTCATACGAAATCGGCCAGTCCGCGCCCAACCCATCGCGCGTGAACGACCTGAAATCGATCGGCGCAAATCGCAATGCGATCCGCCCCCAGTGATTTGTCCTTCCCCCCTCGATCCGCGACCGGAACCAATCGAATCTCGATCCCGGCGCGTTCGTATACGGCTCGCCCTCGATCTTCCACGCACCGTTCGGCGCCAGAAATTCTCCAAAATTTGCCCGCGCGCGCCCGCCCACTCCCTCGCCGCGATGCGGCAGGTCGTAAGGCCACATCATCATCTTGAAATCTCTCACCGGGTCGAGCGACGGTCCGGCCTCGAGCAGCGCCACGTTCAGTCCGCCCTCGGTCAACACCTTCGCCGCCATCCCTCCTCCGGCGCCTGAGCCGATAATTACCGCGTCATACGTCTTAGGCGAACCAATGATCTGCGCCATCTTCCCCCCTCGCTGCCTGATGCGAATCCCGTGTTGTCATCCTGAGCCGCGCAGCTGCTTTTGGCGGCGAAGGATCTGCCTCGCCGCGCTCTCACTCACCGTCTGCGCCTCTGCGGTGGAACTTTCTCTTTCACGCGCAGAAAAACGCCGTCGCTCATTTCCCGAATCGCCGCCATTATATGTCCCCTGCCGCCTCGGATGGCAACCTCAATTCCATTACTTAAATAGATTCCTGTATTGCCGCTGAGCGCCATTGAAGCGGTAACGTGATCTTAGCAGCCCTCGCGGCCTCCGCTGGTCGCCCACGGATGGATCGTATTACGAGCTAATTATGCGACACTCCTTCTCACTCGCAGCCCTTGTTCTCAGCAGTCTCGTTCTTGCGGTCGTTCTTTTCGCCACGCAGCCTCTTTACGCACGTCGTGTCGCTCAGGTGCAGGGCATGTCCGCGCAGCAACTCCTGCAAAAAGTCGTCAACAACGAACTCGCCGCCGACAAAAACGACAACAGCCTCTGGATGTACACAAGTGTCACGCGCAAACCCGGCGGGAGCGTGGAGGAAATTTTCCTTGAGACCAACCATGGCATTCTCACTCGCCGCATCGCCGAAGACGGCAAGCCTCTCGACAAAGAACAGCAGGAAGATCAAGTCCGGCACATTCGCGAACTCGTCAACGACCCCGATGAAGCCGAGAAAGTGGAACGCGATCAATCCGACGACGCCGACAAGGCCGAAGATATGCTCCGCCTTTTGCCGCAAGCCTTGCTGGCCAGGTATGGAAAGCGTCGTGGCGACCTGCAAGCGCTCAATATCAAGCCGAATCCGAATTTTCAGCCCTCGTCTCACGAAGCGAAAGTCTTCCAGGCAATGACAGGCGTCATTTGGGTCGATACCAGGGAAGACAGGCTCGCGGAAATCGATGGCCATCTCAGCCATCGCGTCGATTTCGGCTGGGGAATTCTAGGCCATCTCGACCGGGGCGGCCGCTTTCATGTCGTGCAGCGCGAAGTCGCGCCCGGCCACTGGGAAATCGTGCGGCTGCAGGTTGATATGCGCGGCAAAGCTCTCTTCTTCAAAAGCATCAGCGTTCAGCAAAACGAAACTCGCTCGGATTACAAACTCCTGCCGCAGGACATCACCCTCGCCCAAGCCGCAAACATGCTCATCCACCAATCCCCTTCTTCATCGCGAGTATCGGCCGGTCTTTAACCCTTCGCCAAAAATGAACCGTCTGGCGGCTAGGTTTAACCGTGGCGCGACCCGCGGCGCGCGCCAGACGCCCATCGCGACCCGCAACATCTCTGCACATCGCTAGCGCATCACCCAACATTGCATCGACTCGCGCAATTCTTGGGCGTTGAGCCTGCCAGGTTACTTGAAGTCGTACTGCAAGGTCACGTTTGCGATGATGATCAGTTCATCGCTCTTCGTCGTGAAAAAGCGATACCTCAGGCCCGTGAGCGGACTCTGACCTGATCGAGGAATCACGCCGCTGCCTGCGAGGTAACCCGATTGGATGTTGCGCAGTTCCGTCAGGTGAACGCCGGTTCCCGTGGCGATATCCTGCGCTGCAACGCGCGCCCGTGTGATGGCTACCTGCAGCGCCTTGCGTTCGTACTCGCCGGCGTCCTTAACCGTATAGATTATTAGCGATCCCTGCTGCGCGCCAATCATCACGGGCCCATACCCGTTCCCCTCATTCGCTGGAACTGCGCCCGCCTTGCGCAGCGCTTCGATCACTGCGGCTGCTTTCTGCGTCAACTTCGCCACGTCGGCCAGATCCGCAGCCTCGAAAAAAACATAAATATATTGGTTCGCTTCATACGCCGTGAGTTCGCTTTGCCCGGGAAACCGCGGCCCGCCCTGATCGCCAAACCTCACCGACGAGATCTCATATTCGGTCGGGCTGAAGCCAAGTCCCGCAAGCGCACTTTCCACGTCCTTCGCCTTTTGCGCGTTGTCTCCCACCGCCTCATCGGCAATCGGCGAGGTCGACCGGATGCTCATCATCAAAATGCCCAGGTCGGGCTTCGCGTAAGCCTCGCCGCTCCGGCTCACCGTGATCGTGTGACCTTCCACGTTCTGCGAATCGCCGTTTTGCGCTTCGTCCGCGGCGCCGCGCCCTTGTCTCACCACCGGCCCTTGCACCGCGAAAACGAAGGAAAGCAAAGCGGCAATCAGTGCGCAGTTCATAACTCACCTCTGCCAAGGCTGCCAAGAAGATAACATAACTCGCGCCTAAATGAACCGTGCGCCGCGTTCCGTCGTCGCCGGCGCGATCTCTGCATATCGTGGGACTTCATCCGCTTGTTTCGTGGTTGATGCAGGCGCGGGCGAGAATCGTACTTGCGCACGGTTATAGCACCATCGTAAACACATGGCTTAACAACAGCTGCTAGTCGCTGACTCTGATACGGCATTGCTT